>LNAP01007716.1_pt2 | contig 10372 bp, 9 predicted proteins | sample 602601 | NCBI WGS metagenome assembly LNAP01 (sample SAMN02440304, study PRJNA202911) | soil metagenome | biome: Subtropical and temperate rainforests or woodlands; isolation source: soil samples (1 kg each in a 20% v/v slurry with milli Q water) were... ...
GCCGGGCGGTGCTTCGAGCACGGCTTCGTGGCGTGTAGCCAAGGCTTCACGCAGGGCGGGTAAAACTTCATCAATCGGCAAAGAAATCATGCTGGCTCCCAAACAGAGGCGCGAGTATAACGGCGAACTGCTCGGCGTTTATCAGGGTCCTAATTCATAGAGACGCCCTTTCGTTTCAAGACTACTCAGGAGATTTCCTATGCGTGTTCCCTTTCGCTTGATTGGCGGTGTATTGGTTGCAACCCTGCTGACCCAGGTAACGGCTTGCGGATCGATTTTCTACCCTGATCGTCGCGGGCAGATCGACGGCAAGATCGACCCGGCCATCGCCGCGCTGGATGCCGTGGGCCTGCTGTTCTACATCATTCCCGGCCTGATCGCGTTTGCGGTCGACTTCGCCACCGGCGCGATCTACTACGCACCGGGCGAAACCGCGCAGGTGGCGCCGGAAAAACTCAAGGAAGCCATCGGCGCCGACGGCAAGGTCGACACCCACAAGTTGCAGACTATTCTGGAAACCGAGCTGGGCCGCAGCTTCCCGCTGGATGACCCACGCCTGATCCAGCACAAGGGCAGCACCCAGCAACTGGCCCTGCTCGGCCTGCAACCTGCCGCGTAATCGGTACACATGAAGGAATAGCCGTACCTATGATTTCCAGCTCCGAACACGCCCGCCTGTTGCGGCTGGCGACCCGTGCCTCGGTGGCGGTGGCGTGCACGTTGATCGTCGCCAAAGGCATCGCCTGGTGGCTGAGCGGTTCGGTCAGCATGCTCGCCGGGCTGACCGACTCCGTCCTCGACGGCGTTACCTCGCTGCTCAACCTGCTGGCGGTGCATTACGCCTTGCGCCCTGCCGACGACGATCACCGTTACGGGCATGGCAAGGCCGAGTCACTGGCGGGCATGGCGCAGGCGTTGTTCATTGGCGGCAGTGCAGTGCTGATAGCCCTGCAGGCTTTTGACCGGCTCAAGCATCCGGAACCGGTGGGTGCGCCGTGGATCAGCATCGGCGTGATTGTGTTCTCTCTGGCGCTGACGCTGGCGTTGCTGATGTTGCAGCATCGGGTGGTCAAGGCCACCGGTTCCAACGCCGTGCGCGCCGACTCCCTGCATTACCGTTCGGACCTGCTGCTCAATGGCAGCATTCTGGTCGCGCTAGTGCTGGCCGGGTATGGCTGGCATCAGGTGGATGCGTGGTTTGGATTGGGGATTGCCGCTTACATCCTCTGGAGCGCCATTCAGATCGCCCGGGAAAGTTTTACGGTGTTGATGGATGAGGAGCTGCCGCAGGATGTCAGCCAGCACATGCTCGAACTGGCCTGTAGCGTTCCGGGCGTATTGGGTGCGCATGACCTGCGCACACGGGTTTCCGGCAACCAGTGGTTCGTGCAATTGCATTTGGAATTGCCGGGGGAGCTGACCCTGTCAGTCGCCCACGGCATCAGCGATCAGGCGGCGGATGCGATTCATGCCGCTTACCCGCGAGCCGAAGTACTGGTGCACGCCGACCCGCAGGAAGTGGTGAACGTCGCCGGGGAGAATCAGAAACTCACCTGATACCCGCGGCTGCTCAGGCAGTTACCCTGGGCCTGACGGTAGGCTTGCACCACCGACGGGTCCGGTTGATAAGTGGCCGCGCGCGGATCGAAACCGCTCTGCTGCACCGCATATTGATAGCACTCGTACCCGTCCTGATTGACCTGCTCCGGCGACTGGCCGTTGGCCGGATAGGCCACCACGTCATAACCATTGCTGACCGGTTGCGGCTGCGGTTGCACGGGCGGCTCGACCACCACGTAATCCTGAGTCGTTTCCTGGTAGGCGTAATACGAACCGGCCGCGAGGAACAACAGCGCACCACCAATCCACACTTCGCGGGCGTAATCCGGCAGGTAGCCGACGCGAATCCCGCGTGGCGGCTGCACCACCACATAACGCGGGCCCAGCGGCCGGTACCAGTAGCCGCCGGAGTAGAAATAATCCTGGCCCCGATAGGGCACGCGGTAGTCGCGGTCGGGGAAGCGGTCGATCACATGACCGGGACGATACTGCGGCCCTGGCCCCCAACCATTACCGTGCCCGTCCGGGCGACCGGCCCAGCGATGATCATCGGGACGCGGGCCGTTGTTCTGCCAGTGCGGGTTGTTGTCGTTACGCCGCGGCACGTCATTGTAGTAACCACGCTGTGGCGGCTGGGTCTGGCGCACGGTATCGGGCCGCCCCTGGATCGGCAGGTCGTTGGCCGGCAATTGGGGTGGCGGCGGCGGTGGCCGAACCGGGTTGTTGAAGTCGCGAGGCTGATTGTCTCGAGGCTGATTGTTTTGCCACTGGCTGCCATTGCGCGGCTGCCCGTTTTGCTCGAACTGGCGACTGTTGTCGCCGCGAATGATCTCGTTGTTCTGCGGGCGTGGTTGATTGTTGCCGCCATGCCCCTGATTGTTGCCCTGATGGCCGTCGCCGCGTTGCCCGTTGTCGGGACCACGGTTCTGCGGCTCATCGGCCAGCGATTGCGCAGTGACACTGACACACAGCAAACCAACACCGGCCAAACGCCAGATGCGCGACTTCATGCTTTTCCTCACTGCGGGTTAGGGCCTGTACGTAAGACTGGGAAAGCACAGGCCGGTTTCAGTCGCGAAACTTATTTATTGAGGGAAGCCGGCGATAAATTGCACGCAAAAGAAAAGGGAGACCCGTCGGCCTCCCTTTGAGAACTTCGTCCGTGCTCGACGCTTATGACGTCGGCTCACCTCACGCCGTCTTCTGGACAGTGTGCAGCTCGGGGGCCGGCACATCCCCGGTGGGGGTGGCGGCCGCGGCAGGCCTGATTGGGCGAGCCGCTGTGGACTGTTTGTCCGAGCAGTGATTCTGGTGATAAGAATAGGCCTGCAGCGGCGACAGATGATTGCGAAGATTGCTCAAATAAACATGACTTGCGCAATTTTTAACCCTGGATAGATAATCTGCCGCAATTGATATGACAAAGGCCTGATTGATGAGCAAACTCGACCGATACGACCTGAGCATTTTGGCGGAATTGCAGCGCGACGCGCGCATCTCCAACCAGGAGCTGGCCGAACGCATCGGCCTGTCGCCTTCACCGTGTTCGCGCCGGGTCAAGCAACTGGAGGACGACGGTTACATCACCCGCCAGGTGGCGCTACTGGACCGCAAGATGCTCGGCTTGAGCCTGACCGCCTATGTGCTGATCGGCATGGACCGACACACACCGGAGCGGTTCGAGAACTTTGAAGCGGCCATTCGCACGTTGCCGCAAGTGCTGGAATGCAGCCTGGTCACGGGCATGGATGCGGACTATCAGCTCAAGGTGGTGGTGCCGGACATGGACCACTACCAGAAATTGCTGTTGGGGCATCTGACCCGGATTGAAGGGGTGACGAGTGTGCGCTCGAGTTTTGTGTTGAATCAGGTGTTGAACAGCACTGAACTGCCGCTGACTCATCTGCGCAGCTAATTGTGGCGAGGGAGCTTGCTCCCGCTCGGCCGCGCAGCGGTCGTAAAACCAGACAACACAGTGTGACAGATAAAATTCGGGGGCCGCTTCGCGCCCCGGCGGGAGCAAGCTCCCTCGCCACCAGTGCGACACACCGCCGCAGCCCACACCTCCACTACTCTCCCATGCCGTATACTCCAGCGCCTTTTAGCCCCGCCCGCGCTGGAGTTGCCTGATGGATCCTGCCGTATTCGAAGAGTGGATGATGACCGGACTGGTCAGCATTCTGATCATTTTCATGGGTTTCATCGTCTGGGATCTGGCGAAAAAATCCAAGGCCGGGCGCTTTGGCTCGTTCATCCTGTTCTTCGTACTCGGCCTGGGCGTGGCCGCGTTCGTGATCAAAAGCGTGGTAATCGGCCTGATCGAATCCGGGACGTTATAAGCGCGCCGGCACTTCTTTCCACTGGCCCTGATCGAGCCCTTCGATCGACCAGTCCCCGATCCTGACCCGCACCAGGCGCAACGTCGGCAAGCCGACCGCCGCGGTCATGCGCCGGACCTGACGGTTACGCCCCTCGCGAATCACCAGTTCCAGCCAGCTGGTCGGCACGCTTTTGCGAAAGCGCACCGGCGGGTTGCGTGGCCACAGCTCTGGCTCATCCAGTTGCCGCGCTTCGGCGGGCAAGGTCATGCCGTCATTCAGTTCGACACCCTCGCGCAAACGCTGCAACTGCTCAGCGCTCGGCTCGCCCTCCACTTGCACCCAATAGGTCTTGGCCAGTTTGTGTTTGGGATCGGCAATCCGCGCCTGAAGCTGGCCGTCGTTGGTCAGCAACAGCAAGCCTTCACTGTCACGGTCCAGGCGTCCCGCCGGGTAGATCCCGGGGATCTCGATGTAGTCCTTGAGCGTCGCCCGCCCTTCGCCGTCGCTGAATTGCGTCAGCACATCGAAGGGTTTGTTGAACAGGATCAGCTTCGGCTCGGCCGGTGGCGCTTTGGCGACACGGCGCGGGGCTGATGAGGATGGCGCAGGCTTCACGCCAGGGCGGCGGGAAACGGGACGTTGAGGACGGGACATGGCGAAGAGAACATCTAACGGTCAGGGCTGCTAATGCTAGTGCCCCGACCGCCAAATGACCATGACAACCGTTACCGGAACGGCGGCTCGTCGAAGCTGCGCAGCTTGCGCGAGTGCAACGAGTTGAGTTCGGTGCGCAACAGGTCCACCGCCTCGATACCGATCTTCAAGTGCTGGCTGACCGCGCGCTCATAGAAGGCGTTGGCCGAACCCGGCAGCTTGATTTCGCTGTGCAGCGGTTTGTCCGAGACACAGAGCAACGTGCCGTACGGCACCCGCAATCGATAACCCTGGGCGGCGATGGTGCCGCTTTCCATGTCCACCGCCACGGCGCGGGACAGGTTGATCAGCGGACGCTCCTGAGCCCAGCGCAACTCCCAGTTACGGTCGTCGTAGGTCAGCACGGTGCCGGTGCGCAGGCGTTTTTTCAGCTCGTCGCCCTTCTCGCCGGTGATGTTGGCGGCCGCTTGCTGCAACGCCATCTGCACTTCGGCCAGGGCAGGAATCGGAATGTTCGGCGGCACGACCCGGTCGAGAATCCCGTCGCGGCGCATGTAGGCGTGAGCCAACACGTAGTCGCCAATGGTCTGCGACTGACGCAAACCACCGCAATGACCGATCATCAGCCAGCAATGCGGACGCAGCACCGCCAAATGGTCGGTGATGTTCTTGGCGTTGGACGGGCCGACGCCGATGTTCACCAGGGTCACGCCGTGACCGTCACTGGCGATCAGGTGATAGGCCGGCATCTGATAGCGGTGCCAAACCACACCGGCCGCAATCGCCGAGGCTTCGCCGTGGTCCATGCTCTTTTCGATGATCACGTTGCCCGGTAACACCATACGCACGAAACGCGGGTCGCTGCGCAACTGCTCCAGGCCATGAACGATGAACTGGTCAACGTAGCGGTGGTAGTTGGTCAGTAGAATCCACGGTTGCACATGGCGCCAGTCGCTGCCGGTGTAATGCACCAGGCGACGCAGAGAGAAATCCACCCGCGCCGCATCGAACAGGGCCAGCGGCAGCGGATCGGTGTTTTCCCAATCGTACAGACCGTCAGCGATGCCATCGGTGGCGGCAGACAGGTCGGTGCTCGGGAACACCCGCGCCAGCACGGCAGCGGTCACGCCGGAACCGGCCAGCTCATCGCCCTGCTCGACCACGTAGGGGTAAGGAATGTTCTGCTGGCTGATGCCGACTTCCACGGTCACGGTGAAGTCGTGCATCAACGGTACGAGTTGCTCCAGCAGGTATTTGCGGAAAGCCGCCGGATGGGTGACGGTGACGCTGTAAGTCCCCGGCAATTGCACCTTGGCGTAGGCACGGGTGGTTTGTGGGACTTCGCCTTGGCAATGGTAGGTCAGACGCAGTTCAGGATAACGAAACATCGCACGCTGTTCGGCGTCCGGTTCAACTCGATCCTTGAGATAACGCTTGAGCGCCTGGTTCAGCGCGGTGGTGGCACGATTGTGCAGGTGAGCAAGCCGGTCCACGGCTTCCTCGGCGGTTTGAACGACAACAAAAGCTTCGGTCACGATCAGCATCCTGTGTTCTGACTTGCAGGTCTTCATCTTGCCTGCATCGTCGCGTCACGGGAACAGTGGCGTGTTGATACACAGACACCAGGCTCACCACGCTCCCACATTGAGTCCGTGATGTTTACAAAAGCGGGGTTGACCGGGCGACGATCGCTTCCACATCCAATCCCCGAGGCAACGCACCGTACACTCGGCCGCCGCCATTCAGACGACTGGCGATAAAGGCATCGCTGACCGCCGAGTTGCCCGCCTCCAGCAACAACCTGGCCTGCAGCCCCAAGGCAATGTCTTCGGTGAGCTGGCGGGCACGATACTGAATGTCGCTGGTGTCCTTGAAAGCGGCCTGCAATTGGCTGATGTGCGCCGCCAGGCGTTTGTCGCCATGACCATCGCCCAACTCGCTGAACAGCACGTCGAGCACACCCGGTTCTTTCGACAGCGCCCGCAGGACGTCCAGGCATTGCACGTTGCCGGAACCTTCCCACGTCGAATTGACCGGTGCCTCACGGTACAAACGCGGCAGGATGCTGTCTTCGACATAACCCGCGCCGCCCATGCACTCGGCGGCTTCGTTGATCATGGCGGGCGCGCGTTTGCAGATCCAGTACTTGCCCACCGCCGTCACCAGACGGGCGAATTTCGCTTCATGTTCATCGTCCAGATGATCCAGCGCCTTGCCCATGCGCAGGCTCAACGCCAGGGCTGCTTCACTTTCCAGCGCGAGATCGGCGAGCACGTTCTGCATCAACGGTTGTTCACTGAGCCGCTTGCCGCCAACCCTGCGATGAGCGCAGTGATGACTGGCCTGGGTCAACGCCTGGCGCATCAGCGAGCTGGAACCGACCATGCAATCGAAACGGGTCATGGCCACCATTTCGATGATGGTCGGAACGCCGCGCCCTTCTTCACCGACCATCCACGCCAGTGCACCGCGGAATTCGACTTCACTGGACGCGTTGGAGCAATTGCCGAGTTTGTTCTTCAGGCGCTGGATGTAGAACTGATTGCGCGTGTCGTCCGGACGATGGCGCGGCAGCAGGAAACAGGTCAAACCCTTGTCGGTCTGCGCCAGGGTCAGGAACGCATCGCACATCGGCGCGGAACAGAACCACTTGTGGCCCACCAGTTCATAGGCCTGCCCCGGACCGCCGGCACCGACCGGATACGCCTTGGTGGTGTTGGCCCGCACATCGGTGCCGCCCTGCTTCTCGGTCATGGCCATGCCGATGGTGACACCGGCCTTATGCGCCATGCCGACGTTGCGCGGGTCGTATTCGGTGGCGAGGATTTTAGGCAGCCACTGCTCGGCCAGATCCGGTTGCAGGCGCATCGCCGGGACGCTGGCGAACGTCATGGTCAGCGGGCAACCGCTGCCGGCTTCGGCCTGGCTGTGCAGGTAGGTCATGGCGGCGCGGGCAACGTGAGCGCCGGACTGCGGATGCGCCCAGGGCAGCGACGTCAGCCCGTGTTCGATCGCCGTGCGCATCAGTTCGTGATACGCCGGGTGAAACTCCACCAGGTCGATGCGATGACCATAACGGTCGTGACTGCTGAACACCGGCTTGTTCTGGTTGGCCAGAAACCCCGCGTCCATCAGCGGCCCGCCGGCCAGCGCGCCATAGGCGTCGATCCGCGATTCGGCCCAACCGGCCCCGAAACGCCGCGACCACTCCTGCAACGGCAAATCGATGCGATACAGGTTAGTGCCGTCCAGCGACGGTGGCTGGTTGGTGACTTCGTGGGTTTCGGCGAACTGATGCAGGTTCATGACGGGGCTCCTTTGGTCAGCCAAGGGATTCAGTTAATCACTGCCCCGAGGCCGAACAAAGTGGCATATCCGCCTAACTGTCGGCGCTTTCGCCTTGTTCTGGACAGAGCACCCGACGATAAAGGGCAGCCTGCAAGTCTTCGAACTTCACCGGCTTGCTCAGGTGATCAATCAAGGCACCCGTTGGGCAGCGTTCCCGATCAGCGCTCAAGGCAATCATGAACACCGGCAATTGCTCGCAGCCCGGCAGCGCACGGATCTGGCAGCACAGTGACGCGCCATCCAGCGACGGCAATTGGCCATCGATCAGCACGGCATCAAAGGTTTCACGCTGCAAGAGATCCAGCGCGGCCACGCCAATGTCGGCCGTTCGCACCCGGAACCCGAGCTTGAGCAACATGCCGCGCATCACCAGCTGATTAATGCTGTTTTCATCCACCAGCAGCACGGTGCAGTCCTGCGGCAGGCGCAGACGCGGGAACTCCCGCGTCATCATGGGCGTTGAGACTCGCTCTACCACTGGCAACTCAAACTCGACGTCGAGCTGGAAGCGACTGCCACGACCGGGCTCAGAGCGGTGAGTCAGATGCCCGCCAAGCAAGTCGACCAGTTGCCGACAGATCGCCAGGCCGACGCCCAGACCGCCGTATTCCCGGGTCATCGAGCCGTCGAGCTGGAAAAAGCGCTGGTACAGCGTCGCCTCGCCCAAATCGGTGAAGCCGATACCGGTGTCGATCACTGCAAAGGACAGTGCCACCCGGTCGGGGCCTACGGGTTTACCCGTGACCCGCAACGCCACGCCGCCCACACGAGTGAACTTGATGGCGTTGTCCAGCAGGCATTCCAGGCATTGCGCCAACTTGATGTTATCGCCGTGCAAACGGTCCGGCAGGCCTGGCGCGAGGTCAACCTTGAAGTCCAGTGACTTGCCTGACGCATTGCCTTCGAACTGCACCCGCAAGGCATCGACCACACTGCGCAAACTGAAGGGGGACGCATTGGCCTTGAGCTTGCCGGCCTGCAATTCGGTCAGGGTGAGGATGCCGTTGACCATGCGCATCATGTCTCGCGCCGAACCGGCGGCCGTTTGCTGGTATTGCTCCAGTTCCGGGTCCATCTCGACGGTTTGCATCAATTCCAGCGAACCGATCACACCGTTCATGGGTGTGCGCAATTCGTGGGTCAGCGTGGCGAGGAATTCATCCTTGAGCTTGTTGCTGTGCGCCAGTTGCTGGTTGAGCACTTCGAGTTTTTGCCCGGCATCGAACAAGGTCTGCGCCTGTTGCTCGCGCATGGCGTTGATGCGGTCGGCCAGGGCCAGGGACAACAGCGCCACTTCGATGGCCGAGCCGATCTGGCTGGAATACATGGTCAGGAACACGTTCGGCAGGTAACCCAACACCATCAGCGTGTTGATGATGCCGCCGAGCAAAAACGCCGACCAGGCGATGATGAAATACCGCGCCACCCGCAGGCCGCGCCACCAGGCGAAAAACCCCGCGGCGAAAATCACCACGGTGAACGTCAGGGCCAGCGTCGTCGCCAGACGCAAGGCCAGGGCGTAACTGGTCATCAACGACAACCCGACGACCACCGCCCCGAATGCAATCAACGCCAGCAGCAAGCGATCGAGCCAGCGATTGAGGGTCGCCGTCTGCAGGAAGCTGCGGGCGAACTGACTGCCGAACAGCCCTGCGCAACCGATGAAGAACGGCGTCGCGGCGTTGGCCCACCAGGGATTGTTCGGCCAGAAATATTGCACGGCCGCGCCGTTCACTGACAGTTGATACAGCCCGAACGAGGCAATGTAGAAGATGTAATAGAGGTAGCTGGTGTCGCGCACGCTGAGGTAGATGAACAGGTTGTAGACCAGCATCCCCAGCAACACGCCGTAAATCAGGCCCAGCACGTAGAGCCGCACCGGCTGTTCTTCAAGGAATGCCGTGCTCGACCACAACGTGACCGGCGCCTGGATCGACCCTTCGCTCTGCAGGCGCAGGTACAGGGTTTGCGGTTGGTCCGGGGTGAAGTTCAGATCGAACAAATAGTTGTTCTGGCGAATTTCGCGACTGTCGAACGGCAAGGCATCGCCGGTCTGACGGGCCAATCGATAGGCACCGGCAGCATCGGGCAAGTACAGGTCAAGGTGATCGAGGGGAGGATAGGCCAGCTCCAGCAACCACGTCCGTTGGGTCGCGGGGTTGGTCGGGCGGTAATTCAAGTCGATTTTCAGCCAGAACACCGAACGCGAGTAGCCGGCGTTGAGGGTGGCTTTATCGTGGGGCTTGAAGTGTCCGGCCGCCGCTTGCGCACGGATATCGTCGATGGTCGCCTGACCATCGGCATCTTCGAACACTTGCAGGGTTCGGCCCAAGGGCAGGCTTTGAGTGAATTCATCGAATTCGACTGCGCTCGCCATAAGGGGCAAGCAAAACAGCAACATCAGCAAATAGCGCATTTAAGCCCCAGCGTGGCCTGTCCGGTTATCTCAGGAAGCCCCTCATTCCCTTTGAGTAGACGTAAAACCGGTA
>LNAP01009957.1_pt1 | contig 10370 bp, 10 predicted proteins | sample 602601 | NCBI WGS metagenome assembly LNAP01 (sample SAMN02440304, study PRJNA202911) | soil metagenome | biome: Subtropical and temperate rainforests or woodlands; isolation source: soil samples (1 kg each in a 20% v/v slurry with milli Q water) were... ...
CGTAGGACGTTTGTGTCCTAAAATGAAGTCAATAGTCAACTCTTCATTCTCCAAGTCTAAGAAATAACAAAGGCCAGTTTCGTTGAATATTGTCTTTTCTAAGTCCTTTCTCAACCGCGCACCATCTGCACCCTTTGCCGAGGAAAATTTCAAGAATTTTGCCTTATCGAGAAACCAAAAGTCCTGAATACCAGCAGACCTATACAATTCATGCCGTTCCTTCCAAGCTGTAGATGAAATATTGCTGTGCTGAAATTCAAAAGCCCAGACAAGTCCTGCATAATTACCGTCATTATGCCTTACGTAAACATCAACGATTTGTCCTGTTTCTGGCAAGTGCACTTCGTATTCAACATATGCAGTAGGGAAATTAGACTTTAACCAACCGAATAGGAGCTCTTTTCCCTTCACATGTGAAGGCGTTTCCGGTTCAGAACCAATATACTCGCACTCTAAATTAACATGCGAGAAGTACGAACTCTTTACTCTGCCCTTATTGTACTGCACTAAACCCATACAGTTAGGGCAAAACAGCTTATGGGATCTAGACAACGCTCTTGTTGATTCCGGTTCACAAGTTGTAGCTATTAACGGCTTACTCTCTTCTGTGATACATCTAAGCAAAGATGCCCCTCCATTGGACAAAAGTTAGTTAAAGCAGTCTCGTCAGTCAGAATTTCTATAGGATAATTTTACCATATGCGGCTTCCAGGTCAAGTCGCGGCTCGGCAAGTGCTAGATTCGCATTTCAAAGGTTACACTTTTTACTTGACAGTCTCCAGCACTTTGCAAATCGCTCTGCATATATTTTATCGTTTGTTATTGCTGAAGATGTCAGAGTATGTTCCTGACGCTTCTGAGCAGCATACAATGAACGATTTATTCGCGATGACTTTATGCATGAGAAGACGAAATCATTCTTTCGTTCCATCATTCTGCCGTTTAACGACAATCTAATGAAATGACAAAAGCAGACCATTGCTTAAGATTCCGTTGACTTAAGTATAAATCTGCTTCTTTTTTATGCAGCTGGTCTGGAACGATTGAGCTAATTGCCGACTTGTGATGATCGCTTTCAAATAATTGTCGCCGCGGCGCTTTTCTTAAGTATTATTTTTGGTATGCATATTTGTCTGCCGGAATGCTGTATGTTATTTCATCAATATTTCTTTTAGTAGTAGCGTTCTTTCTTTTTCTGCTTATTATTTTTTATAATCTTCCCAGAAAACATATCTAGAAGTATTTATTTCACCATTACATTCTGGACATTCAAATCTCCAACTATATCTAAAATCTTTAAATTGTTTACTGTTTTTTTGAAATTGAATAACCTTGTTACAATCTAAGCATGGAAAGCTAAGCAGCACTTTCGTATCTTTATTAAAGTACTCTTTTGATTTCACTGTGCCCAATGTATCAAAAAATTTATAAACAATTAAGGAGTTATTATATAATTTTGTAGTATCTTCAATCTCTCTGAAAAATCTCTCATAAATTTTAATAACAATGTTATAGGTATAAAACAAAAGATGTGGGACTTGATTGTAGTAATATTCAATAAAATCTAAATGTGTTTCTTTGTCCAGAAATACAAAATTAAATTCGTCACTTCTATTATGTTTTCTTGTAGTAACCAAATGATTTGCTTTATCCCATACTTTTTGCAAACTATTTCCTGCATCTTTATTATATCTTAGATCAAAGTATACATTTTCATCCATCAACCCAAAATATTCTTTGTTATCAATTTCGTTCAAAGCATTTTTTATTATTGTGAGCTTCTGCTGATTATCAACACCTTCTATTGCGTATCTATTTATATCTGCGTTATATACTAATCTGATAAACTCCTCTGGACTACCAAGTAACCATTCCAAATACAATAAGTTATCTCTTATCGGTTTACGTAACAAAGCTAACGATACTGTGATTTTCCCCTTTTCGATTGTGTTAAGTGACTCGTAAATAAAATTCATCATATCAGCTAGAATTGCGTGAAATATCCTTTTACCTAATATAAGATTGGCTTCACTGCCGTAGCCATTTTTATATAACCATTCGAAAATATCATCTGACTTCTCAAAATCATCAGCATGAGTTTCATTTTCAAACTCTAAGCTTGTGCTCATTTTGTTATTTTCCAAGCAATCATGAAATATACTCAAAATAATATCGTGAATATACCAACAGAATGTTTGGTATTTCCAATATTTTTTTGGTAACCCTCTATAATCTCTACTAAAAACTTCTCCCAATTGACTCACCCTTTTCAAACAGAATAATGCCCTGTTGTCGATTAAGTAATGATTTAAGCATTCTTAAGACTAATATTCCATTCCGGCTGATACTTCCTAATAAGTTCCTGCTCCAGTAAGTTAATTTCAGCATCATCGTCTAATGAACATACGAAAAACTGTGTAGCATTCTGGTTCATTGTCACTAGATGATTCAAATGACAATTCGTTGATTGGCCATCAATGAAACAATTCTTAGGGTGAATCTTGCCATATCCCTGATTAATTCTTTTTTTGAAGTTGTCCCTGCATCGTCCAATATATTTTAGTTCTCCGTTTACAACGTAAGCATACAGACCTTTTTTCAGCAAATACCGTTTGTCAGTGATATTGAAAATTGAATAAATGAGGTCTCCATTCTTATTAAGGAAATTCAAATAGTAGGGGTCATTGTCTCTTTTCAGTGTAATAAGGAAATCGCCCAATTTCCAGTTTAGGTAACTGGCATATTTAGATGATGATGTAGCGGTCAACTTCTCATATCTCTTATGTAAAATCGTTTCTTGTAATGTCTTGTTGTTTTTCGTAGCAAATACGTCCGAGTAGCTTTGTTCTTTAAAGTTTAATTCTACTGGCTCGAAAATCAGAGTTGTTGCTGCCGTCTGAAGTTCCATTCTACTACGCCTCTCCATCATAAATCTTTCAATACTGCATTGCTATTATACCTCAAAAGAATAGCAACCCCTATACAAACTCCTTTGTAGTAAAAAAGGAGTTGTTGTCCATGAACAACACAAACTAGCAGCCGAGATCATCAAAGACGCACTAGCCAAGCAACAAACCGAGACTAAGCCAGAAACAAAGTAAAGGGAGCAACAAGCCCCCTTTTTAAAAGGTATGTGAGCAGTAAATCTCACCTTTCAGAGCTGCTTGTGTAAGAGCATGATCCATTAACTCTTTAAAAGTATAAATACCCGATAGAACATTCATTAGATGTCCACCATCAAAAAGAAGTACTTTTATTTCTCTTCCTTTTGGTAATGCGGCAAGAACTTCTTTTGAATATCCGTTCATAGAAATAAATACTCCTCTAGCATCCATTTTGCCTTCAATTTTAAAATACAAACTAGCAATTTGCGCCTGGTCAACTTTCTTTTCGGTCCATTTCAATTCAACTAGGTAATAATGACCTTCATGCTTAATAGCTCCGTCTACTTGTTCTGCTTCGTTCTTAAACGATTTTTCAACATACACACCGCTTACTATCATGAGTTCAGAGAAGAACTTTTCAAGTTCGTAACCCCGCTTATGATTTTCCAATTGTAGCACTTCATTGAACCTAGTTTGTAATTTATTGATCTTGTCTAAATATAAATCCGGCTTGTTTAATTCTATTTTTTGTTTGACAAGCTTATTTTGTTCTCGATCCTTTATTTGTTTATTTAGAATTTCCTTCAACTTTAGGGCGCAAGTTTCAGCAATCTCTATCCGATGTTTTTTATCATGAGGTACAAAATTTTTATGTTCAATTAAAAATCGTACAAAATTACGAGATACCTCTAATCTTTTGTTATAGTCAGCACTACGAAGTTCCTCGTATAAAAAGTCCATATACTCTCTTTTGGTTGGTTTTAACCCAGCATTATTCAATCGTGCAAATATGGAGTTGCATAAGCTGATACTTACTCCGGCCCTAAGCCAAGCCTTTTTAAGGTCATTTACATACCAATATAAATTTGAAATACCCATTTTTATTTGTACTTCAATCTCTTCAGTAAACACATCAAACATATATTTCAACCGCCTTTAATCTTATGGTTGAAATAAGTATAGCACAATAAAAAATGCTTATAACAGTAGACTAAAAGCTGTTGTGAATAAGCCTGTATACGAAACATATTTTATTGAAAATCGTAGAAGAGAAGTATATCCAATAATGGGGGGATTCAATGAACTACATAGTTGATATTATCAAATCGTTATTTCCTGATTCGCAAACAGCATTATTTTTTATAGTTTTATCATTAATAACATTGTGGATGTATAAACAAATAAGAACAAGTGTTGTAGAAAGTGAAAAAAACAACATGGCTAAAACAGATAAAGCAATTGAAGCTTACTCTGAGCTTGATGCTGAAATAAGAAAGGCTTTAAAGAATAAGTCGGAGTTAACATTGATTGATGTGAAAGTCACAAAAGCTTCCCCATATATGCCATTTGATATTTTAGATAAATTACAAGAATGGGTTGATAATTCTGGGCAAGAGGTAGATTATGAGGAATTGAAAACAATACAAAACAAGCTTAGAGGGGAAATAAGAAGGTTGAAACAAACTCAATTTGACCCTGTCACATATAAGAGTAGCGGCGGATTGACAGAATTTATTCATGTATATTTCAAAACAAAGTTATCTTCATTTGTAGAGCCTTTGTTTCATACAGGAGTTGGCATCTTTATATTAATGATCCTAATTCTATTTTTATCGGTGTTTGCGACAACCAAGGAATTAACTGAACAGGTTTTACTGATATCCTTACTAATAGCACTGATAGTATCTATTTTAGTGCTCGATATTATTATCTCCGAGGTCTTATTAAAGAGTAGATTTGTTCATTCCAAGTTAAATTGGATCGCTCTAGTATCATTTTTACTAGTAATTTTATTTCTCCTATTCTTAGGACCGTGGTTTAGAGGTATCTTAATGATTGTAAGCACATTTGCGTATGCTTTCTACGCAACAACGTACAGTATTAAAAATATTGGAAAAAATAAGAAGACAGCTCAGAATGATGAGCTTGTTTAACAGTGGAGGCAGGCTATGAAAAAGAAAAAAACGAAAAAGACAGCTAATAAACGTCTTCGTGATATTGCTAGCATGAAAGAATTATCCAAAACCACAACGGATATGAACAATTTAAAACAGGCTATGCCCATTATAGGACCACTATTAAAGGTAGCAGGAGTAGATGTTAGTAAAATTCACGATGCTCTAGGGCAGGTAGAAGATCTAGCAAAACAAACAGAGGAATTAATTAGTATGCCGGATCGGTTTAATGATCTTTTCGCCGAACATGGGTGGATAATGTATAAAATGATGAATTTTACGATTGCAAAAAAAGCTGTTGAGAAAGCTGAATCAGGTGATATCCAAGGAGCAGAAGGGGAGCTAATCGATTATTATAATGTGGAAACAGTAAGATGGCAGTTGGGATTATTGAGGTCTCTAAAAGCGTTTAGACCAAGGATGGATTTGGCTAATAAAGCCCTGAAAGATTACGAGGAAGAACGGTATCATGCTTGCGTTCCCGTTGTGCTGGCACTTACAGATGGATTGGTGAATGAACTTCATGAAGATCATAAAGGCTTATCGGCTGAGTCAATTGAGTTAGAGGCATGGGATTCTATTGCTGCTCACACCCAAGGGCTTGGGAGACTTGTAAAAATCCTACGTAAAGGTCGTTACAAAACAACAACAGAAAAAATTAGTCTCCCTTATAGAAACGGCATTTTGCATGGAACTGATTTAGGGTACGACAATATAACTGTTGCAGCAAAAACATGGGCAACACTTTTCGCTGTTGGTGAATGGGCGACTAAAGTAGAACGTGGGGAGAGTAATAGCCCAGAAGAAAAGCCGAAAGAAACCCTTCAAGATTTATTAACTAAGCTTCAAGAAAATGAACAGGCTAAGAAAGAGATACAAGAATGGAAGCCGCGAGAATCAATATCTACCAATGTTGAAGCATTTACATTAGGTACTCCAGAATATGTGCTGAAAGATTTTTTATCATGTTGGTTTCGAAAAAATTACGGTGGAATGACTAAAATACTCCCACCTAAAGTTTTCACTGCAAAAGAAGCACCAGCACGAATCAGGGAATATTATGCGGATAGGCTACTTAAATCCTTTGAGTTTGTTTCAATTGTTGATGTGGCTCTTGCCAATACGACAATTGAAATTCGGATGCAATTAGACGAGTATGGAAGAACAAATGAGAAGATGCATAAGTTTATTATGATAAATGAGGATGACCAAGGCAATCCAGTAGGTAGAACTAAAGCAGAGTCGAGATGGGTAAGCTACACCTGGCGTGTCTATTAATAAATACGTAAAAACAGGTAATCTAGGCAAAAATAAAGCCATAAGATCGGGTGTTTTCTTACCCTGCTTATGGCTCTTATTTTAAACAACAAAGCGCACTTGAATCTTCTCTAAAATGTTATACCGAGACACAATACGGTGAACCGTATCACAAATAGTTACAACTTTTCAGAGACAATTGAAGTGAGATTTGTAGTGTGAGCGCCAGCGACTATGCATGGCGCTTTTTTTATGATTGACTTTGTTTAAGTATAATGTTGATTTCGTAATAGGTAATGGCTAGTTTAGCGCAATGTAATATATTTGATTGAGTTAAACACTGCCAAGTAGTGGTATAATGTGGGTATTAATCAATTGATTAAAGGGTGGAGTTTAATTGAGAAAGAAAACAACTAAAAGTAATGTTCCTAAGGAAGTTCACTTACAGCGATTTAATAATAGAAACCGAACATGGTACTTAGGATATGAGGAGTGGTTAGACAATCATCCCAAGAAATACGAAGTAGGAACAAAATCCCAGATGTCTAACAATGCTATTAATTTGTTAGCAGCATACCCGGATATAGATGCTGAAAGTTTAGACATTCGAAATATAGAGGAGTTTGTGGGTGGTGTAGCTAGGGCTTCGAGTAACAACAACAAAATCAATTACACAAAAAATTTCTTGGTGTATTTAGTTGAAAACGGCACAGAGTTATCCTTTTCACCTGATGTGCTAAACAGCTATCTGTTTAAAAACAATGAATTGAAAGATGATTTCCTTGAGGAAAGACAATCCCTAACAATTGAGCAAATCATCTTAATACGAAATGTGTTTAAAACAGATTATGTTCGCCTTTTTGTATTTGAGATGGTGTATCAGTATGGCTTAAAACTGAGCGAATTGCACCAATGTATTGAAAAGAATTATGACTTTGAAAATCGTGCCTTTAAATTAAAGGGTAGGAGCGAGCCAGTTCAGGTAAGTGAACGTATCCATCAGATAATTGTTAATAATAGAAAAGTGTTAAAGCTGGTTAATAGTAATACGAACCAAGAAAGATTAAGTGATATTGGCAAAAGGCTTCAAGAACTAGGTCTTATTGATAGATTAGTTCGTTGGAAAGACGTTGATGAAACTCGAAAAGTTAATTTTTTTAAATGTCCGATGTGCGGAGATATATATGAGAACACTCCTGATAACTGGGCAATAATACAATATGAATCCGATGAAACCGAAACCAAGTGGATCGTGTGCAAAAAAACATGCGCACAAGGTGTCAGAAAATGAGCAAAGTTAAGGTTTACGATATGGAAGTTGGATTGCCACTGTATGTTGTTAATGATAAGTCTACTATTCTAATAAAAGAGAAGCAGGATGTTGAAATAAACTCGTTTTATACTGACCTTGGAGAAAAGCAAACAGATCTGGAACAGCAAAACATACAATTTGACGTTGCTACCGATGACGATCCTGTACCCGGATGGGTAAAGGTTAATTCAGCAATCGGCCAGTTTGGAGAAATGCTTGCAATGAAACACTTAGAAGTCGAGTATCCTGGTATGGTAAAGCTGGTATCGGGTAATGCAAGAATAGGGTACGATATTGAAATTTACATAGATGGCGAATCACACGCGTTCGAAGTGAAAACTACAACGCAGAACAACAATAAATTTTACATCACTCAAAATGAATTAAGGGTTGCTAATAAAAAGAAAAATGGTTATCATATCATATTTATCAAGATTGACGATGATGAAAAAACCATTACTGGGCATATCATTGATAATCCGATTGAAACACTGGAGATAGACTATGTAGTTATTACCCAAATGACAAGGCTTTCGAACATTGAAATAAAAGCGGACAGGTTTATTGTTAACATCAACGAAAGATATCTCTCGAATCAAGAAAGGATTTCACTAAACTCGTACATTTCAGAAGTAAGAAACCTATTGAACCATTGAGGAACGTAGATTAATCGATAACAGAGCTTGTTTAATGAAAAGAGGCTTGCGCCCCTTATTCAGCTTCTTTATTGTTGGTTTCTTTCTCTGTCGCTTGTTCTTCTTGCACCATCTCAGCGAGGATTTTGATAAATTCTTGATAATATTCGTTATTCATTTGGACAACAACTCCTTTTTTATACAAAGGAGTTTGTATAGGGGTTGCTATTCTTTTATGGCTTCTTTTCGTGGGCTGCATTGGAAATTTACCAGAAAAGCACACTACGGATACAACAAGTAATGCTTAAGCAATCTTGAATCTTGAATTGGTCTCTCATCTGGATTAAGCATAATGCAACATAAATTCTTCCAGTTCATTTACAACAAAACTTACAAGCATAAAAATGAAGCAGACCAATACTTAAACTCACGCAAAGTTAAGTAATGGTCTGCTTGATTCTTTTATTGGCAAGGATTATTTAGATGGCACAGAAATTCATCGATAAGAAAGCAAATCAAAATTATGCATTAAACAATCGCAAACAAACTGTACATATGACGTTCAGAGACGACAGGATTGCACAAAATCAGCTTAAGCAATCATAAACGATACGAACTATGCAGAGTGATTTGCAAAGCGCTGGAAAGCGATCTGAGCTATTGTTATTTTTTAGCGGACATAATTCGTGGCTTTTGTTTAAGGGCTAAAAACAATAAATAATGTGCGTAAGGAAATGTAACTGTACCGCACACTTTGACAAAAATTTTCTTTTCTAACACTGCATTGAAACGTTAAAATATGGAAATTCCTGTGGGTTGTATTTGCTTATTTTGTCATTTATACTCTGGATTAACTTAAAACTAAGGAGGACTGGTAGTATGAAAATGAAAATTGAACGTTTAAAGATCGAGTTGAATCCAATAGAAAATATTAATAACGGCTATGCCACTATCGATGTCAAATTAGACGACGGAATCACATATTCAGTTTATGGCTACACACCAAATTTCTTTTATGAAGTAATGAATGAATCTCAAAGGGACTATTTCCCCCACTCCTTTCCACAAATCATTGTTAGAAGTCTTACTTAAGAAAATATCAAAAGCGCTCTAGAAAAATTACTCGAAAATAATGCAGTATTACTAAAGATCTACCATCTATTAACAAATGAACAAACAAATTTCGATATGCCTTCTCTCTACATAATGATTTCAGTAAGCTTTCAAGAACAACTGGAACAACAGTATGCTAAATTACATTCAGCAGATCAAAATGCTGAAATTGTGTGTCCTTTCTAAATGAAATGTAGCTCAACTTTGAAATGATACTACATATAGAGTTTGTTTTATTTCTATTTGTAGTATCATTTTTAATTACATTCCAGAAAGAAGATAATAAATGGATGAGAAGAAGAGTATTACAAAGAGCGTGAAATATTACTCGGGACCAGTTATGACCCCATATGAGTTCCTTTTAGATAGCCAGTATTCAAGTTTAGATCAAGATGATAGTTTCACTGGTCAGATTGATATACGTCCTGATGTGCTTCAAAAGTTAACGGAACAATTCAATCAACTATATATCTCTGGCAGAAAGAAATATTTGGCACAGAATCTTCAACAAATCGCAGATGACAAAGCTTTTACATATAAAAACAAGCCCCTTACTGATTTAGTGCTTCAAGATCACCTGCTTGGCAAACATACGATTGCTTGTTATCCATGCAATGAGTCAAGCACGAAATGGTTTTTATTTGACGTTGACGTAGAACTATCTGGAGAAGAAGCTATTACTCTTGCAAAGCAAACTACCAAGAAATTGATTCGCGTCCTGAAGTCATATGTTCCAGAAAATTTTATTCATTGCTATCGTAGTGGAAGTAAAGGCTACCATGTAGTTATTTACCTTGACGGACCATACCATCGAAAAAGCATTCAGGAATTTCAAGAATTAATAATTCGTCTTGCAGGTCTCGATCAGTTAAACAAAATTAAAATTGAGATCAGACCTACCTCAGGAACCATTCTGTTAAATAATCGGGATCTGACCTATGTGCCGCCTCACAAAAGAAATGTCGGTCTGGTGTTTCAAAATTACGCCCTATTC
>LNAP01006214.1_pt1 | contig 10369 bp, 10 predicted proteins | sample 602601 | NCBI WGS metagenome assembly LNAP01 (sample SAMN02440304, study PRJNA202911) | soil metagenome | biome: Subtropical and temperate rainforests or woodlands; isolation source: soil samples (1 kg each in a 20% v/v slurry with milli Q water) were... ...
GCGCGCAACGCCTTCCTGTTCACGCGCGTGGGCCTGGCCGGCGCCGACATGGGCGCCTGCACGCTGCTGCCGCGCATGATCGGCCAGGGCCGCGCTTCCGAACTGCTTTACACGGGCCGCGCCATGACGGCGGAAGAGGGCGCCAGCTGGGGCTTCTTCAACGCCCTGCATGAACCGGGCGCGCTGGCCGACGCGGCGCAGACGCTGGCCGCGCAATTGGCCGCGGGTCCGACCTTCGCCCACGGCGTCACCAAGAAGCTGTTGCACCAGGAATGGAACATGGGCGTGGACGAGGCCATCGAGGCCGAAGCCGAGGCCCAGGCCATCTGCATGCAGACGCGTGATTTCCGCCGCGCCTACGATGCCTTCGTGGCCAAGCAAAAGCCCGTTTTCCAAGGGGATTGAGCATGCGCGACGCAAGCTGGTTGGATTGGCCGTTTTTCGACGATGCGCACCGCAAGCTGGCGCACGAGGTCGACACCTGGTGCGAGGCGTCCCTGGGGGACGTGGATCACCATGACGCCGACGGCGCTTGCAAGAAGCTGGTGCGCGCCATGGGCGAGGCCGGCTGGCTGCGCTATGCGGTCGCGGGCGGCCCTGGCGGCGCCTGGGGCGGTGCGCTGCCGGAAGTGGATTCCCGCGCCGTCTGCATCCTGCGCGAAACCCTGGCCCGCCATGAAGGGCTGGCCGACTTCGCTTTTGCGATGCAGGGCCTGGGCAGCGGTGCCATTTCGCTGATGGGCTCGGACGAGCTGCGCCAGCGCTACTTGCCGCGCGTGGCCCGTGGCGAAGCCATCGCGGCCTTCGCGCTGTCGGAACCGGACGCCGGCTCGGACGTGGCAGCGATGGCCTGCGAGGCCACGCTGGACGGTGACCATTATGTGTTGAACGGCGCCAAGACCTGGATTTCCAACGGCGGCATCGCGGATTTCTATTGCGTGTTCGCGCGCACTGGCGAAGCCCCCGGCGCGCGTGGCATCAGCGCCTTCGTGGTGGATGCCGATACGCCGGGCTTCGAGGTCAGCGAACGCATCGAGCTGATCGCGCCGCACCCGCTGGCCACCATCACGTTCGACAACTGCCGCATTCCGGTGTCGCACCGGCTGGGCGACGCGGGCCAGGGCTTCAAACTGGCCATGATGACGCTGGACATCTTCCGCGCCTCGGTGGCGGCGGCGGCGCTGGGCTTCGCGCGCCGGGCGCTGGACGAAGGCCTGGCCCGGTCCAAGTCGCGCCGCATGTTCGGCCAGACCCTTGCCGACCTGCAATTGACGCAGGCTGCGCTGGGCGACATGGCGACCGCCATCGACGCTTCGGCGCTGCTGACCTACCGCGCGGCCTGGATGCGCGATGTGCTGAAGCAGCGCACCACGCGCGAAGCGGCAATGGCCAAGATGACGGCCACGGAATCGGCGCAGACCGTGATCGACCGCGCGTTGCAGATGTTCGGCGGCGCGGGCGTGGTGTCGGGGATGCCGGTGGAGAAGCTTTACAGGGAAATACGAGCGCTGCGGATTTACGAAGGCGCGACCGAAGTGCAGAAGTTGATCATTGCCCGTGAACTGCTGAAGGCGTAAGGCAGCCATCGAGCTCCGTCGTCCCGGCACAGCAAAAACACCGCAATAGCAAGGGGAATTCCATGGAAGCATCCGCCCACATCGACACTTTCGCCCGGGACAATCTGCCCCCGGGCGAACAATGGCCAGAGTTTCTGCTCGACGGCCCCGACGTGGCCTATCCGAAGCGCTTCAATTGCGCGGTCGAACTGCTGGACGCCATGGTCGAGCGCGGCCACGGCGAGCGCGTCGCGCTGCGTTGGAGCCAGGACGGCCAGCCGGCCACGATGACCTATCGCGAGCTGGCTGCGCTGACCAACCGCATCGCCCGCGTGCTGGCCGAGGATATGGGTCTGGTGCCGGGCAACCGCCTGTTGCTGCGGGGGCCGAACAATCCGATGATGGCCGCGTCGTGGTTGGCGGCGATCAAGGTGGGCTTGGTCACCGTGCCGACGATGCCGCTGCTGCGCGCCAAGGAGCTCAAGCAGATCATCGACAAGGCGCAGATCCAGGCGGTGCTGTGCGATACCCGCCTGAAGGACGAGGCGGAGTTCTGCACGCAGCCCGGCCATGAGCATCATTGCCCGGGCCTGACGAAGGTCATGTACTTCAACGATAAGGCGCCGGATGCGCTGGATTCGTTGGCTGCGGCCAAGCCGGATGATTTCAAGGCCTGCGATACGGCTGCTGACGACGTCTGCCTGATCGCCTTCACCAGCGGCACGACCGGCGCGCCCAAGGGCTGCATGCACTTCCACCGCGACGTGCTGGCGATGTGCGATCTGTTCCCCAAGCACGTCATCAAGCCGGGTCCGGACGACATTTTCTGCGGTACGCCGCCGCTGGCCTTCACCTTCGGCCTGGGCGGCTCGCTGTGCTTCCCGCTGCGTGTGGGCGCGAGTACGGTGTTGGCCGAGAAGCTGTCGCCGGAAAGTCTGCTGCAGCTGATCCAGGATTTCCGCGCCACTATCGTGTTCACGGCGCCGACGTTCTATCGGCAGATGGCGGCGTTGGTGGGCAAGTTCGATCTGTCGTCGCTGAAGAAGAGCGTGTCGGCGGGCGAGGCGTTGCCGGACGCGACGCGCCAGCTGTGGAAGCAGGCCAGCGGCATCGAGATGATCGACGGCATCGGCGGCACGGAAATGATCCACGTGTTCGTGTCCAGCCCGCCGGAGTCGGTCAAGGCCGGCGCGATCGGCCGCGTGGTGCCGGGTTACGTGGCGCAGATCGTGGATGACGACATGAAGCCTGTACCCAATGGCACGGTGGGCCGGCTGGCGATCAAGGGGCCGACCGGCTGCCGTTATCTGGCGGACGAGCGCCAGCTGCGTTTCGTGCAGCAGGGCTGGAACCTGCCGGGCGATACCTTCCTGCAGGACGACGAGGGCTATCTCTTTTATCAGGCACGCAATGACGACATGATCGTTTCGGCGGGCTACAACATCGCCGGACCCGAGGTCGAGGACGCGCTGCTGCGCCACGAGGCCGTGGCGGAGTGCGGTGTGGTGGGCGCGGCGGACGACGAGCGCGGCCAGGTGGTCAAGGCGTTCGTGGTGCTGAAGCCGGGCTATGAGGCCGGCAATGAGCTGGTCGTGGCGCTGCAGCAGTTCGTGAAGGCCAATATCGCGCCCTACAAGTATCCCCGTGCCATCGAGTTTGTCGAGGCGCTGCCGCGCACCGAAACCGGCAAGCTGCAGCGTTTCGCGCTGCGCAAGATGGCCTGAACCGGCAACAAGGAAATTCCATGGCAGCCCCTTTCATCAGCCAGGTCGAAGTCCGCTTCCGTCATTGCGATCCGGCGGGCATTGTTTTCTACCCTCGCTATTTCGAGATGATCAATGATTTTGTCGAGGAGTGGTTCGACAAGGGCATGGGGTTGCCGTTTCATGCGCTGCACGTGGAGCGGCACATCGGCACGCCGATGGCGTCGGTGCAGTGCGATTTCAGCGCGCCCAGCCGCTGGCACGAGCGTTTGCGCCAGGTGCTGGAAGTGCAGCGCATTGGCGGCGCGTCGTTCAAGGCGCTGGTGCGTTTCGAGGGGCCGGATGGCCAGTTGCGGTTGTCGGCGACGCTGACGATCGTGACGGTGGATTTGCGGACGATGAAGTCCATGCCGCTGCCTGCGGATCTGCGGGAACGCATGCAGGCTTATCTGGTTCCCGCGGCGTAAGCGGCGGGAATCGTTTGCTTTTCTTAAATATAGGATGACGTTATGAAGATTCTGCAACCGCCGGATTGGATGGCGCCCCGGGGCTATTCGAATGGCGTGCTCACTGAGATGCAGGTGGGCAGCAAGCTCGTGTTCGTGGGCGGGCAGGTGGGGTGGAATGGCCAGCAGCAGTTCGAGTCGGACGATCTGGCCGACCAGGTGCGGCAGACGCTGGCTAACATCGTCGCGATTCTGGCCGAGGGCGGCGCGAAGCCTGAGCATATCGTCCGGATGACGTGGTACGTGACGGATAAGGACGAGTACGTGGCGGCTTATCCGGCTATCGGCAAGCATTACCGCGAGTACATCGGCCGGCATTTTCCGGCGATGACGGCGGTGGAAGTGGCGGATCTGGTTGAGGATCGGGCCAAGGTTGAGATTGAGGTTACTGCTGTGGTGCCGGCGCAGTAATTGCCGGTTGCTCCTGGGCGCCGAGGGTTGGTTGATTGCTGACCTTCGGTGCTTTTTTTTGTGGGCATGGCGTTCTTGAGACGATCGGCTCCTCGGCACTGTCGCGTTCGGTGGCGGTTGCGGTTCTTGAGACGCCCGGCGCGGCGGTGGCCCGGCATGCGCGGGGCTGCGATTGCGGTCCGGAGCGTTCGCTCCGGACTTCCCCTGCCTCATCCTCGTCCAGGCCTGCGGCCTTCCCTACGGATTCCGTCGGGCTTATCGACGCCCCGCGCACGCCGGGCCACCGCCGCGCCGGACTCTGTCAATTGCTGTTGACGTCAGCGGGGGCGGCTGGCGTTCTTAGGATTCTGTTCGGCGTTGGTATGGCGCCGAATATCTTGCGGGGTTCGCCCCATGCCGGCCGCGCGGGCGGCCTCTTGGGGCTTGCGCGGTTTTGTGCACCGTGACGATTTTCGTTCGTTGCCGTTTTATCCCATCACCCGCCGCGTCTCGCGCGGCAATTCCCCGAAGCGTTCCCGGTAGTACTCCGAGAACCGTCCCAAATGTCCGAACCCCACGCCCAACGCCACTTCCGTGACGCTGGCGCCTGTGCCCGTCCTTAACCGGTTCCTGGCCTCGTCCAGTCGCAGCGCGCGCAGCGCGTTCATCGGCGTGGTGTTGCGGTGTTCCTGGAACAAGCGCGTCAGCGCGCTGGCGCTGGCGCCTGCGTGGCGGGCGATGTCGGCCAGGCTGAGCGGGGCAGCCAGGTGGTCGCGCATGTAGGTTTCGGCGGCGCTCAGGCGGCGCGGGATGCTGGGGGCGATGCCGGCTTGCGCCTGCCAGCTGTTGGGCTGGTTGTAGAGCAGGTGCAGCACCAGCGTGTCTTCCAGGTGTTCGAGCCAGGCCGCGGGCGGGCGCGGGGCGCCGTCGTCCAGGGTGGGCAGCAGGTGGATCAGGCTTTCGACCATGCTGCGCCAGACGGCGCCGACGGGGTTGTCCAGGCGCAGGGCGGGGCTGAAGTCGAGCGGGCGGGTGGCGGCCTCGCCGAAGGCGCGCAGGCCGATGGCTTCGAGTTTGCCGCGGGGGATCTTGAGCAGCAGTTGTTCGCAGCCGGCTTCCCAGTGCAGCTTCAGCGGGCGGTTGGGGGCGATGACGGCGGCGCAGTCGGGGTCGGCGTCGACGCGGTCATTGCCGCATTCGATACAGGCGCGGCCGCGCAGGGGGACCTGGACCAGCATGAAGTCCTGGAGGCGGTCGGGTTCGATGTGGACTTCGGCGCCGTAGCGCAGCGTACAGACGGTCAGTGAGCCGAAGCGGCCGCGGTTCAGTTCGGCGTCGACGCGGCCGCCTTTCCAGGTCAGGCGATGTTCTTTGAGGGCTTCGGAGACCAGGGTGCGCGTCTCGTCCTGCTGGGTGGAGCTGAAGACGCGCCGGTTGAGCAGGGGCGCTAGCGTGAGTCGGGACCAGCCGTGCATGGATGCCTCCGGGACGGGAACGCTCCCGTGTTACTGCCGAGGGTAATTTAAACGGCTAGGACTTGGAATTAAGTGATTCCCGGATAAGGCTGACGGAATCCGGATAGAGCGGCCCACGGGCGCGGCCTAATCTAGCCGGCAGGCCCTTCCCGTGTTGGTTGGAGGGCGGCGCCGCGGCGCGTAAGCTGGCGGCGTTGTTCGGCAGCATGCGTAGTCCGCCGGCAGACGGGTTCTGTCAGTTTTCCGCCGGCGTGGCCGGGCGGGGATAACGGGGTGGCTCATGAATCGAAATCTATGGAGCCGGCGCGCGCTGGCTGCGCTGGTGTGCATGACGGCGGCGGCGGGTGCCACGGCGGCGGACAAGGTCAAGGTGGGCTTGCTGACCACGTTGTCGGGCCCGGGCGCCGCGCTGGGCAACGAAATCCGCGACGGCTTCAATCTGGCGCTGCAGCATACGGGCGGCAAGCTGGGCGGGCTGCCGGCGGAAGTGGTGGTGGCGGACGACCAGCAGAAGGCGGACACCGGCCGCCAGGCGGTGGAGCGGCTGTTGAAGCGCGACCGCGTGGACGTGATGACGGGCATCGTGTTCTCGAACGTGCTGCTGCCGGTGATGCCGGCCATCCTGCAGTCGGGAACCATCTACCTGAGCACCAATACCGGGCCGGAGAACTATGCGGGAGCGGGCTGTAATCCGAATTTCTTCGCGGTCGCTTGGCAGAACGAGGACATTCCGGCCGCGATGGGCAAGTACGCCAGCGACCAGGGCTACAAGAGCGTGGCGTTGATCGCGCCGGACTATCCGGGCGGGCGCGAATCGCTCAACGGCTTCAAGCGCCTGTACAAGGGCGGGCTGTCGGAAGAGATCTATACCCAGCTTGGGCAGTTGGACTATGGCGTGGAGATTACGCGGCTGCGGGCCAGCAAGCCGGATGCGGTGTTCTTCTTCCTGCCGGGCGGCATGGGCGTGAACTTCATCAAGCAGTTCAACGGCGCCGGCCTGTCCAAGGAGATTGCGCTGCTGGCGCCGGGCTTTTCGGGCGACGAGGACACGATCGCGGCGGTGGGCGCGCCTATCGAGGGCATGCGCAATACCTCGCAGTGGGCGCTGGAGCTGGACAACCCGGCCAACCGCAAGTTCGTCGAGGACTTCAAGAAGACCTATAACCGCAGCCCCACGCTGTACGCCTCGCAGGGCTATGACGCGGCCATGCTGCTGGACAGCGCGGTGCGCCAGACCGGTGGCAAGCTGGAGGCGGACGCGCTGCGTCCGGCGCTGCGGCGCGCGGACTTCAAGTCGGTGCGGGGGGATTTCAAGTTCAACCGCAACCAGTATCCGGTGCAGAACTATTACCTGCGCATCGTCGAGGCGGGGGCGGGGGGCAAGTTGTCCAATAAGCTGTCGGGCACGGTGCTGACCCAGTACCAGGACCCTTTCGCCGCAGCCTGCCAGATGAAGTAGGGCGGACATCCGCAACAAGGAGATACGTATGACCCTGAACATTACGACGCGCGAAGTGACGGTGGACTCGCATGACGGCAAGTCCTTCGGTGCCTATCTGGCCGTGCCGGCGTCCGGGCATGGCCCGGGCCTGGTGCTGTGCCAGGAAATCTTCGGCGTGAACGACTTCATGCGCCGCGCGGCGCAGTTGCTGGCCGAGGAGGGCTATGTGGTGCTGGTGCCGGACCTGTTCTGGCGTCAGCAGCCGGGCATCCAGCTGACCGACGGCCCGGCCGACATGCCGCGCGCCTTTGAGCTCTACCAGGGCTTTGATGTGGAACTGGGCTTGCAGGACATCGCGTCCACCATCGCAGCGCTGCGCGGGTTGCCCGAGAGGCAGGGCGGGGTGGGCGTGCTGGGCTATTGCCTGGGCGGCAAGCTGGCGTATCTGGCCGCCTGCCGCACCGACGTGGACGTGGCCATCGGCTACTACGGCGTGGGCATCGAGAACAGCCTGGACGAAGCGTCGCAATTGCGCGGCCGCCTGGTGCTGCATATCGCCGAGCAGGACGGCTTCTGTCCGCCCGAGGCGCGCCAGCGCATCCTGGAGGCGCTGGGCAACAAGCCGGGAGTGCAGATCTACGTCTATCCGGGCATGGACCACGCGTTCGCACGCACCGGCGGCGACCACTACGACAAGCCGTCGGCGCTGATGGCTCATCAGCGCAGCATGGCGGCCTTGCAGCGCGCCATCGGGCCGGAGTTCGACTATTCGACCCTGTGGGACAAGCACTGCGAGTACGAATTCGGCACGCGCGATGTGGCGGCGACGATGGCGACCATGGTGGCCGAGCCCTACGTGAACCATATCCCCACCATGACCGGGGGCGTGGGCCACAAGGAACTGAGCCGCTTCTATCAACACCATTTCGTCAACAGCAATCCGCCGGACACGCGCCTGGTGCCGCTGTCGCGCACGGTGGGCGCCACGCAGATCGTGGACGAGCTGCTGTTCTGCTTCACGCACACCACCGAGATCGACTGGCTGCTGCCGGGTGTGAAGCCCACCGGCAAGTATGTGGAGATTCCGCTGATCGCCATCGTCAAGTTCCGCGGCGACAAGCTCTATCACGAGCACATCTATTGGGACCAGGCCAGCGTGCTGGTGCAGGTGGGCCTGCTGGACCCCAAGGGCCTGCCGGTGGCAGGCCGCGAGACCGCCGCCAAGCTGCTGGACGAGACGCTGCCGTCGAACACGTTGATGGCGCGCTGGAAAGAAAGCGAGAACAAGTAGGAGCCCGACATGTCATACACCGAAGAGCAATTGGCCGCGATGGTGCGCGGCGACAGCGTGCACCGCGGCGTCTATACCGACCCCGCCATCTTCGATCTGGAGATGCAGCGGATCTACGGCCGCGCCTGGATCTACGTGGGCCATGAAAGCCAGGTGCCCAAGACGGGCGACTATCACACCACGCGCCTGGGCGACCAGGACGTGCTGATGGTGCGCGCCACCGACGGCCGCGTGCACGTGCTGTACAACCGCTGCCCGCACAAGGGCGCCAAGGTGGTGGCCGATGGCGAAGGCTGTGTCGGCAAGTTCTTCCGCTGCCCCTATCACGCCTGGACCTTCAAGCTGGACGGCAGCCATCTGGGCGTGCCCTTGAAGCAGGGGTTGGAGGGCACCTCCTACAACCCCGCCGATCCGGCCTTCTCGATGCGCCGCGTGGCGCGGGTGGAAAGCTATCGCGGTTTCGTGTTCGCCAGCCAGGCCAGGGAAGGGATGGCGCTGGAGGACTTCCTGGGCGGCGTGCGTTCGTCGATCGACAACCTCTGCGACCGTTCGCCGGTGGGAGAGGTGGAGGTGGCCGGCGGCATCTTCCGCGTCATGCAGCGCTCGAACTGGAAGGTGTTCTACGAGAACCTGCACGACACCATGCACGCACGGGTCACGCATGAGTCTTCCTACGCCGCCGCTCGTGATGAGGCCAAGGAAATGGGCGAGATGCCGCTGGAGCTGCACATCATGGACGGCAACGGCGAGCCCTACGAGTTCTGGGAAAAGCTGGAGCTGCGCGCCTACGCCAATGGCCACGGCTACATGGAAGGCATTTTCAATCCGGGCGCGGCCGAGCGCGACCCGGTGTCGCGCGCGCATTTCGACACGCTGACCGCGGCCTATGGCGAGACGCGCGCCCGCGAGATCCTGGGCATGAACCGGCACAACACGGTGATCTACGGCAGCGGTTCGCCCCACACGGTGTTCCAGCAGTTCCGCGTGATCCGTCCGATCGCCGTGGATCGCACCATGATCGAGATCCAGACGTTCCGCTGCAAGGGCGCGCCGGACGGGGTGTTCAAGCGCGCCATGCTGTACGCCAACGTCATCAATTCGCCCTCGTCCAACGTCATGCCGGACGATATCGAGCTCTACAACCGCTGCCAGGAAGGCAACGCCACGCGCGGCGGCGAATGGGTCAGCATGCACCGCTACCACGGCAGCGACCGCAGCGACGCCGACGGCATGGTGTCGGTCAACGGCACCAGCGAACTGCCCATGCGCAACCAGTTCGACGCCTGGAAGACCTATATGGAAGCCGGCCCCGCCGCCACGGAAGCGGCCGCCGCCACCGGAGACCGCTCATGCTGCTAGACCTTGATTTCGACGTGAGCACCGAAGGCCTGTCGCCAGCCGAGGTGCCGGCCGATGCCTGCCACCGTATCGCGCAGTTCCTGTACCGCGAGGCGCGCCTGCTGGACGAGCGCCGCTACGATGACTGGCAGGCGCTGTGGACGGCGGACGGCATGTACTGGATGCCGCGCGTGCCGGGCCAGCAAAGCCCTTACGACCATATCTCGCTGTTCTGGGAAGACCGCATGCTGCGCGACGTGCGCATCCGGCGGCTGGAGCATCCGCGCAACTGGTCGCAGCAGCCGCCGACGCGTAGCGCGCGGCTGGTGGGCGCGGTGGAGATCGAGGGCGTGGACGTCGGCGGTAACCTGGTGGTGCACTCCACCTTCCAGATGACGGAATGGCGCAAGCGCCAGCCGCGCCAGCTGGCGGGCCGCTACACCCACAAACTGGCCTCCGAGGGCGACAGCTGGCGCATCCGCATGAAGCGGGTGGACCTGGTCAATTGCGACGACGTGCATGACGTGTTCGAGGTGTTCGTGTGACGGCGACCGATGCCGCGGTGCTGGCGCTGCACTTCCAGAACGACGTGCTGCACCCCGAGGGCAAGATCCGCGTCGGCCTGGACGCGGACAGCGGCGCGCGCCAGCGCCTGCTGGACAACGCCGC
>LNAP01014932.1_pt1 | contig 10368 bp, 9 predicted proteins | sample 602601 | NCBI WGS metagenome assembly LNAP01 (sample SAMN02440304, study PRJNA202911) | soil metagenome | biome: Subtropical and temperate rainforests or woodlands; isolation source: soil samples (1 kg each in a 20% v/v slurry with milli Q water) were... ...
GTCACCTACCATCAGGGTCTCTCCGACCCGGCGAGTCAGAATCAGCATTCCTTTCTCCTTACGGATTTACAGTTCAGGACAACTAGACAGTCTGCAAAATTAAAATGGTGACGGCAGCGGTAGATATCAACCACGCCGCCGCCGTCACCCAAGTATTGACTAGTGTAGGCAGAAAGAAAGTTCCACCTACCCCGCCAAAAAAACAAAAGGCGCAGATTTACTCGCGCCTTCTGGATATTCGCTTTAATCGCCTTGTCGAGCCGGGGCGTCCAGCTCGAACGCGGTGTGCAGTGCACGGACCGCCAGCTCCAGATATTTCTCTTCAATGACCACCGAAACCTTGATTTCCGAAGTCGAGATCATCTGGATATTGATACTTTCCTTGGCCAGAGCTTCGAACATACGGCTGGCAACGCCCGCGTGGGAACGCATGCCGACGCCTACGATCGACACCTTGGCGATCTTCAAATCGCCGCTGACTTCGCGTGCGTTGATCTCGCGCGCGGTCTGCTCCAGCACTTGCTGGGCGTTCTGGTAGTCGTTGCGGTGCACGGTGAAGGTGAAATCGGTGGTGTTATCGTGCGCGACATTCTGCACGATCATGTCCACTTCGATGTTCGCGGCGCTGATAGGGCCGAGAATTTTGAAGGCCACACCGGGGGTATCCGGCACGCCACGGATGGTCAGCTTGGCTTCGTCGCGGTTGAAGGCGATGCCGGAGATGATCGGCTGTTCCATGGATTCCTCTTCAGGTGCCCGGACCCTCTTGGAAGCTGTGCAGCACGCGCAGCGGGACGTTGTATTTGCCGGCGAATTCCACCGAACGAATTTGCAGCACCTTGGAGCCCAGGCTGGCCATTTCCAGCATTTCTTCAAAGGTAATCTTGTCCAGACGACGAGCCTGGGGAACAACGCGCGGGTCGGTGGTGTAAACGCCATCGACGTCGGTGTAGATCTGGCACTCTTCGGCCTTCAACGCTGCCGCCAGGGCCACGCCAGTGGTATCCGAACCGCCACGGCCCAGCGTGGTGATGTTGCCCTGCTCGTCCACGCCTTGGAAACCGGCGACTACGACCACACGCCCAGCCTTGAGGTCAGCGCGAATCTTCTGATCGTCGATCTGCAAAATGCGCGCTTTGTTGTGCGCGCTGTCGGTAAGAATCCGCACCTGATTACCGGTGTAAGACACCGCCGGCACGCCGCGTTTAATCAGCGCCATCGCCAGCAGGGCAATCGTCACCTGCTCGCCGGTGGACACCATCACGTCCAGTTCCCGCGGAACCGGTTGATCACTAATTTGCTTGGCCAGGTCAATCAAGCGGTTGGTTTCACCGCTCATGGCCGACAATACGATAACCAGCTCATTGCCGGCCTCGTGGAACTTCTTGACCTTCTCGGCCACCTGCTCGATACGCTCGACGGTGCCGACGGAGGTGCCCCCAAACTTCTGTACGATCAAAGCCATTTGCAGCTGCCTCAGCATCGCCTCGCCCCGTTGCCAATGCCTGCTGGGCGGCAGGCGGCAATTTGGGGCGAGCGTTATAGACCCTGTTCGACGAAAGGCACGGTCAGCGCCAGCGCGGCATCCAGAGCGTCAGCGTCAACGCCGCCACCCTGAGCCATGTCTGGGCGACCACCGCCTTTACCGCCGACCGCAGCAGCGGCCTGCTTCATCAAATCACCGGCCTTGAGCTGCGCGGTCAGGTCTTGGGTAACGCCTGCGACCAGCACAACTTTGTCATCGCTCACCCCGCCAAGCAGGATCACTGCGCGGCCGAGCTTGTTCTTCAACTGGTCGACCAGCGCCAACAGCGCCTTGCCGTCCAAGCCATCCAGACGATGGGCGAGTACCTTCACGCCTTTCACATCTACTGCCGAACCGGAGAGGTCGTCACCCGCCGCGCTAGCGGCTTTGGCTTTGAGTTGCTCCAGTTCTTTTTCCAGTTGGCGGTTGCGTTCAACCAGGCCACTGAGTTTATCCAGCACGTTGTCGCGGTTGCCTTTAACCAGCGCGGCCGCCTCTTTCAGTTGCTCTTCGGCGCCATTCAGGTAGGCCAACGCAGCGGCGCCAGTGACCGCTTCAATACGCCGTACGCCAGCGGCGACACCGCCTTCGCTGGTAATTTTGAACAGGGCGATATCACCAGTGCGCGAGGCGTGAATGCCGCCGCACAGTTCCACCGAGAAGCTACCGCCCATGCTCAGCACGCGCACGTTGTCGCCGTACTTCTCGCCAAACAGCGCCATGGCGCCTTTGTTCTTGGCGGTTTCGATATCGGTTTCTTCGGTTTCGACGGCGGTGTTCTTGCGGATTTCGGCGTTGACGATATCTTCCAGGGCTTTGATCTGCTCAGGCTTGATCGCTTCAAAGTGGCTGAAGTCGAAACGTAGACGCTGACTGTCGACCAACGAGCCTTTCTGTTGAACGTGATCGCCCAGCACCTGACGCAGCGCGGCGTGCAGCAAGTGGGTAGCGGAGTGGTTCAGCGAAGTGGCGTGGCGCACATCGGCTTCAACATGGGCCTCAACCGCGGCGCCAACCTGCAGGCTGCCTTCGGTCACCACGCCATGGTGCAGGAACGCGCCGCCGGTTTTGGTGGTGTCGCGCACATCGAAACGCACGCCCGCGCTTTGCAGGTAACCGGCATCACCAATCTGGCCACCGGACTCCGCGTAGAACGGGGTCTGGTCGAGAACCACAACGCCCTCCTCGCCCGCAGCCAGCGTTTCGACCGCTTGGCCCGCCTTGAACAGCGCCAGCACCTTGCCGTTGCCGGAGGTGGCGTTGTAGCCGAGGAACACTGTTTCGCTGTCGACTTTAACCAGACTGTTGTAGTCCATGCCGAACGAACTGGCAGAGCGGGCACGGACGCGCTGGGCTTCCATCTCACGCTCAAAACCCACTTCATCGAGGGTCAGTTCACGCTCACGGGCGATGTCGCCGGTGAGGTCCATAGGGAAGCCAAAGGTGTCGTAGAGCTTGAAAATTACTTCGCCCGGAATGACGGTGCCTTTCAGCTCAGCCAAGTCCTGCTCAAGAATTTTCAGGCCCTGCTCCAGGGTTTTGGCGAACTGCTCTTCTTCGGTTTTCAGCACGCGCTCGATATGCGCCTGCTGAGTTTTCAGCTCAGGGAAAGCCTCGCCCATCTCGGCGACCAAGGCCGCGACGATTTGGTAGAAAAAGCTGCCCTTGGCGCCCAGCTTGTTACCGTGACGGCAGGCGCGACGAACGATGCGGCGCAGCACATAGCCACGGCCTTCGTTGGACGGGGTTACGCCATCGGCAATCAGGAAGCCGCACGAACGAATGTGGTCGGCCACGACTTTCAGCGAAGGCTGGTCGTCGTTGCTGCAACCGATGGCCTTGGCGCACGCGGCCAGCAGGCTTTGGAACAGGTCGATTTCATAGTTCGAGTGCACGTGCTGGAGCACGGCGCTGATACGTTCCAGCCCCATGCCGGTGTCCACCGACGGCGCAGGCAACGGATGCAGCACGCCATCGGCGGTGCGGTTGAACTGCATAAAGACGTTGTTCCAGATCTCGATATAGCGATCGCCGTCTTCTTCCGCCGAGCCGGGTGGCCCGCCCCAGATATCGGCGCCGTGGTCGAAGAAGATCTCGGTGCACGGGCCGCACGGGCCGGTATCGCCCATGGTCCAGAAGTTGTCGGAAGCGTACGGTGCGCCTTTGTTGTCGCCAATACGGACCATGCGCTCAGCCGGCACACCAACTTCTTTGGTCCAGATGTCGTAGGCCTCGTCATCGCTGGCGTAAACCGTGACCCAGAGTTTTTCCTTGGGCAGGTTCAGCCATTGGTCCGATGTGAGGAATTGCCAGGCGTAGTTGATGGCGTCGCGCTTGAAGTAGTCGCCAAAGCTGAAGTTGCCGAGCATTTCAAAGAAGGTGTGGTGACGCGCGGTATAACCGACGTTTTCCAGGTCGTTGTGCTTGCCGCCGGCGCGTACGCACTTCTGGCTGCTCACGGCGCGAGTGTAGGCGCGCTTTTCCTGGCCCAGGAAGCAGTCTTTGAACTGGTTCATGCCGGCGTTGGTGAACAACAGGGTCGGGTCGTTGCCCGGAATGAGCGAGCTGGAAGCTACACGGGTGTGACCCTGTGCTTCAAAGAAGCGGAGGAAGGCTTCGCGGATTTCTGCGCTTTTCATAAATTTTTCCACGGCATAAGGCGGCGATCTAATTAGGTGCAACGCGCGGCATTGGCTAATGTGCTGCGGGGGCGAAAGGGCCGCATTATATCGGCCCAAGCCTCTCGGTATAGTGCCTTTGTTCGATAGTTACCGGCGTTTTCAAGCAGTTTTTCTGGCAAATGCGGCGAATGCTTCAATCACCTGCTCGATATCGGAGCGGCTCACATCCAGATGGGTGACCAAGCGCAAACGGTCGGCGGCGGAGATGGTGATACCCCGCTCCGCCAAAAAGGCCTTAAGCGCCGGCGCGCGCCCGGTCATTTGTACATAGACCATATTGGTCTGCACAGACTCCACGCTATAGCCCAGTTGTTCCAGCCCGGCCGCCAACGCTGCGGCATTGGCGTGATCGTCGGCTAGGCGCTGGACCTGATGCTCCAACGCATAAAGCCCCGCCGCCGCCAGAATTCCGGCCTGGCGCATGCCCCCGCCGACCATCTTGCGCAAGCGCCGCGCCTTGTCAATCAACTGCTCAGAACCCAACAGCACCGAGCCAATGGGCGCGCCCAGGCCTTTGGATAAGCACACGGAAACGGAGTCGAAATATTGGGTAATTTCCCGCGCTTCCACACCCAATTTCACCGCCGCGTTATAGACCCTGGCGCCATCCAAATGCAGTTGCAGCCCGCGCTCCTGGGTAAGCTTACGCGCCGCCGCCAAGTAAGTAAGGGGCAACACTTTGCTCTGCATGGTGTTTTCCAGAGCGAGCAAACGGGTACGGGCGAAGTGGAAATCGTCGGGCTTGATAGCGGCGGCCACCCGCACCAGGTCCAGGGAGCCATCGGCTTCTACCTGCAAGGGTTGGGGCTGAATAGAGCCAAGCACCGCCGCGCCGCCACCTTCGTATTTGTAGGTATGCGCTTCCTGGCCAACGATGTACTCATCGCCGCGCTCGCAATGGGCCATCAGGCCGAGCAGGTTGCTCATGGTGCCACTGGGTACAAACAGGCCCTGGGCGAAACCCAGCTTGTCAGCCAGGTACTGCTGCAAACGGATTACGGTGGGGTCTTCGCCATACACGTCATCGCCTACTGGAGCCTGCAGCATGGCCTCGCGCATACCAGGGGTGGGCTGGGTGACGGTGTCGCTACGCAAATCGATAACGGGCATTTCGGGTCTCCTCCAGAGCAGACCCTCGACCCTAAAGCAGCCGCTCTAGAGCGACAAGAGGCACTTCGACTAAAGGGTAACTAAAGTGCGTCGGCACGGGTGGGCACGACCAAAATGCCAGCGCGCAGGCCGTTTTTCACCTTAGGGTTGGGGAAGATAATGCGCGCGCCCTCTTCCTCCACGACCCAGCGCATGCCGGCTATGTCTTCGGCCAACACATAACCCACCGGCAGCTCGCTGAAGTTCTCGATATCGGCGGGCAAATTGAGCTGGAAGGCGTCGCTGTGTTTGATGATTTCCCGCGCGACGGCAAACAATTGCAGGCCATCGAGGTTGTCGGCCTGCAACGCAGGCTCATTGTTTTCGATCAGGCACTGTAAACGTTTTTCCAGCGCCTCGAGATTCACCCCATCGTTTTGACCAAAGGCGCGTGCCTTGCCCAACTCCAGGGTGAACGCCTCGGCATCTAACTGCGCATAGGTGTAGGAGCTAAAGGTAATGGAACCCTTGCTTTGCAGCAGCACCGCCGCCACGCCGGCGGCCTTGAGCCGGGCCAATTCAAGCACCGAGTGCTTACAGCCTTCACGCCACGGATAGAGGGCAAACTGTTCGATTTTCGACCCACGAATAGCGGTGTGCAGGTCATAGTGCAGGCGCCGGCGCGGTGCATCGGTCGGTGCCTGATTAAAAAAGCTCGCGCTCAGACGCTCCAGTTCACAGGCACGCAGGGCTTCGAAACCACTGCTTTGCTCATGCCGGCCGTTGAACAGGCGGTTGATGTCCTGCTCGATATAGCGCTCGCCCTTGCGCATCGCTTCGGGGTTGCCAAGCAGAAACAATATGCGTGCGCGCGGTTTGAGCTCGCCACGGGCGATGCCGTGCAGCAGACGGTCAAGCAGCTCGATTGGCGCGGTTTCGTTGCCATGGATACCCGCCGAGAGCAGCAGGTCGAGGCCGCTGTCCTGTCCCGCCGGCGGGGTAATTTCTAGCGCACCCTCGGCCAACCAGCGCAAACGTGCGCCCTCGGGGGTCAGTTGAATCTTGGCGGTTGGCTCGCGGCCTACCAGGGTCAGTTCAAGTAACTTGCCGAGGGCTAGCATGGGGGCACGTTCCGTGTTGGTGAATGCAGCGCTTAGTGATTGCAGTCCGGGCCGTGGACGTGACCGTCTTCGTCGTCATCCAGCTCGCCGGCCGGCTCCATTTCCAGTTCCAGGCTCACCAGGTTAGTCGCCAGCGGACGCAGCAGCAGGTTGGCGTACTCCGCGTCGCCCTCCTCCACGTCGACGCCAATGATCAGTTGGCCGCGGCCGTCTTGCTGAATCCATACTTCTTTGCCCTGCCAGATCACGGCAAAACGGGTGCAGGAAGTTTCCAGCTGGGTGCCGTCGGTATCTTCGAGGATCAGTTGCAGGCTATCGGACATGGTCAAAACACTCTTAATTAAGCTGGAAGGGGTACACAGAGCCTAGTTTAAGGATCTGCGTCAGCTCATCCAATGCCGAACGGCATTGATCGGCCAGATCGCTTTCGGCCATGCGGTCGCGGTAGTGCTTGTCGACCCACACGTTAAGGGTGTCGTAGAGCGTCGGCGTCATGATTACGCCGCTATTCACTGCGCTAAGTTCGTCAGCCTTCAAGGCCACACGCAAGCGCAAACAGGCTGGGCCGCCGCCGTTTTGCATGCTCTGCTTGAGATCGAATACCTGAACGTCGCGGATCGGTCCGCCTTCGGCCGTCAGGCGCGCCAAGTAATTCCATACCCGTTCGTTATTACGGCACTCCTCCGGCACGATCAGCAGCATGCTGCCGTCAGCGCGCGACAACAGTTGGCTGTTGAACAAGTAGGAATGCACGGCGTCCTCGACGCTGACCGCATCGCGCGGCACGCACACTGCCTGCAAACGACCGCCACGGCGGGCCAGTTTGTCGTGCAGTTCGGCCAGCACCTTGTCGGTTTCGAGGAAGGCGTCCTGGTGATAGAACAGCACTTCGCCGTTGCCCACCGCGATCACATCGTTGTGGAACACGCCTTGGTCGATCACCGCTGGGTTTTGCTGGGCATACACAACGCCGGCATCGCTCAGGCCATGCAAGCGGGCCACGGCTTGGCTGGCTTCCAGGGTCTGCCGCGCCGGGTAGCGTTGCGGGCCCGGGTAGCGTGCGTCAAACGCGCTGCGGCCAAAGACGAAAAACTCTACGCCAGCATCGCCGTAGTCTTTGCAGAAACGGGTGTGGTTGGCCGCGCCCTCATCGCCAAATTGGGCGACGGCAGGCAGGGCCGCGTGATGGGCAAAGTGCGCCTGGTCGGCAAACATCGCGCCGAGTATGCGGCTGGTGGTCGGGTGTTCCAGGCTGCGGTGGTATTTGCAGTTGAGGTTGGCGGCGGTGAAATGCACGCGGCCATCGGCAGTGTCGGCGCTGGGGCTGACGGTAGCGGCGTTGGCGGTCCACATGCTGGATGCCGAGCAACTCGCGACCAGCAGCGGCATGGCTTCTTTAGCGGCGCGCTGGATAACCTCGGCATCGCTGCCGGTAAAACCAATTTGGCGCAGCGCCGCAACGTCCGGACGCTCTTGCGGGGCCAGTACGCCCTGCTGAAAGCCCATTTCCATCAGCGCCTTCATTTTCGCCAAGCCTTGCTTAGCGGCTTCCTTGGGATTGGAAACCTGCTGACTATTGCCTTGCGAGGCAACGTTGCCGTAGGACAGACCGCCGTAGTTATGGGTCGGGCCCACCAGGCCGTCGAAGTTCACTTCATAGGCATTTTTGTTGTTGTTAGTAGCGTTGGTCACAGGCTGACTCCCGGGGTCAGGGTTGCAGGCAGGCTCAGGGTTGCGCTTTCCAGCGAGGCTACCGGGTAGGCGCAATAGTCTGCCGCGTAGTAGGCGCTGGCGCGGTGGTTGCCCGAGGCGCCCACGCCGCCAAACGGCGCAGAGCTGGCAGCACCGGTGAGCTGTTTGTTCCAGTTAACGATACCGGCACGGCTTTCCAGCCAGAACTGCTGGTAACGCTCGGCCGAATCAGACAACAGGCCAGCGGCCAAGCCGTACTGGGTGTTGTTGGCTTCGGCAATGGCAGCAGCAAAGTCGGCGTAACGAATCACCTGCAGCAACGGGCCAAAGAATTCTTCGTCCGGGCGCTCGCTAACAGCCGTCACATCAATGATGCCTGGGGTCAGCAAGGCGGCGTTTTCCAGCGGCTGACTCATGGCCAGCAACACGCTAGCGCCGTTGCTGATCAAGTGTTCTTGGGCCTTGAGCAGATGCCGCGCAGCATCCAGGGAAATAACCGAGCCCATAAACGGCGCTGGCTGGGCATCGAAGGCACCAACCTGAATGGTTGCCGCCACCGCCACCAAGCGCGCCAACAACCCATCGCCCCACTCGCCCTGCGGCACCAACAGGCGACGCGCACAGGTGCAGCGCTGGCCGGCAGAAATAAATGCCGACTGAATAATGGTGTACACCGCCGCGTCGAGGTCGCTGACCTCTTCCACCACCAGCGGGTTATTGCCGCCCATTTCCAGGGCCAGAATTTTGTCCGGGCGCCCGGCGAATTGTTGATGCAGCAGGTTGCCGGTACGGCTGGAGCCGGTGAAAAACAAACCGTCGATACCGCTGTGCGCCGCCAAGGCCACGCCGGTGTCGCGGGCGCCTTGCAGCAGGTTCAGCACGCCGGCAGGCAAGCCGGCTTCGACCCAGCACTGCACCGTCAGCTCAGCCACTTTTGGCGTCAGTTCGCTGGGCTTGAACACCACGGCATTACCTGCCAGCAACGCCGGCACGATATGGCCGTTAGGCAAGTGCCCAGGAAAGTTATACGGGCCAAACACCGCGACCACGCCATGGGGTTTGTGCCGCAGCACAGCGGTGGCGTCAGCCAAGGGCCCGCTCTTCTCACCGGTGCGCTCGCGGTAGCTTTGAATCGAAATGGCGACCTTGTTGACCATGCTGGTCACTTCGGTGGCCGACTCCCACAGCGGTTTGCCGGTTTCTTCACCGATGGTGCGGGCCAGCTCGTCACTGCGGTTTTTCAGGGTAGCGGCGAAGCGCTCCAGCACGGCGATGCGCTCGTCGAGCGACAGTTTTGCCCACGCAGGAAATGCCTGACGTGCAGCCTGCACAGCGGCGTCGACTTGCGCTTCGGTGGCGGCCTTGCCGGTCCATACCACGTTCTGGGTCACCGGGTTCAGCGACTCCAGGGCTTCGCCCGCGCCGGCTTGCCAGGCTCCAGCAATGTAATGGCTGTTCATCGCGTCAGCTCCTTGTTTTCTACCGCCAGCGGCACCGCACGCACTTGGTCGCCCGCCTTCAACTGCAGGCGCTTGGCGGTAATTTGATCGACCACCAAGGTGCCGGCCGCCAAGCGCGCCGGCGCGGCGGTAATGCGGCATTCATCGCGCTTGCGGTTGTGCATCAAAAACGTGGTGGCGTCGTCGCCCGGCGTGCCGATGGCCAGCACCAGCGCTTGGCTGTCCCGCACGGCGCGAATCTTTTGCGTTTCGGCCTCGATGGCTGGGCCGGCGTCAAAGATATCGACATAGCCCTGGTAGCTGAACCCTTCAGCCTTGAGCATATTCAGCGCCGGCTCAGTGTCCGGGTGCACGCGCCCGATGATTTCCCGCGCCTCTTGCGAAAGAAAGCAGGTGTACAGCGGAAACTTGGGCATCAGCTCGGCGATAAACGCCTTGTTGCCCACGCCCGTGAGGTAGTCGGCGCGGGAGAATTCCATTTTGAAAAAATGCCGGCCCAGGCTTTCCCAGAACGGTGAACGGCCATCGCCATCCGACATACCGCGCATCTCGGCAATAATCTTATTGCCAAACAGCTGCGGGAACTCAGCGATAAACAGAAAGCGCGCTTTTGACAGCAAGCGGCCATTCAGGCCGGTGCGATGGTCCGCTTTTAGAAACAGCGAGCAGAGCTCGGAGTTGCCGGTCAGGTCGTTGGCCAAGAACAGCGTGGGAATCTCGCGGTAGATATCCAGTTCTTGCGACGCGCTGACGGTGAGCCCGACGCGGTAGTTGTACCAAGGCTCGCGCAAGCCCACGGC
>LNAP01027834.1_pt1 | contig 10368 bp, 10 predicted proteins | sample 602601 | NCBI WGS metagenome assembly LNAP01 (sample SAMN02440304, study PRJNA202911) | soil metagenome | biome: Subtropical and temperate rainforests or woodlands; isolation source: soil samples (1 kg each in a 20% v/v slurry with milli Q water) were... ...
TGCACTACATAGTTACCGCCTGACGTCCTTTCGGATCATCCACAGTGGTTTGCGCAATTAACTGCAAACCACTGAGGATGAACACGGATGAACATCTCCCGCAGCACGTTTGTGCTGCCCTTTATCGCCTGGCTGCCGCTCATCGCCAGCGCGGCGACACCCCCTGCGACGCAAGACTTCGTACTGGACAACGGCCTCAAGGTTGTCGTGCGCGAGGACCACCGCTCCCCCATCGTCACCGCCCAACTCTGGATCAAAGTCGGTTCAAGCTACGAACCGCCCGGCCAGTCCGGCCTGTCCCACGCCCTCGAACACATGGTCTACAAAGGCAGCAGCAAGGCCTGCGCCGGAGAGTTCGCGGCGATACTGAAAAAACTGGGCGCCAGCCAAAACGCATTTACCGGCACTGATTTCACGGTCTTTTACCAGACATTGTCTTCCGGCCACACTGGCGTCGCTTTCGAAATACTGGCCGACCTGATGAGTACGGCCGAGCTGAATGAACAGGACTTCACACCGGAACTCAAGGTCATTCAGGAGGAGCGTCGGATGCGCGTTGATGATGAAATCACCGTGTCTGCTCACGAACGACTGAACAGCATCGCTCACCCGGCCAGCGGCTACCGCACCCCGACGATCGGCTGGATGCACGATCTGCAACGCATGAACGCCGCGCAATTGCGACAGTGGTATCAGGCCTGGTATTCGCCGGACAATGCGACGTTGGTGGTTGTTGGCGATGTTGCACCTGAACGGATCAAAGCCCTGGCACAAGAGCACTTCGGCCACCTTGAGCGGCGCACGACACCGGTGGCGCCTGCCCCCGTCGAGCTGGCTTCTGCCGGTGAACGGTCACTGACCCTGCACGCGCCGGTAGCGTCCCCGCGCCTGATCATGAGCTTCAACGCGCCCAGCCTGGCCACGGCACCGGATCGTCGGACCGCCCATGCCCTGCGTTTGCTCGATATGTTACTGGCCGGATCCCGTAGCGCGCGGATCAAACAGCAACTGCAACTGAGCGAGGCGATATTCACCGAGGCCCACTCAGAGTACGACGCCTTCAATCGCGGCGATTCGTTGCTGACCATCAGCACCCAGCTCAACCCGGACAAGCTCAATGACGCTGACGAAGCCCTCGCCCGTCTGTGGAAAGCGATCGAATCATTGAAGAGCAAGGCTCCGGAACCGACAGAACTGGAGCGCGCGAAAAACCTCCTGATCGCTAACACGGTTTATGCGCTGGATGATCTGGAAGGGCAGGCCAACACCTTGGGCCTGCTGGAAACCATCGGCCTGGACTGGCGGCTGGCCGATCAGGATACGGATGAGCTGAACAAGGTCACCCCCCTGGATATTCAACTGGCCGCAAAGACTTACCTGACGCGTGAGCGCCTGAGTACCGCGAAAATCTTGCCGGAGAAAAACAATGGATAAGCTCAAAGGCCTCATCATTGGATTGATCCTGGCCGGCATGCTGTTGAGTGCACAGGCCTCTGCCGCTGCAACCGCGACACCCCGGAAACCAGTGCTGCAATCGCTCAATGAGCCACAGACTCCGGCGATCCACCGCTCGCTGTCGATCAAGGGTTACAAAACTCTCAGCGGAACGAAGATCCTGTTCATCCGCACGCCCGGCTTGCCGATGTTTGACGTCCTTGTGAGCTTTGCCGCTGGCAGCGCCCACACACCGCATCAGCCCGGCCTGGCAGCGGTGACCTTCAGCCTTTTGAATGAAGGCGTGACGGGCAAGGATGTCAACGCCATACAGGCGACGTTCGATGACTTGGGCGCAAGAATGGGCATGGACATTGACCAGGACCGGACCCATTTTTCCCTGCGTAGCCTGAGTGACGAATCACGGCGCACTCCAGCCCTGGAGCTGTTTGCCCAGGTACTTGGCAAGCCGCTGTTGCCGCAAGAGTCCCTGCCTGCGGTGAAATCCCAATTGCAGTACTTTCTGGACCTTGAGCATCAATCCCATGCCGCTCAGGCCCGACAAGCGAACCACGGCCAGCTGTTTCCCGACCATGGTTATGCTCAGTCCCTCTACGGAACCCGGGCTGGGCTTGCCTCCATCACCCGCGCCCAGGCGCAAGACTTTCATCGCGAAGCCTATGCCGCGGGCAATGCCCAGATCACAATGGTCGGTGACCTCACCGAGGAAGATGCCCAGCGCATCGGTTCACAGATATCCGCAGCCTTACCCCCGGGACCAACCGCTACTGCGATCCAGCCAGTGACGAATCCAACTGCCCCGAGCCTGCTGCGCGTTGAGCGACCATCGACCCAGGCTTACCTGCGCCTTGCCCAGCCAAGTGTCTTGCGAAGCAGTCCGGACTACGTCGCGCTACAGATGGCCATGCGGGTTTTCACCAACCGACTGACCAATGAACTCCGTGAACGCCGAGGCCTGACCTACCACGTTGAAGCCGACCTCTCAGTCCAGCAGGCACAAGGGTTGCTGACCATTAATTTGCAGACCCGGCCGGAGCAGGCCGATGCCGTGCTGGCCCATATCAAGACGATGTTCAGCGACTTCCTCGCCCAAGGGCCGACCCAACAGGAGCTCAAAGACAGCCAACAGCAACTGGCCGGTAGCGCGCCGTTGAACAGCGCGACCAATGGGCAAATTCTGAAACAGTTGCACGCTATCGGCGCCCACAATCTGCCGCTGGACCTCGACTTTGCCACGCAAGCAGCCTTGAAGTTGAACCTGGCATCAATCAAAACCGTGCTCAACCGGCATTACCACGCCGACCAATGGCACGTTGTCATCCTGGGGCCTAAGACAGATCAACAATCGCTGCCAGCTCCGAGCGAAAGCGCAACCAATACCATGTGTCGCGTGTCTGGCGAGATTGTGGCAAGTTAGACAGCCATGATGACGCGGTCGCGGCGCTCTCCCGCCGCGTCTTCGGGCAGACTCATGAACACTTCCACCGAGAATGACTGTGCAACCGCACCCCGCACTGGCACCACCGCCGCCCTTCACCCCCGCCTTCGGCCTCGGCAATCCGCACTTGCAAACCTTGTGGGGGCCGCTGTGGCGTAAAACCGTGCACATCGGCCGCGAACGCGAGCGTCCGGCGATTTTCTCGATCTCGACTGGCACGGCCCGCACAGCGCCGACGCGCCGTTGGTGCTGGTGTTGCACGGGCTCACCGGGTCCTCGAATTCGCCTTATGTCGCTGGCATGCAAAAAGCCCTGGGCGGCCGAGGCTGGGCCAGCGTCGCACTGAACTGGCGCGGCTGTTCGGGCGAACCCAACCTGTTGCCGCGCAGCTACCATTCCGGCGCCAGCGAAGACCTGGCTGAAACCATCAGGCACTTGCGGGCCAAACGGCCTCTCGCGCCACTGTATGCGGTGGGGTACTCCCTGGGCGGTAATGTCCTGCTCAAGCATTTGGGCGAAACCGGCAGCGACAGCGGCGTGACGGGTGCCGTGGCGGTGTCGGTGCCGTTCCGCCTGGACCAGTGCGCCGACCGTATCGGGCAAGGCTTCTCCAAGGTTTACCAGGCGCATTTCATGCGCGAGATGGTCGCCTATATCAAGAACAAGCAGCGGCAATTCCAGCATGACGGACGCGAGGAGGGTCTGGCAGCCCTGACGGCCCTCGGATCCCTGGAAAACATGCGCACGTTCTGGGATTTCGACGGACGCGTCACTGCACCACTGCACGGTTTCACCGACGCCGAGGATTACTATCGCCGCGCCTCCAGCCGCTATTTCCTTGGCGAAATTCGTACGCCGACCTTGATGATTCAGGCCGCCGACGACCCCTTCGTGTTTCCCCACAGCCTGTGAGTTGTCCGCCTGCACGCAATTCGAGCTGCAAGCCAATGGCGGGCATGTCGGCTTCGTCGACGGTACGCTCAGGCATCCGGGTTACTACCTGGAACGACGCATCCCCGAGTGGCTGGCCGCCATAGGGCGCTCTTGAATCATGGACGCTGACCAAGGCGAATCAATCCACTTCTGGCAAACCCCGCCACTGGCCGGGGTCGAGTTATTGTCCGCCCGCTACATCGACCATCGTTTCGCCCCACATGTGCATGACGGCTATGTGATCGGCATGATCATGGCCGGCGCCCAGCGTTATCGCTATCGCGGCGCCGAACACCTGGCGGGCAGCGGCACGCTGGTGCTGATCAACCCTGATGAACTTCACACCGGTCACAAAGGCACCGAGGATGGCTGGCTGTACCGGGCGTTTTATCCGGACAGTGGGCAGATAAGCTCGCTTCTGGCCGAGCTCGAACTGCCGACCCATCACTTGCCGGCCTTCGGCGCCACACTGTATCGCGACCAGGATCTGGTGAACGGCTTCTGCCAACTTCACCGCTTGCTGGAAAGCCCCGCCAGCGCATTGCAGCAACAAACGGTCTGGCGTGAACTGGTGCTGTCGCTGTTGCAGCGTCATGCGGCGGTGCCTGATGCCGGCAAACCCGGCAAGGAACACCGTGCCGTGAGCCTGGCCAAGGAATTGCTGCACTCGCAACTCACTGGAAGCGCTGGCGACGGCGGTCAATCTCTCGCCATTCCATTTCGCCCGGGTGTTCCGCCGGTCCACCGGTATGCCGCCGCACACCTGGCTGATGCAACAGCGCATCGCCCGGGCGCGGGCGTTGCTGCAAAGTGGTTGTCTACCACTGGAAGTCGCAATGCAACTGGGGTTTGCCGACCAGAGCCATCTGAGCCGGCAGTTCAAGCAAGTGTATGGGGTTGGACCGGGGGCATATCGCACAGCCCGGCAGTTATCCGGATCTCGATGACGACGAAAATCCATTGTGGGTTGTGTGGTGTTTATTCGCCGGTGGCGATGCCCCGCGCAGGCTCGTTGATCCACTCGCTCCACGACCCGGCATACAACGAACCCAACGGATAACCGGCCAGACACAACGCAAACAGGTTGTGGCACGCCGTCACGCCGGAACCGCAATACGCCACCAGATCATTCGCCGAGCGATCACCCAGTTTCGCGGCAAAACGCTGCTTGAGCTGATCGACCGGCAGAAAACGTCCGTCACTGCCCAGGTTCTCGGTAAACGCAGCACACTGGGCGCCGGGGATGTGCCCGGCAATCGGATCGATCGGTTCCACCTCACCCTTGAAGCGCGGCAGTGCGCGGGCATCGAGCAGGGTCAGTTCCGGCCGTGCAAGGCGCTTTTGCAACTGCTCGGCACTGATCAGCAACGCCGTATCAGGACTGCCGGTAAAGGAACCACGGGTGATCGCCGGCGCATCCAGGCTCAGTGGCAAACCAGCCGCATGCCAGGCCTTGAGACCGCCATCGAGGATGAATACACCGTCGCGCTTGCCCAACCACGCCAACAACCACCAGGCCCGCGCCGCATAGGCACCTGGTCCGTCGTCATACAGAACCACTTCGCTATCGGCATTGATGCCCCAGGCTTGCAAGCGCTCGACCAGCTGCGCCGGCTCGGGTAACGGATGACGCCCGGTCACGCCCTTGACCACCGCACCACTCAAATCACGCTCAAGGTCGGCATAGCTCGAACCGGCGATGTGCCCTTCGGCATAGCTGCGCTGACCGTAATCCGGGTCTTCGAGGGCAAAACGACAATCCAGAATCACCAACCCCGGCTGGTCCTTTTTCAGATCCAGGGCTTGCGGGCTGATCAGTTGCGCAATGGGCATAGCGGGCTCCTGTGATTAAGTCGGTCTTGATCCTACTGTACTTCTTCCAGTGCCTGGGCGAGGGGCACGTAAAACTCTTCGAACAAGGCACTGACCGCATCCCGGGCCTCATCCGTGACGAACCCGGCTTCCAGCACCAGCACCTGATACACCCCGCGTTTAATGGCCTGCTCGCTCAAGTGGCTGGAGTTCTCCCTCGTGGTGCACAGGAAGCGCACCCAGGACGTGAGGATGATCCATGCATTGAGGGTCAGGGACTCGATCTGCACCTTGTCCATCTTCAGGATGCCTGCGGCGACGAAACCTTCGTAGATCGCCGAACCCTGGATCAGGCAGCGCTGGGAGAAGCGTCGATAGCGGTCGGCCAGGTCCGGATCGCTGTCGAGCAAATGTTCGAGATCGCGATGCAGAAACCGGTAGCGCCACATCGCCGACAGCAACTCCTTGAGGTAGAAGCGCTTGTCTTCCACCGTGGCGGCACGACCCTGGGGCGGGCGCAGGAAGCTGTCCACCAGGCTTTCGTACTCGCTGAACAGCACGGCGATGATCGCCTGCTTGTTCGGGAAGTGGTAGTACAGGTTGCCCGGGGAAATTTCCATATGGGCAGCGATGTGGTTGGTGCTGATGCTGCGCTCGCCCTGCTGGTTGAACAGCTCCAGGCTGTTCTGCACGATGCGCTCGCTGGTTTTGATCCGTGGGGCCATGGCTTGAGCTTTAATTCAGAGTGCGTTGACGGGCATCTTAGATCTATCCGCGAGCGGATAAAACGTCATTTGACTTTTTAGAGCATAGACTCTAGAAAGTGCTTCATTACAATAAATCCGGAGCCGACCATGACTGCTGCAATTTCCTACCTGCAGAACCTACAGCAGCCGCTGGAAGAGCTTCAGGCCCTGTTCGACGCCCAGCGTGCCGCGTATGCCGCCAACCTGATGCCACCGGCCGCGCAGCGCCAGCAATGGCTCAAGGCGCTAAAGGATTTGTTGAACAATGAACGCCAGGCCCTGATCGATGCAATCAGCCAGGACTTCAGCCATCGCAGCGCCGATGAAACCCTGCTCGCGGAACTGATGCCCAGCCTGCACGGCATCCATTACGCCAGCAAACACCTCAAGGGCTGGATGCGAGCCTCGCGACGCAAGGTGGGCGCCGCTTTCCAGCCGGCTTCGGCCAAAGTGGTTTACCAACCGCTGGGTGTGGTCGGGGTCATCGTGCCGTGGAACTACCCGCTGTATCTGGCCATCGGTCCGTTGGTCGGCGCGCTGTCGGCGGGCAATCGGGTGATGCTCAAGCTCAGTGAGTCGACCCCCGCAACCGGCCTGCTGATGAAGCAACTGCTGGCGCGAATCTTCCCCGAAGACCTGGTTTGCGTGGTCCTGGGCGAGGCCGATATGGGCGTGGCGTTTTCACGCCTGCCGTTCGATCACCTGCTGTTCACTGGCGCCACCAGCATCGGCAAACACATCATGCGCGCCGCCGCGGAAAACCTGACCCCGGTGACCCTGGAACTGGGCGGCAAATCCCCGGCCATCGTTTCCCGGGATGTGCCGCTCAAGGACGCCGCCGAGCGCATCGCCTTCGGCAAGACCCTGAATGCCGGCCAGACCTGCGTGGCCCCGGACTACGTGCTGGTGCCGGAGAATCGCGTCGGAGGTTTCGTCGAAGCCTATCGCACAGCCGTCCGTGGGTTTTATCCGACGCTGGCCGACAACCCGGACTACACCGCGATCATCAATGAGCGACAACTGGCGCGTCTCAATGGTTACGTCAGTGACGCCACCAGCAAGGGTGCGCTGCTGATGCCGCTGTTCGACCAGGGCCAGGGTCGCCGCATGAACCATAGCCTGCTGCTCAATGTCACGGACGAGATGACGGTGATGCAGGACGAAATCTTCGGGCCGCTGCTGCCGATCGTCCCGTACAAGGATCTGGAGCAGGCATTTGCCTACATCAACCAGCGCCCTCGCCCACTGGCGCTGTATTACTTCGGCTACGACAAGCGCGAACAACAGCGCGTGTTACACGAAACCCATTCCGGTGGCGTGTGCCTGAACGACACCCTGCTGCACGTCGCCCAGGACGATATGCCGTTTGGTGGCATTGGTGCCTCGGGCATGGGCCACTATCACGGCCATGAAGGGTTCCTCACCTTCAGCAAAGCCAAGGGCGTGTTGATCAAACAACGGTTCAACGCCGCAAAGTTGATCTATCCGCCGTACGGCAAGTTGATTCAGAAGCTGATCCAGAAGCTGTTCATCCGCTAACGATAATCACCGTCGGGTAATAACAATAATGACCCCCAGCCTGTCCGATACACCCGCGCTGTCACGGCGCGGGTTGCTTAAATTCAGCCTCGGCGCCACAGCTTTCCTCGCCACCGCCGGACTCGGAGCCAGCCTCAGCGGCTGTTCGTCGAGCGTCCCGGCCAATGGCTTCGTCACGTTACGCAGCGGCGACCTGCTGTTTTTGCGGGCGTTGATCCCGGTCATGCTCGAAGGTGCCGTGACCGCCGAACGGATGCCCGAGGCTGTCAATGGCACGCTGAAAAGCCTGGATTACAGCCTGGCCCACCTGTCGCCGGAAATGCTCAAGCTGACTCAACAACTGTTCGATGTGCTGGGCATGGCCGTGACTCGCGGGCCGCTGACCGGGATCTGGGGCAGCTGGGAAAACGCCAGTGCCAGCGACATCCGAGCTTTTCTCGATCGCTGGGAAAACAGCTCGTTGAGCCTGTTGCGTATGGGCCACAGCTCCTTGCTGCAACTGGTGATGATGGCCTGGTACGGCCGCAAGGAATCGTGGGCGCATTGCGGGTATCCCGGGCCGCCCACTGTTTAAAACTTTGCACAAAACCTGTGGGAGCGTGGCTTGCCCGCGATGGCGCCAGTTGCCTCACCACCGCATCCAAAATAATAAAGAGAACCTGAAAGATGCCCGTACCCGATCCGTTCCGCGAAGGCATGGCCCGAGGCTGGAAAACCTACAACGGCTCGCAACTGACCCAGGACCTGACACTCGAAGCGGACGCAGCGGTGCCGGCGGCGGCACCACCGCAGAAATCCTCAGCGCAGCCGGATACAAGGTATTGCTGATCGAGGAAGGCCCCCTCAAGACCAGCAGCGACTTCAAGCTGCTCGAAGACGAAGCCTACGCCAACCTTTATCAGGAAGGCATTGGCCGCATGAGCAAGGACGGCGCGATCACCATCCTCCAGGGCCGGGCGGTGGGCGGTACCACGCTGATCAACTGGACCTCAAGTTTCCGTACCCCGGAGCCGACCCTCGAACACTGGGCCAAAGAGCACAACGTCAAAGGCCACAGCCCGGCGGAAATGGCGCAGTGGTTCGAGAAAATGGAGCAACGCCTGGGCGTCGCGCCGTGGATGGTGCCGCCCAACGCCAACAACGATGTGATCCGCAAGGGCTGCGAAGCACTGAATTACTCATGGCACGTCATCCCGCGCAACGTTCGCGGCTGCTGGAACCTCGGATACTGCGGCATGGGCTGCCCGACCAACGCCAAGCAATCGATGATGGTCACCACCATTCCGGCGACACTGGAAAAAGGCGGTGAGCTGCTTTACCTGGCCCGCGCCGAAAAACTCACGATCAGCGGCGACAAGGTCACCGGCCTGCAATGTTCGGCGATGGATGAACGCTGCGTCGCACCGACCGGACGCACCATCACGGTCAAGGCGCGGCATTTCGTGCTGGCCGGTGGCGGCATCAACAGCCCGGCCTTGCTGATGCGTTCCGGGGCACCCGACCCGCACAAGCGCCTGGGCAAACGCACATTCCTGCACCCGGTAAACATGTCCGCCGCGTTGTTCGACGAAGTGGTCAACCCCTTCTACGGCGCGCCGCAGTCGATCTATTCCGACCATTTCCAATGGCAGGACGGCACCACGGGCAAAATGTCCTACAAACTGGAAGTCCCTCCTCTGCACCCGGCGCTGTCCACGACATTGCTCGGTGGTTTCGGTCAGGAAAACTCGCAACACATGGCCAATCTGGCCCATACCCACGCCATGCTGGCGTTGCTGCGGGACGGTTTTCACCCGGACAGCCCCGGTGGCAGCGTCGAATTGCGCAGCGATGACACGCCAGTGCTGGACTATCAGCTATCACCCTACGCCTGGGATGGATTGCGCCGGGCGTTCCATACCATGGCCGAGATACAGTTTGCCGGTGGCGCCAAGGCCGTGATGCCGATGCACGCCGACGCCCGCTACGTGAAGACCCTCGCCGAAGCGCGCACGCTGATCGACGGCCTGAGCCTGGAGTTGTACCGCACACGCCTGGGCAGTGCCCACGTAATGGGCGGTTGCGCCATGGGTGAAGACCCGACAATCGCAGTGACCGACAGCCTCGGCCGGCATCATCAACTGGGCAATCTGTCGATCCACGACGGCTCGCTGTTCCCCACTAGCATTGGCGCCAACCCGCAGCTATCGGTCTACGGACTGACAGCGCAACTGGCGACATCCCTGGCGATGCGTTTAAAAAACCCATGAAAATGACGATAATTCTCATCGTCTATAGTGCTTTCTTACCCAACAGGCGACTTGGCCGACCGGGAAGGCTGCGATACCATCCGACTCCCCAACGGATTCCCGCCAGGACGACGCGATGAACCGAGTGTTGTACCCAGGTACCTTCGACCCTATTACCAAGGGCCATGGCGATCTGGTCGAACGCGCCTCGCGCCTG
>LNAP01006215.1_pt1 | contig 10367 bp, 8 predicted proteins | sample 602601 | NCBI WGS metagenome assembly LNAP01 (sample SAMN02440304, study PRJNA202911) | soil metagenome | biome: Subtropical and temperate rainforests or woodlands; isolation source: soil samples (1 kg each in a 20% v/v slurry with milli Q water) were... ...
GGCCTCGACCAGCCGCGCCAGCGCCCGGCTCACCGCCACCTTGTCCATCGCGGTGCGCTCGGCCACCTCGCGCGCGGACAGGCCGGCGTAGCGCGCCAGTACGGCCATCACCCGCCATTCGGTCATCGAGATGTCGTGGCGGCTCTGGTAGTCGTCGGCGATGGCCTGGCTGATCGTGTTGGACAGGATCGACAGCCGGTACGGCAGGAAATGCTCCAGCTGCAGCGGGGCGTGCTCGGCAGTGGCGGGGGCTGGGTGGCGCTTGGCGGGCATTGCGGCGGTGATCCTTGCAAATGGTTTCATATGAAACTATAACGTGGGATTACCGCCGATGGTGGCACGCTCACGTGCTGCCATCGTGCACCGACCCACAGGAGAGCGCCATGAACGCCCAGCCGAACCTTGGCATGCAGGTCACCACGTTCGAAAACCCGATGGGCATCGACGGCTTCGAATTCGTCGAGTTCGCCGCCCCGGCCGGCCGCGCCGATGAATTGCACGACCTGTTCAAGCGCATGGGCTTCAGCGCCGTACTCAGGCACAAGACGCGGCCGATCACCGTGTATCGGCAAAACGGCGTGAACTTCCTGCTCAACGAGGACCCGGATTCGTTCGCCGCCGACTTCGCCGCGAAACACGGCCCGAGCGCCTGCGGCTTCGCGATCCGCTTCAGGAAGCCGGCCGCCGAGGTGCTTGCCACGGTGCTCGGCAATGGCGGCGAAGCGATGACCGACAAGGCCGCCAGCAAGGCAGTCGACGCACCGGTGATCAAGGGCATCGGCGACTGCATGCTGTACCTGGTCGACCGCTATGGCAGCGCCGGCAGCATCTACGACGCCGATTACGAGGCCATCCCGGGCGCCGGGCAGAACCCGGCCGGTTTCGGTCTGACCTTCATCGACCACCTGACCCACAACCTGTACTTCGGCAACATGCAGAAGTGGTCGGACTACTACGAGAAGCTGTTCAACTTCCGCGAAATCCGCTACTTCGACATCAAGGGCGCCAAGACCGGCCTGGTGTCCAAGGCGATGACTGCGCCGGATGGCATCGTGCGCATTCCGCTGAACGAGTCGAACGACCCGAAGAGCCAGATCAACGAATACCTCGACGCGTATCACGGCGAAGGCATCCAGCACATCGCCTGCTTCACCGACGACATCTACACCACGGTCGAGAAGATGCGCGACGCCGGCGTGGAGTTCCTTGATACGCCGGACGCGTATTTCGAGGTGATCGACGTGCGCATACCGAACCACGGCGAGGACGTGGCGCGGCTGGCGAAGAACAAGATCCTGATCGACGCCGACCCGGAGACCAAGCAGCGCAAGCTGCTGCAGATCTTCACGCAGAACGCGATCGGCCCGATCTTCTTCGAGATCATCCAGCGCAAGGGCAACGAAGGCTTCGGCGAGGGCAACTTCCAGGCGCTGTTCGAGTCGATCGAGCGCGACCAGATGAAGCGCGGGTTCCTGTAAGTTCGGGGTTCTGCGCAACCCTTCGACTTCGCCTGTTCCGAGCTTGCCGAAGGGCCCAGGGTGAACGTTTGAGGGGTTTCCTCACCGTTCGCCCTGAGCGTAGGCCTGAAGGGCCGAAGTCAAAGGGCAGTCGAGCGAGTCATCCGGCAAGGAAGCCAAAAAATTGGAATTCACCCTATACATTCTCGAATGCGCCGACGGGTCGTTTTGCATCGGCCATACCGACGACCTCGGCAAACGGCTTGCGCAGCACGATGAAGGCAAGGGTTGCGTCTACACCTCGACCCGGCGGCCGTTGAAGTTGCTTCACACGGAAGGTTTCGAAACGCGTTACGAAAGCTTTGACCATGGAGCGCAAGCTGAAAGGTTGGAGCAGGGCAAAGAAACTGGCGTACATGGCAGGCGACTGGAAAGCTGTCGGTGATCTGGCCAAAGGGAAACATCGGTATCAGCGTTTGTTGTGAGGAGCTTCGACTCCGCTTGCTGCGCAAGCTACGCTCAGCGCGAACGGTGTGAGTGCGCCGCTTCTCCGCCGTTCTCCCTGAGCGTAGGCCCAAAGGGCCGAAGTCGAAGGGCCGGAGTCGAAAGGCAAGTCAGCCTCGAACAGGAAATTCGGAGTATCCGCAGTGAACGTGTCATCACACTATCAATCCGGCTTCGGCAACGAGTTCGCCAGCGAGGCCATTCCTGGCACCTTGCCGCAAGGGCAGAACTCGCCGCAGCGGGTGGCGCACGGACTGTACGCGGAGCAGTTGTCGGGCACCGCGTTCACCGCGCCTCGCCACAGCAACCGGCGCAGCTGGCTGTACCGGATCCGCCCGGCAGCGGTGCACCAGCCGTTCCAGCCACTGGCGCACGCCACGTTCCACAACCGTTTCGACGAAGCCCCGGCCACGCCGAACCAGCTGCGCTGGGACCCGCTGCCGCTGCCGTCCGCGCCAACCGACTTCGTCGACGGCCTGGTTACCCTGGCCGGCAACGGTGGGCCGGCCGAACAGGCGGGCGTCGGCATTCACCTGTACGTGGCTAACCGCTCGATGCAGGGGCGGTTCTTCTACGACGCCGACGGCGAACTGCTGATCGTGCCGCAGCAGGGCCGGCTGCGGCTGGCCACCGAGCTGGGCGTGATCGACGTCGAGCCGCAGGAGATCGCGGTGATCCCGCGCGGCGTGCGCTTCCGCGTCGACCTGCCCGATGACATCGCCCGCGGTTACGTCTGCGAGAACTTCGGCGCGCTGCTGCGCCTGCCGGATCTCGGTCCGATCGGTTCGAACTGCCTGGCCAACGCGCGCGACTTCCTGACTCCCGTGGCGGCGTACGAGGACGTCGAAGGCGCGTTCGAGCTGGTCGCGAAGTTCCAGGGCGCGCTGTGGTCGGCGAAGATCGACCACTCGCCGCTGGACGTGGTCGGCTGGCATGGCAACTACGCGCCGTACAAGTACGACCTGCGCTGCTTCAGCACGATCGGCTCGATCAGCGTCGACCATCCCGACCCGTCGATCTTCACCGTGCTGACCTCGCCCAGCGACACCGTCGGCACGGCGAACGTGGATTTCGCGATCTTCCCGCCGCGCTGGCTGGTGGCGCAGCACACGTTCCGGCCGCCGTGGTTCCATCGCAACGTGGCCAGCGAATTCATGGGCCTGATTGCCGGCGTGTACGACGCCAAGGCCGAGGGCTTCGTGCCCGGCGGCGCGAGCCTGCACAATTGCATGAGCGGGCACGGCCCGGATGCGGCCACGTTCGAGAAGGCGTCGAACGCCGACCTGGCGAAGCCGGACGTGATCGGCGGCACCATGGCCTTCATGTTCGAGACGCGCAAGGTGATCCGTCCTACGCAGCAGGCGCTGGACGCGCCGCAACTGCAGCACGACTACTACCGATGCTGGCAGGATGTCCGCAAGCACTTCGCGCCGTGACGGCAATCCATCCAGGCATCAGACACAAGGCAGCACGATGAAACTCGGATCTCTCAAGGAAGGCGGCCGCGACGGCACGCTGGTCGTGGTCAGCCGCGATCTCTCCCGTGCGGTGAAGGCGGCCGGCATTGCGCCGACGCTGCAGGCGGCACTGGACGACTGGTCGAATACGGCGCCGCGGCTCAACGCGCTGTCCGATGAATTGAACGCCGGCAATGCCGCAGGCGCCTTTGCGCTGGACGTCCATGCGCTGGCCTCGCCCTTGCCGCGCGCCTACGAGTTCGTCGACGGCTCGGCCTACCTGCCGCACGTCGAGCGCGTGCGCCGCGCCCGCGGCGCCGAGGTGCCGAAGTCGTTCTACACCGACCCGTTGATGTACCAGGCGACCAGCGCCGGTTTCCTCGGGCCGCGCGATCCGGTCGTGGTACCCAGCGAGGATTACGGCATCGACCTGGAAGCCGAGGTGGTCGTGGTCACCGACGACGTGCCGATGGCGGCGACGCCGGCGCAGGCGTCCGAACACATCCAACTGGTCGGCCTGGTCAACGACGTCAGCCTGCGCGGGCTGATTCCGGGCGAGCTGGCCAAGGGCTTCGGCTTCCTGCAGTCCAAGCCGCGCTCGGCGCTGTCGCCGGTGCTGGTGACGCCGGACGAACTGGGTGACGCCTGGCAGGGCGACAAGCTGCACCTGCCGATGCGCACCTGGTTGAACGACGCCTGGTTCGGCGAGGCCGAGTGCGGCGTCGACATGCAGTTCAGTTTCGCCGAGCTGGTTGCCCACGTGGCGAAGACCCGCCCGCTGACCGCCGGCACCATCGTCGGCTCCGGCACCATCGCGAACGAGGATACCGGCAAGGGCGCCTCCTGCCTGGCCGAGCAGCGTACGGTGGAAACCCTGCGCGACGGCCATCCCACCACGCCGTTCCTGAAGTTCGGCGACCACCTGAAAATCGACGTCACCGACGCGGCCGGCGCCTCGATCTTCGGCTCGATCGAGCAGCGGATCGAGCCATACAGCCTCTGAAACGCGTCGGGCTCCTGCGGGAGCCGCGGCTGCGGCGGGTCGCCGCAACCGCTGCGCGACTTGATCCGGATCAATGCGGGCAGGCGGGGGCATCGACAGACTTGCTGCCATGGCCATTCCCATCACACCTCCCGAGTTCGACCCGGCGCTGATCGCCCGCTACGACGTGGCCGGGCCGCGCTACACCAGTTACCCGACGGCGCCGCAGTTCAAGGCCGAGTTCGACGAGGCGGCGTTGCGCGAGGTGATCCGCGCCTCCAACGAGGAGCCGATCCCGCGGCCGCTGTCGCTGTACGTGCACGTACCGTTCTGCATGAGCCCGTGCTTCTACTGCGGCTGCAACCGGGTGATCACCCGCGACGTGACCCAGGCCGACCGCTACCTGGAACGGCTGTACCGCGAGATCGAATTGATCGCGCCACTGTTCGACCGCGACCGGCCGGTGCGCCAGCTGCACTTTGGCGGCGGCACGCCGAACTTCCTCGATACCGCGCACATGGGCGAGCTGCTCGAATCGCTGGCGCGCCATTTCAGCTTCAGCCACGCGACGGACCGCGAATACGGCATCGAGATCGACCCGCGCTTCGCCGACGGCGCCTACGTGCGCAACCTGGGCGAGCTGGGCTTCAACCGGATCTCGGTGGGTATCCAGGATTTCGATCCGGTGGTGCAGAAGGCGGTGAACCGGATCCAGAGCTTCGAGCAGACCCGCGAGGTGATCGAGGCGGCGCGGGCCGCGTCGTTCCGTTCGGCCAGCGTCGACTTGATCTACGGCCTGCCGTTGCAAAGTGTGGACGGCTTCAGCCGCACGCTGGACCAGGTGGTGGCGCTGAACCCGGATCGCGTGGCGGTGTACGGCTACGCGCACCTGCCGGAGATGTTCAAGGCGCAGCGGCAGATCGAGGCCGCCGACCTGCCCGACGCGGCCACCCGGCTGGCGCTGTTCGGCCGCGCGCTGGAGCACCTGTCGGCGGCCGGTTACGTCTACATCGGCATGGACCACTTCGCCAAGGCCAGCGACGAGCTGGTGCTGGCGCAACGCGCCGGCACGCTGCAGCGCAACTTCCAGGGTTACTCGACGCATGGCGACTGCGACATCGTCGGCCTCGGCGTCAGCGCGATCGGCCGCATCGGCGACAGCTACAGCCAGAACGCGCGCGACCTGGTCGGCTACTACGCGGCGCTGGACGCCGGCCGCCTGCCGCTGATGCGCGGCCTGCAGCTGGACGAGGACGACCTGATCCGGCGCGAACTGATCAACGAACTGATGTGCCATGGCACGCTGGACAAGCAGGCATTCGGCGCGCGCCACCGGCTGCTGTTCGACGAATACTTCGTGCGCGAGCGGCAGCGCCTGGTGCCGCTGCTGGACGACGGGCTGGTGCTGGAAAGCCCGCGCGAGATCCGGGTGACCTCGCGGGGGCGGTTGCTGTTGCGTATCATCGCCATGTGCTTCGACGCCTACCTGGACGACGCGGCACAGGCCCCACGCTACTCTCGCGTGATCTGATCCACGCAGCCCCGACCCGGCAGCCCATCACCATCATGCCATCCAAGCCCATGGCAGGTCGTCTGCCCGAGCCGCCCAGCCCGATTGCCGACGACGGCGACGAGAGCCGTTTCTGCGGCACCTGCGCGTTCTCCAGCGCCTGCATCGCGGCCGGCTACGACAAGCCGGAGCTGGCCGAGCTGCAGTGCCTGGTCGAGCACGTCGGTCCGTTCCGCGCCGGTGAGCACATCTTCCGCACCGGCGATCCGTTCCGCGCGATCTTCGCCGTGCGCGCGGGCACCGTGAAGACCCGCATGGTCGACAAGGAAGGCCGCGAGCAGGTGCTGGGCTTCTACCTGCCCGGCGAGGTGATCGGCCTCAACGCGATCTACCCCGAGCATTTCCCCTGCGACGCGGTGGCGCTGGACACCGCCTACTTCTGCCGCTTCTCGTTCCCCGCGATGAGCGCGCTGGCTTCGCGCATCCCCGCCGTGCAGCAGCACCTGTTCCGCATGCTGAGCAAGGAGCTGGGCACCGCCAGTTTGCTGGCCGGCGATCACAGCGCCGACGAGCGCGTCGCCGCGTTCCTGCTGGACCTGGCCAGCCGCTACGCCGTGCGCGGCTTCTCCGCCACGCGCTTCCACCTCAGCATGTCGCGCGGCGACATCGCGAACTACCTGCGCCTGGCCGCGGAAACCGTCAGCCGCGTGCTCAGCCGCTTCCGCAGCCAGAAACTGATCGAGATCGAAGGGCGCGAACTGGAACTGCTGAACCCGAAGAAGCTGCGCGAGATCGGGCAGGCGCTGCTGCCGGAGTGAGGTTGCCACGGATCCGCGCCATCGGACGACCCGCATGGCGGGTCGTCCGGGCGGATCGTGACTGCCTTATTTGCCGGAAGGCCGGTAGCTCAACCCCGCGTTGTAGCTGTCGACGTGCGACGGGCTTTCCTGGGTGGCATCGCGCAGCGTTTTGCGCAGCGCATCCGCACCTGGCTTGCCGTAGGCGTTCTCGAGCATCTTCCACAGCGTCGGGTCGATATCCTTGCCCAGATCGGCCCAGCTTTTGGCGGGGCTCACCAGCAGGAAATCCGGTGCGCCATCGCCACCGTCGACGACCTCGTTCAACATCGAGTAGCCCGTCCATTTGGTCTTTTCCGCGGCGGCGTAGATCTTCTTGGCCGCATCCTTGAAGGCCTGGCGCTGGCCTGGTTTCAGCTTGAAGTAGGTGACCTCGATCAGGGCGGGCGTGCCGAGCGTGGCTGTCTGCAGGTGGCTGAGTTCGGGATCGCCCTGCATGAAGACACTGGTCTCACTCTTGAGGTGGGGATTCACCTGCGCCCTGAACGTGGCATCGCAGGCCTTGCCGGCGTCGTGCATGGCGTCGAAGCCGGCCCAGGTCATCGGCTCGGTGACGTAGGAATAGCTGTAGACGTCGCCGGTTTCGTGCACCCAACTCGTCCACGCGTACTTGAAGCCGTGCTGGGCCAGGCACTGGTTGTAGCTCTTGATGCCGGCCTCGTAGGCTTGCTGGTCGGCCGGGGCCACGGTGTCGGTGTAATCGCGGACGATGTTCGCCTGGTCCTTCGCCGCCGCCTGGACGCTGCCCAGGCACAACACGGCGACTGCCGGTAGCAGCCACACACTCATGCGTTTCATGATGGTTCCCCTCGGGGCGGTTGCCCCAACGATGGTGGGTCATGCATGTCCCCCGGTGCTTCGTGACCCGGCAAAGCCTGGCGAGCATACGCCTACGAAGCGGGTTGCGAATCTGCCGACACGGGCGCCCGATTCGCATGGCGACAGCGCACGGGTGGCCCGTTTGATGCAGGTCATGGCTGCCGCCGGCGATGGTGTGGCAGCATGGCGAATCACTCTCATTCCGGCTGCTGACGTCATGTCCGAACCGCAATCCGTCGGGCCCACGCCTTCGACTTTCGCCGAGCTTCCCCGTCTGCTCGCCGCCGCGCCGCATCGACCGCTGTTCCTGGCCGGTGCCGTCGCGGTGCTGCTCAGCATGGCGTGGTGGGCGGTGGAACTGACCTGGATGCGCTTCGGCCTGGCCGGCTGGCCGCAGCCGTCGATCCCGCCGGGCTGGGCGCACGCGATGCTGATCCAGTACGGCCTGTTTCCGCTGTTCATGTTCGGCTTTCTGCTGACCGTGTTCCCGCGCTGGCTGGGCCGGCCGGATCTGCCATGGACGCGCTACGTGCCGGTGGCCGGCTGCGTGTTCGGCGGCTACGTGCTGGCGAACGTGGGCCTGCTCGACCTGGCGTGGCTGCTGAAGCTCGGCATCGCCGTGATGCTGGCCGGCTACCTGATCGGCGTGTGGACACTGGCGACGGTGCTGCGCGCCTCGACCGCGGAGCGCAAGGGCCACGCCCGTTCCTGTCTGGCGGCGTTGACCCTGGGCAGCCTGGGGCTGGCAGTGTTCCTGGCCTATCTGTTCGGTGCGCCGGCGGACTGCGCGCTGCTGGCGATCAAGCTGGGCACGTACGGTCTGCTGCTGCCGATCTATTTCACGGTGATGCACCGCATGCTGCCGTTCTTCAGCGGCAACGTGGTGGCGGGCTACAAGGTGGTTCGTCCGGACTGGAGCCTGCCGGTGGTGTGGGTGTTGCTGCTGGCGCACCTGCTGCTGGAATGGCGCAGTGCGCTGGGCTGGTTGTGGCTGGCGGACGTGCCGCTGGCGCTGGTGTTTGCCTGGCATGCGTTGACCTGGCAACCGTGGAAGGCGATGCGGCCGGGTCTGCTGGCGGTGCTGCACCTGGCGTTCGCGTGGCTGCCGGTGGCGTTTGTGCTGTACGCGGTGCAGGACGTGGTGTACGCGGCCAGCGGGCATCTCATCCTTGGCCGTGCGCCGCTGCATGCGCTGGGGATCGGCTTTTTCGGCTCGATGCTGGTGGCGATGGTGACCCGGGTGACCCAGGGCCATTCCGGCCGGCCATTGCAGATGGGCGCGGTGGCCTGGTTGTGCTTCGGGCTGCTGCAGGTGGTGGCGCTGCTGCGTATCCGCGCCGAACTGGGCGGCGACGTCTACCTGTGGCTGGTGATCGCCGCCTACGGCTGGCTGCTGGCGTTCCTGCCGTGGGTGCTGCGCTCGGCGTGGATCTACCTGACTCCGCGGGCGGACGGCAAACCTGGCTGAGCAGCCGGTGGCGCAAGAGTCTGTGGCAGGGTGACGCAGAGGGCCGCCAACGCGGTTCAAATTGACTCAGATCAGTAGGACGACCGGGCGATCTCCTAGGCTAGGATGCGCAAGAACTCACGGAGATCGCCCATGTCACGTTCATCGCTCCTCGCCGTCACTGCCGCTGCGTTGCTGACGCTGGCGGCTTGCTCCGGCAAGCCGCAGGCCACGACGGATGCCGCCCCGACTGCCAACGCCCCGGCCGAGCACATCCGCGGCGACTTCGGCCCGCCGCAAGGCGAGCCGATCCACGCGGTGCTGACCAGCCCGCCGCACGTGCCGCCACCGGTCAACCGCAATTACCCGGCGAAGGTGATCGTCGAGCTGGAAGTGATCGAGAAGGAGATGCCGATCTCCGAAGGCGTCAGCTACACGTTCTGGACCTTCGGCGGCACCGTACCGGGCAGCTTCATCCGGGTGCGCCAGGGCGACACGGTGGAGTTCCACCTGAAGAACGCGCCGGACAGCAAGATGCCGCACAACATCGACCTGCACGGGGTGACCGGACCGGGCGGCGGCGCGGCGTCCAGCTTCACCGCACCGGGCCACGCCTCGCAGTTCACCTTCAAGGCGCTGAACCAGGGCCTCTACGTGTACCACTGCGCCACCGCGCCGGTGGGCATGCACATCGCCAACGGCATGTACGGCCTGATCCTGGTCGAGCCGCCGGAGGGGCTATCGAAGGTCGACCACGAGTACTACGTGATGCAGGGCGACTTCTACACCACCGGCAAGTACCGCCAGAAGGGCCTGCAGCCGTTCGACATGGAGAAGGCGATCGAGGAGCACCCGACCTACGTGCTGTTCAACGGCAAGGAAGGCGCGCTCACCGGCGACAACGCGCTGACCGCGAAGACCAATGAGACGGTGCGCCTGTTCGTGGGCAACGGCGGGCCGAACCTGGTGTCGAGCTTCCACGTGATCGGCGAGATCTTCGACAAGGTGCAGCCGGAAGGCGGCACGGTGGCGCAGCACAACGTGCAGACCACGCTGATCCCGGCCGGCGGCGCGGCAATGGTGGAGTTTCACACCGACGTGCCGGGCAGCTACGTGCTGGTCGACCACTCGATCTTCCGCGCGTTCAACAAGGGCGCGCTGGGCATCCTCAAGGTGGACGGTCCGGAGGACAAGACGATCTACTCGGGCAAGGAAGTGGACTCGGTCTACCTGGGCGACCGCTCGGAGCCGAACCTGACGGCGGTGAGCACGGCGGCGAAGGCGCATGCGGCCGGCACGCTGACCAAGGCCGAGCAGATCGCGGCGGGCAAGCA
>LNAP01006216.1_pt1 | contig 10367 bp, 9 predicted proteins | sample 602601 | NCBI WGS metagenome assembly LNAP01 (sample SAMN02440304, study PRJNA202911) | soil metagenome | biome: Subtropical and temperate rainforests or woodlands; isolation source: soil samples (1 kg each in a 20% v/v slurry with milli Q water) were... ...
CGAAGCCTTCGATCGCAGCCTGGACGTCCAGATTTCCCGACTGCGCAAGCTGGTCGAGCCCAATCCGTCGAAACCGGTTTTCATACAAACCGTTTGGGGTCTGGGCTATGTGTTTGTACCCGATGGCGGCCAGTAAACCCCACGCGGGTGCAGCACGCTAGGAAGTTTTCTGCATGTCGCTCCCGCAACACAAATTCAAAAGAATCACCTCGCGCCTCAGGCTGGGGCTATTTAGCCGATCCTTTCTGCTGCTGGCCGCGCTCATGCTGGTCAGCCTGGGCGCGTGGCTCCAGGTTTTCTTCAGCATGGAAGAAGGTCCGCGCGCCACGCAGATGGCGCAGCGGGTAACCACCGCCGTCAGTATCACCCGCTCGGCGCTGGTCTACGCGCCCGCCAGCGTGCGCCCGGCCCTGCTGCTCGACCTGGCCACCAAGGAAAGCCTGCGCATCCAGCCGCGCGAGCCCACCGACGTTCTTGAACCCCTGCCCAACTCCAATTACTGGAATCACGTTGCCGCCGAAATCAAAAAACGGCTGGGCGCGAATGCGCAAATCATGTGGTCGGTCAACCAGACCGCCGGCATCTGGGTCAGTTTCGAGATCAACAAAGATCAATACTGGCTGGTATTCGACCGTGAACAACTCGGGCTTACCGCCGGAATCGAATGGGTCGGCTGGGGTGCAACCGCCCTGCTGCTGGCCCTGATCGGGGCGGCCGTCAGCGTGCGGTTTGTCAATCAGCCGCTGGCTCAATTGGCCAACGTCGCGCGCCAGTTGGCACGCGGCGAACTGCCATCGCCGCTGCCCGAGCAAGGTCCGATTGAAATCCGCGACATGAATATTGCCTTTAACCGCATGGCGCGCGACTTGCGGCAAACCGAAACCGACCGCGAAATCATGCTGGCCGGTATTTCCCACGACTTGCGCACGCCGCTGGCGCGCATGCGGCTTGAAATTGAAATGAGCCCCGTTTCCGATGAAGCGCGTCAGGCCATCGACGAAGACCTTGCGCAAATCGATCACAGTATCGGCCAACTGATGGAATACGCCCGGCCCGCCGTCGCCGTCCCTGAAAAAGGCGTCGATGTGTCCCGCGCCCTGCACGATATTTTCGAACGCGAACGGCCTCATACCGAAGCGCAAGGCGGCTACCTGACGGCCTCGATTCAGCCCGACCTTTACGCCAAGATGGCGGCTCACGACCTGAAGCGCGTCATCAGCAATTTAATTGAAAATGCGCGCCGCTACGGCCGCACGCCAGCCGACGATCGCGCCTACATTCAACTTACCGCTCGCCAGGAAGGCGGAACCATCGCCATCGAGGTCGCCGACCAGGGTCCGGGTATCGCCGAATCCGACGTCCATCGCCTGCTGCGCCCCTTTTCCCGTGGCGATACCGCGCGCACGGGCGGCGGCGGTGCGGGCCTGGGGCTGGCCATTGTCGAGCGTCTGCTGGGTCAGGTAGGCGGTCAGTTCAAGCTTCTGTCGCGCAGCTCGGGCGGGCTGGTGGCCCGCATCGAACTACCTCGAACACGCAATCGAATGTCTCAGTCCGACACCCCCAAGGCATAACGTACAATTCAATCAACCGGCGGCGCAATGCGCCCCTTGTACCTTTGTTATTCCATTGATCAACGGTGGACGCAACGGCAAAGTGCGAGCAGACCCTGCATACGACAAACGAAGCCGACGCAATGCACATTGATTTGGAAATGGAATCATCCCACTCAAGGAGCTCAAATGAAAACAGTAGGCGACAAACTTGAACCGTTCAAAGTAGCGGGTGTAAAGCCAGGCTTTAATCATCACGAAGAAAACGGCGTATCGGCCTTTGAAGAGATCACCGAAAGCTCGTTTCCGGGCAAATGGAAAGTCATCTACTTCTACCCCAAAGATTTCACTTTTGTATGCCCCACCGAAATCGTCGGTTTCAACGACCTGGCACAAGACTTCGAAGATCGCGACACCGTCCTGATGGGCGGTTCGGTCGACAATGAATTCGTCAAACTGGCCTGGCGCCGCGAAAACGCCGAGCTCAGCAAGCTGGCGCATTACCAGTTCGGCGACACCGCCGGCGCGCTAGTAGACCAATTAGGCATTCGCGAGAAAACGGAAGGCGTCGCCTTGCGCGCAACGTTTATCGTCGATCCCGACAACGTTATTCAGCATGCCTCGGTCAACAACCTGAATGTCGGCCGCAACCCGCAAGAGGTTCTGCGCATCCTGGATAGCCTGCAAACCGACGAGCTCTGCCCCTGCAATCGTAAGGTCGGCGGTGGAACGCTGTAAGCGTAGCAACGCATCGTCCCTATCAGGCACACTCCGGTTCCGGGTGTGCTTTTTTTTGGGTATGAACCGGTTTATTAAGCCCGGACTAAAAGCGCGACTACTGTCGCAGCGATCCCTTCTTTGCGGCCGAGGTAGCCCAGGCTCTCGTTCGTTTTAGCCTTGATATTGACCGCTTCAGGCTGCAGTCCCAGGTCGGCGGCAATATGGGCGACCATGCCTTTGGCGTGCGGCCCGATTTTAGGAGCTTGCGCATGCACCGTGGCATCTATGTTGCCGACCGTCCAGCCGGCGTCGCGCACCAGCGCGTAGGCCGCCCTGAGCAGCACCCGGCTGTCTGCCCCTTTATAAGCCGGATCGGTATCCGGAAAGTGCCGACCGATATCACCCAAGCCAGCCGCGCCCAGCAAGGCGTCGGTCATGGCATGCAGCAGCACGTCGGCGTCGGAATGGCCCAACAAGCCGTGCGTATGGGGGATCGTGACCCCGCCGATAATCAGCGGGCGCCCTTCCACCAGCGCGTGCACATCAAAACCCTGACCGACTCGAAACGGGATACTCATTGCTTATCTTTCCTTTATGCCCACATGATTCAAACCACTTTGCCTTATTCCGCCACCCGATCTATCGCGAACTGCACCGGCCTCGCCGGCCGTACGCAGGGCCTGACAGCGCTGCGCCTTCGTGTTCACGGTTGATTTGGAAATGGAACTACAGCCACTTTTCCATCAACTCGAAATCGTCCGGCCAGGTTACCTTGAAATTACGCGGCGAGCCGCTGACCAGACGCGGCGCATAACCGGTCAGTTCCAACGCCGAAGCCTCATCGGTAATCGCCGCGTTCGACGCGCCAGCCGCTTCCAGCGCCGCCAGCAGACGGGCGGCGGGGAACATTTGCGGCGTTTGCGCCAGCCATAGACCATCGCGCTCGACAGTCGCGCCGACGGCATAAGCCACTGCCGGCGGCACGGCCCCCGTCAGTACACAGGTGGCCGGACGGTCATCCGCTGCCACACGCACCCCGCGCTTGACGGTATCGGCCACCCTTTGCGCGAGCAGTCCCCCCACGCCTTCGCGCAGGCAGGTGTCGACCAGGCAGGCCAAATCGTGGGCAGGCAGGCCAGGACGCGCGGCATCATGCACCAGCACCCAGTCGTCCGGCGCCAATTGCGCATCGTGCAGCGCGGCCGTGACCGTGGCTGCACGGCTGGGGCCGCCACAAGGGCGCCAAACAGTGCGCGGCAGCCCCTCCAGGGCGGCGTCGGCCCAGTCGTCATGGGGCGCCACGGCCACCCTGACCTGTGCGATGCGCGAATCGGCCAACAGCGCCTTGACGGCCCAGCGCAACATCGGCTCGCCTTTCAGCAAGCGATACTGTTTGGGCACTGTTTGATCCGTCTGCGCACGCTGGCCCACGCCGGCGGCGGGAACAATTGCAATAATTTTTTTAGTCATACGAAAGAGATTTTATAATGACAAGCTAAATGGCAACAGAAACTACCCTTTCCCCCTCTCTTCCCTCCACTGAGCGCGTGCTGCAAGCCCTGAAACCGGGGCTGCGCCACGCCGTGCCGGTGCCGCCGGGCTCTGGCGACGCCTGGCTTCTGGCCGACATTGCCCGGGTCTCAAAACAAACCGTCGTGGTCTTGTGCGCCGACCCGCTGGCGGCGCAACGACTGACTGACGAAATTCAGCTATTTGCCCCCGAACTGCGGGTCAGGCAGTTGCCCGACTGGGAAACCCTGCCCTATGACAGCTTTTCACCGCATCAAGACCTGATTTCAGAGCGGCTGCACACCTTGCACGCGCTCATGCAAGAGACAGTAGACATCCTGGCCGTTCCGGTCACCACGGCCCTCTATCGGCTGGCTCCGCCCGCCTTCCTGGCCGCCTACACCTTTTCATTCCGGCAAGGCGACAAGCTGGACGAAGAAGGCCTGCGCCGCCAGCTTACCCTGGCCAACTATACCCATGTCACGCAAGTCACCGCGCCGGGCGAATTCAGCCTGCGCGGCGGCCTGATCGACCTGTTCCCGATGGGCTCGGTCCTGCCCTATCGCATCGACCTGTTCGACGACGAAATCGAGACCATTCGCAGCTTCGACATCGACACCCAACGCAGCCTGTACCCGGTCAAAGACGTGCAACTGCTGCCCGGGCGCGAATTCCCCATGGACGAGCCCGCGCGCAACCGCTTCCGGGCCCGTTTTCGCGAAGTTTTCGAAGGCGATCCGTCGCGCGCGCTGCCTTACAAAGACATGGGCAACGGCATTGCCTTTGCGGGAGTTGAATACTACCTGCCCCTGTTTTTCGAGCAGACCGCCACCTTGTTCGACTACCTGTCCGGCCAAACGCTGACCGTTACGCTGGGCGACATTGACGACACCCTTAGGCGCTTTGCGCAAGACACACACAGCCGCTACCAGTTTCTGAAAAGCGATCGCGAACGCCCGGTGCTGCCGCCGAGCGACTTGTTCCTGGATGCCGAAGCGCTCTTCACGCATTTAAAATCGTTCGCCCGCCTGGCCCTGGTCGATGAAGGCGTTCACCCCGACTTTGCCCCCGCGCCCGATGTCGCCGTGGCGCGCCGCGCTGAAGACCCGGTAGGCAAGCTGCGCGCGCTGCTGGGTCGTGCCGAAGGCCGAATCGCACTGTGTTCCGACTCGCCCGGCCGGCGCGAAACGCTGCTGCAAATGCTGGACGAGTTCGGCATCCATCCCGACGGCCAACCCGACACCCTGCAGGCCTTCTTGCAATCGGACAACCGCTTCGCGTTGACGGTTGCACCCTTGAACATTGGCTTCAGCCTGCTTGACGGACCGCTGACGCTGCTTACCGAGAACGACCTTTACCCTACCCATGTCTCGACCGGACGGCGCCGCAAACGCGCCCAGGAAGGCAGCAGCAACGTCGAAGCCATGGTGCGCGACCTGTCGGAGCTGCGCGAAGGCGACCCCGTCGTCCATGCCCAGCACGGCATCGGCCGCTACCACGGCTTGATCAATATGGATCTGGGCGAAGGCGAGATGGAATTCCTGCACCTGGAATACGCCAGCGGCAGCACACTTTATGTACCCGTGGCCCAACTGCATGTGATTGCCCGCTACAGCGGCGCCGATCCCGACGCCGCCCCACTGCACCAGCTCGGCTCGGGCCAATGGGACAAGGCGCGCCGCAAGGCGGCTAAACAAGTGCGCGATGCGGCCGCCGAACTGCTGGCTCTGTATGCCCAGCGCGCCGCTCGCGAAGGCTATCAGTTCAAGCTGCCCGCCAATGACTACGCCGCCTTTGTCGAAGGCTTCGGCTTTGAAGAAACGCCGGATCAGGCCGCCGCCATCGAAGCCGTTATCGGCGACATGGTCTCGGGCCGCCCGATGGACCGCCTGGTATGCGGCGATGTGGGTTTCGGCAAAACCGAAGTCGCGCTACGTGCCGCCTTCCTGTCGGTCATGAACGGCAAGCAAGTGGCCATCTTGTGCCCCACCACCCTGCTGGCCGAACAGCACGCGCAGACCTTTGCCGACCGCTTTGCCGACTGGCCCGTCAAGATCGTGGAACTGTCGCGCTTTCGTTCCGGCAAAGAAATTGCCGCCGCCATAGAAGGACTTAACGATGGCCGCGTAGACATCGTCATCGGCACGCACAAAATACTGTCCAAAGACGTCATTTTCAAGCGCCTGGGCCTGGTGATCATCGACGAAGAGCATCGCTTTGGCGTGCGCCAGAAAGAAGCGCTCAAAGCGCTGCGCGCCGAAGTCGACGTCCTGACCCTGACCGCCACGCCCATTCCGCGCACGCTGGGTATGTCGCTCGAAGGCATACGCGACTTTTCCGTGATTGCCACCGCGCCTCAGAAACGCCTGGCCATCAAGACCTTCGTACGGCGCGAGGACGGCAGCACCATACGCGAAGCCTTGCTGCGCGAATTAAAACGCGGCGGCCAGGTTTATTTCTTGCACAACGAAGTCGAAACCATTCAGAATCGCCGCGCACGGCTTGAAGAACTCGTGCCCGAAGCGCGCATCGTCGTGGCCCACGGCCAGATGCCCGAACGCGAGCTTGAAGAGGTCATGAAAGGCTTCTACCAGCAGCGCTACAACGTTTTGCTGTGCACCACGATTATTGAAACCGGCATCGACGTACCCACCGCCAATACCATTGTCATCCAGCGCGCCGACCGCCTCGGGCTGGCGCAATTGCACCAGTTGCGCGGCCGGGTCGGGCGTTCGCACCACCAGGCCTACGCCTATTTGCTGACACCGGGCGAAGACGCCATTACCGCCAACGCCAAAAAGCGTCTTGAAGCCATCCAGGCCATGGAAGAGCTGGGTTCGGGCTTCTTCCTGGCCATGCACGATCTTGAGATTCGCGGCACCGGCGAGGTGCTGGGCGAATCGCAATCGGGCAACATCCATGAAATCGGCTTTTCGATGTATTCGGAAATGCTGAATAAGGCGGTAAAGGCCTTGAAGGCCGGCGAAGAGCCCGACCTGGAATCGCCGTTCGCGCTGGCTTGCGAGGTCAACCTGCATGCGTCGGCCTTGCTGCCCGCCGATTACTGCCCCGATGTCCACGCGCGTTTGGGCCTGTACAAAAAACTATCGCACGCCGAACACGAGGACGACTTGATCGCACTTCAGGAAGAGCTGATCGACCGCTACGGGAAGCTGCCCGAACCGGCCCAGAACTTGCTTGCCACGCATCGTTTGCGGCTGACCGCCGAACCGTTGGGGGTCATCAAGATCGACGCCAGCGAGGGCCAGGCCATGATCCAGTTCTCGGCCAAACCGAATATCGATCCGATGCGGATTATTGAGCTGATCCAGAAACAGCGCCATATCAAGGTGTCGGGCCAGGACAAGCTGAAAATTGATTTCAAGCAAGGCAAGCCTGCGGCGGCCAATCAAGCAGGCAAGCCCGGTGCGGCGGCCCTGGCGGCCAGTGCCGTGACGGCACGGATTGATGCGGTGCGTAATGTGTTGAGGGCGTTGGGGTAGGTTGTTTTATTGTTCTTAACACGCGGGGCGGGGCCAGTGCCTCCAGGTCAGGACCATCGACCCGGTTCGTCGCCCTGCGGCGCCGAACACCGCTGCGCTCGCTCCTGCGCCCCTGCGGGCTGCGTTCGCGTCCGCTGGCTCGGGTCTCAAAGGTCCTGACCTGGAGGCACTGGCCCCGCCCCGCTGCGTAGTTGAGTTTGGGACAAGCCTATTTTTTCTGCATGATGAAAGGGCTATTAAAGGACCTGGCCTTGATGATCGCTATCGACGCCGTAGTGCTTCGGTAACCAGCTCTGGAGAAGTTGTATGCCAGACAATTCAATCAGGCGATTCCTGCACGAATGGCCTTCTTTAACGCCTCGTTCATGCGGGTCTGCCAGCCCGGCCCCTGCTCCTTAAAATGCTCCACCACCACGACATCGTAACGCACCGCTATCTGTACCTTCCGGGGAGCTTTTTGCGGGCCGCGCTGACCTGGTGACAGCTTCTCTTTCAGTGATGCGGGTAGCTCTTGAAATCGAACCGCGCTCTTGGCTTCTGAGTCTGTCCACTCAGGATTGTCGTCATCTGGACGATCAGGATGTAGTTTCTTGCTCATAGCGATTCACCTCTCGTGTATTGGCCTTGCGTAAACTAATGACCCCGATTCCTGTGGCTATTTCCGTATAAACCAAGGCATGAAGACGGCCATTGATCCGACCTAAAGCACGAATGCGCGTCTCGCCATAATCACGCCGATCATCGATACTAAACAACGCCGTCTGGAAATCGAATTATTTAACGGCGGTAAACGGAAGACAGCGCTCTAGCGCATTGGCCTCTGACTTAGCGGGGTCAAATTCGATATCCATGAATTAATTGTAGATGCAATTAAATATCAAGCCCAGACCAAAGAATAATACCGCCCGTTCCACAATGAAGCTTCAGCCATCGCCCCTTTAATCAAATAAGAGCACCACAGCCCCACCCTCGTCGTTTACGTTATCATTAGGCGCTTTCCCGACCTCAACATTTAGCCGGCTGTGCCGCCACGGTATTCATGACTCATCTAATTCTTCAAGCTCCCGACCTTAGCGCTGAAAACATCGAAAACATTGCCGCACTGGCCTGCGCCAACGGCGTGCAGAACCTGAACAACACAGCCGTGCGCTTGCTGGATATTGACACCTCTGAACAAGAAACCGTCGCCATTTGCTGCAATCAGGCAGGCATCGACTACGCCTTCCTGGACCGCATCAAGCCGCTGAGCGAATGCAAAGTGCTGGCCATGGACATGGACTCCACACTCATCAACATCGAGTGCATAGACGAGATCGCCGACATGGTCGGACGCAAAGCCGAGGTCTCCGCCATTACCGAAGCCGCCATGCGTGGCGAAATCACCGACTTCGCGGAAAGCCTGCGCCGCCGCGTCGCTCTGCTGGAAGGCGTGCCCGTCTCGGCCCTGGAACAGGTTTACAGCGAACGCCTGAAGCTGAACGTAGGCGCCGAGCGCCTGATTGAATCGGCAAAAAATGCCGGCTTGAAAATCATGCTGGTATCGGGCGGCTTTACCTTCTTTACCGAGCGCCTGCAACAACGGCTTGGCCTGGATATCGCCCACTCGAACCTGCTGGAAATCGTCAATGGCGCCCTTACCGGCCAAGTCCTTGGCAATATCGTCGACGCCCAAGGCAAAGCCGACCACCTGCGCGCATTGGCCAGTGAAACCAACGCCGACGCCAGCCAGATCATCGCCATCGGCGATGGCGCCAACGACCTTAAAATGCTCGCCCTGGCCGACTATTCCGTCGCCTACCGCGCCAAACCCATCGTCCGCCAACAAACCCGCTTCGCCCTGAACGTCAGCGGCCTGGACGCCGTCCTGAACTGGTTCAGCGCCTGATAGCACTGAACCAGCATCACCGAAGCAGTAAGTTGGTTTATCAACCTAGGCTACATAGTAAGGGCAACCAACAAAATGTCTACTTGCATAAGCTTTCTATGCGAGCACGCGCACCCCAGCCAGGGGTAAAAATAGGCATAACGGCGTCTCAGGCAATGGGATGAAGCCGTGGTGCAAGTAGAAGCGAGCCGCTGTATCGTCCTTGCCATCAACTACTATCGCAAAGGAAGCAATTTCTGACGCTATCGTGCGCTCAAGGCTATCGGCAAGCAGAGCGGCCCCCAAGCCGCGCCCCTTATGGGTGTGGTCGATGGCCAATCGCCCCATCCGAACTGCTGGAACGAGCGGATAGCGCGGTAGCTTCTTTTGGGTGGAAATCGGCAACCCTGACAACAGAAGGCTGGTAGAGGCCAGGGTGTAGTAGCCGATTACACGGTTATCTGGCGTGGTCGCCACAAAACAACTAGCGACCCTGCGATGCACATCTTGGCTGGCCTGACGTTGAAGATAGGCATCCAAGGCCTCAGTACCGCACGCGAAAGCACTGTTGTCGTGTTCGGGCCGTAGTTGGCCGATCTGTAGCTCGGGACTAACCATCGACAGATTTGAGTAGCGCTTTACGCTTATCGAAAGCCCGTTTCAAAGCTTGATTGGGCGTAGGTGGCGAAATTAATGCGTTGGCGAACGCCTCTTGGTCAGCCATTGACAGCCGCGTTACCTGAGTGCGTTCGATGGCCCCCCTGGCAGCGGTTTGCACTGCATCAATAACGAAATCGGTTACGGTGCGCCCTTCGAGCGCAGCAGCCTGCTTAAGCATCGCATGCAAGTCCTGGCTGATGCGAGCTTCAAGGCGTTTGGATGTTGAAAGAGTCGTGGACAGGATAAATATCCTCCTTTTGCGAAAACTGTACGGCAAATCGCCGGACAACGAAAGGTATCATACGGCAAGTTGCCGTCTAATCAGCGCAGTGAGCCTGGCCCAGGGAATGACGGCGTCCATCTCAGCCAGAAACACTTCACGGCGGTCTTGAACAGTCCTGGCCTCTTCTGAATAGCTCCCAATTATTTGCCCCTCAGGCGTGCGTGGCCAGAGCCTGGCTGGGCGCTTCGTGGGCGCCGGGCAATTCGTTTCGAGCGGGGATTCAAGGCTGCAGCTGTTCGAGCCGGACGATTGCTGACAAGCCAGTGGCTTGTCAGCCC
>LNAP01007338.1_pt1 | contig 10367 bp, 9 predicted proteins | sample 602601 | NCBI WGS metagenome assembly LNAP01 (sample SAMN02440304, study PRJNA202911) | soil metagenome | biome: Subtropical and temperate rainforests or woodlands; isolation source: soil samples (1 kg each in a 20% v/v slurry with milli Q water) were... ...
GTCACCTACCATCAGGGTCTCTCCGACCCGGCGAGTCAGAATCAGCATTCCTTTCTCCTTACGGATTTACAGTTCAGGACAACTAGACAGTCTGCAAAAATTAAAATGGTGACGGCGGCGGTAGATATCAACCTCACTGCCGCCGTCACCCAAGTATTGACTAGTGTAGGCAGAAAGAAAGTTCCACCTACCCGGCCAAAAAAACAAAAGGCGCAGATTCACCCGCGCCTTCTGGATATTCGCTTTAATCGCCTTGTCGGGCCGGGGCATCCAGCTCGAATGCGGTGTGCAGAGCACGCACCGCCAGCTCCAGGTATTTCTCTTCGATTACCACGGAAACCTTGATTTCCGAGGTAGAGATCATCTGGATATTGATGCTTTCCTTGGCCAACGCTTCGAACATACGGCTAGCAACGCCAGCGTGAGAGCGCATACCCACGCCGACGATCGACACCTTGGCAATCTTCAAATCACCGCTGACTTCGCGTGCGTTGATTTCGCGTGCGGTCTGCTCCAGCACTTGCTGGGCGTTCTGGTAGTCGTTGCGGTGTACGGTGAAGGTGAAATCGGTGGTGTTATCGTGCGCAACGTTCTGCACGATCATGTCCACTTCAATATTCGCGGCGCTGATCGGGCCGAGAATCTTGAAGGCTACACCGGGGGTATCCGGCACGCCACGGATGGTCAGCTTGGCTTCGTCGCGGTTGAAGGCGATGCCGGAGATGATCGGCTGTTCCATGGATTCCTCTTCATGCCCGGACCCTCTTGGAAGCTGTGCAGCACGCGCAGCGGGACGTTGTATTTGCCGGCGAATTCCACCGAACGAATCTGCAGCACCTTGGAACCCAGGCTGGCCATTTCCAGCATTTCTTCAAAGGTGATCTTGTCCAGACGACGAGCCTGGGGAACAACTCTAGGGTCGGTGGTGTAAACGCCATCGACGTCGGTATAGATCTGGCACTCTTCAGCTTTCAACGCTGCCGCCAGGGCAACGCCTGTGGTGTCGGAACCGCCACGGCCAAGCGTAGTGATGTTGCCCTGCTCGTCCACGCCTTGGAAACCAGCAACTACGACCACACGCCCAGCCTTGAGGTCGGCGCGAATTTTCTGATCGTCGATCTGCAAAATGCGCGCTTTATTGTGGGCGCTGTCGGTAAGGATGCGCACCTGGTTACCGGTGTACGACACTGCTGGCACGCCGCGTTTAATCAGCGCCATGGCCAACAGGGCAATAGTCACCTGCTCACCGGTGGAGACCATTACGTCCAGCTCGCGCGGAACCGGTTGATCACTAATCTGCTTGGCCAGGTCGATCAGGCGGTTGGTTTCACCGCTCATGGCCGACAGCACGATAACCAGGTCATTGCCGGCTTCGTGGAATTTCTTGACCTTCTCGGCCACCTGCTCGATACGCTCGACGGTGCCGACGGAGGTGCCCCCAAACTTCTGTACGATCAAAGCCATTTGCAGCTGCCTCAGCAGTCGCCTCGTCCCGTTGCCAACGCCTGCCGGGCAGCAGGCGGCAATCTGGGGCGAGCGTTATAGACCTTGTTCGACGTAAGGCACGGTCAACGCCAGCGCGGCGTCCAGGGCGCCGGCATCAACGCCGCCACCTTGGGCCATGTCCGGGCGACCACCACCTTTACCGCCGACCGCTGCTGCGGCCTGCTTCATCAAATCACCGGCCTTGAGCTGCGCGGTCAGGTCTTGGGTAACGCCTGCGACCAACACAACTTTGTCATCGCTCACCCCGCCAAGCAGGATCACTGCGCGGCCGAGCTTGTTCTTCAACTGGTCGACCAGCGCTAACAGCGCCTTGCCGTCCAAGCCATCCAGACGATGGGCGAGTACCTTCACGCCTTTCACATCTACTGCCGAACCCGAGAGGTCATCACCTGCTGCGCTAGCGGCCTTGGCTTTGAGCTGCTCCAGTTCTTTTTCCAGTTGGCGGTTGCGTTCAACCAGACCACTGAGTTTATCCAGCACATTGTCGCGGTTGCCTTTGACCAGCGCCGCCGCTTCTTTCAGTTGCTCTTCGGCGCTATTCAAGTAAGCCAGCGCAGCGGCGCCTGTGACGGCTTCGATACGACGCACACCGGCAGCAACACCGCCTTCGCTGGTAATTTTGAACAGGGCGATATCGCCAGTGCGCGAGGCGTGAATACCGCCGCACAGTTCCACCGAGAAGCTGCCGCCCATGCTCAATACGCGCACGTTATCGCCGTACTTCTCGCCAAACAGCGCCATGGCGCCTTTGTTCTTGGCTGTTTCGATATCGGTTTCTTCGGTTTCAACTGCTGAGTTCTTGCGAATTTCGGCGTTGACGATGTCTTCCAGCGCTTTGATCTGCTCAGGCTTGATGGCCTCAAAGTGGCTGAAGTCGAAGCGTAGACGCTGACTATCGACCAGCGAGCCTTTCTGCTGCACGTGTTCGCCGAGCACTTGGCGCAAGGCTGCGTGCAGCAAGTGGGTAGCCGAGTGATTTAGCGAAGTGGCTTGACGTACGTCCGCTTCCACGTGGGCTTCAATGCTAGCGCCGGTTTTCAGGCTGCCTTCGGTGACCACGCCGTGGTGCAGGAACGCACCGCCCGCTTTGGTGGTGTCGCGCACATCAAAGCGCACGCCGCCGGCTTGCAGGTAACCGCAGTCGCCAATCTGACCACCGGACTCGGCGTAGAACGGGGTCTGGTCAAGGACAACCACGCCCTCCTCGCCTTCGTTCAACTGCTCGACGGCAGCCCCGGCCTTGAACAGCGCCACGACCTTGCCGCTACCCGAGGTGGCTTTATAGCCAAGGAAAACGGTTTCGCCGTCGACTTTTACCAGGCTGTTGTAATCCATGCCGAACGAACTGGCGGAACGGGCCCGCACACGCTGGGCTTCCATCTCACGCTCGAAGCCAGCTTCGTCGAGGGTCAGCTCGCGCTCACGGGCGATATCGCCGGTGAGGTCCATCGGGAAACCAAAAGTGTCGTAAAGCTTGAAGATCACTTCACCGGGAATAACAGTGCCCTTGAGCTCAGCAAGATCCTGCTCGAGGATTTTCAGACCTTGCTCCAAGGTTTTCGCGAACTGCTCTTCTTCGGTTTTCAGCACGCGCTCAATGTGCGCTTGCTGAGCTCTCAATTCCGGGAAGGCATCGCCCATCTCAGCAACCAGCGCGGCAACGATCTGGTAGAAGAAGCTGCCCTTGGCGCCCAACTTGTTACCGTGGCGGCAAGCGCGGCGGATGATACGGCGTAGCACGTAGCCACGGCCTTCGTTTGACGGTGTTACGCCGTCAGCAATCAGGAAGCCGCAGGAGCGAATATGGTCGGCCACCACTTTCAGTGATGGCTGGTCGTCGTTGCTGCAACCAATGGCCTTGGCGCACGCGGCCAGCAGGCTTTGAAACAGGTCGATTTCATAGTTCGAGTGCACGTGCTGCAGCACGGCGCTGATACGTTCCAGGCCCATGCCGGTGTCCACCGACGGCGCAGGCAACGGATGCAGCACACCGTCGGCGGTGCGGTTGAACTGCATAAAGACGTTGTTCCAGATTTCGATATAGCGATCACCGTCTTCTTCCGGCGAGCCGGGTGGGCCGCCCCAGATATCGGCGCCGTGGTCGAAGAAAATCTCGGTGCATGGACCGCACGGGCCGGTATCGCCCATGGTCCAGAAGTTGTCGGAGGCGTACGGCGCGCCTTTGTTGTCGCCGATACGCACCATACGCTCGGCTGGTACGCCTACTTCTTTGGTCCAGATGTCATAGGCCTCGTCATCGCTGGCGTACACCGTAACCCAGAGTTTTTCCTTGGGCAGGTTCAGCCATTGTTCGGATGTGAGGAATTGCCAGGCGTAGTTGATCGCGTCGCGCTTGAAGTAGTCGCCAAAGCTGAAGTTGCCGAGCATTTCAAAGAAGGTGTGGTGACGTGCGGTGTAACCGACGTTTTCCAGATCGTTGTGCTTGCCGCCAGCGCGCACGCACTTCTGGCTGCTCACCGCGCGGGTGTAGGCGCGCTTTTCCTGGCCAAGGAAGCAGTCTTTGAACTGGTTCATGCCGGCGTTGGTGAACAGCAGCGTCGGGTCATTACCCGGAATGAGCGAGCTGGAAGCTACACGGGTGTGACCCTGTGCTTCAAAGAAGCGGAGGAAGGCTTCGCGAATTTCTGCGCTTTTCATAAATTTTTCCACGGCATAAGGCGGCGATCTAATTAGGTGCAACGCGCGGCATTGGCTACTGTGCTGCGGGGGCAAAGGGCCGCATTATATCGGCCCGAGCACTAGGGTACAGTGCCTTTGTTCGATAGTAAGCGGCCATTTCAAGCAGTTTTTTGCTTGGGTTAGCGGGCAAACGCGGCGAATGCTTCGATCACGTGCTCAATATCGCTGCGACTGACATCCAGATGGGTGACCAAACGCAGACGCGCTGAGGCGGAAATGGTGATGCCCCGCTCGGCCAAAAACGCCTTCAACGCCGGTGCTCGATCCGCCATTTGCACGTAGACCATATTGGTCTGCACCGGCTCGACCTCATAGCCTAACTCCACCAGCCCGGCCGCCAACGCCGCGGCGTTGGTGTGGTCATCGGCTAAGCGTGCAACTTGATGCTCCAGCGCATACAACCCCGCCGCCGCCAAGATGCCCGCTTGACGCATGCCGCCGCCAACCATTTTGCGCAAGCGCCGTGCCTTGTCGATTAACTGCTCAGAACCGAGCAGCACCGAGCCAATGGGCGCGCCCAGCCCTTTGGACAAACATACGGAAACGGAGTCGAAATATTGGGTGATTTCCCGCGCCTCGACGCCCAGTTTCACCGCCGCGTTGTAGAGCCTGGCCCCATCCAAGTGCAATTGCAGGCCACGTTCCTGTGTCAGGTTGCGCGCATCCGCTAAATAGCTGAGCGGCAGCACCTTGCTCTGCATGGTGTTTTCCAGGGCGAGCAAACGGGTGCGGGCGAAGTGGAAATCATCGGGTTTGATCGCTGCCGCGACGCGCGCTAAGTCCAACGAGCCGTCGACTTCTACCTGCAAGGGCTGCGGCTGAATGGAGCCCAGCACCGCCGCGCCGCCCGCTTCGTATTTGTAGGTGTGCGCTTCCTGACCGACGATGTACTCGTCGCCCCGCTCGCAATGGGCCATCAGGCCGAGCAGGTTGCTCATTGTGCCGCTAGGCACAAACAGGCCCTGGGCAAAACCGAGTTTGTCGGCCAGGTACTGCTGCAACCGGATGACGGTGGGGTCTTCGCCATACACGTCATCGCCGACCGGAGCCTGCAACATGGCCTCGCGCATACCGGGGGTTGGCTGGGTGACGGTGTCGCTACGCAAATCGATAACGGGCATTACGGGTCTCCTCTGCGGCAGACCCTCGACCCTAAAGCAGCCGCTCTAGAGCGACAAGAGGCACTTCGACTAATTGACGATTAAAGTGCGTCGGCGCTAGTGGGCACTACCAGAATGCCGGCACGTAGGCCATTTTTCACTTTCGGATTGGGAAAGATAATGCGCGCGCCGTGCTCTTCGACCACCCAGCGCATGCCGGCGATATCTTCGGCCAATACGTAACCCACTGGCAGCTCGCTAAAGTTCTCGATATCGGCCGGCAGGTTGAGATGGAAGGAGTCACTGTGTTTGATGATCTCGCGCGCTACCGCGAACAATTGCAAACCATCAAGGTTGTCTGCCTGCAGCGGTGGCTCCCTGTTCTCGATCAGGCATTGCAACCGCGCCTCTAGCGCCTCCAGATTTACCCCATCGTTCTGACCAAAGGCGCGTGCCTTGCCCAACTCTAGAGTGAACGCCTCGGCATCTAGCTGCGCGTAGGTGTAGGAACTAAAGGTGATGGAAGCCTTACTTTGCAATAGCACTGCCGCCACACCGGCAGCCTTCAAACGAGCCAACTCACGCACCGAATGCTTGCAGCCCTCACGCCATGGATAGAGCGCAAACTGCTCGATTTTCGAACCGCGGATGGCCGTATGTAGGTCGTAATGCAGGCGCTGGCGCGGCGAGTCAGTCGGCGCCTGAGTAAAAAAGCTCGCACTCAGGCGTTCCAGCTCACAGGCGCGTAGGGCTTCAAAACCGCTGCTTTGCTCGTGCCGGCCGTTGAACAGACGGTTGATGTCCTGCTCGATATACCGCTCGCCCTTGCGCATTGCCTCGGGGTTACCAAGTAAAAACAGCATGCGCGCGCGCGGTTTTAGATCACCTCGGGCAATGCCTTGCAACAAGCGGTCAAGCAGTTCGATGGGAGCCGTTTCGTTACCGTGGATGCCGGCCGACAACAACAGATCAAGGCCGCTGTCCTGCCCCGCCGGCGGGGTGATTTCCAGCGCGCCCTCGGCCAGCCAACGCAGGCGGGCGCCCTCGGGGGTCAGTTGAATCTTGGCGGCCGGCTCGCGGCCTACCAGGGTCAACTCCAGCAACTTACCGAGGGCTAGCATAGGGCGGGTTCCGTCTAGTTCTTAGTGGTTACAGTCAGGGCCGTGCACATGACCATCTTCATCGTCATCCAACTCGCCGGCGGGTTCCATTTCCAGTTCCAGGCTCACCAGGTTAGTGGCCAGCGGACGTAGCAACAGGTTGGCGTACTCGGCGTCGCCCTCCTCCACGTCCACGCCAATGATCAATTGGCCGCGGCCGTCTTGCTGAATCCACACTTCCTTGCCCTGCCAAATCACGGCAAAACGGGTGCAGGAAGTTTCCAGCTGGGTGCCGTCGGTATCTTCGAGGATCAGTTGCAAGCTATCGGACATGGTCAAAACACTCTTAATTAAGCTGGAAGGGGTACACAGAGCCTAGTTTAAGGATCTGCGTCAGCTCATCCAATGCCGAACGGCATTATCGGCCAGATCGCTTTCGGCCATGCGATCGCGGTAGTGCTTGTCGACCCAAACATTGAGGGTTTCGTACAGCGACGGGGTCATGATCACGCCGTTATTTACCGCGTTGAGTTCGTCTTCTTTCAACGCCACACGCAAGCGCAAACAAGCCGGGCCGCCGCCGTTTTGCATGCTCTGCTTGAGATCGAACACCTGCACGTCACGGATCGGCCCGTCATCAGCAGTCAGGCGCGACAGGTAATTCCACACGCGCTCGTTGTTGCGGCATTCCTCCGGCACGATCAGCAGCATGCCGCCATCAGCGCGCGACAACAGCTGGCTGTTGAATAGGTAGGAATGCACCGCGTCCTCGACGCTGACCGCATCGCGCGGTACGCACACAGCTTGGAACCGGCCGCCACGGCGAGCCAGCTTGTCGTGCAGTTCCGCCAGCACCTTGTCGGTTTCAAGGAAGGCGTCCTGGTGATAGAACAGCACCTCGCCGTTGCCGACGGCGATCACGTCGTTATGGAATACGCCCTGGTCGATCACCGCAGGGTTTTGCTGGGCATACACCACGCCGGCATCGCTCAAGCCATGCAAGCGGGCAACAGCCTGGCTGGCTTCCAGGGTCTGCCGCGCCGGGTAGCGTTGCGGGCCCGGGTAGCGCGCGTCAAACGCGCTGCGGCCGAAGACGAAAAACTCCACGCCCGCATCGCCGTAGTCTTTGCAGAAACGGGTGTGGTTGGCCGCGCCCTCATCGCCAAATTGGGCAACGGCAGGCAAAGCAGCGTGATGGGCAAAGTGCGCCTGGTCGGCAAACATCGCGCCGAGAATGCGACTGGTGACCGGGTGCTCGAGGCTGCGGTGGTATTTGCAGTTGAGGTTGGCGGCGGTGAAATGCACGCGGCCATCGGCGGTGTCGGCGCTAGGGCTGACGGTGGCGGCATTGGCCGTCCACATGCTGGATGCCGAGCAACTGGCGACCAGCAGCGGCATCGCTTCTTTAGCAGCGCGCTGGATCACCTCGGCATCGCTGCCGGTAAAGCCAATTTGGCGCAGTGCAGCAACGTCCGGACGCTCTTGCGGAGCCAGCACGCCCTGCTTAAAGCCCATCTCCATCAGCGCCTTCATTTTCGCCAGGCCCTGCTTAGCGGCTTCCTTGGGATTGGAAACCTGCTGGCTGTTGCCTTGCGAAGCGACGTTGCCGTAGGACAGCCCGCCGTAGTTATGGGTCGGGCCCACAAGGCCGTCGAAGTTCACTTCAAAAGCATTTTTGTTGTTGTTATTCGCGTTGGTCACAGGCTGACTCCCGGGGTCAGGGTTGCGGGCAGGCTCAGGGTGGCGCTTTCCAGCGAGGCCACCGGGTAGGCGCAATAATCCGCCGCGTAGTAGGCACTGGCGCGGTGATTGCCAGAGGCGCCGACGCCACCAAACGGCGCCGAGCTGGCAGCACCGGTGAGCTGTTTGTTCCAGTTAACGATACCGGCGCGGCTTTGCAGCCAGAACTGTTGATAACGCTCGGCCGAATCGGACAATAACCCAGCGGCCAAGCCGTACTGGGTGTTGTTGGCCTCGGCCATCGCGCCAGCAAAGTCGGCGTAGCGAATCACCTGCAGCAACGGGCCGAAGAATTCTTCGTCCGGACGCTCGCTAACCGCCGTCACATCAATGATGCCTGGGGTCAGCAAGGCCGCGTTTTCCAGCGGCTGACTCATGGCCAGCAATACGCTAGCGCCGTTGCTGATCAAATGCTCTTGGGCCTTGAGCAGATGGCGCGCAGCATCCAGAGAAATGACCGACCCCATAAAGGGCGCCGGCTGGGCATCGAAGGCACCGACCTGAATGGTTGCCGCCACTGCCACCAAACGCGCCAATAGCGCATCGCCCCACTCGCCTTGCGGCACCAGCAAGCGCCGCGCGCAGGTGCAACGCTGACCGGCAGAGATAAACGCCGACTGGATGATGGTGTACACCGCCGCGTCGAGGTCTTTCACCTCTTCCACCACCAGCGGGTTATTGCCGCCCATTTCCAGGGCCAGAATCTTGTCCGGGCGCCCGGCGAATTGTTGGTGCAGCAGATTGCCGGTGCGGCTCGAACCGGTGAAGAACAAGCCGTCGATACCGCTGTGTGCAGCCAGGGCGACGCCCGTGTCACGCGCACCTTGCAGCAGGTTCAGCACGCCAGCCGGCAAGCCAGCTTCGTTCCAGCACTGCACCGTCAGCTCGGCCACTTTTGGCGTCAGTTCGCTCGGTTTGAACACCACGGTATTGCCAGCCAGCAGCGCTGGAACGATATGGCCGTTAGGCAAGTGCCCAGGAAAGTTGTACGGGCCAAATACCGCAACCACACCATGGGGCTTGTGCCGTAGCACGGCAGTGGCGTCAGCCAAAGGCCCGCTCTTCTCGCCGGTACGCTCGCGGTAGCTTTGAATCGAGATAGCGACCTTGTTGACCATGCTGGTCACTTCGGTGGCCGACTCCCACAGCGGCTTGCCGGTTTCTTCACCGATGGTTCGGGCTAGTTCGTCGCTGCGGTTTTTCAGGGTGGCGGCAAACCGTTCCAGCACGGCGATGCGCTCGTCGAGCGACAGCGTAGCCCAGGCCGGGAATGCTTGGCGCGCGGCCTGCACGGCGGCATCGACTTGCGCCTCGGTGGCGGCCTTGCCGGTCCAGACTACGTTCTGGGTCACTGGGTTCAGCGACTCCAGGGCTTCGCCGGCGCCCGCTTGCCAGGCGCCTGCAATGTAATGGCTGTTCATCGAGTCAGCTCCTTGTTTTCCACCGCCAGCGGTACCGCACGGACCTGATCGCCTGCCTTCAACTGCAAGCGCTTGGCGGTGATTTGATCGACCACCAAGGTGCCGGCTGCCAAGCGCGCCGGCGCCGCGGTAATACGGCATTCATCGCGCTTGCGGTTGTGCATCAAAAAGGTGGTGGCATCGTCGCCTGGCGTGCCGATGGCCAGCACCAGCGCTTGGCTGTCACGCACAGCGCGAATTTTTTGCGTTTCGGCCTCGATGGCCGGACCGGCGTCGAAGATATCGACGTAGCCTTGGTAGCTGAACCCTTCGGCCTTGAGCATATTCAGCGCCGGCTCAGTGTCGGGGTGCACGCGGCCGATAATTTCCCGCGCTTCCTGCGAAAGAAAGCAGGTGTACAGCGGAAACTTGGGCATCAGCTCAGCGATAAACGCCTTGTTGCCCACGCCGGTCAGGTAGTCAGCGCGGGAGAATTCCATTTTGAAGAAGTGCCGCCCCAGGCTTTCCCAGAACGGCGAACGGCCATCGCCATCAGACATGCCGCGCATCTCGGCGATGATCTTGTTGCCAAACAGCTGCGGGAATTCAGCGATAAACAGGAAGCGCGCTTTTGACAGCAAGCGGCCATTCAAGCCGGTGCGGTGGTCCGCTTTTAGAAACAGCGAGCACAGCTCGGAGTTGCCGGTCAGGTCGTTGGCCAGGAACAGCGTGGGAATCTCGCGGTAGATATCCAGTTCTTGCGACGCGCTGACGGTGAGCCCGACGCGGTAGTTGTACCAAGGCTCGCGCAAGCCCACGGC
>LNAP01006217.1_pt1 | contig 10365 bp, 8 predicted proteins | sample 602601 | NCBI WGS metagenome assembly LNAP01 (sample SAMN02440304, study PRJNA202911) | soil metagenome | biome: Subtropical and temperate rainforests or woodlands; isolation source: soil samples (1 kg each in a 20% v/v slurry with milli Q water) were... ...
GATCAGCGCGCTGCCCACGTCGGCCTCCAGCGCCCGCAGCCGCTGCTGCACCGTGGCGGGCGTCAGGCCCTGGTGCCGCGCGGCCTGGGCGATGGAGCCCAGTTCCACCACGTGCACATAGGTTTGCAGGAAGCGCGAATCCACGGCGGCAAGCCTTTTGGGAAGATGGAATATCCGTATTCTAAAGATGCGTGACGATAATTGTTGTTTTCTTTGGCGAAGGGAAGAATACGTCCAGAGCATTCAGCCTGCGCAAGACCGCGTTGGCGCCGCCTATCGGAATTTCCCTTTCTCAAGGAGCCTGCCGTGCCCATCATTGAATCCATCGACGTATGCGCCGCTGCGGTGCCGTTGGACAAAGTCACCTCGTTCTCGAACCGCACCGTCTCGACGCGGCACTATGGCCTGGTCAAGGTGCGTTCCACCGATGGCGTGGAAGGCATCGGTTTTTGCTATGTGGGCAGCGCCGGCGGCGCCATCTTCGAGGCAGCGGTGCAAAGCCTGCTGGGGCCGGTGCTGCTGGGCAAGGACTCGCATGCCGTTGAAGGCCTGTGGCAATCCATGTACCAGGAGGCGCTGCTGCAAGGCCGCCAGGGCACCGTGATGCGCGCACTGAGCGCGCTGGACATTGCGTTGTGGGACTTGAACGCCAAGACCGCCGGCCTGCCGCTGCACAAGTTCCTGGGCGCGATGGAACTTGAAACCGTGCCCGCCTACGCCAGCGGCGGCTACTACCTGGACGGAAAGACGCCGCAGCATCTGGGCGAAGAAATGGCCAGCTATGTGGACAAGGGCTTTCGTGCCGTCAAGATGAAGACTGGCCGCCTGTCGCCGCGCGAGGAAGAAGCGCGGCTGAAGGCTGCGCGCGAGGCCGTGGGTCCGGACGTCGAATTGATGATGGACTGCAACAACGCCTGGCAGGACGTGACCCAGGCCATGCAGTACATCCGCCGCTTCGAACAGTACGAGCCCTATTTCATCGAAGAGCCCTTCAGCCCGGACGACATCGACAGCCATGCCAAGCTGGCGCGCCTGACGCACCTGCCGATCGCGACCGCGGAAATTGGCTATGGCCGCTGGTATCACAAGGAACTGCTGGACAAGGGAGCGGCCGGCATCCTGCAGACGGATGCCGCCGTGTGTGGCGGCATCACCGAATGGAAGCGCATCGCGGCTACCGCCGCCAGCTATGGCGTGGTCGTCTGCCCGCACTGGTTCCACGACGTGCATGCGCCGCTTGTCGCGGCCACGCCGAACGCGCGCTACGTCGAATTCTTCTGGGACGACCAGGTACTGAACTTCCGCAAACTGGTTGATCGTCAGTTGACGCACAAGCAAGGGCGCGTGGTGTTGCACCAGGAGCCCGGCCTGGGTTTCGGGTTCGACGAGCGCATGGTAGAACGGTTCGGGAAGTGGGTCCGGGTCGGCCGTTAAGGCCGCACCGCAAGCAGGCAGTGCTTTGCTAAAACCAGCCGCCGGCCTACGGGACCGGCGCGAGGAGACAAGAATGCAACGCAGGCAATTCATGACCGGCGCCGCGGCGCTGGGGGTGGGCCTCGTCCTGCCCGCCGCGGTCCGGGCGCAACAGCCGGACCTGCCGTCCGGCCCCGTGAAGATCGTGGTCGGCTTTCCGGCGGGCGGGGGCACCGATGTGCTGGCCCGCTTGCTGGGGCAGAAGCTGGGCGTGTTGTGGAACATCCCCGTCATCGTGGAAAACCGCGCGGGCGCGGCCGGCATCATCGCCGCCGAGCAGGTGGCGCGGCAACCCAATGATGGCAACACCCTCTTGATGGCCCACGTGAATAGCCACGGCATCGCGCCGGGGCTGCAGCCGAAACTGGCTTATTCCGTGGACCGCGATTTTTCGCCCATCGCGCTGGTGGGCAAGACGCCCACCATCCTGATCGGCGGCGCGTCGCAGCCGGCCAAGACATTGCCCGACCTGGTCAAGCTGTGCCGCGCGCAGCCGGGCAAGATCGTGTTCGGCTCGGCCGGCGCGGGATCGGCCCAGCACCTGGCGCTGGAAATATTCAAGGCGCGCGCCGGCATCGACGTGCTGCACGTTCCGTACAAGGGATCGGCTCCGCTAATGAACGATCTGATGGGCGGCCACGTGCAGTATTGCTTTGAAGGCATGACGACGGCGACGCCGCTGCTGCAGTCGGGCAAGGTGATCGCGCTGGCGCAGACCTTGCAGCAGCGTTCCAAGAGCCAGCCGGACGTGCCGACGGTGGCCGAGCAGGGCTATCCGGGGTTCGAAGCCAGCATCTGGTTCGGCATGGTGGGGCCAGGCAAGATGCCCGGCGCCATGGTCCAGCGCATGAACCGCGACATCGACCGCGTGCTGGCCATGCCGGACGTGCAGGAAAAGCTGGCGCAGGTGGGCGCGGAAGACGGCGGCGGCAACGTGCAGCGCTTTGCCGACTTCATGACCCAGGAACAGCAGAAATACGCGAAGACGATCAAAGACGCGAAGATCGTCGTCGAAAGCTGACGCGGCGAACGGCCCGCGACGCGGCTTAGCGCGCGTCCGGGTCCACCCAGCCCGCCATTGCCGAGATCGAGCGGGCTTTCTCGCGCAGCAGGCGCGCAGTGCCGGATTCCAGTTCATCATCGATCGCGCCCACCGGCCCCATCAAGGTGATGGCGGCGGTCATTTCGCCCAGCATGTCGAAGATGGGCGCCGACAGGGAGGTGAAGTGCGGCAACAGCGCGTGACGACAGCGGCTGATGTGGTGCTTCCGGACCTCGTCGCGGATGGCCTGCACATCTTTGGCCGTATAGGAATTGCCGGGCGCGCCGCCATGGCTTTCCGGCACCGCCGAGGCCAGCTCCTGCTCCAGCAGGTCGCGGGTCAGGGCATCCGGCAGATGGGCCAGGAAGTTGCGGCCCAGGGCGGACGACAGCAAGGGCATCACGCTGCCCACGCGTAGTTCCAGCAACGGACGGCTGCGGCTGCCCTCCACCCGGTAGACGATCGTGGGCCCCTTGTTGCCCCACACCCCCAGGAACACGGTGTGCCCCGTGACGGCGGCCACCTCGGCCATGATGGGTCGCGCCGTGGTGAACACGTCGAATTGCTCCAGGGCCGCCAGCCCCAGCCGCAAGGCATAGGGTCCCAGGCCATAGTGCCCGGTGTCCGCATGCTGCTGCACCACGCCCACTTTCTGGAAACTGACCAGGTAATAGTGCACGTTCGGCACGGTCAGTTCACAGGCGTCGGCGATTTCCTTCAAGGGCATCGGACGGCCCGTCTTGCGGATCACGTCCAGGATCCGGAACCCCACTTCAATCGACTGGATGCCGCGGCGCGCGGCGGTCGGCGCCTGTTCCGCGTTCTTTTCAACCTTGCCGGCGGGCCTTGCCATCACTGTCTCCACGGTGTCTTTGGCGGCAGTGTAGCAGCGGCCCGGCCCTGTTCCGGCCGGTGGCGGGGACAGGTTTTCCGGGTTTCCCCCAGCTATGTCGCGCCTCGATTCAAGTTTGATAATAGTTAATGCGTACAGCAGTATCAATTAAAAACGACTGGGGAATGCAAGCATGGAAGCTAACGTCGCAATGCAGCGGATAGACGCCGGGCCGACGCTCAGCAGGAAAGAGGAACGCCAGGTGGTGGTGGCCTCGACGCTGGGCACGCTGTTCGAGTGGTATGACTTTTTCATCTACGGGACCCTGGCCGTCTTCATGAGCCAGGTGCTGTTTCCGCAGGACAACCCCACGGTGGCGCTGCTTGCCGCATTGGGCGCGCTGGCCGTGGGCTTCATCATCCGTCCGCTGGGCGCGGTGATGTTCGGCTACCTGGGCGACAAATGGGGCCGCAAGTACACCTTCCTGATCACGGTCGTGATGATGGGGGGCGCCACGGTGTTGATCGGCTGCCTGCCCACCTATGAATCGGCGGGCCACCTGTCGTGGATTCTGTTGCTGACGCTGCGCGTCATCCAGGGGCTGGCGGTGGGCGGCGAATACGGCGGCGCCGTGATCTATGTGGCCGAGCACTGCGAGCCCAAGCGCCGCGGCCTCTTGACCGGCTGGATCCAGATCACCTCGTCAGCCGGCCTGATCCTGTCGCTGATCGTCATCCTGTGCACGCAGGCGGCCATGAGCGCCGAGGATTTCCGGCAATGGGGCTGGCGCCTGCCGTTCATCCTGTCGATCGTGATGCTGGCCATTTCGATCTATGTGCGCGCCAAGCTGCATGAATCGCCCGTCTTCACGCGCATGAAGCAGCAGAACCGCCTGTCGAAGAACCCGATCAAGGAAACGTTCGGCCAATGGTCCAGCCTGCGGCTGGTGCTGCTGGCGCTGATCGGCGTGACCGCCGGCCAGGGCGCGACCTACTTCACGGGGCAGTTCTACGTGATGATCTTCCTGCAGCAGGCGGTGCAGATCGACCAGACCAGCGTCTATACGCTGATCTTGATCGGCTTCATCATCGGCGCCCCGACCTTCGTGCTGTTCGGCTGGCTGTCCGATCGCATCGGCCGCAAGTGGATCATGATGGCGGGCCTGTTCATCGCCGCCATCGGCTATCACTCCATGTTCGACGTGCTGCTGAAGGCCGGCAACCCAGCGCTGGCCCAGGCCATGCAAAGCACGCCGGTGCGCGTGCACGCCGACACGAGCGGCGGCGCCTGCGACTTCGGCTTGCAGGCCGCCATGATCGGCAGCCATGCCGATCATAAGAAAGTATGCGTGCAGGCCAAGAAATTCCTGGTCGGCAAGGGCATCAACTTCGAATACGCGGCCCCGCTGCCCGGCCAGGACATCGCCATGAGCGTGGGCGGCGTCACCGTCAACGGCTTCGACCGCGCCGGCTACGCCCGCGCGCTGACGGCCGCCGGTTACCCGGACCGTGCCGATCCCGCACAGGTCGACCGCGCCACGATCATCCTGATCCTGGTGTTGATGACGGCCGTCGTCGCGATGGTCTACGGACCGGTCGCGTCCTATCTGGTCGAACTGTTCCCGGCCCGCATCCGCTATACCGCGCTATCCTTCCCGTACCACATCGGCGCCGGTATCTTCGGCGGGATCGTGCCGTTCACCGCAACCTATCTGGCGCAGGCCAGCGGCAATATCTTCGGTGGCCTGATGTATCCGGTGGCCGTGATGGTCGTGGTGGGCGTCATTGGCAGCCTGTTCCTGCCGAACACCCGCGCCCAGGCCATCGACGAAGATCCCAACCATTAAAAGAGCGAGGAGAAACATGTCCGTGCAATCGAGCTTCAAGGCCGCCGTCATCCAGGCGGCGTCCATCCCGACCGACAGCCTGGCTTGCGCCCAAAAGGCGGCCTCCCTGATCCGCCAGGCGGCGGAGCAGGGCGCCCGGGTGCTGGTGTTTCCCGAAGCCTTCCTGGGCGGCTACCCCAAGGGCAATTCCTTTGGCGCGCCCATCGGCATGCGCAAGGCCGAAGGCCGCGACGCCTTTGCCAGCTATCACCAGCAAGCCATCCGCCTGGACGGCGAAGAAGTGGCGGTCGTGGCCCAGGCCGCCGCCGACACCGGTACCTTCGTCGTGATGGGCTGCATCGAGGCCGACGGCGGCACGCTGTATTGCACCGTGCTGTATTTCAACGGGCAGGAAGGGCTTGCCGGCAAGCACCGCAAACTGATGCCGACCGCGGGCGAACGGCTGATCTGGGGCTTTGGCGATGGGTCGACGATGCCCGTCTTCGACACGCCCTACGGCAAGATCGGCGCCGTTATCTGCTGGGAAAACTACATGCCCATGCTGCGCATGTACATGTACAGCCAGGGCGTGGCGCTGTACTGCGCGCCCACGGCGGATGACCGCGACAGCTGGATCCCCAGCATGCGCCACATCGCCCTGGAAGGCCGCTGTTATGTGCTGACGGCCTGCCAGCACCTGCGCCGCGACGCTTATCCGGAAGACTTCGAATGCGCGCTGGGCGACAGCCCGGATACCGTGTTGATGCGCGGCGGCAGCGCCATCATCGACCCCTTGGGCGAAGTGCTGGCCGGCCCGGACTTTTCCGCCGAAACGATCCTGTACGCCGACATCAACCCAAATCAGATCCTGCGCGGCAAGTACGACTTCGACGTGTCCGGCCATTACGCGCGGCCGGACGTGTTCCAGTTGCACGTCGACACCCGCGAAAAACGGGCGGTATCCCCCCAGGGCGCGATCGGCCAGCAGGAGCTCTGAGTCATGCATTTCGATTTCAGCGCCTTGCCCTCGCAGACGGTCTATAAGCTTCTGACCTCGACCGTCACGCCCCGCCCGATCGCGTGGGTCACCACGATATCGGCCGAGGGTTGCGTGAACGCGGCGCCGTTCAGCTTCTTCAACGTCATGGGGCATGAACCGCCCACGGTTGCCATTGGCCTGATGCGCCGCGCCAATGGCGAGCTCAAGGACACCAGCGCCAACATCATCGAAAATGGCGAGTTCGTGGTGAACCTGGTGCCGGAGTCGATGATGCAGCAGATGAACCAGACCTGCGCGGACTATCCGCCCGGCGTGGACGAGTTGGCCAAGGCCGGGCTGACGGCGCTGCCGGCCGCGCATGTCCGGCCGCCCCTGATCCAGGGCAGCCCGGTGTCGCTGGAATGCGTCAGCCAGGCAACGATCGTGACCGGGCCGCATCAGGTCGTGGTCATCGGCCGGGTGCTGGGCGCGCATGTGGATGACGCCTTTGTGCAGGACGCCGAGCGCGGTTACGTGAAAACCGCCGAGATGGGCCTGGTGGCGCGCATGCACGGCAGCGGGTGGTATGCCCGCAGCACGGATCTGTTCCAGCTGGCGCGGCCAACCGTCGCCGATTGACGCGCCGGGGCGGCCGATCAGGCCGCTTTTTTTTGCCTGCGGCGGCGGCTCCGGGGGCGGTTCGTCCATGGCTGCTTTGCGACGGTTACGCAAACGCGGGAGCTTCTGTCAAAAAGGTCTCCAGTTCGCTCGATGCCCGCCAAATTCCGGCTGCTAGCATGTGCTGGACCGTTGCGAGAATCCTCGATTCCGACTTCTCCGGCGGCATTTTCTCGACACATCGAACACCAATATTTTGGGGGCGGATCATCCAGGGGCTTGCGGGCGTCTGGCTTGCAGGGGAGGCGGCCGTTGGCCGGCGCCCGGCAACTGCCGAACCCCGCATCCAGGCGCCTGGCTGGATGCTGGAGGCAGTATGAAAAATATGAAGCTTGGAACCCGTCTGGCGGGCGGCTTTTCCGTGTTGCTGGCCATGATCATCGTCATGTGCATCGTGGGGTTGGTCAGCTTGGGCAACATCAACGAATCGGTCGAGACCGTCACCCAGCGCTCGCTGATCAAAGAGCGCCTGATCAGCGATTGGGCCCGCAACATCCAGACCGGGGTCACCCGGACCACCGCCATCGCCAAAAGCGCTGACGCCAGCCTGGCCGGCTTTTTCACCGAAGAAGCCGCCGCGTCTTCCCGTAATTCTTCGGCGCTGCAGCAGCAGATCGAACCGTTGATCGAAACCAGCGAAGAAAAGCAGTTATGGGAAGGTATCCGCAAATCCCGGGCGGACTACCTGCGCACGCGTGACGCAATCTTCAAAGCCAAGCAGGAGGGCGACCTGGCCTCGGCCGACAAGGTATTCACCCAGGAATTCCTGCCGGCCACGCGCCAGTTCATCGACCAGATCACCAGGCTGTCGACGCTGCAGCGCGCCGACATCGACGCGCGCGCGGCGGAGATCCAGGGCGCCTACGCCGCCGCGAATTTCTGGATGATCGCGATCGGTTCCCTTGCCGTCGTCAGCGGGTTGCTGTTGGCCGTTTTGCTGACCCGTGGCATCACCCGCCCCTTGTCCGCAGCGGTGCGCGTGGCGCGCACGGTCGCCGCCAATGACTTGACCAGCACGGTCACCGTGACGTCGCGCGACGAAATCGGGCAACTGATGCAGGCGCTGGAATCCATGAACGCCAACCTGGCAGGCACCATCGCCCGCATCCGGACCGGCGTGGACAGCATGGCGTCCGCGTCTCGCGAGATCGCGGCGGGCAACACCGACCTGTCGTCCCGCACCGAGCAGCAGGCCGCGTCGCTGGAAGAAACGGCCGCCAGCATGGACGAGCTGTCATCCACGGTGAAGAACAACGCCGACAGCTCGCGCAGCGCTTCGCAATTGGCGTCGGCGGCCTCGGAAGTGGCCACGCGCGGCGGCAAGGCCGTGGGTGACGTGGTGGGCACGATGCGCGGCATCGCGGACAGCTCCAAGCGCATCGCCGACATCGTTGGCGTGATCGACGGCATTGCCTTCCAGACCAATATCCTGGCGTTGAATGCGGCGGTGGAAGCAGCGCGTGCCGGTGAGCAGGGCCGCGGCTTCGCGGTGGTCGCCAGTGAAGTGCGCACGCTGGCGCAGCGCTCGGCGGCGGCAGCCAAGGAAATCAAATCGCTGATCGAGGCGTCGGTGGAACAGGTGGGCCACGGTACGCAGCGTGTGCGCCAGGCCGGCGACACCATGGCCGAGATCGTCGCTTCGGTGCAGCGCGTGACCGACATCATGGCCGAGATCTCCGCTGCCTCGCAGGAGCAGTCGGCCGGCATCGAGCAGGTCAGCCAGACCATCATCCAGATGGACGGCACCACCCAGCAGAATGCTGCGCTGGTGGAAGAAGCGAGCGCGGCGGCACGCAGCCTGGAACAGCAGGCGAACCGCTTGATCGACTCGGTGGATGTGTTCGATCTGTCGACCACGGCGACGGCAAAGGGTGCCTTGGCGCGCGCAGCCTGATCCTTTGCAGGCAGCCGAGCATGGGCTCGGCTCTACACCGGGCCGTCGATCGTTCCGGGCTCTGTAGAGCCGAGCCTACGCTCGGCTCACATCAGCGCAGGTAATCCGATGCGGCCATCGCTTCAGCCAGGTAGTCCAGGAACGAGCTGATCCGCGCCGACACGGCCGTGTTGCGGTAGTACACCGCATGGATCGGCTGGTACACATCCAGCGTCTGTGCGGCCAGCACCGGCACCAGCGTGCCGGCCGCACGATCACGATCGGTCACGAAGTCGGACAGGCAGGTGATGCCCACGCCTTCCACCGCCAGCGTGCGCAGCGTCTCGCCGCTGGATACCGCGATATCCGGGCGCACCAGCAGCTGTCCGTCGGCATCGCCCGGCAGCGGCCAGCGGTTCAGCGATTCCGGTTCGTTGAAGCCGAGCAGCGTGTTCTGGCCCAGCGCCGCCACGCTGGACGGCTCTCCGTGCGCGGCCAGATAGCCCGGGCTGGCCAGCACCTGCAGCCGGCAGCGCCCCAGCGGCCGTGCATGCAGGGTGGAATCGGCCAGCGGGCCAATGCGGATCGCCAGGTCGGTACGCCGTTCCAGCAGGTCGATGTAGCGCTCGGAACTGTTCAACTCCAGCTGCACCTCCGGATAGCGTGCGCGGTAACCCGCGACCAGCGGCGCAATTACGTGCAGCACGAACGGCATCGCCGCATCCACCCGCAGCCGGCCGGCCGGACGCTCGCGCCGCGCCGCCATCTGTTCCTCGGCCGATTCCACCGCATCGATGATCGCCCGGGCATGGCGCAGGTAGGCCTCGCCCTCGGCTGTCAGGTGCAGGCGGCGGGTGGTGCGGGTCAGCAGGGTCGTGCCCAGCTTGTCCTCCAGACGGCCCAGCGCGCGGCTCACGCCCGAGGGTGTCTGCCCCAGCTGCTCGGCAGCCGCGCTGATCGAACCGCTGTCGATCACCGCCAGGAAGGCCTGCATTTCGTCGAGGGTGGTTTTCATGGCGCCATTATTGACCACGCGGCAAGAGTGATTGGCGTGAAGACCGGTTTTTCGGCAAAGGTCAGCCGCGCACACTGCGCGCCTTCCTTCCCTCTGGACACTGTCATGATCCGTGGCATTCCGCTCGCCCTGCTGGCGCTGACCCTCGGTGCCTTTGCCATCGGCACCACCGAATTCGTCATCGTCGGCCTGATCCCGACCATCGCTGCCGACCTGCAGGTCGGCCTGCCCTCGGCCGGCCTGCTGGTCTCCCTGTATGCCCTGGGCGTGGCCGTCGGCGCGCCGGTACTGACCGCGCTCACCGGCCGCGTACCGCGCAAGACCCTGCTGGTGGCGCTGATGGTGCTGTTCACCCTCGGCAATGTCATCGCATGGATGGCACCGGGCTACACCTCGCTGATCGTCGCCCGCATCCTCACCGGCCTGGCCCACGGTGTGTTCTTCTCCATCGGCTCGATCATCGCCACCGCCGTGGTGCCGAAGGAGAAAGCCGCCAGCGCGATCGCCATCATGTTCACCGGCCTGACCGTGGCGCTGGTGACCGGCGTGCCGCTGGGTACCTTCATCGGCCAGCACCTGGGCTGGCGCGCGACCTTCCTGGCCGTGGCCGGCCTGGGCGTGATCGCGCTGCTGGGCAGCCTGCTGTTC
>LNAP01006218.1_pt1 | contig 10362 bp, 7 predicted proteins | sample 602601 | NCBI WGS metagenome assembly LNAP01 (sample SAMN02440304, study PRJNA202911) | soil metagenome | biome: Subtropical and temperate rainforests or woodlands; isolation source: soil samples (1 kg each in a 20% v/v slurry with milli Q water) were... ...
GTAGAACGGCGCCAGCGCCGCCTCCAGCCGCGCCCACGGCGTCAGCGTCTCGAGCTGCGCCAGGAAGCGCTCGCGGCGCGTCTGCTTCTTCTTGCCGGCATACTCGAGGTCGGAAAAGCTCGTTTGCATGACGTCTGCTCACCACGGCTGCGGACCAAGGCCGCATTGTCTCAGGAGCACGGCCTCACGCCACCAGCCGGCGGGAATAATGAACCGCCCCGGGAATCGTAGAGGCCCGTTGGTTTGAGTCAGGCCGGGATGGCCTGCTCGGGTTGCAGTTGCTGATAGTAGGCGGCTTCAGCCTCGGCCGGTGGAACATAACCGATGGAGCTGAGCAGGCGGCGGTGGTTGAACCAGGACACCCATTCCAGGGTAGCCAGCTCGACCGCGTCGCGGGATTTCCACGGGGCCCGGCGGTGGATCAGTTCCGCCTTGTAGAGGCCGTTGATGGTCTCCGCCAGCGCGTTGTCGTAGCTGTCCCCCGTGCTGCCCACGGAGGGCTCGATGCCGGCCTCGGCGAGGCGCTCGCTGTAACGGATCGAAACGTACTGCGACCCGCGATCGCTGTGGTGGACCAGCCCCTCGCCGCGTTCCCTGCGGCGGGCGTAGAGCGCCTGCTCCAAGGCATCGAGGACGAAATCGGTCTGCATCGAAGCGCTGACCCGCCAGCCGACGATGCGACGGGCAAAGACGTCGATCACGAACGCCACATAGACGAACCCCTGCCAGGTCGATACATAGGTGAAGTCCGAGACCCAGAGCTGGTTGGGGCGATCGGCCCTGAAGGCCCGCTGGACGCGGTCCAGGGGACAGGGGGCTGAGGTATCCGGTGTCGTTGTCCTCACAACCTTGCCCCGTAGCACGCCGCGCAGCCCCTGCTGGCGCATCAGCCGCTCCACCGTGCAGCGGGCAACGGATGTCCCCTCACGGCGCAGCTGGCGCCAGACCTTGTCGGCGCCGTAGACCCGCATGTTGATGCGCCAGACCTGCTCGATCTTTGGCATCAGCAGGGCATCGCGCTGTGCCCGCGCAGGTGACAACGCAGGCTCTTTCCGGCGGGCCGCATGACGCCGATAGCCGGATGGGGCGATCTGCAGCACCTTGCAGATCGGCTCGACCCCGAAACAGCCCCGGTGGGCATCCACAAACGCCCTCATCGCTTGGTGTGGCGGTCGAGCTCCGCCTGGGCGAAAAAAGCACTCGCCAGCTTCAGGATCTCGTTGGCCCGGCGCAGCTCGCGATTCTCGCGCTCCAGCGCCTTCACCCGATCCTGCTCAGCCGTCGTCACCCCACGCCGCTGACCGGTATCCCGCTCGTGCTGCCGTACCCAGGTCAGCAGGGTTTGCGGCGTGCAGCCCACCTTGCCCGCGATCGACACCACCGCCGCCCATTGCGACTCGTGCTGCCCACGTGCCTCTCCCACCAACCGGATCGCTCGCTCACGCAGCTCCGGTGAAAACTTCGTCGACTTCCTCATGGCTCCATTCTCTCAAGTGATGGAGCCTCCACAAAAGCCGGGGCGGTTCAATAAATCAGCGTTTCCTTAGCTACTTAAATATATCGGACTTCTTATTTTTTGTTTTATTCCATACTTTCTTAATGGTTAACACCTACCTGGTCGATGTCCTGCAGCGCGTCGGCCAGCCACCCGGCCGCACGCGTCGCCGAACTCACGCCGCGGCTGTGGAAGCAGCACTTCGCACACAACCCGCTGCGCTCGGATTTGCACAAGGCTGCTGCGTAGGCAAGGACGCCGGGCTCTTACCGCTTACGAAAATACTCCGTGCGCACCCGCCGGTTCAGCGCGTCACCACCAAGTAACTTGCTTGGAAACTTTAATCTCCGACAACTTATTCGAGTCATCGAAAGTAATCACGACATCAATCCATGCACCCTTATTGCACCCTTCGGTTATGGCCGCCACATAGCGGTTTTGGAACTCATCATAACCATAATGGAACTCATCATCAGCATACTTCGTGCTCATTGCCTTCAGTACGGTATCAACCATCTCAGGAGAATCCCCGATACTTAGCTTGCTGTGAAGTTCCTTTTCAATCTTCCTTGCATCACAACCTCCGGCACACGCTGAAAGATTTAGCAACATTAGGATCGCCATTAATAACCATTTAGCGCCGGCCAGGATGCCATTTCTCACGCCACTATTCATATCACTTTGAATACACCTGCTGCAGCATATTCGTATTCGGCTTATTCGGATACAGCACGAACCCACCGCCTGCGCCACCACTGCTATTGATAAACGGTGTGGGGTCGAAAGACAGAGCAGGAGAAGGTGTTCCCAAACCCGCACCTGGCGACAGCAGATTCGCCTCGGGGCGTGTTCCTGTTAAGGCTTCGATGAATGTTGAAGCATACGAGTTGCTGTTGGGCCCCAGGGGCCAGTACGGGATTCTGTTCTGATTGGTGACGTTCGAAAACTCGATGGCGCTAGCCTTGGCATCGGCAAAATCCAACTCAATAACCCCAAGGTTCTGAGTGGCCTGCACATTCTTAAAGTCTCGCCCAAACCCCTCGTTGAAATCGCGTGCGATAGCCTCAATCTGACCAAATCCGAAACCGCCCGAGCCCCCATTCCCCGACGAAGCAGACAGCGAGCCACCACTGGCGGATAAACCGCTATTGGATGCGCTCCCAGAGAAACCTTGTGCCGAAGGACCTGCACGGGTTGCGAATTGTTGCCCGGTTTCGGTATCGGTAAGAATCACGAATTGATGATTCGTGGGGCCTATCACTTTGGTATAACCAAGCGAGACCTGTGTATCTTCGCCAAACGGATCATTGAAGTTAACCGGATTATTGTTCACATAGGCATAGAAGTTGACGCCGGCGGCGAAGCCCAGCGGGTCCTCGGAGAGGAAGCGGCCGGTGTCGGGGTCGTAGTAGCGGGCGCGGTAGTAGTAGAGGCCGGTGTCGGGGTCTTCTTCACGTCCGGTGTATTTGAGGTGGTTGGTCGGGAACAGGCCGTTGAGGTTGTTGGCGAGCACCCGGCCGAAGGCGTTGTAGTGCAGGGTTTGCAGGTTATCGCCGTTGTGGCTGGAGAGGCCGGTGATGCTGGTGACCCGGTCGTGGTGGAAGGTCAGGTTGGTGGCGGCGTTGGCGGCATCGTAGACGAAGCCGTTGACCAGCTCGTCGATGCGCGCGCCGCGCAGGTATTTGGCTTTGAGCGTCGTCCCGCTGTAGGTGGCGTCCAGGTGCTCGCCTTCCAGATACTGGCTCAAGGGCCCGCGGCTGTCGCTGGTGCCGATGCGGTAGTCGAACGGGTCATAGCTGTAGCCGTTGGTCGCCGGCACGCTGCCGCTGACACTGGCGAGGCGGTCCTGGGCGTCCCAGGCGAGGATGATCACGGTGCCGCCGGTGCAGCTGGTGGCGCTGCGGGTCACGGTGCCGCCCGCGCACTTTTTCGTCACGTTGCCGTTGGCGTCGTAGACGTAGGCGGTGAGGAGCGGTCCGCTCGTTGAACCCTGACGAGTTTCCAGCAAGCGATTGCCCGCATCGACGATGTAGTGGTGCGTGGTGGCGCCCCGGGTATGCGTCTGGCGGTTGCCGACCTTGTCGTAGGTCCAGCTCTCGTCGTTCGCGGTGCCGGGGTAGTCGGCGCTCCTGAGGCGATACAACGCATCATAGACGTAAGTTGTTACGTTGCCGCCCGCGGTCTCGGTCAGCGTATTGCCGCGCCGGTCGCGCGTGTAGCTCGCGTCGGCGAGCACCGCGCCGCTCGCCGTGGCGTGCTTGAGGTTGAGCAGAAAGCCGTTGGCATCATAGCGGTACTGCGTCGTCGCGCCGTTGGACAGCACCCGGTCGAGCACCCGCCCGACGGGGTCGTGATGGTAATCGACCGACACGAAGCGGCTGTTCTGCAGGTTCGCCAGGCGGTTGGCCGCATCGTACTGGTACAGCGTCTGGTCGCCGGTGTAGCCCTGCTTGAGCAGCACGTTGTCCGCCCAATCGTAGAACCACGCCAGCGCGCGGTTATTGCGCGTGTCGAGCTTGTTACTCAGCCGATGCTTGGCGTCATAGCCGAAATGGTAGCCGGTGGCGGCGTTGCTCACCTGCGTGCGATCGCCGAAGTGGTCGAAGGTGTGCGTCTCGGTGCTGGCGTCGGCATAGAGAACGTCAGTCAGGCGGTTGACGACATCGTAGGTGTACTGTGTCACCTGGCCCTTGCGATCGGTCTTCTGGTAGACGTTGCCGGCTTCGTCGGTCAAAAGTGTCGTCACCTTGTCGGTCGGGATTTCAATGAGCGGATCGCGGATCTGCGTCAGCCGGCCCAAGTCATCGTACAGGAACGCGGTCGTGCGGCCCTCGGCATCGGTGATCGCGGTGCGATGGCCGAGCAGGTCCCAGGCATACTGGGTGACCCCATTCAAGGCATCGGTCTCGCGCACCAGCCGGTTGAGCTCGTCATACTCCCGGTACACCGTGCAGCCCTGCGCGTTCTTCGGCTGCAGAGCGGCCTGGGCATTGGCGTCCACCGTGCAGGCGAGGTTGCTATTGGCGTCATAGGCCAGGGTGCTCACGAACCCACGTGCATCGGTCACCTTGACGAGCCGGTTCAGCGCGTCGTACCCGCTCGTCACCGTCTCGTCGTTGGCGTTTTCAACGGCGACCGCGTTGCCGGCTAAATCGTAACGCGTCTCACTGCGCTGGCCGGTAGCGGCTATCACCGAGGTGCGCCGGCCCAGCGCGTCATATTCGTAGCGCGTCGTGTGCTTCTCCGGATCGGTGACGCGCACCACGTTGCCGGCGGCGTCATAGCCGTACGTCGTGGCATGGCCGAAGACGTCGCGCTCTTCAATGAGCCGATCGGCGGCGTCATAGGTGCGGGTCAGGATCGTGCGGACATCGAAGCCGCCGCCGGGGCGCTTGTACTGCCCCCTCACGCTGCTAACCAACCCGTTGGCATCAAAGACCGTCTCGGTGATGTCCCCGCGCGGGGTGGTCAGCTTGATGACGCGATCGCGCTTGTCGTAGTCATACGCGGTCGTCAGCGCCAGCAGCGCAGCATTGGTCGGCGATGTCCGCCGGTACAGCGTTTCGGTCTTCACACGCCCGAGACTGTCGTAGGTGAACGCGGTTCGGACGGTCTGCCCCGCGCCGGTCACATTGATTTCCGCGACGTTCAGGCCATTGCTGCCGGCTTCGTACGTATAGCTCGTGACGCGCCTGCGCGTAGTGTTGCCGGGCTCGATGTACTCGGTCCTGCTCGCGAGCGTGCCATCGGCATTCCAGCAAAACTCTGCGAGCAGCACATTGGTGGCCGTACCGAGCCGAGAAAGGCGCACCTCCTTGGGCTTGTTGACGACCGCGCAGGCGCCGGCGGTCGTGTAGAACCCGGTCGTGGTGATCGTGCCGCGCTTGTCCTTGACGGTGGCGATCTGATCAAGCGGCCCGTAGGTGTAGTCGACGTCATAGTTGAGCGCATCGCGTTCCCGGGTGACCTGGCCGCCGGCATCCGGCGCGCCGGTGAAAGCCCTGTCGGTGCGGTAACTGTAGGTGGTACTGTAGCCGCGGCCGTCGGTCTTCCGGGACCGCAGCCCTTCGGCGGTGTTCTCGAACAACAGGACGGCGCCATCGGGCTCTTCGAGCTTCGCCAACGCCCCGGTGGCGGGATCGTAGGTGTACTCGCGCGCGTAGCCACGTGGGTCGGTCACCGCGGTTTTGCCGCGGAAGAGATCGTAGGCCAGCGACTCGGTGTCGCCGAGGCTATTGGAATAGTTGTACGCCTTGTGGTTGCGGTAGTAGTCGTAGGTCATCCGCACGATCTGCCCGTTGCGCAACTGCGGCCTGACGATGTCCTTCAAGCGGCGCGTTCCCGTGTGATAGGTATACTGCGTGACGTAGCCCAACGCATCGGTGACAGTGGCCAGCGTGTCGCCGGTGTGGTACGCGTATTGCCATTGCCGCCCGCTCCAGTCGCTCACCGACTTCAAGCGCGTTGACGTACTCCAATAGGTGAACGCCAGGCCGGTTCGTCCGGCAATGCCCAGATTGTCCACGACCTGGCTGAGCCGTCCGCTCGTGTCATAGCTCATGTTGAGCTGATTGCCGAAAGGATCGGCGATCTGCACGAGCCGCGCAACCTTCCCTGGCACCTTCTTCAGATCCGATGCCGCGCTGTAGCTCGGATCTTCGAACACGTATTTGACCCCGTTGCGGAAGGTCAGCGTGTACTGGCCGGCTGCCGGTGTGTCGAGTGCCAGCGTGTCGTACTCGCCCGTCGGCCGCGTCACGGCGAACGTGGTTTCGTCCACCAGATAATTGTGCTCGCCGGCCCGCTCATCGAGATAGCTGATGCTGGCGGTCTTGCCGTTGCCGTTCTCCGGGCTTTGGCCGGCGCCGCTACCGGCCGGGCAGTTGGGGCAGTTGCCGAAATCGTTCGACTTCAGGCGCATCGCGTAGCTGTGTGTCCAGCCGTAACCGGTCGGGCCGAGCAGATTGCTTTGCGCCGGCGCCGAGTTGTACGTGCGCGTGAACACGTAGTCGAGGCCACGGCCCTTGATCACGAAGTCGATCTCATCGTGGTACATGTTGCCGGTCACGGTGGAGACCGGATCGATAGTCGAGGGCGTCTTAACGGTATCGTTGTTGGTCACTCCGACCAACTGCTGATCGGTGAAGAACTCGTTGTTGTAGGCCGGCGTACGCGCGGTCGTCGTGGCTTGCGGCAAGTACTGCTCCAGGAGCAGGCTGGAATCGACATAGCCACCGCCGCCGACAAGCGTGTTGTTCGCAATGGCGAAGGTTTGCAGTACAAGGCGATCGGACAGGGCTGTCAGGTACGCGCTCTCAACGTACACACCGAAGTATTGATCATTGGGAAGCGCGACCTGGCGCGATGGGATCTGGTAATCGAACCATTCCTGCGCGATGTTGTGCAAATAAAGATTGTCGCGGAGATAGTGAACCGTCGACGGGGCGTGATAGTCACTCGCCAGTGCGAGGTCGCGGTACACCTGGGCGGTGGGAACAAACCCTTGCGCCTTGTCGAGATAGCGGTCGAGGTCAGTATTGGTGAAAGCGACGTAAAAGCTTTGGAGCTCGTCCAAGACCGTCTGGCAGTTCCCGAAATGGTCGCTGCCGCCGAAATAGTATCCCGGCGGGGACAACGTGCAGTTGGCGCCATACTGCGCGATACCGCCCTGCAAGGTGTTTTCCATCGAGTCAACGGCCGTAATGAAGCCGTCCTGATCATTGTCAGACCAATAGTTGAGCCCCAGCCGCCGCAAGTCAGGTGTCGAAAGCGATGGTTGCGCAAGCAGCGTGTGGAAGGCATGCAGTTGAGCATCGTCCGGGCTCAAGTACCATGTCACCGGTTGCGAGCTGAATACCGTCGACTCGCGCTTTACAAAGGGGCTCGATGCCGCTGTGAAGTAACCCAGGTCGTCATAGAGCGAGGGTAGCGTATTGGCCGTGGCATTGCGTTTAGGATTGAGCAAGGTTCGGCCGTCGGCAAGCGCGAACTGGATCCCGCGCATGGTCGAGATCGCGTCGTAGCCGGTCAGTTGCTGCCAGATCTCGTGTTCAAGCGATGAGCCGGCATGCCCCATGAGCTTGAACGTGCTGCTGGAGTAGTCATCGACCGCGTCGACCCGCCAGATTCCGAGCAGCGCGATGCCGGCCATGTCGATGAGCAGGCCGCCGGGCACGATGGAAAACGGCGTGCCATCGAAATCGTACTCGACATTGTAGAGTGAGGAGACAATGCCGACGAAGCCGCGGATGGGCGTGATGGTATGGTCCAGCTCGTCGAACCGCTGATACATCTCCCGTTCCTGGCTGTAGTAGGAATACAGCGCCGTTTCCAGCAAACCGCCGGTCAGCGCGTCCATGGCCGCCTGGGTTTGCAGTAGCGGCGTGTCGCCGGCGTCATACCCGCCGCTGGCATTGACATCGACATAGGGCACGTTGCCGGAGTACACGACCGGATATTGCTTCGTCGCTGCCAGCAGCTTGTCCGTCGCACGCTTGATTTGCGCGCGGTTGGAGGTCTCGCCGCCCGTGCCGATCAGCACGTAGCCGCCGAGTTCCAGTCCAGGATAGGTCGCATTGATGATCGCGTCGGTGCCGCCCGGAGTGGTCGCGGGCTCGGCATCCAGATCGAGAATGAGCGCATAGCGCGTGCCCGCCACGATCGGATTGCCCTCACCGTCGAGCTGGCTACCATTGAGATTGAGGAACGCGATCGTGGTGCCGCCGAGCGAGAGCGCTTGGCGCGGTGTGGTCCCGGGCACATACGAGAAGCTCAACCGCTTGGTCCCGAGCTCCGAGATCCTGACCGCGGGAGCGCTGAACAATGCGCCGGCGATGTCGAACTTAATATTGAGATAACGCGCCCATTTCTTGGCTTCGGTAGCGGGCACGGCGGCGTCGTGTGCATCGACCGAATCGTAACGGCGCAGTGTACCGATCACGGTGTAGGGCAGCGAGGCCGGCAGCACACCAGGCGCTTCCGCGACGATCCACGCGTGACGGGCGACATCCTCCAGCGTCTTGGCCGGATATGAAGCCCTAAGGTACGCAAGGATGTTCTCTTCGTAAATCTCGAGCGGATTCTTGTCGCGCAAGGCCGGATCGTCGTCCTTGATGGCGTTGAAGTAGCCCATGTAATCGAAACTGACTTCGCCGTAGACATCGAGCAGCCCAGCCCGGTAGCTGCGGCGCTTGAAAGACGGATCGAGCGCCACCCAGCGGCAGCGGCTTCGATTGGCACCGCAATTGAACGTCGCGCTCGCGCCGGTACCGCGGTATTCGTCGAACAACACCAACGCCTCGACCCAAACGTGCTCCAGCTCGGCGTAACTGCGATCCGCAGCCAGGGTGACGCCTTGAATACCCATGTCATTGAGCAGTCGCACGGCCAGATCCAGATCGTCCACGCCGATCCAGCTCTTCGCGTCGGATGCGCTGAGCCGGACCCTGCCGACGACGTAGCGTGCCGGAATGGAGCGCGCTCGCAGCATCGCGATCAGCGTGCTCGCGGCATCGACGTCGTTGCCGCGCATGCCGAGGAAGGTGTTGACCGAGTCGCTGCGTGCGCCGAAATAGACCGCGAACTCCAACGTGTTTCGCACGTACTCGTAGATCGCAACCGCGCTGCCCAACTCATCGGCTTTCGCCTTCAGCGGAATAGCCTCCGTGGTCAGAAACCGCACTTCCACCGTCTCGGCGAGATCGTCGGCCATTGCCGACCATGGCAAGACTAGCAGGAGGACACCGAGAAAGGTCCTGATGGAAAACATGGCGCGGGATCCGTCGTGTGATATCGAGGGCTATTCCTGGGGTAAGGGCCGATGGCGGCCGATCGCCTGAATGGTCGGGCTCTTGCGTCGCGGTGATTCGGACTCCATGGAGCGGTTCAGACGCGCATGCAGCGCGATGAGTTTGGCCTCGCTCTCGGTTGGACCCATGGCTAACAATTCCTCGACCTTGGCCTGCAACTCGCCGGTCTTGCGCTGCACCGCGGCCTTCAACGCCGCGCGGTGCGCGGGCTCCACGTGGCCGGTACGCATCGTGGCAGCCGGCGCGAGTGCGCCCTGGCGCTGGCGCAGCCGGTCACGCACGGCGCGCAGTTCGGCCGACGGCCATTGCACCGAGCCGGTCCGCGTGCCGCGATCCGAGCCAGCGGTGATACGCCCCTTGCTTGCCGATGCCGCCTCCGGCAGCACGAGCTTGCGCACCGTTGCACGCAGCGCCTCCATGTCAGCGCGCGCGGCGTCAAGATCCGGATCGCGGGTCTCGCTGTGTTTGGCATTGAGCACAGCTCGGCTGGTCGCGCGAATGGATTCCAGCGCCTGCGGGTCGATCCCCAAGCGCGATGGTCCATCGGTAGGTGGCTGCGCGAAGCCAGGTTGGTTATCCAGCAGGCACAGCATCGTAAGAACGGTTACCGTGGCTTTGCGCGTCTTCATCCAGTTCTCTCCTTGCCTACCGGTGACACCGGGTCGCTGATCGCTCAGGCCGGATCCCAGCGCCGACCTATCTGCGCGACCGATGCGAGCACCTGGCCATAGTGACAACTGCCCAGAACAGGTACGCCGGCACGCGGTGGATGTCGTCGCCGGGACCGCCACCCGCCACCGGATTGCCGTCGATCTGCAACGTCGTCAATTGAGCGAGCTCTTGCACCGGCGTTATGTCGTTGTCGCGCAGGTCCGCCGTCTGCAGGTTCACAGCCCACTCGAGTCCGGTGAGGTCGCTGATCGACAGGCCCACCGCGGACAGGCTGGTCAGGCGCAGCAACTCGCTGCGATCCAGACTGTCCATGGCATTGCGGCCCAACGCGTCGTTGATGGCGGCGCGCAGGTTCTTGTCGGGAATCGCCACGGCGGACTGGTTGGC
>LNAP01006219.1_pt1 | contig 10362 bp, 10 predicted proteins | sample 602601 | NCBI WGS metagenome assembly LNAP01 (sample SAMN02440304, study PRJNA202911) | soil metagenome | biome: Subtropical and temperate rainforests or woodlands; isolation source: soil samples (1 kg each in a 20% v/v slurry with milli Q water) were... ...
TATCGGGCTCGTCCATGCGAATGCCGAGCCGGTAGCAGGTGACGCGCGGCTGAGTGACCTCGAACAGGGCCGATCCGATCCTGTAGCGATCACCGATGCAGACCTCGGTGTCGGCCAGGCCCTCGACGGTGAAATTCTCGCCGAATTGACCATGAACGAGGTCGGAACGGCCGAGATGTTTCTGCCAGTATCGATAGGACTCGTCCTGGTAGACGAAGACGGCGCGCTGCTCGCCGCCGTGACCCGCGGTGTCGCCCTGGCCGTCGCCGTCGATGTTGAGCCGGCGTACATGGCGCGGGCCTGTGACGGAGGTCTTCCAGATTCCGGTATGGACGGTCCTGCCTTGCCAGGCGACGTCGCGCGGCAAGCCGACATTGAGGGAGAGCAGACGAGCCATCGACTTTCCTCGATCATGGAGGCATCTTCCCCCGACCTGGCGGGGCGCCCGCACAATAATCTGCATCCAAATCGGATTGTTGGCCCGTTAGTGCTTGTTAGACGTTGCGAGCCGACCGGTCGGCGCTCCCGAGCGGGCAGCGCAGAGCCGCAAACACGAGGCTGGATCAGTTGGCGCAGCACATGGAACCGATGCGGCGGCTGGTCGCAGCCATCTCGCCTTGATTCCGACAGACCCACCTTTATCTCTGATACGAACAAGAATCCGGGCCCCTCTGGCGAGGACGCCGACCAAGTCGGCAAACTTCGCGATGTCGGATGACCTGTCCCGCGCGAATGCGATGGATTGGCCGATTGTCGGGCCTCGTTCGTTCTCTCCGACCATTTGTCTCCATCGTAGCTCCGCGCGGTCATTTCGCGGATTGAGGAGCAACGATGACTGACGCCAAGAATTTAAATCCCATCGAGATCGAGATCACGGAACCGTCCAGCCTGAACGAGCAGGCTGCCGCCGCGCTGGTGATCGTGGGCGCGCTGGTCGCGGTTGCCGACCGGCGCGTCTCGCCGGTCGAGCGCGACGAGGTGATCCGTTTCGTCAGGGACCGCAAGCTGGCGCCGCACATTCCGGAGGAACGGCTCTATGCCATGTTCGACGAACTCGCCGAACGGCTCGAAGAGCCGGATTTCGCCAATGTCGTGATCGACACGCTGCGGCCGGTTTCGAACCTGCCGCTCTCGTCCCATCTGATCGAGCTGTCGGAGCGCGTTGCTGCGGCGGATGAGGACGTCCATCCCCATGAAGTGCAGGCGATCAAATTGTTGCGCCTGCTGACGCTGGTGCTGCCGCGCGCGAAGCCGGTCACCTCGCGTAAGGAGCGCATCGAACAGCCGTTGGCTGAAGAGGAGTAGGCATGAGCGCAGCATCGAACGAGCGTCGCAATGAGGCCGCAGGTTCCGCCGGCGAGATGGCCGGCGGTGACCCGCGCCTGGACCAACTCGTCGACCGGCTGCCGCCACGCATGGGTGACACGGTCACCTATCTGCTCAAACCATCGAACCGCTGGGTCAGAATTCCCTCGGGCGCGCTGCTCGTTGCCGGCGGCGTGCTTTCCTTCCTGCCGATTCTCGGCGTCTGGATGCTGCCGCTCGGCCTCGCGCTGCTTGCCGAGGACGTGCCTGCGCTGCGTTCGTCGCGTTCGAAGGTCCTGGATTGGGTCGAGCGGAAGAAGCCGCATTGGCTCGATCCGTCTACGCCAAAAAAATGATCGAACATGATTGAATTCATCACACCCGAAGCTCTCACTGCGCTGCTTCAAGTCGTCCTGATCGACCTCGTGCTCGCCGGCGACAATGCCGTTGTCATCGGCCTCGCGGCGGCGGGATTGCCGGCCGAGCAGCGCCGCCGCGCCATCATCGTTGGCATCGCCGCCGCCACCGTGCTGCGCATCGTCTTCGCGGGCGTGGCGACCCAGCTCCTGCAGGTCATAGGCCTGTTGCTCGCCGGCGGCGTGCTGCTGCTCTGGGTGTGCTGGAAGATGTGGCGCGAGCTGCGCGAGCAGGCCGCGGACTCGAAGGAACTCGCATTCGGCCATGGCGGCGGCGCGGCGGCTGCGCCGGCGCAGCGAAAGTCCTTCGGCCAGGCGGCGGTGCAGATCATCGCGGCCGACGTCTCGATGTCGCTCGACAACGTGCTCGCGGTCGCCGGTGCCGCGCGCGAACATCCCTACATCCTCGCCTTCGGCCTGTTGCTGTCGGTCGCAATGATGGGCGTCGCCGCGGACCTGCTCGGCCGCGTGCTCCAGAAGCAGCGCTGGATCGCCTATGTCGGCCTCGCCATCATCATTTACGTCGCCTTCGAGATGATCTATCGGGGCTCGCTAGAGCTCGCGCCTGTCATCGCGAGTCTCTGAGGCGATAATTTTCGGCAATCCGGAGTAATTCATGACGTCCGAACCCAAAGCACCTTCGGCGCAGGCCGTGCCGCCGCGCCTCGGCCTGTTCGCCCAGCTCATCTTCGGATCGCGCTGGCTGCAGTTCCCGCTCTACATCGGCCTGATCGTCGCGCAGGCCGTCTACGTGCTGCTGTTCCTGAAGGAGCTCTGGCATCTGGTCCTGCACTCCTTCGACGCCAGCGAGCAGCAGATCATGCTGGTCGTGCTCGGGCTGATCGACGTCGTCATGATCTCCAACCTCCTGATCATGGTGATCGTCGGCGGCTACGAGACCTTCGTATCCCGGCTGAACCTGACCGGCCACCCTGACGAGCCGGAATGGCTCAGCCACGTCAATGCCAGCGTGCTCAAGATCAAGCTCGCGATGGCGATCATCGGCATCTCCTCGATCTCGCTGCTCAGGACCTTCATCGAGGCCGGCAATCTCGGCACCACGCGCAGCAATTTCACCGAGACCGGCGTGATGTGGCAGGTGCTGATCCATCTGACCTTCATCATCTCGGCGGTCGGCATCGCCTGGGTCGACCGCCTCAGCGAGAGCGGTCATCGCAAGGAAGCCGGGCACTGACGAACCATGCCGCCTGAGACCTCCCGAGCGGCCAATCCTGGCCCGCCTGATCCCGTCAGGCGGGCTCTTTTTTCGAGATCGATAAAATTGTCTGCAATCCGCTCAGGGGCGGAGAACCCTGCGGACAAGAACTGGGCGGCCTTAAACCAGGGATTTGGAACCGGCGTGCATGCTCCCCGGCAAAAGGGCTGGGCATCAACATGTCAGTTTTCAAGGAAGTCGCCGCAGCGGTCGCAGGGGTCTACGCGCTCCTGTTCGCATGCGACGCATTGTTCGGGGTCGGCGAGGCGCGCTTCGACGACGCCTATTATCGCGCCAGCTTCTACGCGCCGCGGCCGAAGGAATTTCGCTTCGCAGAGGGCACCACGCCAGCCGCGCGCGTCAGCGATGCCTTCGCGCAGTTCTCGGCAGGCGAGGTCAAGCCGAACAGGCGTTACTCGTCGCTGACGACGATCATCCGGTAGGGCGTGCGCATTATTCGGCTGTTCGCCTGACGTCCGGTTTACCGCCGGGATCGGCCGGGGAGCGGATGGCTTCCGAGGTCGCAGATGGGCCGCAAGTGGACATCGCGTGGGGAATCCATAAGGATCACATTAGTCACACGTCGTGGTTTCCGTCCTTCCGACTAGGCGCGAGAGCGTACGTACCCATCAAGGAAGAGGAATGACTTTCTCAGAGGAAGTCCGAGATTGGCGATTACGAGCGCGAGGCTTCGCGGTTGCTGGAGCCCTTTGCCTTGCCTTGATTTTCTTGCTGAAGATTCTCGATCCAAGCGAGTTCGCGAAAGGCTTGATTGGTCCGCTTGTTCTGGTGTTCGTCTTTCTTTGGCTGTACGGGCTTTTTTGCACCTATCGGTATTGGAAAGATTTTAGAAAAGATGAAATGCGGCGCGGCGGATCAGCGGAGACCGCGCGTGAGGAATGGCATAAACTGCACCCGCCCCCAGGCTAGATGCCTGTGATCGCAACGGACCGAATGCGGCAAAAGATCCTGGAGTGCCGTCGGGATAGCCTCTGAAAGGTCTCAGATGAGCCCGAAGGTGATCGCGATCAAGAAGAACACGATCAGGCCGATACCGACCATCTTGAAGATGTAAGCGGCCTCAACATCGCGCCCAAGCCACTCGAAGTCTGGCCCCCATAGGACGGTTGCGACGAACCCCAGAACGAGGGCAGTGATCAGCAGGATCACGTAGACGGTGTCCATCGTCAACAGCACGATGCCGGACTCACGATGCCAGAGTCATGGAAGCTCGTCGGCGGTCGCGTCCGATGCGCTTTTCGATTGCGACATCCTCAATGCCACGACCATTCGCCCATGACGCCGATAAACCAGCCGGCATTGAAGGCGACAACAAGCATGAGGAGACAGGTCGTTACAGAGGGCTCGATGTTCTGCACGCCTTGAGCACGCCAAACTTCGAGCAACCCCAGCGCACAAATTCCCGCGCAAAGAGCAGGCCAGATCGCTGCGAACCGCCCCTGACGGGTCCGTGGCAGACGCCTGGCCCGGCGAGACGCCACCAAGGCAGTCAAGGCCAACACAATCAGACAGGCGGTGAGCAAGTACATTCGACGGGATCCCTGGCGCAACCGCCGCCATCTCGAAGGCGCTGGCGAGCCAATAGCGTGCATTGATTGCCTTAACCTTAAAGCGATAGAGAAAATTGTCATTCGTACAACGGACCAACCTCCTTGAACGTCTATTCCAGCTCTTACCTACGGGAAGGAGACCTCGCGACGCCTTAGGTTGAGGTTCTGCATGAGCCAGAAGCTGACTTAATGGTCTGCAAACTCTAATCGTCAGAGGGCTGCCGGCTTTTAGCGTCCTTGTGCTACTTTAGCGGGCATGTCGCCTTTCAACATTCGTTCCACCCTTATGCTCGGCCTCGTCGTCGCGGGCACGTCGAGCGCGTACATGTTCCTCGGCCTCAGCCTCGTCGTGGTACTGATAACCTTAGGCTTAGCCTGCCTTGTATACGTTCCGTTCGCTAAGCGATACGGATGGGGTAATGAGGGGCGTCTCACGAGACATCTCAGTCGTCCGCCATTCGAAGACGAAAGCCGCAGAGCCGGTCAAACCGCGAGAGCGTATGTATCCTGAAGGAACAGGATGACTGTTTCAGACGAAGCCCGAGTTTGGCGATTTCGAGTGCGAGGCTTTGCGGTTGCTGGAGTTGTATGTCTCGCCCTGATTTTCTTTCTGAAAATTTTCGATCCAACCGAGTTCGCGAAAGGCGTCATTCTTCCGCTTGTCCTGCTTTCCTCTTCCTTTTGCTGTGCGGGACATATTGCACCCGCCGGTATTGGAAACATTTCAAAGAAGATGAAGTACGACGCGGCGGATCAGAAGAAACCGCGCGTGCAAAATGGCATAGAATGCACCCGCCTCTTGGCTAGATGCTGGTCGTTCGCCGCGCTCGCGATCATCGTGGCTTTGCTGCTCCTGCGCCGCGTGTTGAGATGGCATCATGAGATTTAGCGTCAGCTACAAAATCGTCCTGCGGCGCTGGTGCCTTGTGACGTGTCGCAAACACTGCCTCACCGTTTGAAAGCCCCCATGCGAACCCTAGGACAACTATCCGTGGGCGTAGCCATTCTGACGGTGACGCTCGGACTGCTTTGCATCTTACAATTCCCAGTGCTGCTGCTCGCCTTCATTGCGCCGGCTATCGGGGCCTTATTAAATCTAATCTGGTTCGGCGTTATCATTGCACTTGTGATCTGCGGGATAGCATGGTCGAAGCCCGGGCTATCGCTGTCACCTCTGCTCTTCGTTGCACTCTGGGCAAGCGCAGCAATCTTTAGTCAAGGGCGGCTGCAGGCCAGTATCGACCCGAAGGTCTGGGAACGGCCGATCAGTCCCGAAGCGAGTGCACAGCGTACACTGATCGTGAAGACGTGGGGCGGTATCGACAACAAAATCGTCGCGGACGGTCATGTCGACCGCCTGGTCCGATTGAGGCTCGACAGTTCGAGCCAGACGATATCTCGCATCGAGGAAGTTTCGCTTGCGAGGGGCGATGCGTGCTCAATTGAAGAGAAGCGAGCCTCACCGCTATTGCAAAATGGCGGGCGTTCCGACGAATGCTTCAGATGGCGTAGCCTAGCCACGATCCCAGACGGGCTCGTGATTGAGCAGTTTTACCGAGTGCATGTCGGCAATGGTGGTGCCGGCTGTTGCAACGAAACGCAAGCTAGATTGAGAAGCGGTGGGCAGGAGAGACAGCTGTTCGCCTGGTATCAAGGGCAGTCCTATGTCCTATCTTACTTTCCAACATTCGAATTTTTTCCTCCTTCGACACGCCCGTGGGAAATTGGCTTTGGCATCACGCACCCTGTGCGTTATGGCCTCGACGACATCGATGCGAGAAAGATGATCAGCGCAATCTACGGCGTCACACCTCCCTACGGTTCTGATAGTGGCGGTCCTGTGCCGCTCGCAAAGATGACTGCTACCGAAACGCTTGATCAGGCGCTAATGTTGGCAGGCCAGCCCGATTTTAGTCCGAAGAGCCTTGCTGCTCTCTTGATATCGGCCCGCGACGAAGGAATCGTCGATGATCGCTCGATTGACGTGGCGGCCTCCCTGACCGGACGCGGAAGTTCGAACGAAGGTTGGACTGCGGTGACGGACTTTGCGAAGGGGCTCACAAGCGATCAAACCACATTGCTGCTCGAGAAAACCTTGCGGCGACTAGAGACGCCTGGTGTCTGCGTTGAATGCGCCGCAAGCCCCTCGGTCGTCAACCCTTCCTTGCGGGATTGGAAGCTACGGGAGCGATTGTCAAATCCCGATTATGTCCTCGAACGAGTCCGAAATAGCTTTGTGGAACGCCACGATCTAGCGACATGGCAGTATGAGGGGCTTCTGAGGATTATCATCAGCCTCGGTCCGCAAAACTACCCAGCGATCACTCACTACGTCCGTAGCAGCGTTCTCCCACTGATATTCTTAGATGACACTCTGGCGTATTCTTCCAAGGCTATCGCATTCGTTCGAGGTGCCCGTGAGCGCCCAACACATGAGTTTGGCAGGCTCGCCGCGAAACTAGATTTGGTACGTGACAGCGATCTCAATGAGTACATGATCAAGATCTGGACCCGCGAGCTAAAGAGCTTGCCGCAACGGCATGCGTCGCCTCAGACTTACGCGATCGCCGCCAAGGCGTGCGAGCGCATTGCTCGAGTCTCAGATCCGATCCTTCGTGCCCAGGATTTCGGAGTCGATTGCCCGGTACCGAAGACCTATAGTCAAATTCACAAGGATGATCCGTTGGCCTATTCAGGTCGAATGCCGAGATGACTCCCCCAAGACGTCCGCTATGGGTCACAAGCCGCCGAACACCTTCAAGGTCGGAGACTTTCGCTTTGCGTTGCGAAGCTGAACCTTATCAGTACACCCGCTAGGACGGCTTCCTCGGCCGCGACACCAGCTCGATCAGCCTGCCTTCGTCGTCATCGGGCATTGCGGCTTTCGCCTGCGCGTAGGATTCGACCGCGGCGCGCGAGACCAGCGGCTTGGCGGCCAAAAGGCTCTCGGCGAGCTTGACGGCATAGGCGGCATCCTTGTGCCGCAGCGCCGCCGTGAACGTCGCGCCGGAAAAATCGCGAGCGACCATGCGCTTGGAATGACGCTGCACCTGCGGGCTTGCGGCCACGCCGGCCTGGATCGATTCCAGCACGAGGTTCATGTCGAGCCCGGCCTGCTCGGCGATGGCAAGGCCCTCGGCCAGGCCGGCGATCTGGATCGCGCCCATCAGGTTGTTGATGAGCTTGTAGACCGTGCCGGCGCCCACCGGTCCGAAATGGCGGATGGTCGAGCCGATTGGCTCGAGATAGGGCCGCGCGCGATCGAGGTCAGCCGCGTTGGCGCCGACCAGCAGGGTCAGTTTTCCGGCAGCGGCCGCATCCGGCAAACCCGTCACGGGACAATCGAGATAGATGAGGCTGCGCGCGTTGAGCTCGCGGCCCATCTCGCGCGCATGGTCATGAGAGACGGTGGAGCATTCGATCGCGATGGTGCCTGATTTCGCCGTCTTGGCCGCGCCCTTCGGGCCGAGCCAGACCGCGCGCGAGGCTTCGTCATCGGCGACCATGGTCACGACGGCGTCGGCGTCGATCGCGGCGTCTTCAGGCGAGGTCGCCCAATGCGCGCCGCGCGCGATCAGGTCTTCCGCTTTTGCCTTGCTGCGATTCCACAACGTCACCGTGAAGCCGGTATCGAGATAGCGGCCGGCCATGCCATGACCCATCCGCCCCAATCCGATGAAGGCGATGCGGGGCATGGTCAGTCCACGTCCTCGATGTCGGCGCCAGTTGTGCCGAAGGCGCGCTGCGCCAACGTCGCGGCCATGAAGTCGTCGAGCTCGCCGTTGAGCACGCCCGAGGTGTCCGAGGTCTGCACGCCCGTGCGCAGGTCCTTCACCATCTGGTAGGGCTGCAGCACGTAGGAGCGGATCTGGTGGCCCCAGCCGATATCGGTCTTGGCGGCCTGGTCGGCGGCGGCCTTCTCCTCGCGCTTCTTCAGCTCGATTTCATAAAGACGCGCACGCAGCATGTCCCAGGCCTGCGCCTTGTTTTTGTGCTGCGAGCGGCCGGCCTGGCAGACCACCGCAACGCCGGTCGGGATATGCGTCAGCCGTACCGCGGACTCGGTCTTGTTGACGTGCTGGCCGCCGGCACCACCGGAGCGCATGGTGTCGACGCGGACGTCGGATTCCTTGATGTCGATCTTGATGCTGTCGTCGATGACCGGGAACACCTGCACGCTCGAGAACGAGGTGTGCCGCCGCGCGTTGGAATCGAACGGCGAGATGCGCACCAGGCGATGCACGCCCGCTTCGGTCTTCAGCCAGCCATAAGCGTTGTGGCCGGAGACCTGGATGGTCGCGGACTTGATGCCGGCCTCCTCGCCCTCGGACTCTTCCAGCACTTCGACCTTGAAGCCGTGGGTCTCGGCCCAGCGCGTGTACATGCGCAGCAGCATCTGGGCCCAATCCTGGCTCTCGGTGCCGCCGGCGCCGGCATGGACTTCGAGATAGGAATCGAACCGGTCGGCTTCGCCCGAGAGCAGCGCCTCGAGCTCGCGCCGCGCCACTTCCTTCTTCAGGTTCTTCAAGGCGGCTTCGGCCTCAGCCACGACGCCGGCATCGCCCTCGGCCTCGCCGAGCTCGATCATGCCGATGTCGTCTTCGAGCTCCTGCTCGACCTTGCCGATACCGCCAAGCGAATCCTCAAGCGAGGTCCGCTCCTGCATCAGCTTCTGGGCCTTCTGGGGGTCGTTCCAGAGGTTGGGATCTTCTGCGAGCTTGTTCAGCTCAGCGAGGCGCGCCGTCGATTTCTCGACGTCAAAGATGCCTCCTCAGCAGCCCGACTGACTGCTTGATCTCTTCTACCAACCGTTCGATTTCGGCGCGCATGTCGTTCTCTGGTCTCGCGGAATTGGTCCGCGCCGCGCGCATGATCCGGGAAAGTGCGAAGCGGCTTCCCGAAAGATCATGAGCAAGGCAAAACCCAAGGCGCGATGAACATCGCGCCTGACGGGGATGTAACGGCGGCAGCGCCAAAGTGCAACCGCCCGTCTCGCCCGTATCAGGCGTTATCCGCTACCACAGCCCACCCGTGCCCGGCCGCATCAGGAAGCCGGAGTCCGGCTGTTGCTGCTGCGAGGCCGGCATGCCGCCGCGCCCGTCGGCGTCGGCCACGCCGATGACCGAATAATTATCCGGCGGCGCCGTGCCCGGCTTGAAGGCTTCGAGGATGGTTCCGCCGGTTTCGCCGGGGCCGGCGCGCATGCCGGTCTTGGCGACGACGCGAACCAGCTTGATGCCGGCCGGGACCTTGAACGGAACGGCGGGCTTGTCGGCGAGCGCGAGCTGGAGGAAGTCGCGCGCGATAGGAGCCGCGAGATGGCCGCCGGTCGCGGCGTTGCCTTTGCCGAGCGGGCGCGGCTTGTCGTAGCCCATGTAGATCGCGACGGCGATGTCAGGCGAGAAGCCGACGAACCAGGCGTCCTTGGCCTCGTTGGTGGTGCCGGTCTTGCCGGCGATCGGCTTGCCGACCGCCTTGACCACGGTCGCGGTGCCGGCCTGAACCACACCTTCCATCAGCTCGGTGATCTGATAGGCGGTCATGGAGTCCAGCACCTGCTCGCGGCGATCGATCAGCTGCGGCTCGGGCTGGTTCTTCCAGCCGCCCGGCGCGTCGCAGCCGCGGCATTCGCGCTGGTCGTGCTTGAAGATGGTGTGGCCGTAGCGGTCCTGGATACGATCGATCAGCGTCGGCTTCACGCGGCGGCCGCCATTGGCGAGCATCGAGTAGGCCGTGACCATGCGCATTGCCGTCGTCTCGCCGGCGCCCAGCGCGTAGGAGAGATAGTTCGGCAGTTCGTCGTAGACACCGAAACGGCGGGCATATTCGCCGATCAAGGGCATGCCGATGTCCT
>LNAP01006220.1_pt1 | contig 10361 bp, 7 predicted proteins | sample 602601 | NCBI WGS metagenome assembly LNAP01 (sample SAMN02440304, study PRJNA202911) | soil metagenome | biome: Subtropical and temperate rainforests or woodlands; isolation source: soil samples (1 kg each in a 20% v/v slurry with milli Q water) were... ...
TGGCTTCCTCAAAGAAGGCCGCAATGCGTTTGCTTTGATTCCAGTCGTCGATAGTCGCCAATAGCTCAGTGCGTGAGGTCTCCAATGCCTTGGCCCGGCGTTTGGCCTGTTCTTTCAGTCGATCTCGTTGTCGCTCCTCTTCCCATTCCCGGGCTCGCTTTTCAGCAGCCAGTCGAGCTTGCTCGATCAAGTGCGTGATGCTCGGCGGTTGCGCTTCCAGGCTGGTGACGATGTCCTCCAATTGATCGGCCAAGGCGCTGGGCTTACCGCGCCATTGTTGGGACCAATCTGTGCCGCTGTAAGGGGAGTATGCCTGGAGGCAAAATTCTCCCGACGGCACCAGCTGCTGGGTGGTCCAGGTCGATCGACCCAGGAGCGTCTTCATCGAGCTGGTCACGGTGGAGGCGGGCACATACTCGCCGCGAACATACTGCATCTCGACGTATTCACATAGTTCGAATAGGGAAAGCCCGAACGCCACCGAATCGATGTAGACCACGGTTGGTCGTTCTGGATGCCAAAGTGAGTCGTAGTACAGCTGCTGCTTGGTGGGCGGACGGGAATTGACGTCATGCCGTCGAAATTGATCGCTGGTATTTGAAAGGCGCACACGATGGCCCCGTGCTTCAAATTGCCGATATAGCTTGTTGGCCAGGCGGACAATGGCACCAAGCTGCTTTGGCGAGGTAACGATGTCGGGCAGAAGGCGTTTGCGTGGCTTGTAGTAGCCTTCCCTGGTGGTTTTTCCTTGTGGAATGAGGCCAATCACACCTTCAATGAGCGGGTGGGTCGCTGGGACTTTCTTGCGAGGGGACGTCGGTCGTTGGGGTGGCTCGGTAACGACTGTGGGTGCGGCAACGGCGTTGGTGTCCGGTATCGACAGCGTTGTAGCTGGCTGCTTGTTAGGAGTCTGTCGTGGTCGCCGCTGCGGCGAAGGCGCATCAGCGAGACGCCACAGCGCCTCGTCGCCGGGTTCCACCGCTGGTAATGGTGGCTTAGCAGGCGCTTTGCCGACAGCCAGTTTGTTCCAATAACCGGGGCGGGGCCGAGGCACGCGTAACCGTTCGCATATCCTAGCCAGAAAACTGCCTGAGACGCCGTATTTGGCGGCAAGATGCATGGCCGGTTTTGACCATATCTCTTCATACAGTTGTTCGCGGGTAACCGTTTTCGGCACCGTCGACTCGTTACCTGCAGGTGCTGTTTGATCCATCACAACCTCTACCAATGCGATTGATTGCAGCCTTGGCCAAGACCAGACTGCCGTGTTGGGGGTAATTCGATTATCGCCTGAAAGAGTTGCATCACCGCTTCTTTGTTGTGTTTGCCCAGTGACTGATCGGGGTAATGCGCAAGGATTCGATTTGGCACCTACTGGAGGTGTTAGCCACATCGGTGTGAGGGCCGCAGTATTGCTTTCCTTGTCGCCACTGTAGAATGCGGGAAGCCCGTCAGTTAACCTATGAAAGTGCGGGTACTACGAATTTTCTGGACATGGCGTTGGCGAACGCATTACGCAAAGTGGAGGTGCGTTGTTGGGCTGCTTCAGATGTCGAGTGCTTCAGCAGCGGCTTGTTGTGGCCCTCAAGGCGTTAGGGTAGGGGTTGAACCTTCGATTTAATATCACCGACGAAGCTGTTTGTCGATTTTTAGAGCATTAAGAGGTATGGCGACAAAAATTCCAAAACGTAAAAGAGCGTCTCTTGAAGATCGATTTGATTTTATCGGCGATGCCGTCGCTCCAGGCGATCGATCGGTATTAAAGCCTGCGATATTTGAAGTTGAGGAGCGACACTCGGGTTTGGAAAGGAGTTTAAAGCTCTGGCGTAAAACCGCCACGGCACTGGACGAAGATCTCAGGCAGTTATGGTTGCATGAGATGCGACAGATCCAACGACTAATGTCTTATGCCGGCGCACGGGACGTGATTGTCGATGTATTAGAGTTTGTTGAAGATGATGAGGATTTTGGCGTCGTCTTAGAGCGAGTTGGGCAACCATTAACGCAGAAGCGCAAACGGGCAGGACGGCAGCATTGGTTGCGCAATCTCAACGCTCCACGAGCGCGGATTCTATTCTGGCGTAATGCCAAGCGGCTTGTGCAAGCACTTGGCATTATCCACGCTCAAGGTTTGGTTCATGGTCGGATAGGCATGGACGTGGTCATGACCGATGGTGATAATGAACCCGATTTTCGGTTGAGTGGTTTTGAATGGAGCCTGTGGCTGGGTGCCGATTTGTCAGATCGGTCGCACGCAAAGGTAGGGCCCGCTGCTGCGAGGCATAGAACTAATAGTTACTCCTTTGCTGACGATTGGCAGGCGCTTGGCTATTTACTCGCCGAATGTTTGGACTCCATTGTAAAAGCCTCGGGTGACGTTTATCCTGCGGGGCATGGCGACTCCGAAATCATACTGAGTGTTCCGGAACGGATGTTGCTCAAACGGCTTGTTACACCCGCAAGAATGGACCAGCTTGATGCGCATTCCATCAACCGCGCCATCGATGATCTGATTGTTAGCGTTGCTCAGTTTTCCTCCGCGCGTGCCGGTACATTTGTTGTGTTCTTTGATCAGCGAGCAAAACTTGCGGAGGCTGTCTATGAAGCCACTGAGGGTGAAATCTCTATTGATGATGTGCCGCGTCAACTTGATTGGGTTCGCGCAGATTTGGATGGCGGTGTCACCCTGATTGTTCCTGCAGATTTTGGGCCAGCCAATGGAGGACTTAAGCTTGTCACCAACGACATGGTCTACCAACTTCGCGCATATTTGGAGGATGATTCTCGCGTGTGGGATATCGCTGTTTGCCAATTGGCCGAGATAAGGGGCGGTGTGTTCAAGCTAGGAGCGCATGAAGAGCACGCACTGATGCAGCCGATACGACTGGCCAGAAACGCGCGCGATGCCATGGAGATGCGTGGTCGGCTTGGGCCGGATGCGTTGGATTGGAGCGTCTTCGCAACTCCTCAGGTGGATTCGGGGCCATTGCAGGCAAGTGATGTTATCCGGCGCTCCTTGCTCTTGGTGCAGATGATTGAAGCGCTTGTGAAGGCGATGGAAGTTTATCCGGTCGAGATATTGGAGACAGAGCATAAACATGGCCGGCGAATTGCGCTGCTTCGTGCCGCGCCTGACAATAAGCGTGATCGCATTGCCACCCGAGTAGGGCTTGCCGATAGTGTTTCAGCCCTTAAACGTCTATTCGAAGACGATTATCGCGATGCCGGTGCCAAGTGGCGGTTATGTCAAGCGTCCAGTCTGGGTGGCACACGAATAAGCGATGTCGCGGCATCTTTTGTCGATGTTAATGATAGTGATGGTCGTCGCGCGTATTTATTTGAAATTGACGATAGGTTGCCAGAGGGCGACAGATTCTTTCTACGTGTGGAACAGGACGTGGGAACTGAGCAGGTAATTGCGCGGCGACTTCGCAATATCAAGGCGCTGGACACCCGTATCGATCTTGCTGAAATGCTTGCCGATCCATGGCGAGTTCGACGCTCCAGTCGGGAAGGGCTAAGCGACGAGGCGCGTCAAGATGATGCGTTTCTTGACCTTGATGCGCCTAAGCAGGAGGCGCTTGTCGGCCTTTGGTCAACGTTGCCGTCCTACTTTGTGGTTGGGCCGCCAGGCGTTGGTAAAACAAAGTTGGCAACGGAAGTGGTTCGGCGTCGATTCGAGACGGATCCTTCTACCCGGATGCTGATCAGTGCCCAAGGTCACGATGCCTTGGACAACCTTCAGGAAAAGGTCAGGGAAACCTTAGGCGACGCTGGTCTGGCGGATGTTCTGGTTGTTCGTTCAACAACATCGCAGGCCCGGCTCACCAGCGATGAGGAGGTTCATCGGACCGGTCTCGATTATCTGGAGCGTCTATCGCATAGCACCCTCGCGCAGAATGCCCCTGAGCCGATACGTGCTCGTATTCTGGAATTGAAAGAGGCGGCGAGCCGTATCGAACTGGCCAAAGACACCGTCGACAAAGAGCAACGGTCAGGGTTGAGGGCTGTATCGCATCTCGTGTTGGATTCCGCAAATATAGTGATTACAACCGCCAATTCGCTCGACATCGAAAGACTTGTGGAGGATCGGGAACAGTTTGATTGGGTGGTTGTCGAAGAGGCGGCCAAGGCGACGGGGCCAGAGATCATTGGCCCGCTCATGCTTTCCGGGCGCCGACTCCTGATCGGCGATCATCATCAGCTTCCACCCTTCGACTCGGATCGACTTGTTAAAATTTTGAGTGACCACAGTTTGGTCAGTGAAGCGATCCTCGTTGCTGATGAGCTTGTAGGACCTCTGTTTCGTGATGGTGAGCTTGATGAGCTCGGTTTGCTCGCTAAAGATCCGACAGGTTTAAAGGACTCGGCCAATATGGCCTTGCGATTGCTTGAACCCTTTCGAACATTCGTTGAGGACGATGAGCGGCGTGCCTTGGCGAACCCGGGCCACCGATCAATCACGGCAACGCTTACTGAGCAGCGCCGCATGGATCCTGCCATTGCGGAGATCGTGTCCAAGTCTTTTTATCATGGCCGTCTTGTGACCGAGTCGGGACGAGCCTATGAGGCTCAGACCAAGGCATCCCCAGTCATCCATCTGGGCGCTTTACCGAGTTCGCCGGTGGTTATTGTCGATTTCCCACATGTGAGCGCCACGGGTAAAAGCGCGGGCATGGAGCGTGAACGACCGCGTTGGCATAATCCCGCCGAAGTGTCCTCTGTTATCGATGTATTACGTCTTTTACGGACGCGCAATACAGATAAGCCTTCGAGTCTTGCAATCCTCTCGCCTTATAAGGCGCAAGTGGACAAACTGCAAATGCAGATTGACTCCGAAATGACTCGCAAGCTCTCTCATTTAAGTCAGTTCGTCTCTGTACGAAGCGATGGAAAATTTGTCGGCACGGTTGACTCCTTTCAAGGTAGCGAAGCGGACGTGGTAATTCTTTCTCTAGTTCGAAATAATCCGCGTTCAGGCGGTGGGGCATTAGGATTTTTACGTGATCGACGCCGAATGAACGTTGCTCTGAGCCGAGCAAAAAGTCATTTGATCATAGTGGGAAGTCTTGATTTTCTAAAGGAAGCAGTCAGAGGGGTTAATCCCGACGCAGAGAGTCATGATTTGTCCTTTCTTACCGAGATCATAAACTCGATTCAAGAGCTCGCAACACGGCAGAGAAATGATGTTCCGCTTGCTGCGTTCGTGGCTCCTTCTGCCTTGCAGGTGCCCGCATGAGTATGCTCATTGCGATTCCGGTATTCAGAATTGGTTGCAAGGTGGAAATTGACCGAGGCCGTGTCTGGAGTGTGGTTGATGAGGTTGTGTTGTGGGCAATTACCCAGCAACCAAAGTCTATTTCTGCTCTATCGCAAGAAAGCAATCTGCCTTCTCAGGTGATTATTGCGTCAGTTGCCAGGATGATGCGCTTCCGTTTAGTGGAAGTGATACTTGACGCGAATGACGTTGCGTTTCGCGCGAGCGATTACGGGTTCAAGGTTGTCAGCAGCGGAGCTCAACTACCGTCTTTTCCTAAGCGGATATCAAGGCGTGTCAATTTTGTGATTGAGCGCGCCAGTGGAGAATTTTTTCCGACACGACAGATACGAGTGATGTCCAAGTTTGATTTGGAACGCGAGCAGCAATCAGGAATCGAGGTGCGAATAGTCAGTATTGAAGGGGGAGGGCCTCCGATGTCCAGTGAGGCAAATTTGAACCGTCTTTCTGATATCGCTGCTAGGGGGTGGGACGAGCAAATCGCTTTGGTTGAGGGGCGAACATCTACGTTAAGCGATAATCAGTTCATGACCATAAGAGTGATCGATGGTCTAGCGCGGGATATACCGGAGTCGGCTGGCGCTGAACTACGACAAGTGATTTCAAAAGTGGCTGCGTTGCCTGGTGGGACAGCACAATTTCCCGTCACCTATGCTGGCCATAGAGAGTCTATTGACACGGAGGCGGTTAGCTACGCTTGTTCGTTTGATCCGGCAGACCTCATTATTGGAGGCTCGGCGCAGCGAGCGTGCTTTGAATCGCTTGTGAGCAAGGCGCACCGACGCGTAATTATCCTTTCGACTTTTTTGAGTGTTCAGCGTTTTGCCGATCTGAAGGACATATTTCGGGCTGCTTGTCTACGGGGGATCATGTTTGATCTCTTCTGGGGGGCGGCCAAAGATGACGAGACGGAGCAGAGAGGTGCGGTAGAAGCTTCGGCTATCGCAGCATTTGTACGTGATGATAAGGATATGTGTGGGCGTGTCCGTGTTCACATGAGAACGACGGGATCGCACGCTAAGTTGATGATGGTGGACACGGCGCAAGACGGATGGATTGCAACAGTGGGCTCATGCAACTGGTTGTCCTCACCTTTCCAAGCTGTTGAGCTGACGGTTGTGTTACGGGATCAGCGGATAGTGGCAGATGTGGCAACGGTATTGCAGCAACTTGTTGGTCGACGTGGACTCTCTGATGATACAGCTACGGAGTTGGCGTTTATTGCACGTGATCTGCGTCGTGCACCAGCAGTTGGAGGTCTGGATAGGGTTACGCTGGTGATAGGTGATGCCCATGATCGTTTGATCAGGGCCGCGAGTAGTGAAGCAAAAAGTCGATTCGTCGTTGGTAGTAATCGCTTGGGGTCAACCGCGCGGCCAGGTGCCTTGATACAAGGTGAGGCAGCAGCAAAAAGGGATGGGGTTCGATCAACTGTTATCTATACTCAACCCACTGGCCCTGTAAAAAATCGGCATGCTAGGATACTTGCTGAAGAGGCGCAACGCAGCGGATTCAGGTTAATTAAGACTAAGAAAATACCGTTGCATGGGAAGTTCTTGGCATGGGATGTTAATGATTTAGTCGTTACCAGTCTGAACTGGGCGTCGGCTTCTTCGGATCCTGATTTTCCCTGGGGTGAAGTTGGTGTGTGTATACATGCTTCAGGAATCGCCGAGTCTACTCTGGAAAAGTTAGAAGCCGTATTTCCGGAGCTTTCTGAATATTCGGTCAGTACAGAAACGGATTAAGTTCCAGATTTTCAATCTGGGAACCAGATGAGTTATCGCGCATCGCGATAACAAATTTCGTATGCGAAGCAATCTGCAGTGCTTTCCGTATATCTTGAAAGATGCGTCAGAGCAGAGATATCAATCCAGGTAGACCGTACGGGTTTTTTATAATAACTATGGGCAGTCGAGTAATAATTTCATGATCGTTGTTATAGATACAAATATTTGGCTGAAAGAGCTGGTTCTAAACTCTGGTGCTGGATCGGCCCTTCGCTTCTTTCTGAAGCACCATTCTGCGCGGCTCGCACTTCCAGAGGTGATTCGGCTTGAAGTGCAGCATAATCTTCGTACTACCATCGAAAATGCTATCGAAAGCGTTAATAAGAGTAATCGCGAGTTGTTAGCGTTGTTCGGCTCTATGAAAGAATTTGTTTTACCCACACAGCCGGAAATTGACGCCCTGATCTCTAGCGTTTTTGACCGCTTGGGCGTGGAAATTGTTGACGTACCATTTTCATTGGAAAGTGCGAGGTCTTCGTTTTTGAAGACTGTACAAAAGGTTCCACCTAGCGACAGGACACAAGAGTTCAAAGATGGCGTTTTATGGGCAAATTGTCTTGAGCTACTTGAGGAGGATGACGTTTTACTCCTCAGCCAAGATAAAGCGTTCTTTCTCAATCGTGAGCAAGGCAAGGGGCTCGCCTATAACCTTGCCGCTGAGGCTTCGAAAAAACCTAACAAACTTACCTTGGTTTATTCTATAGCCGACGTGCTCAAACATATCGAGGTAGCAATTCACCTCGATGCATCATGGCTTCTTTCCGTTATCCAGCAACGAACTCAAACCGCAATCGGCGAGTTACTTTCTCGCGCTGGTACGGAAATATCTGGGCAAGGCCAGGTTCAATACGAACTCTTCATAACTGAGAGTCCAGAAGTTCTTTATATGACGTATGCCATTGAAATTCCTTGTGCAGATATCACAGGTGGGGACCGCACAAATATGAAGCTCGTGCTAGAAGGCACAGGTATTGTGCGACCCAGCGGCCCTGAGCTTGTGAGCGTGCAAGTTAGCGAAGAAGGGGTGGAGTTTACGAACGCAGATGGCATATCTGGTCAACTTAGAAATGTGTATTCGTCAGGATTCGCTGCCGTTGGCCCTCGGACGATTACTCATTCAGTACGGAGCCAACTGAAAACGCCCGTTAGTACTACTGTTTGAATGATCACACCTCTCAAAGAGCGCTGTAATGCATTGCCTTCATTCAAGTGTGCTTTCTGGACAGTCCGGTGAATCGGGCACGCGTTCAGGTTGTAAGGCTAAAAAGTGTCTAAGAGGCTTTGGCTGAGTCACTCGTATCGGGCATCGTTGCTGGCTCGCGCTCAGTTATCATGCCTACGGAGAAATAGCGCTCAGCTTTAGCCTCGCGTTGTTCTTGGCATCCCAGCTGTTGGATAGGTCGAGCGTCTCGCCCGGCTTGATGATGGCGCGCGTGGTGAAAGATAGACGAGTTGTGCTGGGGCAATCCGCTGTTTTAGTGAGCTTGCCATCTTTCCCCAAAATGGACTGGCGGCTGGTAGGCCCAGCCTTGGAGGCGTTTACGCTCGCCACTAGCAGTGTGCGCCCATCTTCCAGGTTGAAGCCCGTCAGATCCAGCTTGACCTGGGTGTTGATGCGTCCTTCCGCGTCGATGGCTCCGTAGAGCGAGCACGCCTTATTGAATTGCGGGCCTTGTGTGCTAAAGGTCTTCGAGAGTGCGTTGATCTTATTTCCGTCAATGGGAAATACCAGTGTCGCGTCCAGATATGACGAGGACTCCACTTTAATCGTCACCTCCTTGGCATAGCTGGTCGTTACCAAGATGGCAGAGCCGACCGCGAGGGCGTAGAGCTTCATCTTTGTACTCAAGTGCACGGAGCATCCTTAATGGTGTCGTTTTCGACAATACTTGAGTAACGGCAGAATCTCACGATTGTTTAGCATGTGCCAAGACCTAGGGGCCATTTATCTGACTAGAACTGTACCGTGCATAGTGGAACGGGTCTAATTACTAATTGAGCTCCGGGTGTCAAAGTGAGTCTTTACGCATGTCAGTGGACGATCAGTGGGTCGTTTTCCTCACGCGTACTTCGAAACGTTGTTCTGTCGATCATCGTCTGAAAGAGTTGCATCACTGTCTTTTCGCTGGGCTGGTCCAGTGTCTGATGGGCGATGCGCACGGCCTGCTGCAGTGTTTGTTGAACGTGATGGGTGACCACCGAGGGTGGTGCTGTCCATCCCGGCGGCGGTAGGCCCATCAGGGCGAGGGCGTCGTCATTGTCATCGTATTGCACGTCGATCTCCTAGAAAAAACCATGACAGGGATTTTGATCGACGGCGGGCACGCTGTCTATGCGTAGTTTCTGACCCGGATGCAATTGTCCGCGTCAAGGCGGGCTTAAAGGCGGCAGGCTATGGGGCGACGGGATCTTGTTGGGTGGACGATGCCTGGTACCCGTTGGGGTTCTGAATCCATGCGTCCAGCGCGTCGGCGGTCCAGCCGCAGGCGCGGCCACCCAGTCTGACCGGCTGCGGAAAGCGTCCCGCCGCAATGCGTCGATACAACGTCGGCCGGCTTAGCGACGTGATGCGTATGACGTCCTTCATGCGGTAGAAGGCAGGTCGGGGCAGGTGGGCGTTGTTGCTTGTTTGCATGGCGTTCTCCGGCGGTTTCATACACGCTCATAGGATGCCTGCATTGCACACGAACCCCAACACAGTGAGGCAGTCATGGGCGTAGTGCGGCGTACTCATTGGGTTGCACGGTCGTCATTGGGGGCTCTATCTGGTGCGTCGCCCGGCATACCGGGCCGCGCTGCTTCAGGTTCGCTGTTCGCTCATCCCTGGCGGGACGGCGTGGCCGCCTTGTGTATCGCTGACGCTTGGCGCGTGCCTGCGGGCACTTGCCTAACCGCATGTCGGTCACTGGCTGTTGGGAGCGGGGCGGCTTGCTGTTCCCTTCACCGTATCACGGCGTTCGCGCCGTCAAGGACTGCGCGTGCCGGCACGCTTGCGGCCTGGCGGGCCGTCTTCGATCCCTGACGGCTTGCGCTGCGCCGTGCTGGCGACGGTTCCGGGCAATTCCGCCCACGTAACCGGAGTCCATCATGAACGATAAATCACACGTTTCCCTTGAACAACATATTTGCCTGATCTGCGGCACGGTCTTCGATACCGGCGCCATCCTGCTGGACAAGCGTTTGCGCGCCAGCATGGGGCGTCATACGGCGACGGGCTGGGGCTTGTGCCCCGAGCATCAGAAGCTGTTCGATGACGGCTTTGTTGCGCTGGTCGAGTGCGATCCGCAGCGCAG
>LNAP01006222.1_pt2 | contig 10359 bp, 9 predicted proteins | sample 602601 | NCBI WGS metagenome assembly LNAP01 (sample SAMN02440304, study PRJNA202911) | soil metagenome | biome: Subtropical and temperate rainforests or woodlands; isolation source: soil samples (1 kg each in a 20% v/v slurry with milli Q water) were... ...
TGTGATTTACCTGCTGGTGCACGGGTTGCTGACGCGCCTGCACTTTTACCGTCTGGTCTGGCACCGGGCATTGTTCAACGTGGCTCTCTACGCTTTGCTACTCGGCGCCGTGGACTCACTCAGTCGATACCTGATGACATGAAAAAACCTTTTTTGACCCTCGGCCGTGTGGTCCTGACCCTGTTGATCGTGACCTTCGCCGTCGTCGTGGTCTGGCGCATGGTGATGTATTACATGTTCGCCCCGTGGACCCGCGACGGGCATATCCGCGCCGACATCGTGCAGATCGCCCCGGACGTGTCCGGCCTGATCCAGCACGTCGAGGTGCGCGACAACCAATTGGTGAAACGCGGCCAGGTGCTGTTCAGTATCGATCAGGACCGTTTCAAGCTCGCACTGCGCCAAGCCAAGGCGGCGGTCGCCGACCGTCAGGAAACCCTGGCGCAAGCGCAGCGAGAAGCCAAGCGTAACCGCGGCCTCGGCAACCTGGTGCCGGGCGAGCAGCTGGAAGAGAGCCAATCGCGGGTGGCCCGCGCCGAAGTGGCATTGATGGAAGCGCAGGTGGCGGTAGACAGTGCCCAGCTCAACCTCGACCGCTCGACCATCCGCAGCCCGGTCGATGGCTACGTCAACGACCGGGCGCCGCGTGCGCAGGAATTCGTCACTGCCGGGCGCCCGGTGTTGTCGGTGGTGGACAGCAATTCGTTCCATATCGACGGCTATTTCGAAGAAACCAAACTGGATGGCATCCATGTCGGTCAGTCGGTCGATATCCGGGTGATCGGCGACCGCGCTCGCCTGCGCGGCCACGTGGAAAGCATCGTCGCCGGCATCGAAGACCGCGACCGCAGCAGCGGCAGCAACCTGTTGCCTAACGTCAATCCTGCGTTCAGCTGGGTGCGACTCGCGCAGCGGATTCCGGTGCGGATCGCTTTCGACGAGGTGCCGGCAGATTTCCGCATGATTGCCGGGCGCACCGCGACGGTGTCGATCATTGATGACCAGCAGCGGGAGCCGGGCAAATGAGCAGGGCCTCGGGTTTGGCGGTTGCCGGATTAGGTTTGTTGCTGTCGGCGTGTCAGGTGGTCGGGCCGGATTATCACCTGCCTGACGAAGCCGCGGTACACCGTGAAGACCTGCAGGGCAACCTGGCGGTGAACGGCAAAAATGTCGTCTCGGCGCCGGTGCCCGGCGATTGGTGGCGCCTTTATCAGGACCCGCGTCTGGACCAGTTGGTGCAGCAGGCCATGGCGTCCAACACCGATTTGCGCGTGGCCGCCGCGAACCTTTCCCGCGCCCGCGCTCAGGTCGACGAAGCCCAGGCCGCAGGTGGCTGGAGTGGCGGCGTGAAGCTCGGCGCCCAGCGCTTGCAGGAGTCCGGCGAAGCCTTCCTGCTGCCGGAAAAAGTGCCGGTGGCCAATGTCGGCGACATCGGCCTTACCACCTCGTACCAATTCGACCTGTTCGGCACCTTGCAGCGCGGGATCGAGGCGGCCAAGGCCAATGCCGATGCGACGCAAGCGGCGGCGGATACGGCGCGAATCACCTTGGTGGCCGACGTTGTCCGGGCGTACACCCAAGTGTGCGCGGCCAACGAAGAACGGGAAATCGCCCAGCATTCCCTCGACCTGCAAGCCCAGGGCACCACGCTGATCCAGCGTTTGCGCGATGCCGGGCGTGGCGATGAAACCCAGGTCACCCGCTCGCAAACCCAATTCAAATCCCTGCGTGCCGACATGCCGCGTTATGAAGCGGCGCGTCAGGCGGGCTTGTTCCGTTTGTCGATGTTGCTGGCCAAACCGGTCGACCAATTGCCCGCCGGCACCGCCACGTGCGCCGAATTGCCGAAAATCGCGCAATTGTTGCCGGTCGGTGACGGCGCCACGTTGCTCAAACGCCGCCCCGATGTGCGTCAGGCCGAGCGCCGACTGGCCGCGGCGACCGCAGGTATCGGCGTTGCCACCGGCGAGTTGTACCCGGACATCAGCATCGGCGCTACCGTCGGCACGGTCGGTATTCTGGAGAATCTCGGCAAACCGGCGACCAACCGCTGGGGTTTCGGCCCGTTGCTGACCTGGACCGTGCCGTCCAATGGCTCCCGGGCGCGAGTCCGCGAGGCCGAAGCGGCGACCCAAGGCGCGCTGGCGCACTTCGATGGCGTGGTGCTCAACGCCATTCGCGAGACCCAGACCGGTCTGGCCCAATACTCCGCACTGCTGCAACGCCGCGATGCCCTGGCGGATGCCGAGCAGTCCGCGCAACTGGCTGCGGATCAGACGCACCGCTTCTTCCAGGCCGGTCGTGAATCGTTCCTGGCAGACCTGCAAGCGACCCGAACCTACACCGATGTGCGGGCGCAACTGGCTTCCGCCAACACGCAAGTTGCCATGAGCCAGATCGATTTGTTCCTGGCGCTGGGCGGTGGCTGGGAAAGCGGACGAACGCAAGCGACGAACACCAGCAAACCCTGAGGCCGTTGCTATGCTTTGACTTGATGAGATCGTGCGTCGAACTCATCAATCAAGGCTCGCGTTGGTCATGGGGACTCTAATAATGAAAAACCCTTATGCTCCCGGCTTCTGGTGCGCTATTGCGGCATTGGTGTTGCTGTCGGCCACCTATTTCTACGGCGTCATGCTGGCTCACCAGATCGACAAGGCGCTGGTGTTCCTCGACAGCGCAGCCGCGCTGATCGCCGTGATGGCCATCGTGGTGGTGGCCTGGGCTTCGCTCCAGGGCCAGCGCATCAAAAAAAGACAACTGGAACAAGGCAAGACGCTGGTGCTGATCTGGGACACCAAGGTCGCTTTGCGTCGGGTCGAAACGGTATTCGACCGGTATTTCTGGGGCAGTTACTGGCAACCGGGGCGCACCTTTCAGGAAGTCATGGGCGAACTCACCGGCACACCGCTGGAAAAAAGCCTCGAAACGCTGAAGAAGCAATGTCTTGAGCTGGACAAGCAAATCGCCGAAGACGACTGGCACTGGCTGAACAACGCCCGAGAGCTCTCCGACGTTGCCGCCGCCATGGCCCGCGAGCGCTATCAGCTGGATTTCTGCGACCCACGCGCGGACGTGACGGGCGGGACGGTGATCAATCGGGATTTCGAGGTGCTGGTTTATACGTGGACCGCACGGCTGAAAAGTTTTGATCATCAGCTGGATGAGATGGAAGTGCAGTATTCCTGAATTGATGTCGCCTTATCGGACGCCATCGCGAGCAGGGTTCACTGCAATTCCTGTGGGAGCGGGCTTGCCCGCGATGGCGATTTCATGCCGCCGAAACTCTCAACCCCTTCGCACAGTCCATAGACACTCTTTAACCTTTAAACATTGGGCCACGCGGTGTGCCTGATGCTAATCTCCATCGCGCTTTAAACGCAGTCGTGACCATAGCCCGTCAAGGGCTCAGGGAAGACGACCACACCTCAGACAACGGACATTGAACGGGTCATTCATGAATAAATCAGCAGGCGTGCTTCTTGGAATTGTCGTGGCCATCGGTGCAATCAGCGCCGGCGGTGCCTGGTTCACCGGCACCAAACTCGAAGGGGTACTGAACACCTCGATCGCCGACGCCAACAAGGAACTGCAAGCCGCGCTGGTCGGTTCCAATGGCACCGCGTCGCTGGAACTGGTGTCGCTTGAGCGCCACGTGTTCAGCAGCACCGCGCACTACCGCCTCAAAGGCCAAGGCGAAATGTTCGGCGAGGCACCGGTCGAATTGCTCTTTGTCGATCACATCGAACACGGTCCGCTGCCGCTTTCGCGCCTGATGTCACTGAAGTTGTTGCCGGTCCTGGCCACCAGTCACTACGAACTGGAAAAGACGCCAATCACCGAGAAGTGGTTCGCCGCCGCCAAGGACAAATCGCCGCTCACCGGCGTGGTCAACATCGGCTATGACAACTCCACCAACGGCACCCTCCAATTGCTGCCGCTGGATGTCGCGCTGGACGACAAGTCCCACCTGAAATTCTCCGGCCTGAACCTCGATGTCTCGGCCAACGCCCAGGCGCAGAAAGTCAAAGCCAACGGCTACATGGACAACTTCACACTGACCACCGTGGCTGAAGACCAGACACCGGTAAAAGTCGAATTGAGCGGCCTGACCCTGGCCAGCAACCTGGTGAAAAGTACCTATGGCTACTACACCGGCGAGAACACCCTCGAGCTGACCGACAGCAAAACCACGTTCGGCGCGCAGCAGTCGGTGTTGGGCATCAAGAAATTCGAAATGAAGAACCAGACCGAGGAGTCGGGCACCAGCGCTTCCGGGCGTGCCGATTACAAGATCGGTGAAGTGTCCCTGAACGGCAAATCGGTGGGTTCGGCGCAGATGGCCATGAGCCTGAAGAACCTCGACATCCCGGCGACAATGTCGTTGATGCAGATTTACCAGACCAAACTGCAGCCCTATGAAAAAGCCGCCGCCGAAGCGGCCGCGGCTGGCGAACCGGCACCCGAGCTGGTCTTGACCCCGGCCGAAGAAGCCCAGGTCAAAACCGGTCTGGAGAAACTGCTGGCGGCCGGTCCTCAAGTCGCCCTGGAGAACCTGTCGTTCACCACCGCCAACGGTGAAAGTCGCGCCAACCTGCTGCTCGACCTGACCAAACCACAATCCATGGACCTGCCGCCGGATCAACTGACCCAACAGCTGATCGCCCTGCTGGACGTCAATATTCAAGTGTCCAAACCGATGCTGGTTGATTTGCTCAGCGTCCAAGGGCAAATCGACGGTCAGACCGACGCCAAGGTCATCGCTGATCAGGCCACGGCCACGGCCGACATGTTCGGCGCCATGGCGGTCGGCACGCAGTTCGCCAAACTGGACGGCACCAACATCGTCACCAAGCTGCACTACGCCAACAAACAAGTGGAATTCAACGGCCAGAAAATGACCGTCGAAGAGTTTGTCGGCTTTGTCATGAGCAAGCTCGGTGGTGCTGGCGTCGTCCAGTAAAACCACAAACCCTGTAGGAGCTGCCGAAGGCTGCGATCTTTTGATCTTCAAAGGCAACAGATCGCGGCCTGCGGCAGCGCCTGCACATGTTCAGATCAATCGCGAATCAGCCGCCACGCCTCGTCAACAGGCAGCGGCTGTTTCATCCGCTCGGCCAGCATCGCCATCGCCCGCTCTTCATCGCAGGCGATGGCGGCGGTCACCACACCGTTCTTGCCAAACAGGCCGATAAAGGGTGGGTGGTACGGATCGCCCTTGAACTCGACCTCGTCCCACGTTTCGGCGTGACCGAGGTAGTCGTAGTTCTTGCCGAAGTGCCAGGTCCAGAAGTACGGCACATCCAGGTAATGCTCGTCACCGCCCAGCATATTTGCCGCCGCGATCCGTGCGTGCTGTTGTGCCAGGCGCCAATGCTCGATTCGTTGCGGCTGGCCGTTGAGCGGGAAGGTCGCGATATCACCGGCCGCCCACACCCCTTCGACCACGCGCATACCGCCATCGACCTTAAGGGAATGATCTTTTTCCTTGGGCAGATCCTTGAACGGTCCCGTTGCCGGGCTGACGCCAATACCGACCAATACCAAATCCGCCGGCAAACGCTGACCGTTTTTCAGTTTCACCGCTTCAACCTTGTCTGTGCCCTCAATCTGCGCGGCTTCGCTGTCGGTGTGAAACACCACGCCGTGGGCCACATGGCGGGCAAGAATGGCTTTGCCGACCGTTGCGCCGAACTGTTTGGCGAAGGGCACCTCGTGACGGGCCAGCACGGTGACGTCCAGGCCGTATTCGCGTAGCGCCGACGCGGACTCCATCGCGATAAAGCTGTCACCGATAATCACGGCCCGTTGGCCTGGCTGGGCCGCGGCCAGAATTTTTTGTGCCTGGTCTTTCGAGCGCAGCAAAAACACCTGCGGCAGGGCGGCGCCCGGTAAATCCAGAGATTTGGGTGTGCCGCCCGTGGCGATCAGCGCAGCGTCATAGGTCAATGTCTGGCCATCCTTGAGCTGCACGGTTCGGGCCTTGGCATCCAGGCTCGCCACTTCACCGTTTATGCGATCAATGCGCTGCTCGCGATAAAAGTTTTCATTACGCAGCGGCGGGACTTCCTCTGGCGGCATCTCCCCGGCGATCACGAATTTACTCAACACGGTACGGTCGTAACCGGCCTCGGGTTCGCGGTCGATCAGCAGCACGCGGCCACCGAAACCCTTTTCGCGCAGCGCCGCTGCCCCCGCCGTGCCTGCGGCGCCGGCGCCGATAATCACAAACGTACGTTCATCATCGGCGGGTGGGGTGTGAGCATCCGGAAGCGGGTTTTCGTCGACCCAGACTTCGTCATCATGCAATTCCAGGGGATAGCGCTTGAGGCTGTCCAGCGACGGTGGTTCACACAACGCGCCGTCCTCGATCCGGTACGCTGCCTTGTGCCATGGGCAAATCAGGCGCCCATGACACAGCGCCCCTTCGGCCAGCGGCGCCCCGGCGTGGGGGCATTCGCCCTGATAGGCGCGCAATTCATCGCCACTGCGCAGCAAGACGATTTTGGTGTCCCCAATCCGGACTTCCAGGCCTCGGTTATCGGGAACATCGGCAAAACGGGCAACGCGGTGCAGTGCCATGATCGTTCTCCAGGCAGGCGTTTCACTTAAGAGTCTGGCGCCTATCCCGTGGTTCAGCCAATTCCCACTGCCACCGCACGAACGGTTTGGCTATAGTTTGCACGCCGACCACGGCCCCACCCGCACAAGGTGCTCCGGTATGACCCGATTGACCTCTCTGAACCCTTGGCTGGCGGCCGTTGCCGTCGCACTTTGCGTGCAGTTTCCGGCGCAGGCCCAGGAACGCTTCACCGTCAGCATTCCCGGCGTTTCGGACAATCGCCTGTTCACCTCGGCGGCGGCCAGCGATGCGCCCGGGTGCGGCGGCAAGAACCAGTCCCCGGCCCTGAGCTGGACTGCGCCCCCGACGGGCACGCTGAGCTACGCCATCGTCATGCACGACCCGGACGGTCAGAAAGGCCTGGGTGTCGATCACTGGATTCACTACGGCATCAAACCCTCGACCCGTCAGATTGCACCCGGTGTCGGCGCCAAATCCGCCCTCGAAGGCGTGAGTGGCAGCAACAGCAAAGGCACCACCGGCTACATCGGCCCTTGCCCGCCGGTCGGCGACAGCTCCCACCACTACATCATCCAGCTCTACGCGCTCGACCTTGCGCCGGACGCCTTGCCCGCTGGCCTGACCCGCGCGCAGTTGCTGGAAAAAATCAAAGGCCATGTGCTGAAAAACAGCAGCGTGGTGCGGCGTTATCACCGCTGAAGATTTTTACAGCGGGTTTAACCCGAACCGACCGGGCTGTCCGTCTCAGAGGATGAATGGATCAATTTCCTCCTGAGGTCAGCCCCCATGTCCCTCCCTCTGCATGTCCTCCGCCCGGCCGCCCAGGGTTTCACCGCCGGGTTGCTGCTGGCCGTTGCCGGTTGCGGTGTTTCGTCCAAGCCTGAATCCGCTGCGGTTCCGGTTTCGCCTCCGGCGCAAAGTACGTTGGTGCGCAATGAGGCGGTCATGGCCGATGCGACCATGACCAAACGCAGCCTGCGTCCGGCCCCCATGGCGGGGTTTGCGCCTGAATCTTCGCCGCCGGGTTATCAGGATGAGCAGCGTGAGCACTATCAAGCGCTGGCGGATAACCCGATTCACAGCGTCGCCGAAGCGCCGGTCTCCACCTTCAGCGCCGACGTCGACACGGGCGCCTACGCCAACGTTCGCCGCCTGCTCAATCAAGGTCGCCTGCCACCCGAAGGCGCGGTGCGGCTGGAGGAGCTGGTCAACTACTTCCCCTACGATTACGCCTTGCCCACCGACGGATCGCCGTTCGGCGTGACCACTGAGCTGGCGCCGTCCCCGTGGAACCCGCACACCCGCTTGCTGCGCATCGGCATCAAGGCGTCGGACCGTGCGGTGGCGGAACTGGCCCCGGCGAACCTGGTGTTTCTGGTGGACGTGTCCGGTTCGATGGATCGGCGCGAGGGCTTGCCGCTGGTCAAGAGCACCCTGAAATTGCTGGTCGATCAGTTGCGCGAGCAGGATCGGGTGTCGCTGGTGGTTTACGCCGGCGATTCGCGTGTAGTGCTCGAGCCTACTTCTGGACGGGAAAAAGCGAAAATTCGTACAGCCATTGATCAATTGACTGCGGGCGGTTCCACCGCCGGGGCGTCGGGCATCGAGCTCGCCTATCAAATGGCGCAGCAAGCGTTCATCCCCAAAGGCATCAACCGCATCCTGCTGGCCACCGACGGCGATTTCAATGTCGGCATCAGCGACTTCGACAGCCTCAAGCAAATGGCTGTGGACAAACGCAAGACTGGCGTTTCCCTGACCACCCTGGGTTTTGGTGTGGATAACTACAATGAACACCTGATGGAACAACTGGCCGACGCCGGCGACGGCAACTACGCCTACATCGACAACCTGCGCGAGGCACGCAAAGTGCTGGTGGATCAGCTCGGCTCGACCCTCGCGGTGGTGGCGAAAAACGTGAAGCTGCAAGTGGAGTTCAACCCGGCGCAGGTCAGCGAGTACCGGTTGTTGGGCTATGAGAATCGCGCGCTGAAGCGTGAGGATTTCAGCAACGACAAGGTTGATGCCGGTGAAATCGGCGCAGGGCACACGGTCACGGCGTTGTACGAAATTGTGCCGAAGGGCGAGAAGGGCTGGTTGGAGCCGTTGCGGTATGGCAAGTCCGAGTCGGTTGTTTCGGGGAGTGCCGGGGAACTGGCGATGCTGCGTGTGCGTTATCAGTTGCCCGAAGGTGGGAATAGTCGCTTGATCGAGCGGCCGATTGCGGGGGGGACGGAAGGCAAGGCCAGTGACGACCTGCGATTTGCGGCGGCCGTGGCAGCGTTTTCCCAGCAGCTCAAGGACGGCCGTTACACCGGTGATTTCAGCCTGAAGGACACCGAAGCCTTGGCTCGCGGGGCGCGAGGCGAAGACCGATTCGGTCTGCGCGCAGAGTTCGTTCAACTGGTGGAACTGGCGCAGAGCCTGCGAACCACCACAGCTTCCAACAGTGAGCCGCTTAAAGGAGGCTACAACTGACATGTCTGCTCCCGAATCGAGCGACGAATCACTGCTGGCCCGCTATCGCTCGGGCGACGGGCTTGCGTTCGAGATTCTGTACGCCCGTCACCGGCAAGGCCTTTATCGATTCCTCCTCGGCCTCAGCGGCAAGCCCGAACTGGCCGAAGAGGTTTACCAGGAAACTTGGCTAAGCCTGATCCGCAGCACCAGTCAGCCACAAGGTCGGGCGAATTTTCGTACATGGCTTTACCAGATCGCCCGCAATCGCCTGATCGATCACTGGCGCAAACACGGAATCCACAACCCCTTGCACGACAGCTATGACGAACAGACCCACGCCCTGGCCGATGACACCGCCGATCCCGAACAACTGCTGAGCCTGAGCCGCGATACCCAGCGCCTCGAGGTCGCCCTGCACACCTTGCCCACCGACCAGCGCGAAGTGTTCCTGCTGCGCGCCCATGGCGATCTCGACCTGCCGCAGATCGCCACCCTCACCGAAACACCGCTGGAGACCGTCAAAAGCCGCTTGCGCTACGCCCAGCAAAAACTGCGTCGGCTGCTGGCCGAGGAGGTACTGACATGACTGACGCCCGCAAACCACCGGAAGACGAAGTGCTTCAACATTTCCGCGAGCATTCGACCGGCGCACCACCGGCCCATCTTGATGCCTTTATCCTGTCCGCCGCACAGCGTGAAGTCCCTGCGCCGAAACCGAACCGGTGGCAACGCTGGGTTCAGGCGTGCCAGAAACCCCGTTGGCAGGTCGCATTTGCCAGCCTTGTCGGTGTCGCGCTGATGCTGGCGCTGGTGCAGCGAACTCCAGAACAGCCCGCGAGTTACGACTTCGCACCCAAAGCGTCCGCACCGGTCGCCAAAAAAGAGGCCGTACAGGCACCGTCCTCGGTTGCGCGCTCGCTGGCGACCCCAGCGCCAGCCGCACCGATGGCCGGTTTCGCCGCCCCTGCGCAGAGCGAATCGATCAGCGCCGAAATGGCCGATGAAGCAAAAGTCAGCAAACGCGCCGCCGCCCCGGTGAAAAGCCTGGATGAGCAATTGCTTGAAGTCCTGCGCCTACAAAGTGCCGGTCAGACACTCGCGGCGGATGAATTGTTGGCGACATTGCACAAGCGCTTTCCCCAGGAAAATCTCGCGGCACGACTCAAGGACTTGAAGAAAAACTGAGGGGAGCGATGCTCCGCGATTTGGCATCAACACCCGAAAGCGCGCACTATCGGCCTATAGCCGATGCGTTGGAGGATGCCGTGGCAAAAAAAATCGACCGCATCGCCCAAATGCTCAACTGCCCGGAAAAG
>LNAP01006223.1_pt1 | contig 10359 bp, 7 predicted proteins | sample 602601 | NCBI WGS metagenome assembly LNAP01 (sample SAMN02440304, study PRJNA202911) | soil metagenome | biome: Subtropical and temperate rainforests or woodlands; isolation source: soil samples (1 kg each in a 20% v/v slurry with milli Q water) were... ...
CCAAGGGCCTCAAAGGGACAATAGGGGCGGATCAGAGCATCCAGTTCGGCAAATGCAGGATCATCGACGATCAACCTCTCGAACTGGCTGAGCGAGGGGGGACCTGCGTCAGCTAAATCGTTCTGCACGGCTTCATCCATTCTGAGGACGCCCTATCGGCACGGTTCCAGCGACGAAGGCTATCAAAAACCGATGGGTACACACTGAGCCGCCTGGAGTCAGGATTTCGAACCAAAAGCCGCGACTGCTTCCATCTGAAAAATGAACCGCTCGACGTCCTGATCCGATAACTGCTCCGCAGAGGCCACCAGGCGGTCCATGAGCAGCTTTCGAGGCCCAGGAGCTTCAGCGGCGCCGTCCACTCCCAAAAGGCGGTCAGGCGTGGTTTGTAGGACTTCAGCGACCTTCACCAGAGTCGCTAAATCCGGCTCTCGATCCCCACTGACGTAATGAGCGTATCTGCGCTCCGTCAAACCTGACCTACGAGCCACCTCTGCGTTAGACACGCCTAAGGCCGCCGCCCTCTCTCTTAGCTTCGTCCCGAACTTATCCATAAGCCCATTTTGGTCTGACTGGCTTGCGCCGTCTACGCCCATTATGTACTGTATTATAAGACCGTTATGGACTCTCTTGAGTCTCGCGGGTCGATGCCGCGATCCCTCGCTAGGCGTCGAGGGTGCAAGGAGGCTGATGAGTGTCGGACGATGTGCCAGGCCCGCCTGGGAGGCCCAACGACGAGCCTCAACCGATGACGACTCGCGAGATGCATCAGCACGTCAAAAAGCTGCACCTCGTGCCCTTCACCGTTATGGAGAGCTTAGATTTTTGCCGCACGCTCCGTGAGCGATCATCCGACCTGCGACCGATCCCGCTTCCGTTTGACCCATTTCCGCTGGGCCTTTGCTACCTCGAAACCGAGGAATGGGGGTTCAAGTTCGTGCTGGCAAAACACAACCCGCCAGCGGCCGATGTGGAGGAGCTTATTGCTCTGATGGTCGGGCACAGCGGCGGAACCAAATGGACGGAAGGGCCGGCCGTGGCCAATCTCGACCAGGCATTAACCGTGATCGATGCATATTGGTAGCCAGGAGCAGCTTCGGGTGATCGGAGTTATCAGACGGAAGCGGGCCACTGAGTCCTTCTCGGGCGAAGACGACAGCGCACAAGAGGCTGAAGCTGTCGAAATCAAGAACCTGTGCGCCCAGGCTGCCGCATTCGCTGAAGCTAGCTCCAATCCCGGAGCGGAAGGCCAAAACTGCCCGAAATACACCGGCATAAGAGATGGCGTCCTCGCAGCGATCGACGAACTAGAACAAGGTTTCTGTCGCGATTTTACGGCATTTTACGCGATAGAAATGTGCATCGCTGCCAATGATCTATCAATAGCCCGCAAGCTCTATCGAACTCTGACCGTGAACTACATTCGATCGAAAACGGAGCAAACATACTCGTGGATCGCTATCGCGCATTAGGGCAGCTAGCGCCGCTCACTGCCCGGCCAGGCGGCATGAAATGTGTGGTTAGCTGTTAAAATTCCAGGGCTTTTTTTACTGCTTCCACCGAGGTCGAATGGTTCGTGCACCTTATCTGGCTGGCATTCGACAGCCGCCAGACGGCAAAGCCATTCTTCCCGGTTTGCTTCATTGTCTCCGCTGACCAGCTGCCTGCGGTGATGAACCGAACAAGCACACGCTGATTTCCGTTTTCGTCTCTTATTGCTAGCAATTTACGCCCAGCTTCTGTCTGAAGCAGGAAGCCGCCCTTGGGATCGATGGCAACAATCCTATCCTCCTTCCAAACAAGGAAATCTGGAAAGAAACGGCGGGATTCTCCCTTTTCAAGAAGAGGGATCGAGTAGCCGCCGTTAACTGGATTCCTCGTCCACGGGAGCCCAACGCCGTCGATCGCATGGGCGATCTCGACCTCTGTTTCATTGAGATCGCTATATCCCTGATGGAGTGAATGCTGAAAGGGAATTATGGCGTCCGGCTTAACCGTGATGGCTCCGACGGAATAAGGGTTGAAATCTTCAAACGCCAATTCAGCATGGGACAAATAAGTGTCCACCAGCACTTCCGAGTCGTCTCGTAGGCGTTGAGCCGCCACACTTGTTATCTCGACCTTAGCTTCGAACTTTGCGTCCGCCCAATCCACGGTCTTTGCTGCTTCGGGATACCTAGACTGAACATGACGGCGGATGAGCCAACGAGCAATTACCCGGTTGGAGTGCTCTTTCCGTATCGTCTCGATCTCGGCTTTAGCGCCATCGCCAATCGTCTGGACGGCTCTAGTGAGCTCACCTTGCCCGACAACATTTACGGAATCCTGTGTGTAATCATGTATGCCCTTGATCGCCTCTATAAGGGGATCAACAGCTCCGTCCGCATCAATATGAATTTCGGGCACAGTGAGCGTGCTTTTCGGATCAAGTCGCGACCGCTTTCTGTCTCGAGGATCGCCATAACCTTCGAGCTTAACATCAGGCATTTCCGAAGCAATTTTTCGACGGACAACCTCCAGAATGCGAGGAAATTCCTGTTTATTATCGATCCTTATATAAAAATTGGCAGTATTTAGAATGGGATCGGAATAATGCCTAGCTCCGGGCTGCCGTAATACACGCCCAATTACCTGCTCCACCTGCAATGCAGAGCCCATTGATTTATCAATGTATGCAAAACAGCAAGAGGGGTCATCCCAACCTTCCTGAAGACTCTGGTTAAATATTATATGCCTATAATTGCCCTGCGAGAATATCGAGAAATCGTCCTCGCCTCCCGAAAATAAGATGAACCCCTCGGGAGCAGGATAGTCTTTTTGATTAATCTTTAGATCAGAATAAAGAGCGATCTCACTTGGATCAATGCCCTTTTCCTCCGTTAGATATCGCCACAATAAAATCGGCGGAGCCTTCCGCTGATTAAATGGACGATGAGGATTATCTAAAGTTCCATCTTCCTGGCTTATATTAGTTCGACACACATAAATCGCCTTAGGCAGAAACCCTGCCTGAAGTTCAACTGCCTGAGTCGTTGCTAACTGAAACTCTTCGATCATATCATTGATCGTTGTCTCCATCTCGGTATCATAACCACCAAGGACTATCTGCCGCTTGACCAAACCGGCGTCCACAGGCTCCTTCGATTTGATTGCCGTAATTAGGCACCTGGATGATATTCCGTCCTCATCGAATACAACTTCATCATTCCAACCAACCTGCTTAAGTCGATCGATGATCTGCCCGAGTCGGCCGGGAGTTCTCATCGTGGCTGACGCAGCAAGGATGGCGTCAGGCTCAAGCTCCAACAACAAGGCCGTCTGTTGATCAGATAGGTTGTGTGCCTCGTCATAAACAATTATGAGCGGGCGCCGAACTTCCGCTTGAGGCGCCTTTCTTTCTGCCAATAAATCCCAGAGTGCACCATCGTTTTCATCTTCATCTTTTTGATGAACACGAAGTTTTCCATCACCTTTCGACTTCTGATTAAAACTACCAACTGTAGTTAGAAGAAGCACCGCTCTCGTGTCATCATGGAGCTGATCCAGAGAAATCTGCGAAAGGTAAGAAACGTCATATTCTGGGATAAGATGTGAGTATTTTCCACCTGCCTCAAAATTTGCAAATGTTTGGTCAACAACTGCCTTTGACTTGGAAATCCACAATACAATTGGTTCAAGGGTCGATGTAGCCCTGAGCAAGGAAATTGTATCCGCCAAAACAGCAGTTTTTCCCGATCCGGTCAGGGATGCCAAGGCCTGATAAAAGGGAGTAGGCCAGCCCATGTATTCCATCGGCCGCCGCTTGTCAGATCGCAGAAGATTAAATCGGCCTGCGATCTGGGTGGAGGCCCGGGTCTGGAAAGGAAGAAGCTCGATACTCATGCTGCCGACTCTTCGCCCGAACTCGCTGAGTCGTCCATACCATAGGGGGTCAGTGCTTCATTAAAGCCCAAGGCATCCAGAATTCGGTTAGGAATTTGATAGAACTCTACATTTGGCCCGCTGTACGTCGATGTGCGTGCATACACATGGAGGGGTTGAGACAGGCCCTCAGATTGCGCTTCAGCTGCGATCGCTCGGAATGCCGCTCTATTCAAAACTGACGGCTGCTCCGGCCCGTTCCATATCAGGAAAAAACCCTCCCCACGTGCACTTTTAGCGAAAAGGTGTGAGTAGCTACCGGCAGGGAGGCGGCGGAGATGCGCAGCCGATCTGTCTTTTTGATCCCAATATGAAGTCAGGAGGAGATCGACCATTTCCTCTCGCTCCAGTGCAAGGACCGCCGCAGCATCGACCTGAGCCATGAGCTTAGAAAAGCGAAACCCACCCTTTAACGGTGTCGCCACCTTGGACGTAACGCCGCTCTTAGCAACCCGCTCACCGCTAATTGCTCGCCTTAGCCTTTCAAACGTCAGCGTCCTGGCATAGGCGTCACCCCTCTCCGGCCGCCCCTGTTCAATCAATATAAATCGGCGTCTGGCATCCGATTCTAGATTAAGTTCCATTACAGCGTGTCCGGTAGTTCCAGATCCGGCAAATGGATCTAGAACAATACCAGCAGATGGACACCAGATTTGAATAATCTTCTTGATCAATTTGAGCGGCTTAACAGTATCAAACCCATGACCAGCACCGACTATAGATGTCAGTTCATTTACGCCACTCTGACTATGACCAGACTCCTCATGGTCCCACGACGTAGTTCCAATATCAAAAGGCTCATCATAATCGTCATCAGACCAATATGTCGTCGGGACGATACCCTTCTTGACGTTATTGAGGTATTTTTTCATCCCAAAGGTACCCTGACCTTCGTCACGCCAATGCGCAACAGGCCAAACACCCTTTCTAACTTCCGCAGCCGCTGCATAGGCTGCCTTCAACACTTTATTCTCAGGCGTGAAATCATTATCACCAGGTAAGGGCGCCCCCTTGAGAACAAGCGCCTTCTGCCGCTGGCCAGGGATCTCTCGTTCAATATATTTGGAGCCCCACGCTTCCAGATGTGTCTTCATCCTGCGCTTTTCGGTACCCCAACAGCGCCCCTGCGAAGGGTAATGCAGTTCACCTGTAAAAGGGGACTGAACCGCATAGACCATTCCTGGGTGCGTCTCCGCACCCGGAGCTGTGAGATCGCCCGGCTTCCAAGCATTTGGATCGCCATCTCTAGAAAAATATCGGCTATCCATAGCTTCGGTACGTGGTAGGAGCTGCGTCGTAGAGCGCTCAACGTTTTTTGAATAGATCAACACATATTCTGTCGCAGTGGAAAGTCTGCGTTGGTCATTTCGGGGAGCATACGATTTCTGCCAGTTGATTATACCGATCCGGTTTTTTTCTCCGAACATTTCGTCCAGCACCATCCCCAGACGAAAAAGCTCACGATGATCGATGCAAATGGCTAAAACCCCGCCGGGCTTCAGCATCTCTTTCATCATCCACAATCTCGGCATCATGAATCGCAGCCATTTAGAATGCCGCGAACCGTCGTCGGATGGCACTAAAGTACCGAGGTCCGGATCGTTGGGATCTTCGTCCCATTTGTCGTTGTAGCGAAAATCCAAGCCGGTATTATACGGTGGATCGGTCAACACGAGGTCGACTTGGCCACGATATTTGTAAAGGCTAACAAGGGCTTGCAGATTCTCGCCTTCAACTAGCGCATTCTCTGACTGTGCGACCTCATCACCAACGCTAAGTTTTTTCTCGATCCGTTGAGAGCGAGGCTTCACTCTGCGAATGATTTGCCAGGGAGGAGCCTGGCCAGGATACGTTAAGCGGATCCCCCCGACGTCGTCTCCATCACGCTCCAACAAAAGGCGAATGAGCTCTTCTCGACTTAATTTATTGTAATCAACCATTAGCGTCCTCGAGAGAGCCCTTCTGCGTTCTGTTCAGCCGTTGACCTAGTTGGGCGGCCGACCCCGGTGTCGCCGAGAACCCGCCCGACAATACCCGAAATGCAGCTGAAGAAAAAGAACAAAAAGAGAACATACAATTCCATCCACCACGATAGTGGTCCGGCCATGGAATGGACAGCAACCGGCCATGTCCGCAGCGGTATGCCCTAACGAACGCCCGAGCATCCTTCCAATCGGCGTCCGCTGGGGTTTGTTTTGGGTTTGCGGACATGATATCTTCGGACAGTACCCTAACGGGCAATCCGGAGCACCTTTTGTCAGTCATCCTCTATGCTCGCGTATCGACTGCCGACCAGACCCTTACCCATCAGCGCAGCCATGCTGAGTCGGCAGGCTTCAAGTTCGACATGGTGATTGCCGACGACGGCGTGTCGGGAGTCTCCACGTTGTTACGGGACCGCCCTGAAGGGCGTCGTCTTTTCGACGTGCTGCGTGCCGGCGACACGCTCGTCGTCCGCTGGATTGACAGACTGGGTCGCAATTATCACGACGTGTGCGACAACATTCGTGAATTCATGCGACGGGGAGTGGTGGTGAAAACCGTGATCAACGGCATGACATTTGACGGCGCCACGAGTGATCCGATTCAGCAGGCAGTAAGAGACGCCCTCATCGGTTTCATGGCCGCGACCGCACAGGCACAGGCGGAAGCCACCAAGGAAGCGCAGAAGGCCGGCATCGCGCACGCACGAGCCATGGAAGGCATCACGAAGTACAAGGGTAGAAAACCGACCTTCACCAGCGACCAGCTTAGCGCAGTCGGGGATATGCTGAGCCGAGGGGCGGGAGTGACCGAGATCGCGAAGCTGACCGGGCTCTCGCGGCAAACCATCTATCGGATTAAAGGCGACCCGGCCGCACAGGAACGGGCCACTGTCGCTTGGGGGCTGTAGGCGGAGCCTGGCATTCGGCGCATGCCCCAGCGACGTCTATGCGGTTCTCAGGTAGGTTTTGTCGCCAGCATCAGAAGCTGGCCGAGGCGAAGGCCGCTATCGTAGCCCCGCCCGCTTATGAAAAAGGGGCTCAAACGAGCCCCTAATCCAATCCTTTGTTACACCTGGGGGTGCTTCTGCAGGTATCCTAAAATGCCAGGTATCTGCTTCTGACGCTCATCTGGCGTCCGACCATTGAACGCTTGTTCCTTCAGGACATTTTCAATCTCGGCTGCGCCCATTCCGGCCCTCGCCAGGTTGGCACCCAAGAGAAAGAACTCGTCGTTTCCTTGTTTTGGAATACGCCCGTTTGTTCTCCAGCGATTAATTGCCGCCTCAACACCCCCGCCAGGGGTCGTCAATGCACCCGCCGACCAGGGTTTGGAAGAACCATGGTTCGCCGGGAACGGCGGAGCAGCAATGAAGATCGGTGCAGCCGGCTTGTGAAGCTGAATCCACTCATCCGGATTCAAAAGGCACCTGGTTTCGCCCTTAAGGTCGTGGAAGAAACTCTGGGTGGCGCCCAATTCGGCCTGACACGGCAGATAGAACAAGCTGCTCGCCACTCGCTTTGAGGAGTCGATACCATGCGCCTTCAAAGAAGGATTCTCGGGATCAGCCTTGGAGAGGGGGTATCCAAGTTTCACGACGGCTGCCAGCATCGCATTCCAGCAAGCCTTATGTTCATCGACCGTCATGTATCGGGTCGGGAAGACCGCCCGCCACCTGATTTTTGATGCCGTCGAATTGAAGGTGTTATAGATGCAGAATCTAAAATTCGGAAACGCATCGATAAATTCGTCAACGCCGATGTCTCCACCGTCAATGTCCAAAATCAAAGAATGAATAAATTCTATCGATTTTAACTTTCTCTGTTCTGTTTTAATATGATTTTTATGCAGAGTGCTCGTATCAAATAATCGATTATCTTCCTTGAGCTGAAATACATTGGAGTGCTGTATGCTCAGATAAGATACGTAATCATCTGCCGATGCGAAAATCTCTGTCAGCTTCGCACCAGAGTCGTATATTGAGTTGTAAAGCTTTATATGGAAACCAGTTTGGAACCCACTGGATGCAACGGAATCCCTATAGTCTATAGGCTTTTCGTTGCCGTTACTGGTAGAAATCCGAGTGGTCTTATCCCAGTTTAGTTCTGGCTTCGCCCCGGATATGTCCATGGCATCTGTTTCTTGACCAGTTTTATTTAACTCAAGAGCCTCCTTTTCGGCTTTCTTTCGATTGCGGTAGGCCTGCGACCTAAGTGTATTTGAACCATATATGGATGGTCGACCAACCTTACCAACCGGAACTGAGCTCGATACAGGTATACTGAATAGGGTCGCACCCGGAAATACGTTCATAAGCCATGCCGCAGTTCGTTTATCGGGAACTACGACAATTTTACGTGTTATAGAGCTCGATTCTCTGAGAGAGCATCTCATAATAGCCTGATACACATTGCTAATATGCATGGCCTTGTCGACAGCATTACTGCTCATTCCAATCCACTTAAGGAATTTTGTCTCCTGCGGACTGGGATTGTATGCTGAAAGGATCGCAACCTTGTCATATTCTCGGTAGTCATTGAGGCCGTGTGGTGAGCCCGAGAGCTTTACGCCATTGAGCCCATCAAACGGATCGACGTCGGGCTCACCTGATTTGGGTTTATTACCACTCCAGAGAAAGTCGTCCGATCCAAACAGCGTTTTTACGTAGTCGACATAGCCATCTTTGACCTCAGGCCTGTCTGCCATAATTGCCTTAGAGTTTCGGTTCACGTCCAGGTAGTGAAGGTCTAAAAGGTGACCGTTATCGTGCGGTCCAGTTTGAAGCTCGACAGGCAATTTTGCCATAGGCGTAAACTTGAGGCCGTTATATTTCATAATATGGTAGAAAAAACTCTCTTCGAAAAACGCCGATGCTACAATTACTTCTTTGAATCCTTTGAATGGACTCATATTGAGGAGAGCATATGCTTCAAGTTTAACGTTGTTTGAGCTTCCGTTTATGAAATCATTATACTTTTGGCTGTGGACATAAACGTCCCATCCTTTGTGAAGAGCGACTGCCGCCAATTGCTTTACAGCCTCATACGTCAAATCATTCAGCTTGTTGTCGCGAATTTTGGTGATTTCAGCTGTGTTTGTGACCATCAACGGAGCATATTCGGAGCTGCCTACGAGGCACAGATGGTCGGTAAGGAACTTGTGGACCTTTGGGATATTAATCGAGAATGATTGATATACTTTCATCACTTCATCGATTATAATTATCCACCTCTCAGGTCGATTGAAATAAGAAAGTCGACTGAATGCCTCGTGTGTCGTAATGACAATCTGGCATTTTCTGGTGTTAGTCTGTAGGTGCGTATTGAGCGCTTTAGCGACACTACCCGTGACACATTTTCCATGTATCTTGTATACGTGGTGAATACCCATGCTGCATAGGTCGATATACATTTGATCCGCTAAATCAATAGTAGGCACGATGTATACTATACGTCCGCCAATCCGAGTAATTTTATCTGATAGACGTATTAGGTGGCGTGTTTTCCCTCTACCAGAGTTGGCACTGATAAATATAGACAATGTAATTCTTTCTCATAGTTCTCCATTTTCATAATTGCATACGAAATATAGAATAATTGATTTTAATGGGTTTCAGTCGGCGGTTAACAATGAACCGTAAGCTCCGATCTTGATGTAAGCATACCATGGAACGGACCTTGCTGCAATTCATTTCGAAAAGTGAACTATTAATACTTTGGCGTTGATATGAGTTGCTGCCGGTAATTATTTCATGAGAAAGACCATGAAATAACACTGTCTTTTCAATAAGTTATGAGGACAGGCAGGTCGGCGCCGCCGAAGGCTCGTGCGAGCCGTCGGGTTTCTGGAAGGCCCGCCCTGCTGGTTTAACCACCATGATGCCTGGCAGCAGCCTGTTGCCCCCCTGAGGCTGCACACCGTTAGTCCGCTCCCGACGCCGGGATTGCCTTCCTGAGCCATTCCATCATCGCCTTCAGCGAATGGCCCGTTCCATAGTTTTCGGCCATTGAATTAGAGGCGTGGCCCTGGATCGCATCACGGATGTCCTTGGGACATCCCACGTCCCGCAGTTCCTGTTTAACGCTGTGCCGGATGGAATGAATGGATTTCCGCCGATCGGTGACGCCCGCTTTGCGTAGCGATTTCATCAACGCTTGCGACACAGCATCTGCTCCACCCGATCTTGCATACCGAGGGAACACCGCATCCTCCTGCTCTGGCTGACCACCCGCCCGGAGTCTGGCCAGCTGGAAGATTGCTATGGCGTCGGGAAGGAGGGGCACGGTGCGCCTGCTACTGGCGGTCTTCAGGCGTCGTATCGGATTGGATCGAATGTGGAGATGACTGATCAGATTGGGCGAATCTGCCATGACGACATCGTCCCATTGCAAACCTGCCATCTCGTTCAGTCGGGAGCCGGTGAGCGCCAGCAGATTCACGATGCCACTGAGTTCG
>LNAP01013581.1_pt1 | contig 10359 bp, 13 predicted proteins | sample 602601 | NCBI WGS metagenome assembly LNAP01 (sample SAMN02440304, study PRJNA202911) | soil metagenome | biome: Subtropical and temperate rainforests or woodlands; isolation source: soil samples (1 kg each in a 20% v/v slurry with milli Q water) were... ...
TTCTGGCACTTTACGGCTGATATTCTGCACCTTCTCGCCGCTGGCGGCTGGATCGGAGCTCTCGCGGCCTTTAGTCTCATGTTGAGGATTAAAGGGGCTAATTCGGAGCAACTCGTAAGAGTGCTGTCACGAGCGCTTAAAGGATTCGAAACAGCGGGTGCGTTCATTGTTGGCACAATCATAATTACTGGCGTCGCTAATTACCTCTTCATTGTCGGGCCGACAGTGATCGAACTCGTAACCAGCACCTATGGCATTCTCCTGTTGATTAAAGTCCTGCTTTTCGCCGGCATGACTGGGCTTGCTACCCTCAATCGTTTCTACCTGAGTCCCTCACTAGAGCGCGCTCTAGAAGCAGGGGATTATTCGATGGCAGCAACTGCTTTGAGAAAAAGTGTCTTGATCGAAGCGACCTGTGCTGTCGTGATCGTTTGCTTGGTGGCTTGGCTAGGAACATTGAGCCCCTCAATCGAGATGGCTCAAGGGTGATCCAGGAGCTAGTAGATCCGAGCGACCCCGAGGGTGCTCAGATCTTGACATCGACTATCGACTGATCGGGTAGTCAGCGAGCACCTCTTGCGCACCTGTCTTGGTTACCCCGAGGACTTGATATGGCTGAGATGTTTGGCCGTATTCCATACCTGGAGAACCTGCGGGCATGCCTGGGACTGCAATTCCCGCTAGATCTGAACGACTACTCAGCTTCTTAATTTCATCGGCTGGGACATGCCCCTCTACGAATTTGCCGCCAATCACTGCCGTATGGCATGAGGCGAGTTCCTGTGGAACACCCAAGTTCTGCTTGATAGCGCTCATATTACTTTCGACGTGGTCAACCACCTTGAACCCATTCAACTCAAGGTGCTTGACCCACTCCTTGCAGCATCCGCAGTTCGCGTCACGATGCACATCGATTGTGAGCGGCTCAGCTGCCTGCGCGACACCACAAATCATCAAGAGCTTTCGTTTGAACATTCGACGTACCTCGTAGCGTTTCAGTATGCGGTTGCTCTGCAAGCCCTAGCCTTGGCCAGCAGTCGTGCTTCCGCAATGGTTGGAGGTAGCTTAAGCGCAAAAAGCTCAGATCGCTGATTACATTTTTGTAAGCCGCCTGCCCCACCATTTCATCCAATCCTTCACATACCGACCTGTCGTGGCATTTGGGCGATCCGTTGGCTGTTGAGGCAATTACATTTACGTAAGCTTGCGCACAGTTGTCAGATTGGTAGCACACTAGAAGACCGCAAAACCGGAACCCGCTCATGAAACTCTTGGTCGCAGAAGACGAACCCAAAATCGGAATGTACCTACAGCAGGGGCTCGTGGAAGCAGGCTTCACTGTCGACCGGGTTGTGACGGGAACAGAGGCGTTGCACCAAGCGCTAAATGAGACCTACGATCTTTTGATCCTGGACGTAATGATGCCCGGCCTGGACGGCTGGGAGGTCATCCGATCCGTCCGCACAGCCGGGAACTCAGTCCCTGTGCTGTTTCTGACGGCTAGGGACGGAGTTGATGACAGGGTCAAAGGGTTGGAGTTAGGTGCGGACGATTATCTAGTCAAACCTTTCGCATTTTCAGAGCTGCTTGCTCGCGTCAGAAGCTTGCTTCGCCGTGGTTCCGCCGTCCCCAACCAGACATCTATCAAGATCGGGGATCTGGAGGTAGATCTTCTGAAGCGACGGGCCTCGCGCTCAGGTCGACGCATTGACCTTACTGCCAAGGAGTTTTCGTTATTAGAGTTGCTGATGCGCCGCAGAGGAGAAGTCTTGCCAAAATCACTGATCGCATCGCAGGTTTGGGATATGAACTTCGACAGTGATACCAACGTTATCGAAGTCGCAATTCGCAGGCTCCGGGCTAAAATCGATGATGATTTCGACACCAAGCTGATTCAGACCACCAGAGGAATGGGCTACATGCTAGATGCGCCGGATACTGAATGAAGCGTGTATCTCTTACCTTCCGTTTGAGCATGATGTTTGTCTGTGCCGTGGTAGCCGTGCTGGTTGTAGCAGGCTTTACCTTCGATGCGTTTAGCAGGCATCACTTCAAAGCGCTCGACCGTCAAGCGATGACTGAAAAGCTCGAATCCATTCGGCAAATCATGGATGGCGAGGCCGGCTCCGCAGATTCGTCAGAAGTGGTGTTGCAACTGCAAGCCCTGCTAGGCGCCCATCAGGAGCTTTCAGCATCGATTGTCACCAAAGGCGGGAGGACGATCTTCGCGACTCCCAACGGAACTGCACAACCTGCCGCTGCCGCTCGTGAGGCTGGGGAAGGTTTGTTGGAGTGGACGGTTGGCGGCCATATGTACAGAGGCATGAAGGCCCAAGTTCATTTAGTGAATGAAGCTGAGCCACTGACCGCATTGTTGAGTATGGACATCACCAGTCATATTCATTTCGTTGAAACTTTGCGTTGGTGGCTGGTCATTGGGCTGGCTATCAGCGCTCTGGTCAGCGCAGGCCTAGGGTGGCTGGTGGCGCGCAGCGGGTTGAAGCCGGTCGCACAAGTGACGCAAGTCGCGGCCTCAATGTCAGCCGGTTCGCTGAAAGAGCGCATCCCGATGGACTCGGTGCCTCGTGAGCTTGAGAGCCTTGTCTCTTCGTTCAACGCCATGCTTGCTCGCCTTGAAGAGTCTTTTGTTCGGCTGTCCAACTTTTCAGCTGATATTGCGCACGAGCTACGAACCCCTATCAGCAATCTGCGCACACACACCGAAGTCATCCTTTCAAAGAAGCGTGCACCGGACACTTATGAAGAGAATCTCTATTCCAACCTGGAGGATCTGAACCGGCTGTCGAGCATTATTGATGGCATGCTTTTCTTAGCAAAGTCGGACAACGGACTGGTTCTACCTGCCAAAGAGAAAATCGAGTTGCGTTCGGTGGTCGAAAAACTTTTCGAGTATTACCAGTTGCTGGCAGAAGACACCGCAGTAAAGCTAGAAGTCTCCGGACACGGCACGGTCTATGGTGACGGCACGATGTTGGATAGGATGATTTCGAATTTACTTTCTAATGCGCTCAGGTATACCCCTCCTGACTGTACGATCTCCGTGAAAATCGAGCCCCTTGGCGACATGATCAGCTTGTCAGTGAAAAACCCAGGCGAGGAAATAGCTGCAGAACATCTGCCCCGGCTATTTGACCGTTTTTACAGAGTCGATCCTGCACGGAGAGAGGGTGCTACGAACAACGCGGGGTTAGGTTTGGCAATCGTCAGATCACTGGTTGACGCCCATGATGGCACCGTTGAATGTGTCTCCGGAGGAGGCTATACAACCTTTGAGATCCGCTTACCTGCGTGGTCTGCTGACTGAGAATAAAAGAAAGTTCGGATGCCCCTTCTTGGAGGAACAAGGCCGCATTGCGGCCTTGTTTGTTTACGACGTCACTCGTGTGAATGACCGTGCTTGGCGCTCTCGGAGGTTGCGTTTTTTTCACCACCGCACGCCGTTATCAGGCCAAGGAAGCAGATCAGGAGCATCGAACGGATCAAAGTTGTTGAAGTGTTCATTGGAAGACTCTTCATAAATCAATGAAATTAAATGGCATGAGGGCAAGCTGAACTCTGCATCTCTGGCAGCAGAGCAGCCTTCGATGCTCCGGATTACTGTTTGACGCTCAGATAATCGCCGCTTGTTTTCAGTGAGATAGCCACGTCCTTGTTGCTGCGATTACGCCAAAACCAGCCATGAGTGCCATCAAAAATTGTTGTCTTTGACTTGCCTGTCTTTTCCATAGCTATGGAAATAGCCCTTTTCACCGTTGTACGGCTCGCCATGCGTCTCGTAGTTCACAGGGCCACCAGCCGCAGTCCACTCATAGCTGACAGTCCGCCCCTTCAGCACCTCCAGTTTGATTTCTTTCCCTTCGCCCGGCTTAAGCGTGACGGTCATTTGATCCGTTTTCAAAGCAGGGGCAGGTGTCGCCACCGGTTTCGCAATCGGTTGGACTTGCGCAAACTGAGGAGCAGGCGCAGGCGCAGGCGTTAGAGTTGAAGTTGCTGTTTGAGGTGGCGCTGCATCCGCCAGCGCCTCTTGGGCAAGGATGATCTTCAATTCACCCATCTGAGTTAAACCCAGTGCTCGGCCCACACCCGTTGGATCAACGGCGTATTCCGAGGGCATGACAACGGTCACCAGCAGGCCGGCAGCAACCAGGATTGCAATGACAGTCGAACGTACCAGTTTGCGAGTGCTGGGCAATTCGTTAACAGTGGGAAGCGGAGTATTGAACATGGTCAGAATTCCTTACGCGGAGACAAACAGGCCGGTGATCTGATAACCCATCAGCAGGAAACCGGCACTCATCATGGCGACGTTGGCGGTATACGCATGTCGCCAGAAACCGCCTGTGCGCCTCCAATACCCCATTAAAATGAGAATCGCGCTAAGAGCCAGCAATTGGCCGATCTCAACGCCAACGTTAAAGGCGATCAGATTCGGAATCAGGCCATCAGGCGAGATCTCGTACTCCTGAATCTTTGTCGCCAGGCCAAAACCGTGCAGCAGGCCGAAGATCAACGTTGCCACCTGGGTGTTGGGTTGGAAACCGAACCAGCGCTGGAATGCACCTAGGTTATCGAGCGCCTTGCGAGAAGCCAATGATGGCGTCGATGATGTACGAGCTGATGCTGACCTCGGTCAGTACGCCAAGCAGCAGCGTGACCGAGTGCCCTACGGCGAATAACGTGACGTAGAGCCCCACATCTTTAAGGCGGTAGAGGAAGAAGATCACCCCAAACAGAAACAACAGGTGGTCGTAGCCCGTCATCATGTGCTTGGCGCCCATGTAGATGAAGGGCAGCAACATGACGCCGGAACTCTCTTGGATAAAGCCCTTGTCACCTTCCGCGACGGCGTGAGCCATCGCCTCGGGCATCCCGAGGAAAAGTGCGGTGACGAATAAAAACAACAGCAATAGCGGGCGGTGCGATGGCGCAGTGTGTGCGACAACGCCGCTCAATGAGTGCGAATGCATAGATCAATCCTACGTTGCAGGGATCAAAGGCCGCGTGCGGCCATGGTCAGGATGCGAACGAAGGACGCGGTGGACGCTCGATCAAGAAAATCGGAGGGCGGGGAACGGAATATTGGAGGGCATCGACTCGCACGGACGGCTTTAGATGTGCAGCCAAACTCAACGTGGACGTGAGCTGTGGTGTTTCATGCTGATGGTCTGGAGTCATCGGCGAGTGATAGTGATCTGAGTAGCTTGAGCTCGACGTCTCTGCCTGCTGCTCATGGGAGTTATAGACGTCTTGCGTGATTTCCCAGGCGAGCGGTTTAGTCTTCACCGACAACCTATAGGTATGCCCGGCCCAAGCCACAAACATGGCGAGAACCAGTGCGAATACCACTGTCGTTGTCAGGGATCTACTGAACATAGCGTCCGGGTTTACGTTCGTTTGGAGTGGCCGTGTTACGTTTGACCACATCCCCCTAGGGGGGATAGGATGCCAGCGTAATTCATTGAGGCCTGAGGCTCAAGTCATGAGTGAACAAGAACACCAACATAACCATCCACACACCCACCAAAGTCACGAGGCGATCATTAAGCGCCTCAAGCGGGCAGATGGTCATTTACGCGGCATCATCACCATGATCGAAGAGGGGCGCCAGTGCGTGGACATCGCTCAGCAGCTGCACGCTGTTGAAAAAGCGGTGTGCCAAGCCAAACGCACACTCATCCAGGATCACATTGATCACTGCTTGGAGGACACCGTCTCGGCGTTGAACAGTGGTGAACGCGCACCGCTAGAAGCCTTCAAACAGATCACCAAGTACCTCTAGGTCTAAATGCCCAACCTTGCCGTACTCCAACAAGGCGGCGCTCAGGCATGTTGGTCTTTAAGTCGACTTCCATTGCTGGATCAGCGTGAACGTTTGAGGCGAGTCTTTAGTGTTTGAACTCACCAGCTATTTGGGGCTTTTCCTAGCGGCGTTCGGTGCCGCCACGCTGCTGCCGATGCAGTCTGAAGCGGTATTGGTTGGAATGTTATTATCCGACCGATACGTCACTTCAATCCTCTTGGCGGTCGCCACATTCGGTAACGTGCTTGGCTCTGCACTGAACTGGGTGCTAGGGCGTTCCGTTGAAAAATTCCGCCACAAGCGGTGGTTCCCGGTCAGCGAAGCAAAGCTCGAAAAAGCCCAGCATTCCTATCTGCGTTACGGGCGCTGGTCATTATTGCTGAGCTGGGTGCCCATCATTGGTGATCCGCTGACAGTCGTTGCTGGAATCATGCGCGAGCCATTCTGGAGTTTCCTGCTGATCGTCACCTTGGCCAAGGGAGCTCGTTATCTCGTGCTGACCGCAGTCACGCTGGGGTGGACATGACAGTTGCTCCTATGACCGTGCAGCCCTCGCGAAAATGCCGAAGCAGCAGCCTGGATCTGATCAAGTGGCTAGCGATGCTCACCATGGTCATCGACCATCTGCGGTTGGTCTGGCCAGACATCACCAACCTTTTCATTCCAGGGAGACTTTCCTTTCCATTGTTCTGTGTCGCCATTGCAGCAAACGTAGCACGCTCAAAACCGGGTGAGTTGCTGACACCTGCGAACGGTTCATACCTTGGACTGATGCTGTTGTTCGCTGCCATTTCAGAAGTGCCTTATCGCTACATCAGCACTTCAGGATCATTAAACATAATGGTGACCTTGGCATTAGGGCTAGTAATTGCTTGGGGAGTGCAACATCGCACCCTGTTGAGCGGCGCGATGGCGTTGATTGCTCTCGCAGTGGGCTACGCGATGCATGATCCACTGATGTACGGCGTCTACGGTGCACTTGTTCCTGCGGCGGTCTTGTTGGCAATCAAGAGACCTGGAGCGCTTTGGTTGCTGCCAGCCGCTCTATCCCTGTTGAGCAATACCCGCAGTAGCAGCATCGTGACCAAGGCGATGGGCCTGGAATTCTATTCACTGCTTGTCTTGAGCACTGCGTTTGCGGCCCCCTTGATCGGACTTTGGCTGTTGCGTCAGACCTTCTCTTTCAATGTGTGGCCGGTGCGGCAATGGGGTTATTGGTTCTATCCGGTGCACCTTGCCGCTCTGCAGGCCCTAAGGTTGCTGGTCTGAATACCCATCACTAGCCTTAGCAAGTATTAGTAACTCACTGTTATTTACTGGGCCATCGGCGATGCTGATCATCAATTACAAACGGATGCTCATGATCCGCGCTCTCTTGGCCGTTGATATGCGTGTGATCGTCCGGCAGGTTCTCATGCGTGTGCTTGACCGAATCCTGGTCATGAGCTGGTCGCCAGATCACGATACTTGCCACCAATGCACCGCCTGCGACGACAGCCAGCCCAGCAAACGATGCAGTGAGGCTGACGTTCGCACCCAGCCAACCCGCCAATGGGTAGGTGATTAGCCAGCAGGCATGGGATAAAGCAAATTGGGCGGCAAACAATGCCGGGCGATCTTCGGCATGTGCCGAGCGGCGCAACAGTCGACCGCTCGGAGTCTGTGCCAGTGAGTAGCCCACCCCGAGCACCATCCAAAGCGGCAGTAGAAAACTATAGGTGGTCAGGTTGATGCCTACCGCTAAACCCGCTACCAATATTCCCCCGCCAGACAACATGGCCGTTCGGTCTTTGATGTTTTTCAACAGCCGAGGCAAAACCAAGGCAGCAACCATCGATCCGCCACCAAACGCAGCTAGCGCTAATGCCGTAGAACTTTGCGGCAGAGCGAAGCGCGATTGCACCAACACCACCGTATTGACGATCACCATGGCACTGGCGGCAGCTACCGTCAGATTGAGAGCCAACAGCCCCCGCAAGCGTGGTGTAGCCAGGAATATGCGCATGCCACGGGTGGTTCGTTCGTAAATGCTGCGTCGCGGTATCTGCTTCGCCTTAGGTAGCAGCACCGTGGCGACCAGGGCGGCAGAGGCGAGGAAACCGATGACCGTGCCGGCGAACAGGTTATGGAAGCTAATCACGGTCAGCAGTGCGGCGGCGAGCATCGGGCTGGCGACACTTTCGAGATCGTAGGCCAGCCGTGATAACGATAAGGCGCGAGTGTAGTCGTCTTCATCCGGCAGGATGTCTGGAATGGTCGCCTGGAAGGTCGGAGTGAACGCTGCGGAGGCTGACTGCAGGACGAAAATTAGCACGTAGATTTGCCAAACCTCAGTCACAAACGGTAGAGCCAGCGCGACCAGAGCCCGCACCAGATCCAGCGACACCAGCATGGCTCTGCGAGGCAGGCGCTCTGCAAAAGCCGCTGCAATGGGTGCAACGCCGATGTAGGCCGTCATTTTGATTGCCAGCGCTGTGCCGAGCACCGCGCCCGCTTGGGCACCAGCGAGGTCAAACGCCAATAGGCCCAGCGCGACGGTGGCAAGACCAGTCCCTACGAGCGCAATCACTTGAGCCATGAAGAGATGACGGTAGGCGCGATTGGCTAGGGAATTCAGCATGAGAAATCTCACATGGATAGGCATGTAACCGTTAGGTAGTTGAGATCTTTTTGAAAACGCGACCCACGGGCTATGCTTATGTAGATGGCTTTATATCCCCCCAGGGGGGATATCAGCGATGCTAAACCATAGATATTAGAAGCTCAAGCGATAGGTGCGAGCGCCCTATTGAGGGGATGGTCATTCTGCTGGCTGTAGTGAGGTGATCGTCTAACAGTCTCACCGAAACCTTCCATAATCCGCTTCGTTGCGCTCGGCCCTCGACTCAATTTCGTGGGCGAGTTGATAGATCAGCACCGACCTTTTTTGAACGTAACGTTGGCTTAACTCCATTCCGGCGTTATGGCTGTCGAGAGATTTGGCGGTAGGTTGAAGGTGACGTGCTCAATTGTAAGAGCCATTTGCAGCGACTACACTTCAGCCCATGAAACGCTATCTGCGATTTTGCATCATCTTCATGATTAGCCTGGCGCTTCCTCTCAGTGGGATGGCGGGGGTTCAGGCACCGACAGAACCTTGCCCCATGAAGACGATGGGCATGGCGATGATGGACGACATGGGGATGGACTGCTGCAACGATATGAAAAGCCCTTCCGAGCACGGTAAACCTTGTAAACCGGGCCAGGAATGCAAGACAGGTGGTATGTTGCAAGTCTCGATCTTCAAGCCCCCTGTGACCCTATTTAGCCCTGTAGTGCTTTCCTTCTCCAGCGATACCCTACCTGTAAAGACCCCGTCAGGGGTATGGCGACCACCACGCATTTAATTCCTGTCCCGCATTGAGCGTCATTCCGCATTAGCGGGATGGACTGACTGTGCGCATGTCTTGTGACGCGTGCAGTGGATGATCACAGGAATCGTAAACATGAACTCCAAGTGCAATTGCACAGGCTGGCCTCTCTTGGCCGGGCTGGCGGCAGGCGTGCTCGCTTTGCCGAGTTTCGCTGTCGCATTGACGCTCGATGAGGCGTTGCGGCTGGCCGAGAACAATGCGCCGTCACTGACCGCACAAGACGCAAAAACTCAGGCAGCCAGCAGTGCTGCCATCCCTGCTGGCGAATTACCCGACCCGAAGTTGTTGATGGGGGTGCAGAACTACCCCATTGGTGGCCCGGATCGCTGGAGCATCGACCAAGACTTCATGACCATGCAAATGGTCGGGGTCAGGCAGGAAATGCCCAACAGCGACAAGCGCAAAGCGCGCATCGAGGTCGCCGATGCTGCTGTTGATCGCGCCTCTGCGGAGCGTCGAGTCGAACGTCTGAAGGTACGCCAGTCCACGGCATTAGCCTGGATCAGCAGCTACTCGGTTGAGCGCAAAGATGCACTGTTCCAGGATTTCTACAAAGAAAACCGATTATTGACCGATACCGTCCAGGCGCAGATTGCCGGGGGCCGCGCTCAACCCGCCGATGCGGTGACGCCCAAACAAGAAGCGGCCCAACTGGCAGAGCAACAAGACGATCTGATTCTCCAGAGAGCACAGGCCCGAGCGGCCCTCAAACGCTGGATTGGCTCCGCCGCCAACGACAAGCCTGTGGGCAGTTTGCCTGAATGGCCTGTCGACACCTCAAGCTACCCTCATAAATTGCAACACCATCCCGAATTGGCTGCGTTTGCGCCAATGACCCGCGAAGCGCAAGCCAAGGTTAGGGAAGCCGTGTCGGAGAAGCAGTCGGACTGGAGCTGGGAAATGGACTACCAGCGCCGTGGCCGTGAGTTCGGCGATATGGTCAGCGTGCAATTCTCATGGGATCTGCCGCTGTTTCCTGACTCTCGCCAAAACCCCAAAATTGCAGCCAAACAGGCGGAACTCAGACAGCTTGAGGCCGAGCGCGAAGCCCTGTCACGCGAGCATACCCAGCAACTGGAAAACGAACTGGCTGACTATGAGCGCCTGAATCGTGCGGTACGCCGT
>LNAP01006224.1_pt1 | contig 10358 bp, 10 predicted proteins | sample 602601 | NCBI WGS metagenome assembly LNAP01 (sample SAMN02440304, study PRJNA202911) | soil metagenome | biome: Subtropical and temperate rainforests or woodlands; isolation source: soil samples (1 kg each in a 20% v/v slurry with milli Q water) were... ...
CGACCGCCCACATTCCAAGCAAGCCGCGCGAAGCGCGCCTCAATAGCGCCGTAGCGAGCGCGGCTTGCCCGAAGGCCGGCGGCCCGTTACCCCATCTACATCAACTGGGAGCGCTTCAAGGAGAACCAAGAAAAGCTCACCGACAATGCTCAGGCTTATGCGATCGGTCGCAGGACGGGCGGCCCGGTGCGTGAGGGACCCGGCTTGCTCCAGGGGCGCGTTCTTTGCGGCCTGTGCGGCGGGCGCATGACTATCCAATACAGCCAGGAAAATGGTCGGTGCGTCCCGACTTACGTGTGCAAAGAGACCGCGACGCGGAGGGGCGGCAAGGTCTGCCAAACGGTGCCGGGCAAGGTGGTCGATCCCGCCATCAGCGCGCTCTTGCTTGAGCTTATGGCTCCGATGACTTTGGAGGTTAGCCTCGCGGTTCAGGGCGAGCTCGAAGCCCGCACCGCCGAAACCGACACTCTGCGACGCAAACATATAGAGCGAATGCGCTATGACGCCGAGCTGGCTCAGCGACGTTACATGAAGGTCGATCCGGACAATCGCCTTGTTGCCGATGCGCTCGAGGCTGAATGGAATGAAAAGCTTCGGCTTCATGCGGACGTCATTGAGTATTACGAGCGACGCGCCCCAGAGGAAGCCGCCATCCTTGACGCTGAGATGCGGCGTCGCATCCTTGATCTTGTCGAGCAGTTCGCTCGGATCTGGAACGACCCTCGTGTCGATGTGCGCGAACGGAAGCGGATCCTGCGCTTGCTCATCGCCGACGTGACGCTGATAAAGTCGGACAAAATCACCGCCCATGTCCGCCTGTCGGGAGGCGCAACGCGCACCTTGACCTTGGATCGGCCGCTGCCGATTGCCCAGATCCGAAAATTTAAGCCGGACTTGGTCGCCGAGGTCAATCGACTGCTTGATCAACACTGCGACCGCGAGATCGCCGAGATCTTAAACGCCCGCGGCCTTCGAACCTGGGAAGGGAAGCCATTTACAGTAACTTGAAGAAGATCGACTTCATCAGAGGGGCCTACAACTTACCGAGTCGGCGACAGCGCCTTATCGAACGGGGCCTCCTGACGACAGAACAGGTCGCCGCCCGGTTCGATATCGCCCCTACGACAGTGCAGGAATGGGGGCGGCAAGGCCTGATCAAAAAATGCTTCAGCGATAACTACAACCGAGGCCTCTGGGAACTTCCCGCCGGCCATAACATCGTCAAGGGAAAACCAGGAAAACACCCACATCCCGCGCGGCTTGTCCCCATCGCCACGCCATCAACCGAACAAGGTGCAATATGAAGCCTTCTCCTTATCCCTCGGACGTCTCGGCCTCGCTGGCAAAATGGCGGTGTCGTAATGCGCAGCCATCTCGGCGTAGGTTCGATTGACCTGAGGGTCGTAGAGACAAGCCTTGATAACAGCGGTCTTGGTATTGTCCGGCACCAGCAAATGCGGAACGCCGCCGATCGCCTCGAGGGCGCGGACATGGGCGTCGATCCAGTCGGGCAGCGCCTGCGTCCAGCTCGCGTGCGCAAAAGTGAAGCTCGACGCGCCGAGCACGGCGACGAAGATTTGCGCCTTGCGGATTTCGCCGGTCAGCCGGTCGATGACGACCGGAACCCCATCGCCGGCGTAATCGACGAACAGCCGCTCGCCGGCCGCGTGCGTCTGCCGCATCGTCGGCGACAACTTCGATTCAAAGCCGCAATATAGCTCGCAAAACCGCGAATAGCTGTAACCGCCGGGATTGGCGGCGATATACTCATCCCAGACGATCACCAGGGTGACGTGCTTGCGCTTCAGCTCCCGATGAACCGTCGGCCAATCCGGCTCGGCGTGGCGGCGATGGCCCCGTTTGGTCCCGTGATTGGCGTAAAGCGCCGCCTCCAGGTCGCCGTCGCTCATGCCGTCCGGCAAGGGCCAACCCAGCCCGGCGCCCTCGAAACGCCTCAACGTCCCGCGCACCGTCGAGGCGGCTATGCCCAGCCGACGGGCGATCTCGCGCGTTGAAATACCGGCGGAAAACTTCAAACGAATGATCTCGCGCACATGGCGCATCGCAACTCTTTCCGCTGGCATCATCGCTCCCTTGGATTGCCAAAGGAGGGACCCTAAACAGGCCAGCGGAAGCGCTCGTCGCCATTCCAGACCCCGGGCGGCATTATTCCGTTCCGGTGGGCGGCATCATCTCGTTATGGTGGGCGGCATCATTCCGTTACAGCGGGCGACATCATCTCGTTAGGATGGGCGGCTTGAGCAGGAATCAGCAGACGGAAGTCGAGAATGCGGTCTGCACGCACCCCGATGTTCTGCAATGCGCCGTAATCGGCATCCCGAATGAACGGTGGGGCGAAACCGTCCATGCGGTCGTGGTCCGGCGTCCGGCCGCATCTCTGACAAGTGATGATATCATGGCCCACTGCCGCAGCTTGATCGCCGGCTACAAATGTCCGCGCAGTGTGGATATCCGCGATGATGCGCTGCCGCTGTCGAGCGTCAACAAGATCAACAAAGCCAAGTTGCGTGCTCCGTTCTGGAGTGACCGCACGCGACAGGTCAATTGAGAAAAAGCGAGAGCCCGTCAGCTTATCGTAGAATCAATTTGTCGAGCTTGACGCCGCAATCCATCGCTTTTTGGGAGAGGGGTGCGGGGTTGAGCCTGTGTATGACACTTTCCGTCGGTCTGAGTCGCTCTAAATCTTGGAGCTGCCCAGTGAAGAACTAATTGTGTTCGCCGCCGCAGCAAGTGCTGGGCCTAATTCGTGATCGAGCTGATCTTGCAAGACCAGATATGCCGGCCCGCCAAAACTGAGCGCATAGATGGCTCCCCCGCCAGGCGCTGCGATTGGAGCACCAACAGCATTGATGTCCTTGCGCCATTCCCCCGTGGAAACACAAAAGCCACGCTCCGCCACATCCCTCATCGAGGTCTCGATGGATCGCTTGATCAGCGGCCAGTCATCCCCGTGCTGTCGGCGGATGGCATCCAGGATGCGGCTGCGCTCATCGTTCGAAACCGCCGTAAGATAGGCCTTGCCTATCGCGGTGATCGCCATCGGCACCCGGGAGCCAGGCGCGAGCCGCAAACCGACAAGACCGTGGCCTTCGCACGTTTCGACATTGAGCATCATGAGCTTGTCGCGCACGGCGAGTGCCATATGCAGGTTGTGCGCTTCCGCGAGGCTCTGCATGATCGGCCGGGCGACCCGCCGGATATCGAGGTTGGCAAGTGCCGCATAACTCAGAGTCAGCGTCCGCCCGCCCAATTCATAGGTTCCCAGCCGGCTGTCATAGGCGAGGTAGCCTAGTTGAGTCAGGGTATGCGTGATGCGTGAGATTGTCGGCTTGGGAAGTTCCGTCCGCTTAGCAAGCTCTAAATTGCCGAGTGCGCCGTCGCCCGCCCTAAAAGCGCTGAGGACCTCAAGTCCTCGTGCGAGCGCCGTGACGAACAGCCGGCCGCCCGCGTCTTCCGCAACTTCGCCCTTTTCCGCGGTTCGTGGTCTGCGCGAGGCACGTTGCAGCAGCAGGCGCGCGCTCTTTCTTTTCGACCGCTCCTCGGTAGCGGTGGAGGCGGCAGCGCGGCGAAGCAGCTTCGTAGCACGCGCGTCGTCGGCCTTAGTGTTTCCAGCTGCGATGCGCCCCCGTGGGCTGGATCTGCGCGGCTTGTCGTCGTCCATCACTTAACCTCTCGTTTGACGCCGAACGCGGCTTTGGCACGAATGTGAGCCGCAACGTTCGCTATCGCGATGAAACGATGATCAGTTTCCTGCAAAAAAAGTCGCTTCGCCGACAGTCAAGCGAATTCGCGAAATTCAATTCCGCATATTGCCATAGCGAGTGTGACATGGCAATTTCGCATTCCAAAGAAGGGAAGCGCTCACAGATGCCAATCGATCCTGACACCTTGCGGCAATGGCCGATCGCCGACATCGAGCACAGTTACACCGTGCGCGACACCATGCTGTACGCTCTCGGCCTGGGTTGTGGTGCGGACCCCATGGACGAGAGTCAGCTTCAGTTTGTCTACGAAGGCCGGTTGCGGGCGTTGCCGTCGATGGCGGTGGTCCTGGGCTATCCCGGATTCTGGATCAGCGACCCGGGTACCGGGGTTGACTGGAAGAAGGTGCTGCACGGCGAACAAGGTTTTGAAGTTTTCAAGCCGTTGCCGACGGCGGGAACGGTGATTGGCCGCTCTCGCGTGACCGGCCTGTTCGACAAAGGCAAGGACAAGGGCGCTGTGCTTGTGTCGGAGCGGGACGTCATCGATAAATCTACCGGAGACCTGCTCTGCCGCTTGACTTCTACCACCATGCTGCGGGGAGACGGCGGCTTCGGAGGACCGTCCGGTCCGTTACCGGCGCCGCACGCGCTGCCCGACCGCGCACCCGATCAAGCCGCCAGCATCGCGACGCTACCGCAGGTCGCGCTCATCTACCGTCTCTCCGGCGACTATAATCCGCTTCACGCCGACCCCGCAGTAGCTCGTAGCGGCGGATTCGAAAAGCCGATCCTGCACGGCCTCTGCACATTCGGCGTGGTCTGCCGAGCCTTGCTGGATATGGTCTGCGGGAACGATCCGTCAAAGCTGCGCAAGATGCAGGCACGATTCAGCGCGCCAGTCTTTCCGGGCGAAACCATCGTGACTGGGCTCTGGAAGGAGGCCGGCAGTGCGGTCTCGTTCCGCGCCAAAGTGAAACAGCGTGACCTCGTCGTGATCAACAACGGCCGGGCCGAAGTGGCGGCTTGAGCCGCCATTTCAATCATTGCCTGAGGGCGCGCAAATTCTACGATTGGCTTTTTCCCAATACGGATCTCGCAGACGCCGCTTGAAGATCTTCCCTGAGTCTTCCCGCGGCAGCTTGGCTTGCACCTCGATGTTCCGAAGCACCTTGTAGTCGACCGCGCCAACTTCAGTTGCGCTCGGATAGTGGCGACGTCGATGGTCATGCCCGCCTGTGGTTCGATCACGGCCATCAAGGCTTCGCTATATTTGTCGTCCGGAATACCGAGCACGGCGCAATCATGGATGCCGGGAATCACGAAACGCCCGCTACTCGCTGCCGGCGTAGACGGTTTGCGGTATCATAATTGTCTTTCTGCGATCGCCGTTCCGCAGCTTTAATATGCGAAAGTCTATTTCGCATATTTGACATTTGCGAGGTGCCATGGCAAATCCGCTGCTATCAAGTCGCCGAGGGCTTCAAGGCTCCAATCGGGGAGAACGTTTCCAATGACGACACCCGCGCGGGCGCGCCCCAAACCCACACCGGAGACCCAGCATTTCTGGGATGGCACGCAGGCCGGCGAGCTTCGCCTGCAGCGCTGCGACGCCTGCGCCAACGTGTATTTTCCGCCGCGCCCGTTCTGCCCGGCCTGTGCTTCGCGCAAGGTGAGTATCTTCAAGGCCAGCGGCAAGGCCAAGCTCTACAGCTACGTCATCAACCATCGGCCCGCCGCGCCCGGTTTTACGCCACCTTACGCCATCGCCGTGGTGGAACTGGACGAAGGCCCGCGCATGATGAGCAACATCGTCGATTGCCCGCAGACGCCTGAGGCGCTCGAGCTCGACATGAAGCTGGAAGTCGCGTTCGAAAAGCTCGACGACAAGATCACCCTTCCTCTGTTTCGTCCGGCGAAGGGTTAAGCATCATGCGAAGAAACCAGGTCGCCGTCGTCGGCGCCGCCGAGACCACCGAGCTCGGCGTTATTCCCAATGTCTCGCAGATCCAGCTGCACGCCGACGCGGCGCTGAACGCCATCGCCGATGCCGGGCTGAAGCTGTCCGACATCGACGGCATCGCCACCGCGGTCGAGACTCCGCAGCAGATTGCGCATTACCTCGGCATTACGCCGACCTGGGTCGACGGCACCTCGGTCGGCGGCTGCTCGTTCATGCTGCATGTCCGCCACGCCGCCGCCGCGATCGAGGCGGGTCTCTGCAAGACCGTGCTGATCACGCATGCCGAGAGCGGCAAGTCGATGATCGGCAAGCTGCCGCGTTCGACGCCGCCGGACAGTCTCAACGGCCAGTTCGAATCGCCCTACGGCGTGTTCGGGCCGCCGAGCATGTTTCCGATTCCGGTGCTGCGCTACATGAAGACCCACGGCATCACCCATGAGCAGATCGCCATGGTCGCGGTGGTACAGCGCGAATGGGCCGCGAAGAATCCGCGCGCCACCATGAAGGCGCCGATCACGGTCGAGGACGTCCTGAACTCGAAGATGATCGCCTATCCGTTCCGCATCCTGCAATGCTGTCTCGTCACCGACGGCGGCGGCGCGCTGATCCTGACCTCCGCCGACCGGGCCAGGGATTTTCCAACAAAGCCGGTCTATATTCTCGGCACCGGCGAGAGCGTGGAAACGCCGATGGTCAGCCAAATGAAGACGTTTGACTCCTCGCGGGCGTTCCGGGTGGCGGGGCCGACCGCGTTCCGCGAGGCCGGCATCGCCCACAAGGACGTCGACCACCTGATGATCTACGATGCGTTCGCGCATCTGCCGCTCTACGGCCTCGGCGATCTCGGCTTCATGCCGCATGAAGAGACCGGCAAGTTCATCGCCGACGGCAACACCCGCCCCGGCGGCAAGCTGCCGCTCAACACCAATGGCGGCGGGCTGTCCTACATGCATTCGGGCATGTACGGCATGTACGCGCTGCAGGAGAGCGTGCGGCAGATGCGCGGCATCGCGCCGGCGCAGGTGCCGAATGCAAGGATCTCGGTCTGCCACGGCGTCGGCGGCATGTTCGCCGCGTCAGGCACGATCATTTTTACCAACGAGAGATAATCGTCATTCGGGGATGGTCCGTAAGTACCAGACCTCAGATGTGCAATTGCACATCGGGGAATCTCGAGATTCCGGGTTCGCGCGTCGCGCGTCCCGGAATGACGAGGGAAACATTCAACGCAGATAACAAAACGGGAGACATCAATGGCGCAGGGCAAATCACTCGAAGGCAAATCCATCATCGTCACCGGCGCCGGACGCGGCATCGGCAAGGAAATCGCGCTGCTCTGCGCCGCCGAGGGGGCAAAAGTCGTGGTCAACGATCCCGGCGGTGCCGCCGACGGCTCGGGATCGAGCGCCTCGCCGGCCGAGGAAGTGGTCGAGGAAATCAAGAAGCGCGGCGGCACGGCGGTGGCGAATTTCGAAACCGTTGCTGAAGCCATTCCCGCCAGCAAGATCGTCAAGATGGCGGTCGACAGCTTTGGCAAGCTCGATGGCGTCGTCAACAATGCCGGCATCCTGCGCGACGCGATCTTCCACCGCATGAGCATCGACGCCTTCGAGTCCGTCATCAAGGTGCATTTGATGGGCTCGTTCTACGTCTCGCATGCCGCCGCGCGGCTGTTCCGCGAGCAGGAGAGCGGCTCGTTCGTCCACTTCACCTCGACCTCGGGACTGGTCGGCAATTTCGGCCAGGCCAATTACGCCGCGGCGAAACTCGGCATCGTCGGCCTGTCGAAATCGATCGCGCTCGACATGAACCGCTTCAATGTCCGCTCCAACTGCGTCTCGCCATTCGCCTGGAGCCGCCTGATCGGGACCATTCCGACCGAAACCGAAGCCGAGAAGGCGCGCGTGGCAAAGATCCAGCAGATGGGGCCGGAAAAGATCGCGCCGATTTGCGCGTTCCTGCTCAGCGACGCCGCCAAGGACGTCACCGGGCAAATCTTTGCGGTGCGGATGAACGAGATCTTCCTGATGAGCCAGTCGCGCCCCTTACGCTCGATTCATCGCGACGAAGGCTGGACGCCGCAAACCATCGCCGAGCACGGCATGCCGGCGCTGAAGTCGTCGTTCTACAAGCTCGACCGGTCGGCGGATATTTTTAATTGGGACGCGATCTGATCTATCGAAATAGACCGCGGCCCTCGGCCGCGAGACGACAGATATTCCGGCGAACCTTCAGCCAGTTCGCCGGAACAAGACGTAATCGTTCCGCCCGTCGAAATCCTGAAGGTAAAGCACCCAAGCGGGGCAGGTTTCGAGTTCAAACCCGGCCTTGGACTTGCAAGATCGACGCCGGCAGAAAAAGCTCTTCCGTTCGTGGTCAGAAGAAGAGCTCTATTGTTCGCCACGACTGTCTTCAGAGCCATCCGCAATTTGGTCAAAAGCTGCGGATTGAGGGGATTCACTATATCCGGGCGGTTCAAGCGGAGGATCGCTATAGACCCCCATCGATCTCGAATTCGATGGTTTCGTACATTCAGCGGTCCCATCCTATCTCTGGCGACGAAGTACTACGTTTGAGAGCGATCAATCCGGAAGCTGTAGTACATTCTTGGCTATGATATTGCGCTGTATTTCACTTGAGCCACCGTAAATTGTAGTGGGCCGTGCATTGATGAACAGGCCTGACGGATGAAGGTCACGGTTGCCTTGCATGGGTTCCAATAGCCCGGCATTCTCGCCTGCAATTTCGAGCATCAGGTCGGTGATACGCTGAAATAACTCGGACTGGTGGACCTTGAGCATCGAAACGTCCGCGCCAAGCGTTTCGCCTTGCCTTAGTCGGTTTGCGAACGTTTCATACAAGGCCTTATGATCGGCTAGGTCGAGGCGGAGACGGACGTATCGTTCTTGAAATGCATCGCTTTCGAGGACCCCCATGCGTGAAGCCAGCAAGCGAAGACGAGCCAGGGCGTAGGAGGATTGCTTCGGAGACCCGAGGAATATCCGCTCGAACCCCAGAAGCGCCTTGGCCATGCTCCAGCCCTTGTTGATCTCTCCAACCAGGTTTTCCTGCGGAACGCGGACGTCGTCAAAGAACGTTTCGCAAAATTCCTCCTCCATATCGAGGTTTCGAATTGGACGCACGGTTATGCCTGGGAGGTTCATTGGCGCCAAAAGGAAGCTGATGCCATTTTGCTTCTTGGCATTCGCGTCTGTCCGGACCAAAAGAAAAATCCAGTTCGCGTCCTGGGCCAATGTAGTCCATATCTTTTGACCGTTTACGACCCAATGGCCGTCTACCAATTCAGCCTTGGTCCGCAAGGCCGCGAGATCGGAGCCAGCGCCGGGTTCGCTGTAACCCTGGCACCAGATATGTTCTCCCAACAGAATTTTTGGGAGGAAGAAGTCTTTCTGGGCCTGCGTGCCATAGCGAATGAGCAGGGGCCCGATCATGATAATGCCCATGTCGTTGGTGCGGGTGACGCCATGGCGCTCCGACTCCTCGATCATGATCAGCATCTTGGATGGAGAGAGCCCCATCCCACCGTATTCGCGAGGCCATCCGGGCGCGAGCCAGCCTTTTTCGGCCAGCTTCATGTACCAAACCTTGTTTTCGTTCCAGTGAAGTCGACGTGGGGGATTCCGGATATCAGGCGGATAGTTGGCCTCGATCCAGGTCCGCACGGTCGAGCGAAAGGTTTCGTCGTCAAGCGCGTTGAGGTCAGGTTGTTCGTTTGGCCGCACTGGTGTCATCGATCAATCCTCATCGCCGTCGGGAGCAAGTTTTGCGTAGCGGGAACGATGGAGCGCTGCCGAACCGTACTGGTTGCAGCGAACCATGGCGGAACGCAAAAACAGGCCTATGTCGTGTTCGTCCGTATATCCAATACCGCCGTGCAGCTGGATCGCCTGTCTCGTCACCTGCATTGCCGCGTCCGACGCTCTCGCCTTTGCTCTTGAAACCGCAGCGCGACGGACAACATTCGGAGCAGTCGAGTCGCAAATCGAAGCGGCGCTTTCGACGCTTGCACGGGTCAGGGCGATCTGAATTTTGAGGTCGGCTGCGCGATGCTGGAGCGCCTGAAAGCTGCCGATAGGGCGCCCAAACTGCTGTCGGGTCTTCAAGTAATCCAGCACAATTTCAAACGCCCGGTCCATCGTTCCCAAAAGATACGCCGCCGTTGCGAGGGCTGCATCTTCCAGCGCTTCGTTCGCGCTGGTCTCGAGGGGATCCACGACAGTGTTGCGGAGATCGAGAGTGCCGAAATGCCCTCCATCCTGGGTGAAATCTACCGAGAGCGAAGCGCCGGCGGTATCCACCTTCACCAGTGCGGTGTTCTCGCGGGTTGCAACAACCAACACGTCGGCGCCGGCCGCCATCGGAATGAATGGCCACCGTCCGCTTAGTTGATTGCTGTCTTTCGAGATGCCGGCTCCATTCGGCTCTGAGAACGGATTTTCAGGCCACGCAGGAATCGCGACTAGGCCGCCGTTCATCGCATGGTCCAAGGTTGGTCCGGTCAGCATGCGCATTGCTGCGATACAGGGGATTATCGGCTCGGGTACCACACGGCTCGCCCTAGACGATCGATTCCAAGAAAGTTGTCATATGGGTGGGATTCATCGGTCGTTTCGAGCTCCTATATAGCGGTGGAGGGGCTTTGTGACGAAGGA
>LNAP01006226.1_pt1 | contig 10357 bp, 14 predicted proteins | sample 602601 | NCBI WGS metagenome assembly LNAP01 (sample SAMN02440304, study PRJNA202911) | soil metagenome | biome: Subtropical and temperate rainforests or woodlands; isolation source: soil samples (1 kg each in a 20% v/v slurry with milli Q water) were... ...
AGCGTTACGCGCTCTTCGATGGTCAAGTGGGTGTAGTGAGTAGTCATGCAGCACCTTACCTCGGGTGTTGCACTTGGTCACTGAGACCGCCGTTCCTATCCAAGAAAGCGAGTTGTCTTCCGGGAGACAATGATACGTAGCAGAATGGACTGTCCGGGTCACACGGGATACATAAGCCAATACCGGTTCAGCCCTTCCTATAACCCAAACTCGTGGCGGTATTTCTTCCAGGGTGGGACCAGCTATATGGTCGTATCCAGGTAAATCCATCCCCCTTGCTGTGGGCTGCATATCATGAGCGAAATGCTCAACTGCTACACAAAGTGGTATCCCGATCAATAGCATTTTTGCGATGAAAATAAAGCCTTTTTTGAACATTATTCGGGCCTCCAGCCCAGTACCTAAAATAAAAAACGTGAAAGCATACTCGCTAAGACGGCATATAGCCTTAATTATTATCAGTCATTCGAGCGTTGCTATTCTTATGACAGCACCTTTTCTCCAGGGTCATCTCGAACGAACAACGCTTCAAATGCTACTGCTCGTCGCCCTCCCCTCGCCCAATCGCATCGCCTAGACTACTGTATATCCAAACAGTACAGATAAGGCATGACCTTGGACCCGTATGAAATCGAAGACACCAGCGATTGGGAGGGTTGTCCAACCCGGCTGGAAACCGTCAAGCATTACGCAAGCATGCTCGAGGAAGACATCCAGGTGCTGAAGGTGGAGCTGCGCGCAGCGAAGGAAAACATTTCAGGTCTGGTCCAGATGAACGACCAGCTCTCGTCGGAACTGACGAGAGCCCGAACATGGTTGGCAAACCGCGAAGCCGAAACCACTGTGCAATTGGGCGAGATCCAAAGCCTTACCCTGGTCCTATCCCAGAAGGAAAGGATCATTCGTGAGTTGGAAGCGGGGAAACGAACGAAGTAGGGATGACTGGCTTCTAAGGGACGTCCTTGAAAAAAATGTGGTGACCCAGCGTCAGCGTATTTTTAGCGCCCTTCGTCCAGGCGGGTGGCTTCGGCATGGTCGTCGCGTAGTAGTGCGTTGCGCCGCCGGTGGGATCAGGAACCTTTCCGTCAATGACCTGATCGGCAGCTATGCGTGCCTGCGCGAGCTCGCGGAAGGGGATTTGTTTTGCGCCACTCAGATAGGCGTAGTTGGGATCGTTCCTGTTCCAGCAACTGAACTGCCAAGGTTTCTGGCAAACGCCGGTGTATCCCTCCCCCCACCACGATTTGTCCTTGCCGTCATTCACGCGGTTGCGGATGGTCCAGGCCACGGAAATTTGGCCGGCCAGACCTTCACCGCGGGCCTCGCCCCACAGCGTACGAGCAAGAATGTCGCGGTCTTTATCAGTGACTGTCATCACTTTTCTCCAGGCAAAAAAATACCGGCTAGGCCGGTCGCGTAGTTTCAGTCTGATCAGGCTGGTGCCGCACCAGTCAACCGCTTATGGGGTTCCTGGCTATTCGGGTGTCTGTGACATCATCGGATCAGCGATGCCGCGACAAAGAGGTGGTCGAGCTGCTCATCTATCAGCCCAAGCTGCTGCGCTAGTATCGCCACAAGCGGCCAGTCTCTACGGACTTCAGTCGCGTATTGCCACTGAATGCGCGCCGCCTCGCCGTCGGCGCCATCCATGCTGTTGATGAATGCTTCAACTTCGCTCAAGCGCCCAGAATTTAGGAGCGCTAGGCGCGCTTGCATCATGGTTACCGACTCAGGAACAACTTGATCAGGTATTGGAGTATCAACGAGAACCGGCATGCCATGCTCATCAGCCGCGATCAATTTCAAACCGGTTGCCTCACCTGCTAAAAGGATCGCATAGGTGCTGCGCGATATCTCAACAGCGTCCTCGGGGAAGCGGCCGTGCACATCAGGGTCATAGAAACCTTTTGTCGACTCCGACCAGTACATATTTCGATCCATTGGAAGCTCCGATTAATGTCCAAAAGCGAGATAGAAACAGCCGAAAGTGCCATTTGTTGTGCCCCGAATTTGCGTGAGACTCAACGGTTGCCAGGCAACATAGCCAGCCGCGACCGAATCATTGTCACTCCCCACGACACCGAAAATTGCATTCGGAAAGGCCGTTGGGAGGGTCACTACGGTATTAGTGGTAACCACTGCAACGCTCCCCCACTGCAGGATGAACCCACCGAGCCAACTCGGAAATTTGATGTATCCGTTCGTTCCCGGGCTAAACACAAAGCCGAATGCCAACTTCTTCGGCGTAATAATGGTTGTGTCATCAACCCCAGCATTCACTTGAGTCTGCGTGGCGATCTTGGCCCAACCAAACACCGTTTCGGTCGCCTGCACAACAACGGCGGCGATTGCCTGGAACACCCGAAGCGGCGTCATGACCTTGCTGTTGTCGATGCCCGCCTCGGCTTCCACCTGGGTGGCTTGTGCACCCCTGAGTTTCTTCGGCGTCACGATGGTTGCGTCATCGGTGCCGGTTGTCACTTGCGCCTGGGTGGCAACCTTAGCCCAGCCAAAAACCGTTTCGGTAGCCTGGGCGACGACCTTGGAAATTGCCTGAAATACCCGCAGAGGGCTCATCCACTTTGTGTTGTTGGTCCCGGTTTCTGCCTCTACCTGGGTGGCGAGTTCCGTGGGCGCGTGATTGCCTATAATCAAGACAATCGCGGCTTTCAGTTGAGTTTTGTCCTCCTCATCAGGTGTCAGCCCTGCCTCGCTGATGACGTTCAGTATTTCCTCGGTAACGGAATTGCCCCACGCCGAAGGGATCAATGATCCCGGCGTTCCAGCCAACGGATCCTCATCAACAAACTTGCCATCTACCAAGCCGATGCTGGGCACACTAATCGGAAAATCCACGTTCTTACCTCTCAGTCGTAATTGATGTGCACAACCGTGTGCGCCGGTGCCGGCCGACGGATTAGGCATTCGAGTGCGTTGCCAGGGTTGGTGCCGAAGCGTTCACCCCAGTAGCTGACGCCGAAGCGTCGACCCTGCTTTTGGCGGCCCCCGGTGTTCAACGTCCACATGAACTGGGCGCGCCAGGTACCGAAGTGCGCCGAGCCAAAACGAGAACGCCCCATACGGGGCGCTCGGTGTTCAGTGATGGTGGCGTTCGGGTAGCCCTGGCTAACGGCAATTTCAATGAAGTACGCGCGACTCTGCCCCCCCACCTCTACCAGCCGCCGGCGAACGGCAAGCCGGCGATCTTCGAAGGCCGGATTTGGGCCGAGACAAACATCTGGTAGCCCCATGATTGACTCCCAGTCCGGCACCAGCTCGCTCACGCCTGCCGGATCCATTTCGTTCAGCAACGCCACTGCGCGGGCATCAAGTCGTGAGAACTCCACTGCAACACCTCCGAGCACGCGCGCCACCTCCGGAACAAGTTCCGGGTCCCACGCAGGTCCGGGAGGCAGAAGCCCTTGAAGCTGCAATCGATATTCCTCGGCGGTTCTGATCACAGCCATGTGATGCCCCCGAACGTCAGCAGTTGGTTGGTCGCGGGCACAACATCGGCGGCGGGCGAAACAAGATCGTGATCGGTTTCACCTGTAGAGCCACTGACCGCCGCGGCGATATGCGTCAACAGCAGAGTTTCACCAAGCCCCGCTTCTCGCTCATGAAGGTCTATCAACTGCGCTTGAATGGCTGCGCGCACCGCGGTGGTATCAGGTACAGCGTGAATGCTGTACAGAACAGGAACTTCGACGGGTGCCAGCACGTACAGCTCGGCGGTGACTGGACGCACATTCGGCTGCTCGATGTAGGCCTTAACCTCAGCGAGCTGCGCTGGGTTAGGCACTGGCTGTGCGTCACCATCACGCATCACGAACAAGCCCACGGTGCCTGGCCCCAGGTAATTGCGCCGGCACCAAGCGCGTGTAACTCCCGGAACTTCAAGAGCCCAGGTTTCATAATCGTCGGCAGATCCACCGTGCGGTATAACTCGGTACGAGCGAACGACGCGCGCGCGTAGCGACTCCACGCTCTCTTGAGCTATGCCACCGGCAAGCCCGGGCGCCAACACAGTGAATGCATTGACCACCCCTTCAACCGGCTGAACAAGCGTCATGGTCAGGCCCGCATCGGCATTGCCCAGAACTCCAGCGTCCACTGCCGCGATCGTTGTTGTATTGATTCCTGCAGCAGTCGTGATGCCTGTCGTCACCTTATAGGTTCGACCATCACTGGCCTGCAGCACTACATCGACATCAAGGACGGCGAGCGCGGCTGCCGTGAAGCTAACCGTTCCTTCCGCTGGCTGGGCCGCATTCCGAGGCTGGTTCAGCCGCAGAGCGGCCACACGCTCCAAAGTTTCCTCATCCGCTCGGTCGGGCAGGATCTGATCAACGATCCAGTCCATGTAGCCGTACAGACCATAGGCTGTGCCGGACAGGGTGCGGGCGAGCACTTGTGCGTCGGATCGGCGCAGCGCATCGCTGGCCAAGTCGTTTTGAGTGCGATCAATCAGCACCGGCAGTGAAGGTGTTTCAAACGGCATAAATCACCTGCCATGCGGTAGTGGGTTTTATTTCCAGCCGAGCGCCGCCAGTGATCGTCAGAATCACAATCAGGTTGAGCCTGCTGATGTCGATCTTCTCGCTGCTGATTTCGATACCGATCACATGACCATCGTCGAGAAGCCAGCGCAGTGCCTCATCGGCGTAGAACTCAGCGTCTCGCTGGGTGGCTGGTGTCAGCTTCACGCGGCGAAGCAACCACAGGCGAGAGCCGATGCGGTCATCAGCAATCGCGGGGTAACTGTCGCCCCACCAGCCGTATAACTCTTCATCATCGACGGGGTCGTCAGAGGTCGCGCGGCGCCAGGTATACAGACTGATCATCACGGCGCGGATCAGGGCTGCTTCGGCCGTATGGGAAATAATCATCCGGCCTCCGGAACAGGTGGACCGCTTTGGTCATCACCCATTTCCACACCGATGTGTGGGTGGTTGATCTGGCTGACTCCGCCGGCGACCTGATCACCTTGGGACACGATCTGCCCAGTCTGGGTAATTGTCGGGGTGTCGAAGTTCACGGAGTTGGTGGCCTTGATATTCAGCGTTTCGGTTTCGATGTCGATGATCCGCCCGCGCTTGAAGTGAACCTTGTCCCCCTCATCCGTGTAGATCGCCACCTCGCCGGGTTTCAACTCCTTGATCCGGTACCGCCGGTCAGAAGCCACCAGCACGACAGCATGGGAACGATCACCGCCGAGAAATGCCGTCAGAACCTCTGCGCCAGCCAGCGGGTTGCTGGTATAGCCGTAAGGTTCGAAGTGCTCAGCGCCATCCTTCAGCTCGCCGGCAGTTAACCGGACCTGCAGTGTCTGCATCATTTTCCCGGCGGCCGCCAGCACCACGGTGCCGCGGGCCATCATGCTTTTCAGGCTCATTGGGTGGGCTCGTAGTCTGCGGGAATGAGGTATTCGAAGTTGTCGCCCTTGCCGCCTTTCTTCAGCTTGCGGTTTTTCAACGAGTCGTTCGGTTCAGGCTCGAAGCTGTCCGGAGGGCCGACCTCCATCCTTGTGATCATGCCGACCTCGCTGAGGACGTAGGTCACCCGGGCAATGAGCATCCAACGGTCGAACCCGATGATTGGGTCGATGACTCGAACCAACATGTTGTGTTTCCAGAGAGCGCCATTGGTCTGTCGCCAACCCTGTACGGTGTAAGTGGTGGTGAGCGCCTTGCCCATCCGAGTAACGCTTTCCCAATTCGCCCTGGCCTGCGCCAACTCCTGAGTCAGTTGCCCAGATTGCTGGATGACCATTACGCGACGGCGAGTCACTCGATTATCAGTGACAGTGGCCGATACTTCCGCCGCATCGGCGCCGAACTCTTGGTCGGTACCGCTCTTCTGGCCCAGCACACGGTATTCGGAAAAGACGGCGGAGAAGTCCAGGCCGGCGCTGCCGGTGAGGATGTTCTTTCCAACTTCCAGATTATCGAAGGCGCGCCCCTCGCTGCCCGGGCGAGCCAGCACCACCATGCCAGTGGCATCGTCGGTTGAAAAAACCCTGAACAGGGTCAGCAACCGGTCAATGGATTCAAACACCGTCTCGCCCGGTTCAATGGTGTGGTCCGAGAGCTTGGCGCTTTCCGGGATCTCGCTGCGCACCTTGATGTTGTAGGGCGCTGCCAATGCGGTGACGATAGACAGCACGCTCTGGTTGTTCCACTGCCCTGGCTCGTTGATCGCTGCACTGTCCACCAGATCGGCGGTCAGCGACCTACCACTGATGGACATGGTGATTTTCTTGTCGTCGTAGTCGATGGGAGAAGCGAACACCCAGCCGGTCAGCACCAGGTCATCCCCGATGCGGATCTGGCATTTCGCACCTTCACGGATTGGCCGGCCAATGTCCTGTCCAGGCCACTTCCAGGTGATGCTCAGATTGAACGACCGCGCTTGATCTTCGAGCCCTGGCGTAATCTCCACCGATTTCCAGCCAGAGTAATCCGAACCGTCAACTGTCAGCGTGACGGTGTTTTCATCTTCGAGCATGGGCTACCTCTGGGCGATCTTGATCGGCACCGCCGGAATAAAGCCTGGGTGACGGATACGATTGCGCTGCACAACCTCTGACTCGCGGGTGGCATCACCAAATCTTCGATACGCCAGGACCAAAGCCGACAGGGTTTCGGGCGGAGTGATGTCCACCAGTCGAACCCCCGAGGCCGCCACAGCGGTCAAGTGCTTCACTACCGTTTGACGCAAGGTGTTCAGCACCACGTAATGAGCCGAGCCCGCTTTCAATGACGCCTCAATCATCGCCGCATTGAGGTTGTCACGCAGCTCAAGCACATCATCAGCGACCGGGACCTCGGCGCGCACGAATGTCTGATTGGCCTGCTGCTCGACCGATGGCGTCGTATTCGTTGATACCGGCTGCGAAGCAATCGGCATCTCGCTCACGATCAGTGCGATTTGAAGCAACAGGGCGTCCTGCACCAAATCGGCTGCTGCCTGAGACGCCGCCACTGCATCGACACCGCCCAGTGGGCTAACGGAATTGATGCTGGTGACTGCTTCGGTTTGCTGGCTGGCCGTGGCCACCGTGTCGCGGTAGCTCGTTTCTTCCCCGAGATAGTCCTGCACCGAGAAGTCACTGAAATAGCTGGAGAACAGTGACGACAGCGAATCCGGAGCGTTCATGATCGATTGCGCCAGCCCCGTCAGGTTGGTGAAGACCGCCACAAACGGCGCGAACTGTCGCTGGATCACCGTATAGACCGCCGACAAACTGTTGCGCAGGCGGGCCAACCCACCACAGATAAGCGCCTCGAAGAAAATCCGGCGCTTACTGGTCTCTTTGGCGTCATACAGAATGCGCAGGAAAGAGATGAGGATCGCCATAATTGCGCCCTGCCAAAGTGGATTGCTCAGAGCCATCCAGAGTGCGGCCCATGCGTCCGGGTTCTTTTCAGGCATGGTTCGCATCCGATGTCCTCCCTTGCGGGGAGCGTGATAGATCCGACTCCGACAGCACTCCCAGCTCGGGGCAATGGGTGTGGTGGAGTCGAAAACGAAAAAGCCCCGGCAAATGCCGAGGCTCTGTGAACTGGTGAAAGCAAAAAGCCCAGCGGGGCTGGGCTTTGATGTGTCGTCTCTCATACGCGCAAGATCGACATGATGGGGTTAATTTATGATCATTCCGCCACTACGTCAAGCGGCATCAATGAAGATCTGCTCCCGGTCGAAAATCTCGGTTGCGTGGACGACTGCGGCCTCTTCCAGCGACTCCAATCGCTTGGCGATGCCGGTCTTCCAGCGTCGGCGCGTTGACTCCGGCTTGCCTTCCGTGTCCCAGCTGTTCATGTCGTAGAACTCGGCCGGCAGCACGATCATGTCGGTCGAGCGTTTACCGACTTGCACGCCCCTCAGCTTCGGAATCGCCCACGCAGTCAGCGCCTTATATATGAAGAGTTGCGGTGCTGGGGACGTGGTTCGAGCCACCAGGCGCCCGATGGCTGCGACCTTGTTGGCCTTGTGCGTCGAATACTTGGCGACCAGAACATCCCATTGGGCTGGCTCAAGCTGACGATGCAGGAGCGCATAAAGGCAGCAGTCGTAATCGAACTTGTCACGCACCGACAGCGAGCTGCCGGTGCCACCCTGACGAAGGTCGGCATCGATAAGCTTCTGCCATGACTGCTTGGTGCTGTTGTCGATGTTGTCGGCGGCGAGCACCCGGACCAGTGTCCCCATCACGTCTTTATAGATACCCATCGCTCAATCCCCCGTGAAGTTCGAAGCGCCGGCGCCGCGGCGGTTGTTCTGTTTGTATTGTTCGTGGGCGCCGCCCTGTTCCTGCTTTGCCCTGGCCAAGTCTGCGGCCATGTTCTGCAGCTTCAAGCTGAGCTGCTGCACCAAGTCGGGGAGCGGTAAGGCCTCACCGGTAGTGGCGCAGACCCAGCCCGAGGCATTGCACTGAACGCAATCAAGCTGATGGAACACGCCACTGACGACTGTTGCGCCACGGCAGATCCCGCACACCATGAGCGGCTGCGATTCACGTCGGAAGGCAGGACCGTGGCTCTTGATCATTTTGCCTCCAGCAGTCGGCTGTGAACCTCGCGGATGTTGATCCCCGTCGCGCTATCCAAAACGAGCGGCGCCCCACCACCCTTCATCCTTATAGAGAGCACCCGAGTCAGCCCGGCATTCCCCTGCACTTTTTCAATGCGCATCACGCTGATGTCGTCCGGATTAACAGCGAGGCCTGAGGCCTGATCGACTAAAACCAGCATTTTTAAACCTCGCCTATGGTTGATTCTTGAAAGGCCTCGCAGGCCTTGTTCTGTGCGGCTTGCAGCGGATTACCCGAATTTTCGTTTCTACCTTCCTTCAACCCGTGAATCAGGTAAAAACCCTTCTGGTCTAAATGGGTGTGCCACAGTTCGAGGGCGGCGCGCTTACGCTCTTCCACCGTTGTGTGGATGTACGCCTGCACGTTGTGGCCCATTGCGTGGTTGATCAGCATCTCCCCAATCAGGAAGTCGACCCCGAGGTCTGCCCATCCGGTCCTGGCCAACTTGCGCAGATCGTGACTGCTCCACTCACCCTTCCCCAGCCCGGTGAACACGGCGCTGGCCTGCGCCTTGCTCATGCCCTTCCCGTTTTTGGATGGAAAAAGGAACTGGCCCTCGTAGCTGCATGCTTTCTGGTGAGCGCGGTATCCCATCAGCAGGGCGCTTACCTGGTCGGTCAGTGGGAGCGAGTGCTCGACGCGAGTCTTCGTGTTGCCCACCGGCAGATACCAGGTGCGCTCGGCGATACTGATATGCGACCACTGAGCCTTGCGGGTCTCGCCGATCCGCGTGCCGTGGCAGAGCATCATCAGCGCGAGCATGGCGGGCTGTTGGTCGGCATCAAACAGCGTATGCAGCTGGGTCAACAGAGGTTCGATTTGCACGCCACGGAGGCGCGCCGGCTTAGCCTTGATCTTGGTCTTGGAGAAGTCGCTGAACTTGATGCCTGTCATAGGGTTGGCCGGGATCAGGCCCAGCGTGTGAGCCTGACGACATGCAACCACCAGCAGGCCGAAGATCAACCGCACGAATTCGAGTGACAGTGTCTCCTGCAGCGGCCACATCAGTTGGGTGTCGAGCGTGCCGTGACGTACATCGACCAGCGAAAGATCACCCACGCGCGGTATCAGGTGGCGGGCAATGGCGGACTTCCCAGTGGCCTTGCGCTCGTCCGACAGGCTGCGATCACGGCTCATCCGGTCGGCGTACCACTTCAGCAACTCCCCCAGTGTTGCCCAGGGCGATACCGCCGCCCCTGCTTCCGGATCAGTGCCCAGCCGAATGCGAAGATCGGGCAGTGCGGCCAATACAGCCTTCGCCGACAAGTCGGGATAGGCACCGATCCGGTTCCATTTCTTGCGCACCACTAGGCTCCATGTGCCACGCGGGCGCGCCTCGGTGAAGCGGAAATACAGACCCGGGTGACGAGGGTCACGCATCAACACTGCGGCCGGGTCTTCCGCGCGACGGCGCAGCTCGGCATCGGAGAAGGCCACGGTCATCGTCATGCAGCCACCACTGTAGGAGCGAGCCGCAGATAAGCGCGGATCTGCTCCATCGCATCGAAATGCCCGCGACAGACCACGGCGAGGTAACCCTGGTCGTTCAGCTTGCGAATGCGCTCGTGCTGGCTGGCCGAGATAGCCGCATCGTTCGGCGGTGTGGCTTTGAACTCGATGTACAGGCCGAAGAAGCCACCGCGGGCCATGGTCAGTACCAGATCCGGAATCCCGGCCACCACGCCCTGCTGCTTGAGTTTCGCAGCCACTGCCTTGTGCCGGTGACCGCCGTTCGGAACGTGATAGATCAGGTCAGCTACGGCC
>LNAP01006227.1_pt1 | contig 10356 bp, 9 predicted proteins | sample 602601 | NCBI WGS metagenome assembly LNAP01 (sample SAMN02440304, study PRJNA202911) | soil metagenome | biome: Subtropical and temperate rainforests or woodlands; isolation source: soil samples (1 kg each in a 20% v/v slurry with milli Q water) were... ...
TACCGGTTTTACGTCTACTCAAAGGGAATGAGGGGCTTCCTGAGATAACCGGACAGGCCACGCTGGGGCTTAAATGCGCTATTTGCTGATGTTGCTGTTGTGCTTGCCCCTCATGGCGAGCGCCGTCGAATTCGATGAATTCACCCAGAGCCTTCCCCTGGGCCGAACCCTGCAGGTCTACGAAGACGCGGGCGGTCAGGCGACCATCGCCGATGTCCGTGCGCAAGCCGCGGCCGGTAACTTCAAGCCCCACGATAAAGCCACCCTCAACGCCGGTTACTCGCGTTCGGTGTTCTGGCTGAAAATCGATCTGCATTACCGTCCGTCGAACCCGGCGGCGCAACGGACCTGGCTGCTGGAACTGGCCTATCCGCCCCTCGATCACCTCGATCTCTACTTGCCCGATGCTGGCGGTGACTTTCGATTGGCCCGGCAAACAGGCGATGCGTTGCCGTTTGCCAGTCGCGAGTTCCGCCAGAACAACTACCTGTTCGATCTCGATTTCCTGCCTGACCAGGCGCAAACCGTGTACTTGCGCCTGCAAAGCGAAGGGTCGATCCAGGCGCCCGTCACCTTGTGGTCGAGCACCGCTTACCTCGAAGAACAGCCGGTCCGCCTTTATGTGCTGGGGCTGATTTATGGCGTGTTGTTGGGGATGCTGGTCTACAACCTGTTCATCTACCTCAGCGTGCGCGACACCAGCTATCTCTATTACATCTTCTACATCGCTTCCTTCGGCCTGTATCAACTGTCAGTGAACGGCGCAGCCGTGGAGTATTTCTGGCCGGACAATCCGTGGTGGGCCAACGCCGCGACGCCATTCTTCATCGGTTGTGCTGGACTGTTCGGCAGCCAGTTCGCCCGCAGCTTCTTGCAGACGGCCAACCACAGTCGCTGGCTCGACCGTTTACTGTTGGCGCTGGTGGCGTTCAGTGCGCTCGTGGTCGGGTTGTCGTTGATGACCAGCTACGCCTTGGCCTTGCGCCTGGCAACAGCCTTGGCGTTGGTTTTCACCGTGGCGATTTTCATCGCCGGGCTATGCGCCTGGCTGGGTGGCTTGCGGGTGGCCCGATATTTCATCATTGCCTGGTCGGCCTTCCTGCTCGGCGGCATCGTCAACACCCTCATGGTGTTGGGATACCTGCCGAACGTGTTCCTGACCATGTATTCCAGCCAGATCGGTTCGGCCATCGAAGTGGCGCTGCTGTCCCTCGCCTTGGCCGACCGCATCAACGCCATGCGCGAGCAGCAAGCGCAGACGCTGTTCGATGCCGGTCAGAAACTCGAGGTGCTGAACCAGCAACTGGCCCACAGTAACAAGCTCAAGGATGAATTCCTCGCCACCCTGACCCACGAATTGCGCACGCCCATGAACGGTGTGATCGGTTCGCTGGAGTTGATGCAAACCGTCGAGATGGACCCGGAACTGGAGCAATACCAGCAAACCGCCGCCGGCTCCGCACGGGACATGATGCGCATGGTCAACGGCATCCTGACCCTCACCGAGTTGCAGGCCGGCAAGCTTAAAGTCATCCCGGCAACGTTCAGTCTGCGTGGCGTGGTCGACACCTTGCGCACCCAATTCGAGGGCAATGCTTCAGGCAAGTCCCTGGACTTCAAAGTCGAAGTGATGCCGGGCCTGCCGGATCGCTTGAACGGTGACAGCGCCAAGTTGGCGCAATGCCTGGAATGCCTGCTGGATAACGCCATCAAGTTCACCCGGGTCGGCGGGCTGGCCCTGCGCGTGACGGGCAAACCGGTGGAAAACGGCCGGGTGTCGCTGTCGTTTGCGGTGATCGACACCGGTATCGGTTTTACCGATCTGGGAGAGGCGACGCTGTATCAGCGCTTCTTCCAGCTCGACGGCTCGATGACCCGTGAATACGGCGGCCTGGGCGTAGGCCTGGCGATCTGTCGGCAACTGGTCGAATTGCTCGGCGGACGCCTGACCCATCGATCCGAGCCCGGCAGCGGCAGCCGTTTCCAGTTGGACGTCGAGTTCGAACTGCCTGTGGTCGAGCGGCCGGCAGTGCCCTTGATGACCCGCGAGTTTCCGCGTCTTCGATTGCCACAGGACTGCACGGTGCTGCTGGTGGATGACAACAGCATCAATCAATTGGTGATGCGTGGCATGTTGCTCAAGCTCGGGTTCCGGGTGCGCGCCACCGACAGCGGCGCTGCCGCGCTCGACCTCTTGCAGCGTGAAAGCTTCGATGCGGTCCTGCTCGATGGTCAGTTGCCGACGCTGGATGGCACCGCCTTTTGCTGCCAGATCCGCGGCTTGCCGGGCTGTGCCGACTTGCCGGTGTTCGTGATTGCCGTGAGCGCCGACCGGGAGCGCTGCCCGACGGGAGCCTTGATCGATCACCTGAGCAAACCGGTGAAATTCGAGGATCTGCAAGCGGCGCTCTATCGCCGGGTACTCTGTTCGGGGCAAGGCGAAAGCGCCGACATTTAGGCGGGTATGACACTTTGTTCGGCCAAGAGGCGGTGCTTAACTGAATCCCTTGGCTGACCAAAGGAGCCCCGTCATGAACCTGCATCAGTTCGCCGAAACCCACGAAGTCACCAATCAGCCCCCGTCGCTGGACGGCGCCAACCTCTATCGCATCGACCTGCCTTTGCAAGAATGGTCTCGGCGTTTCGGGGCGGGTTGGGCCGAGTCGCGGATCGACGCTTATGGTGCATTGGCCGGCGGGCCGCTGATGGAAGCAGGGTTCCTGGCCAATCAGAACAAACCGGTGTTCGTCAGCCATGACCGATACGGGCATCGCATCGACCTGGTGGAATTTCACCCGGCGTATCACCAGTTGATGCGCACGGCGGTCGAGCACGGCTTGACCTCATTACCCTGGGCACATCCGCAACCTGGCGCCCATGTGGCTCGCGCGTCGATGACGTACCTGCACAGCCAGGCCGAAGCCGGCAGCGGTTGCCCGTTGACCATGACCTTCGCCAGCGTCCCGGCGATGCGCCTGCAACCGGACCTGGCCGAGCAGTGGCTGCCGAAAATCCTCTCGACCGAATACGACCCGCGCAATGTCGGCATGGCCCACAAGGCCGGTGTCACCATCGGCATGGCGATGACCGAGAAACAGGGCGGCACCGACGTGCGGGCCAACACCACCAAGGCGTACCCGGTCGGCGCCAGTGGCCCGGGCCAGGCTTATGAATTGGTCGGGCACAAGTGGTTCTGTTCCGCGCCGATGTGCGATGCCTTCCTGACGTTGGCGCAGACGGACAAGGGTTTGACCTGTTTCCTGCTGCCACGCCATCGCCCGGACGACACGCGCAATCAGTTCTACATCCAGCGCCTGAAGAACAAACTCGGCAATTGCTCCAATGCTTCCAGCGAGGTCGAGTTCCGCGGCGCGCTGGCGTGGATGGTCGGTGAAGAAGGGCGCGGTGTCCCGACCATCATTGAGATGGTCGCGATGACTCGCTTCGATTGCATGGTCGGTTCCAGCTCGCTGATGCGTCAGGCGCTGACCCAGGCCAGCCATCACTGCGCACATCGCATGGTCGGCGGCAAGTTGCTCAGCGAACAGCCGTTGATGCAAAACGTACTCGCCGATCTGGCGCTGGAAAGCGAAGCGGCCCTGGCCTTGAGCCTGCGCATGGGCAAGGCGCTGGATCATCTGGATGACAGCCACGAAGCCAAATTCGCCCGGTTGGTGACGGCGGTGGGCAAGTACTGGATCTGCAAGCGCGCCCCGGCAATGATCAACGAAGCCGCCGAATGCATGGGCGGTGCGGGCTATGTCGAGGAAAGCATCCTCCCGCGCCTGTACCGTGAGGCGCCGGTCAATTCGACGTGGGAAGGTTCCGGTAACGTGCAGTGCCTGGACGTGCTGCGGGCGCTATCGAAGGAGCCAGGTGTGCTTGATGTGTTGTTCAGCGAGTTGGGTGATGGTCAGGGCGATAAGCGCCTGGCTGCGCACATCAGCCAGTTGCAGACGGCGTTCAAGGACACCAGCGACATTCAATACCGTGCGCGGCAGCTCACTGAAGACATTGCGCTGGGGCTTCAGGCCAAACTGTTGCTGGAAGCCGGCAACTCGGCAGTCAGCGATGCGTTCATCGCCAGTCGCCTCGGCTCGGCCGGTCGGGTGTATGGCGCGTTGCCGCGTGGGCTGGAAGTGGAAGCGATCGTCGCCCGCTCGACTCCGCAGGGTTTTTGACCACGATGGCATGAACCACACAGAACCCCTGTAGGAGTGAGCCTGCTCGCGATAGCGTTGGCACATCCAACATCTATGTGACTGACAAGCCGTTATCGCGAGCAGGCTCACTCCTACAGGGGCTATCAGTGACATATAGCCAACACGCCACTGTTCCCGTGAAGCGACGATGCAGGCAAGATGAAGCTCTGCAAGTCAGAACACAGGATGCTGATCGTGACCGAAGCTTTTATTGTCGTTCAAACCGCCGAGCAAGCCGTGGACCGGCTTGCGCTCTTGCACAATCGTGCAACCACCGCGCTGAACCAGGCGCTCAAGCGTTATCTCAAGGACCGAGTCGAGCCGGACGCTGAACAGCGTGCGATGTTTCGTTATCCCGAACTGCGTCTGACCTACCACTGCCAGGGCGAAGTCCCACAGACCACCCGCGCTTACGCCAAGGTTCAGTTGCCTGGGACCTACAGTGTCACCGTCACCCATCCGGCGGCGTTCCGTAAATACCTGCTGGAACAACTCGTGCCGTTGATGCACGACTTCACCGTGACCGTCGAAGTCGGCATCAGCCAGCAAAACATTCCTTATCCTTACGTGGTCGAGCAGGGCGATGAACTGGCCGGCTCCGGCGTCACCGCTGCCGTGCTGGCGCGGGTGTTCCCGAGCACCGACTTGTCCGCCGCGACCGACGGCATTGCCGATGGCTTGTACGACTGGGAGAACACCGATCCGCTGCCACTGGCCCTGTTCGATGCCGCGCGGGTGGATTTCTCCCTGCGTCGACTGGTGCATTACACCGGCAGCGACTGGCGTCATGTGCAGCCGTGGATTCTGCTGACCAACTACCACCGGTACGTTGACCAATTCATCGTCCATGGTTTGGAGCAGTTGCGCAGTGACCCGCGTTTCGTGCGCATGGTATTGCCCGGCAACGTGATCATCGAAAAGAGCATGGACCACGGCGAAGCCTCGGCGATTGCTGCGGGCGTGGTGTGGCACCGCTATCAGATGCCGGCCTATCACCTGATTGCCAGCGATGGCCATGGCGTGACCCTGGTGAACATCGGCGTCGGCCCGTCCAACGCCAAGAACATCACCGACCATTTGGCGGTGCTGCGTCCACATTGCTGGTTGATGATCGGCCACTGTGGCGGTTTGCGTCAGTCGCAGACCATTGGCGACTACGTGCTGGCGCACGCTTACATGCGTCGTGACGGGATTCTCGACCGGGTGGTGCCGCCGAACATTCCGATCCCGGCCCTGGCCGAAGTGCAGATGGCCTTGCAGCAAGCGGCCGCCAACATTACCGGCGAAAAGGGCGACGAGCTGAAAAAACGCCTGCGCACCGGCACCGTGTTGACCTACGACGACCGTAACTGGGAATTGCGCTGGGCGCAGGAGCGTCCGCTGATCAACTTGTCCCGCGCCGTGGCGGTGGACATGGAAAGCGGCACCATCGCCGCCCAAGGCTATCGCCTGCGGGTGCCCTATGGCACGTTGCTCTGTGTGTCGGACAAACCGCTGCACAGCGAAATCAAGCTGCCGGGTTCGGCCAACGCCTTCTATGAGCGCGCGGTCAGCCAGCACTTGAAGATCGGCATCGAGGCGGTGGATCTGTTGCGCACCGAACTCAACTCGTTGCACTCGCGCAAACTGCGCAGCTTCGACGAGCCGCCGTTCCGCTGATTCGTGATGGTCATTTGACGGTCAGGGCACTAGCATTGGCAGCCCTGACCGTTAGATGCTCCTCTTTCCCATGTCCCGTCCACAACGTCCCGTTTCTCGCCGCCCTGGCGCGAAGCCTGCGCCATCCTCCCCAGCCCCGCGCCGTGTCGCCAAAGCGCCGCCGGCCGAGCCGAAGCTGATCCTGTTCAACAAACCCTTCGATGTGCTGACCCAGTTCAGTGACGAAGGAGGGCGGGCGACGCTCAAGGATTACATCGAGATTCCGGGGATCTATCCGGCAGGACGGCTGGACCGCGACAGCGAAGGATTACTGCTGCTGACCAACGATGGCCAGCTGCAAGCGCGAATCGCCGACCCGAAACACAAATTGGCCAAGACCTATTGGGTGCAGGTGGAGGGTGAGCCGAGCGCTGAGCAGTTGCAGCGTTTGCGTGACGGCGTCGAACTGAATGACGGCATGACCTTGCCGGCCGAGGCGCGGCAATTGGAGGAGCCCGAGCTGTGGCCACGCAACCCGCCGGTGCGCTTTCGCAAAAGCGTGCCGACCAGTTGGCTGGAGTTGGTGATTCGCGAGGGGCGCAACCGTCAGGTGCGGCGCATGACAGCGGCCGTCGGCTTGCCGACGTTGCGCCTGGTACGGGTCAGAATCGGCGACTGGACAATCGAAGGACTCGATCAGGGCCAGTGGAAGGAAGTGCCGGCGCGCTTATAACGTGCCGGTTTCGATCAGGCCGATGACCACGCTTTTGATCACGAACGCAGCCACGCCCAGACCCAGTACGAAGAACAGAATGAACGAGCCAAAACGTCCGGCCTTGGATTTTTTCGCCAGATCCCAGACGATGAAACCCATGAAAATGATCAGGACGCTGACCAGTCCGGTCATCATCCACTCTTCGAGTACGGCAGGATCCATTGAATATCTCCAGCGCGGGCGGGGCTAAAAGGCGCTGGAGTATACGGCATGGGGACGGGCTGGAGGATTGACCTGCGGCAGTGTGTCGCAGTCATTCGTCGCCTGTGCCGGCCTTATCGCGAGCAGGCTCCTACAAGGGATCTTCGGTGTTCAGGAGATCCACTGTAGGAGTGAGCCTGCTCGCGATGGGGACATCAGCTGCGCAGATGAGTTAACGGCAGCTCGGTACTATTGAGCACCTGATTCAACACAAAACTCGAACGAACGCTGGTCACCCCTTCAATCCGGGTCAAATGCCCCAGCAGCAGTTTCTGGTAGTGATCCATATCCGGCACCACAACCTTGAGTTGATAATCCGCATCCATCCCCGTCACCAAGCTGCATTCCAGCACCTGGGGCAACGTTCGAATCGCGGCTTCAAAGTTCTCGAAACGCTCCGGCGTATGGCGGTCCATGCCGATCAGCACGTAAGCCGTGAGGCTCAAGCCGAGCATCTTGCGGTCCAGCAGCGCCACCTGGCGGGTGATGTAGCCGTCGTCTTCCAGTTGCTTGACCCGGCGCGAGCAAGGCGAAGGCGACAGGCCGATGCGTTCGGCCAGCTCCTGGTTGGAGATGCGCGCGTCACGCTGCAATTCCGCCAAAATGCTCAAGTCGTATCGGTCGAGTTTGCTCATCAATCAGGCCTTTGTCATAACTATTGCGGCAGATTATCTATCCAGGGTTAAAAATTGCGCAAGTGATGTTTAATTGAGCAATCTTCGCAATCCTCTGCCGGCACTCGCGGCCTATTCTTATCACCAGAATCACTGCTCGGACAAACAGTCCATAGCCGCTCGCCGAATCAGGCCGGCGGCGGCCGCCACCCCCACAGGGGATGTGCCGGCCTCCGAGCTACACACTGTCCAGAAGACGGCGTGAGGTGAGCCGACGTCATAAGCGTCGAGCACGGACGAAGTTCTCTAAGGGAGGCCGACGGGTCTCCCTTTTCTTTTGCCTGGAATTTGAGAGCGGCCCTCAATAAATAAGTTGCGCGACTGATAACCTGTTGCAGAACCGCCCTGTACTTTCCAAGTCTTACGTACAGGCCCTAACCCGCAGTGAGGAAAAGCATGAAGTCGCGCATCTGGCGTTTGGCCGGTGTTGGTTTGCTGTGTGTGAGTGTCACTGCGCAATCGCTGGCCGATGATCAGCAAAACCGTGGCCCCGATGGCGGGCAACGTGGATCGGACGGCCATCAGGGCAACAATCAGGGGCATGGCGGCAATAATCAGCCGCGCCCGCAGGACAACGACATCATTCGTGGCGACAACAGCCGCCAGTTCGAGCACAACGGCCAGACTCAGAACAATGGCCAATGGCAGAACCGTCCGCAGCCCGACTACAACAATCCTGTTCGCTCACCGCCGCCGCCCCCGCAGCTCCCGGCCAATGACCTGCCGATCCAGGGTCGCCCCGACGCGGTGCGCCAGACCCAGCAGCCACAGCGTGGTTACTATCAGGACAATCCACAGCGCAACAATTACAACCAGCAATGGCAGAACAACGGTCCGCGTCCCGATGATCGTCGGTGGGCGGGTCGTCCGGATGGGCACGGTAATGGCTGGGGCCCCGGCCCGCAATATCGCCCGGGTCATGTGATCGACCGCTTCCCGGACCGTGACTACCGCGTGCCTTACGGTGGTCGGGATTATTTCTATTCCGGCGGCTACTGGTATCGCCCACAAGGCCCGCGTTATGTGGTGGTTCAACCGCCTCGCGGGATTCGAGTCAGCTACTTGCCCGATTACGCGCGTGAGGTGTGGATCGGTGGGGCGCTGCTGTTCCTGGCGGCTGGTTCGTATTACGCCTATCAGGAAAACACTCAGGACTACGTGGTGGTCGAGCCGCCGGTGCAAATGCAGCCGCAGCCGGTCAGCAACAGCTACGACGTGGAGGCCTATCCGGCCAACGGCCAGTCGCCGGAGCAGGTCAACCAGGACGGTTACGAGTGTTATCAATACGCGGTGCAGCAAAGTGGCTTCAATCCGCGGACGGCCACCTACCAGCCAGACCCGTCGGTGGTGCAAGCCTACCGCCAGGCTCAAGGTAACTGCCTGAGCAGTCGCGGCTATCAGGTTTCTTTCTGAGTCTTTGCCGCCAGTACCACTTCCTGCGGGTCGGCGTGCACCAGCACTTCGGCTCGCGGGTAAGCGGCGTGAATCGCATCGGCGGCCTGATCGCTGATGCCGTGGGCGACTGACAGGGTCAGGTCCCCCGGCAATTCCAGGTGCAACTGCACGAACCACTGGTTGCCGGAAATCCGCGTGCGCAGGTCATGCGCGCCCAGCACCCCCGGAACGCCGCAGGCCAGCTCAAGCATGTGCTGGCTCACCTCCGGCGGCAGTTCCTCATCCATCAGCACCGTAAAACTTTCCTTGGCGATCTGAATCGCGCTCCAGAAGATGTACGCAGCGATTGCCAGGCCGAACCAGGGGTCGACCTGATGCCAGCCAAACCCGGCCAACACCAGCGCCAGCAGAATGCTGCCATTGAGCAGCAAGTCCGAGCGGTAGTGCAGGGAGTCGGCGCGCACCGCGTTGGAGCCGGTGGCCTTGACCACCCGATGTTGCAACATCAGCAACGCCACGGTCAGCGCCAGGGAGAACACAATCACGCCGATGCTGATCCACGGCGCGCCCACCGGTTCCGGATGTTTCAGCCGCTCGATCGCCTGCAAAGAAATCAGCACCGCACTGCCGCCAATGAACAACGCTTGAGCCATGCCCGCCAGCGACTCGGCCTTGCCGTGCCCGTAACGGTGATCGTCATCGGCCGGGCGCAACGCGTAATGCACCGCCAGCAGATTGAGCAAGGAGGTGACGCCGTCGAGCGCCGAGTCGGTCAACCCGGCGAGCATGCTCACCGAACCGCTCAACCACCAGGCGATGGCTTTGGCGACGATCAGCGTACACGCCACCGCCACCGAGGCACGAGTCGCCAGCCGCAGCAGGCGGGCGTGTTCGGAGCTGGAAATCATAGGGGCGGCTATTCCTTTACGTGCACGGATTACGCGGCGGGTTGCAGGCCGAACAGGGCCAGTTGCTGGGTGCTGCCTTTGTGTTGAATCAGGCGTGGGTCATCCAGCGGGAAGCTGCGGCCCAACTCGGTTTCGAGAATAGTCTGCAACTTATGGTTATCAACTTTGCCGTCGGCGCCGATCGCTTCCTTGAGTTTTTCCGGGGCCACCTGTGCGGTCTCACCGGGCGCGTAGTAAATCGCGCCAGTGGCGAAGTCCACGGCGAACGCGATCAGGCCGGGGATGATGTAGAACAGCAGGCCCACGGCATCGAGCGCGGCGATGGCCGGGTCGATCTTGCCGTCAATCTGACCACGACGGTCAGGATAGAAAATCGATCCGCAAGCGGTCACCTGGGTCAGCAACGTCGCGACCAATACACCGCCAATCAAGCGAAAGGGAACACGCATATGAAATCTCCTGGATAATTTCAAAACGAAAGGACGCCTGTATGAATTAGGACCGTCATTAACGCCGAGCAGTTCGCCGTTATACTCGCCGCTCTGTTTTGGAGCCAGCATGAT
>LNAP01006228.1_pt1 | contig 10356 bp, 16 predicted proteins | sample 602601 | NCBI WGS metagenome assembly LNAP01 (sample SAMN02440304, study PRJNA202911) | soil metagenome | biome: Subtropical and temperate rainforests or woodlands; isolation source: soil samples (1 kg each in a 20% v/v slurry with milli Q water) were... ...
CAACTGCGCGAGCATGCCGACCCGCTGTTCAGCCGGGCCGGCAAGACCTTGAGCGAGGGCTGCCCGCTGACCGCACACCTGGTCTGGGAGCAGATCCGACGGGCGCGGCACCTTTCTCTGTCGCAGGTGTTCCAGATGGAATACACCTTGAGCCTCAACTGCTGTCGGCATCCGGAGTTCAGCGAAGGGGTACGCGCTCGCCTGATCGACAAGGATCAGCAGCCACACTGGCACTGGCCAGATATCAAGCGCATTCCCGAGGCGGTGGTCGAGGCGCACTTTCACAAGGCCTGGGAAGGCCGCCATCCGCTGGCAGACCTGTCTGATTTATGACAGACGCAAGTCAAGCGACGAGCTAGTATTTTGGGCGATCGAGGGTGAACGAACAGTTGTCGGGCTGGCTGTCCGTGCACACAAAAACTTCCTGGTCAAACGGCCCGCGGGCCGGCATCCAATGGGTGGAGTCGGTCAGCGACATGCCGGACAGGGGCTCGGGCGCCTGGAACCTGAGGTTGACCCACTGGTTGTTGGCCGCCTTGTAGGTGCAATACTCCAAGTAGCCTTGTTTGCGCTCCTGGTCATTGGCCGGAATAAAAACCGCCCCGACAAATCGTTCCAAAAAGCTGTCGGCCCCGCCTGCAGGGCTCCTCCAGTGGCCATTGTCACTTTGGAAATGGCCCGCCTTGCGCTTGATCGACGAGGGATAGGGGCAGCTGAATTCTGCGCTGGCGTGAGCGAAGGAAAAAAAACCGAGTAAAAAAAGAATAAGTGCCCGGCTGATCATGTGTCATTCCGTTGAGCTACTGAGGTCTTGCCACCCAGTAAAGTCCTAGAAGAGCACTTAAGATAGCTGTTAAATATGACAGCCCAGACAGACGGTCGCCCACAAAAAAACGGCGCATTTCGCGCCGTTTCAAAGAAAAGTCTGACTACCGATGCCCGCCACGTCCCCGGCCATGATCACCGCCACGTCCATCGCCGCGACCATGGCGGTTGTAGCCGCGATGATCCCCCCATCCCTGACTGGGATGGGGACGGTAGCCCGCCCTTGGCCCGGCCTGATAGTAACGGGGCGCCGGCTGGTAATAACGCGGCGCCGGGTAATAGCGTGGTGGCGGTGCGTAATAACCGCGCCGGTACTGGTATGACGGACCGCCGCCGTAGTAATAGACCGGCGCGGGTGCGGTATAGACTTCGGATCGATAGTAGCTGGAGCCTCCATCGTAATAGGGCACGCAAGCAGAAAGGGTCAAACCGAGCACAGCTATGATGAGCAATCGACGATACATGGCGGCCTCCTGGACCGCGGAAGAGCACACACCAGCGACGCTGGGGGGCGACAGACAGCTTTCACTGAATGACAAGAGATCAGACCGCAAAAAGCAAATCTGGTGCGACTTGGACATAGATTGATACATCTATGGCGCAATAAACCGCCCAGGTCTGTATCGTGCCAAATACACCGGTTTCGCCGGAACCTCGACGCCATGACACCTGAACCGACCGATGAACACTCCCACACTTTGCCCGGCCTGCGGCGCTCGCAACGATTGCACCCTGGCCGACCCGCGCACCGCTGACCGTGCCTGCTGGTGCTACAGCGTCACCATCGATCCCAAGGTGCTCGAAGCCCTGCCGATGGAGCTGCGCAACAAGGCCTGCCTGTGCCCGCGCTGTGCCCAGGTCGACGCACAACTGCGCGCAGCCGAGCCCCGGTAATGCGTATCGACCGATTCCTCAGTAACCTGCCCCGCTTCAATCGCCAGCAAGTGCGCTTACTGCTGGCGGAGCGACGGATTCAAGTCGATGGGCTGCCGGTTGCCGACCCCCACCATGAAGTGCGCGAGTTCAGCCGCGTGGAATGTGATGGCGAGATCCTGCAGGTGGGGAAACCCGCGCGCTACTTCATGCTGCACAAGCCGCCAGGCTGCGTCAGTGCCACCGTCGACCCCCAACACCCCACCGTCCTCGACCTGCTGGATGAGCCGGACAAGGGCGACCTGCATATCGCCGGCCGCCTGGACTTCAACACCACCGGCCTGCTGCTGATCACCAATGATGGCCAGTGGTCCCGGCGCCTGACCCAGCCCAGGACCAAGCTGCCCAAGGTCTACTACGTGGAGACCGAACAGGCGATTGGCCCGCAGTACGCCGCAACGTTCAGTGCCGGCCTGTACTTCGCCTTCGAAGACCTGACCACCCAACCGGCCGACCTGCAAGTGTTGAGCCCCAAAAGCGCGCGCCTGAGCATCATTGAAGGGCGTTATCACCAGGTCAAGCGCATGTTCGGGCACTTCGACAACAAGGTGACGCGCCTGCATCGCGAACGCATGGGCCCGCTAGTGCTGGATGAACAACTCGCCCCCGGCCAATATCGGCCGCTGACAGAAGCTGAAATCCGCCAGATATGACCGTTCAGCCGGTGATCGGCAAAAGCCCAGGGTCAAACGTGCGACCTGGCCCGCCTCCTGCTTAAATCAAACCGCCAGCCGCAATCTGACTGGCGAGTCACCCGACCTCCAAGAAACACATTGCCGGCCCGTACCGCTTGACGTAGGGACCCAGGCAAGTTGCCCGTCATAACAACACCCGTCGGCCAGCCTCATCGGACCGACATGGGCCTCCCTTCCAGGCGTATGCCTACCTGTCACAAAGCTCGTGCAGAGTGATCTGCGCGCATCACCCGCTTGCCAGGAGTCTTACGACATGAGGCCAGAAATCGCTGTGCTGGATATACAGGGTCAGTATCGGGTTTACACGGAGTTCTATCGCGCGGAGGCTGCTCAAAAGACCATCATCCTGGTCAACGGCTCCATGGCCACCACCGCGTCGTTCGCCCAGACCGTGAAAAGCCTACATCCGCAATTCAATGTGGTTTTGTACGATCAGCCCTACGCCGGTCGTTCCAAAGCCCACAACCGCCATGAGCAAATGCTGACGAAGGACATTGAGGGCCAGATTCTCCTGGAACTCATCGAACACTTCGCCGCCGAGCATGTGCTGTCGTTTTCCTGGGGCGGTGTCGCCACGCTCGTCGCCCTGTCCCAGCGTCCCCGGCGCGTGGAGAAAGCCGTGATCAGCTCCTTCTCCCCAGTGATCAACGCACCGATGCGCGACTATCTGGAACGTGGCGTCGACTACCTCGGCACCCTCGACCGCCACAGCGTCGGCAACCTGGTCAACAGCACCATCGGCAAACACCTGCCGCCACTGTTCAAGCGCTTCAACTATCGACACGTCAGCACCCTGGCCGAGCACGAGTACGGGCAGATGCACTACCACATCAGCCAGGTGCTCAATAGCGACCGCCAGTGTTACCTCAAGGCCGCACGGCAGATCGACATTCCGGTTCTGTTCTTGAATGGCGAGTGGGACGAATACACCAGTGCCGAGGATGCCCGGCTGTTTGGGCAACATGTAGCGAACAGCAGCTTCGGCACCATCCAGGCCACCGGGCACTTTCTGGACATGGAGCACAAGGCCGCGTGCAATGACAGTCGGCAGGCATTGATGGGCTTTTTGAAACCGGAACAGTCGGTGAGTCGACTGCGGCATCACCAGGGCCAGGCCCTGCATGCGTTTGCGATTTGAAAGCAAGGCCCTGGGCAGGGACGGTGCAGCGTTTCTGCCTGGGGTGGGCTCAAAGCATCCGCTGACGCTCGCAACTTGCACATTTTTCAAAGAAAAACTTCAAATCGCCGCGCACTTCTGGTACAAAGTCAGCCGCTCTGAGCGGGTATAGTTTAGTGGCAAAACGAAAGCTTCCCAAGCTTTAGTTGAGGGTTCGATTCCCTCTACCCGCTCCACTCAGATTGTCCTCCCCCATCAGCTTGACCTTGATGGAGGATGAATAAAAAACCGGCTCCTGAAGCCGGTTTTTTTGTGCCTGGGATTTATCAGTAAAACCCCGCAATACCTTCATCCAGCAGCCTCGCCCCGCCCCCATAAACTTCTTGCACCGCCTGCCCTCTTTTGTTGGTGGGTAGAGTGTTGATAATTTTTATTTAGTAGTTATAGTCACCACCAACACACCACAAGGAGGTGATGTGGATAGCCGATATTTGATAGGCCATATCGTGGCTGATGGCTGGTACCTGGTGCGCGTCAGGGGCAGCCATCATCATTTTAAACACCCTGCCAAGCCTGGGCTGGTGACCATTCCCCACCCCAAGAAGCATCTGTTGGACAAGACCGCCAAGAGCATCTTGAAACAAGCTCTGCTCGCTTGAAGCGTACCTGGAGGACAAGAACATGCTGTATCCGATTGCAATTTCAACCGGCGACGATGACCACGCCTGGGGCGTAGAAGTCCCCGACATCCCTGGCTGCTTCTCTGCCGGTGATGACCTGGACGACGCCATGGCCATGGCACGGGAAGCCATAGAAGGCCATTTTGAGCTGCTGGCCGAAGAGGGCGCGCCCATTCCCAGCGCACAAAAGGTCACGCTGCACGCAGCCAACCCCCTGTACGCCGGCTGTACCTGGGCGGTGGTGGATATTGATGTGACCAAGTACCTGGGCAAGGCGCAAAAACTCAACATCACGCTGCCTGGCTACTTGCTCAACCGCATTGATGAGTACGTGCTGCACCACCCGGAAGAAAAAAGCCGTTCGGGGTTCCTGGCATCGGCAGCGCTGAAGGTGCTGCAACAGGAGCGATAACATCGCCGAATTTGAGCGCAAGAAACGTAGTTCAACTACCCGCGACGAGCGCTAAAGTGCAGGCGATAAACGATCCACTCAACAAGGAGCCCGCTCATGCCGCGTGAATACAAACTCATGCCCTCCCCCGTCGGCCAACTGACCCTGGTTGCCCGCAACGGCAAGCTCGCCGCCATCTTGTGGGAGGCCGAGCGCGCCAACCGTGTGCGCCTGGGCGAGCTGGTGGAAGTCAACCACAGCGCGGTGCTGCTGGAGGCCGAGCGGCAGTTGAACGAGTATTTTGCCGGCACCCGCGAGTGCTTCGAGCTGGAACTGGACTTTGACGGCACCGAGTTCCAGAAAAAAGTCTGGGGTGCGCTGCTGACTATTCCCTTCGGTGAAACCCGCAGCTACAGCCAGATCGCCCAACAGATCGGCAACCCCAAGGCTGTACGCGCGGTGGGGGCGGCGAACGGGCGCAATCCTATTTCGATCGTCGCGCCCTGCCATCGAGTGATTGGTGCTGCGGGCGGCCTCACCGGGTTTGCCGGCGGGCTTGAAGCCAAGCAGTACTTGCTGACCCTCGAGGATGGCGGGGTCACAAGGTCATTGTTCTGACAGCCACGTAGCGCTAGGGCTGATCAGCCTTGGAATCCTTCATTTGCACCGAGGATTTGCTGCCGCCGGTGTTGTCCTGGGTTTCATTGTCAGAGCTGTCGAAACAGCCTTGCAACAGCACCAGGCAGCAGGCCAGGCAGAGAGTACGAGAGAGGCTCATGATCGCGCTTCCATTCAACGGGGTGATGAAACAGTGACCAGCCTGCACAAGCAGGGTTCGATGCCTGCACCCCGCACCTGCCCAACGGTTGCACGGCCCGACCGAATTCATGTAGGTCAACAATTGTAAAAAGAAATTTCAGCGTGCCGCCACGGTCAGTACTTTCATCAGCACTTACCTGGAGCATCGCCATGAAGCCTCGATGGCCTGGACTTCAAAGCCCTGGAAAAACTGCGCAGCGAATACCGTACCTTGGGCGAGCGCCATACCGTCAACCTCGGCGGCGACGGCACGGCGGCGGACCCAGGCAAGACCGACCTGAACCAGGCGTAAAAAAACGGCGGTTGGATCAGCTCCAACCGCCGTTTCCTGGCAAAGCCCGCGATCAACCGTCGCTGTTGCGGCTCTTGCTGTAGGACGAAGCCAGCGCCCGGGCTTTTTCCAGGCGGGTTTCCAGCTTGGGCAGGGTTTCGTCGACCAATGCCTTTATCTCAGGGATATCCGAAGCAGCGCCTTCCTGCTTGAACAACGCGATTGCATCTTCGTTGGCCTTGACCTGCAGAGCCGTGTAGGCGGCGTCAAAGGAGTCGCCATCGGTCAGCTCAGGCATCAGGGTTTCAGCCTTGTCGACGATCTGGTCGCGAGGCGCCACCGGCAAGTCGAGTTTTTTCGCAATGGCCGCCAAATGTTGATTGGCCAGGGTGCGTTCGTTGATGACCTCGATGGTGTAGTCCTTGATTTCCTGAGACGAGGTCTTGGCGTGGGCCATGCGGCTGGTTTCGATATCGGCCATGCCCTTGGCCGAGGCTTGCTCGATAAATTCGGCGGGGCCTTGGGCAAAAGCATTGCTGGCGCCGAGGCCCAGCAGCATCGCGAAAGTGGCGGTGCGTAACCGGATAGCCATGCGGCTCATGATGGGTTCCTCCAGGTAATAAATACATGCCGGGGAACGAGCCCCGCCCTGAATCTGAATTTTCAGGGCGGCAAAGGTTTAGAAAAAACTTGCTGGTGCGACGAACGGTCGTCGGTACTCAGGACGTTTTACTGCCCAGCAAGCCCGGCAACGCATGGGCCAGGGCATTGATCGCGAAGCCGATAAACATCACCCCGCACAGCTTGGTGATCAACACTTCATGACGCTGATACACCGTACGCACCTGCCGCGCGCCCACGACGCCGATGAGGATCCCGTAAGCCAGCAGGCCGCCTACAAAGCTCAGGACAATCAACCACGGCAGCATGCTCCAGGTCAGCAGCTCGGCCCGGCTCGACAGGAGTGCGGTGAACGTGGCCACGGCCACCGGATAGGCCTTGGGGTTGGTCAGGCCAAACAGAATGCCGTGCCAGAACGGTTGGCGCGCCGCCCCCTGAGGCGCGTCCCCGCTGCGGTTGCGGGTGCGAATAGCACGGATGCCGAGCCAGAACAGGTAAAGGGCACTGAGCACACCCAGCACATCAAACGCGCTGCTACCGATCTCCCGGGCGCCGACAATCGCCACCAACGCGGTGCTGCACCACACCACATCGCCCAGCAGGTGCCCACACAGAAAACCCGCGCCGGCCCGACGGCCGCGTGCCGCACCAATGCCAAATACCGCCAGCACCCCGGGGCCCGGCGTGATGCCATAGATAAAGCCCGAGGCGATGACGGCAAACAGCAATGATGAAGTCATGGGTAACACGCTCAGAAAAGAGGGGGCGCGTCGATTGTGCACAATCCACCGGGCACTGCAATGCTAGGCCGCACGTTTGGCCAACACGTCTTGCACTTGGGTGATCAGCCACTGCAAGGCGCCATCCCCCGCGCGGCGTTTATGCCAGGCCAGTACAAAACCGAAGGATGGGATATGAAACGGCGGCGGCACCACCAGCAAGTGCCGCGAGTCGATGTTCAGCAGCCCTTGGGAGGACACGGTAAGGATCAGGTCAGTGCCCTGGATCAACTGCGGCGCGATGCCCCAATGCGGCAGGCTGATCGCCACGTGCCGTCGCTCGCGGATCGCGGTCAGCGCCCGCTCGATTTCCGGGGTGCCGCTGCCGCGCATTTCCAGTAGCACATGGGGCCGTGCCAGGTAGGTCGGCAGGTCGAGCCCACCGTCGGCGGGCAAGCTGTCGCGGTCTACCAGACAGGCGTAGTGCTCTTCGAATAACGGCGTGCTGCGCAACTCGGCCGGCAGGTCGGGAAACACGCCGGCGGCCAGGTCGATCTCCCCACTGAGCACCCCTTCCTGCATGCCTTCGCGACTGGCGTGGGTGATGGCCAGATCAATCCCCGGCGCCTGCTCGCGCAGCGCCCGCACCAGCCCAGGCAACAAGAGAGCCGCGCCGTAATCGGACATGGCCAGGCGAAAGGTGCGCCTGGCCGACGCCGGATCAAAACGGTTCGGCGCCAGCAACGACTGGACCTGGACCAAGGCATCAGCCAGCGGCGCCGCCAGTTCCAGCGCGCGAGCGGTGGCGACCAGGCCGCCGCCTTGGCGCACCAGCAACGGGTCGCCTAGCAGATCACGCAAGCGCCCCAGCGCATGGCTGACCGCCGGCTGGCTCAGGTGCAGGCGCTCGGCAGCGCGGGTGACGTGCTGCTCGCTGAGCAACGCGTCGAGGATCACCAGTAGGTTAAGGTCAACACGGCGCAGATCATTCATGGCATGCATGTTTAGCATAAGAACTTGGAATTTAAATCTGCGCGACGAATACCGTAGAGTCCAGTAAAACCTTTTGGAGATTGATCATGACCACTTTGCATTGGCTGGGCTTGTTACTGCTGGCGGTGATTGCCGGGGCGGTGGTGCCGTTTCAAAGCGCAATCAACGCCAACCTCGGGCGCGGCCTCGGGCATCCGTTGTGGGCGACCCTGGCCTCGCTGCTGGTGAGTATTCTGGTGTTATTGCCGGTGATCCTGGCGTTACGGCTGCCGCTGCCAAGCCTCGGCTTTATCACTAAGGCGCCGCTATGGATGTGGACCGGCGGCGCATTCGGCGTGTGCTTTATCTCCCTGGCCCTGGTCTTGCTGCCCAAGCTCGGGGCCTCGGGGTTTATCGCCCTGGCCATGGCCGGGCAAATCCTCGCGTCATTGTTGCTCGACCACTTCGGCCTGTTTGGTCTGGTGGAGCGGCAACTGACCGCCCCCCGCTTGCTTGGGGTGCTGATGTTGATTGGCGGGGTGGTGTTGATTCAGTTCAGCAGCGCGCCGGCCAAGGCATTGGCTGGCGTGAGCTGAGTCGTCAGCGCTTGTCGGAGGTGCGCAACTTATGCGGCAAGCCCCATAGCAGCAGCGCCGCCGCAATCAATGCACACACGCCAATCACATACAGCGCCGGGGTCGTGCTGCCCGTGATGTCCTTGATGCGCCCGACCATTACCGGGCTGACGATGCCACCGAGTTGGCCCAACGTATTGATCAGCGCAATGCATAGAACTGCCACTCGGCCGTCACAAACACCATCGCGGCCGTCGCCAGCCCCCAGGACACCATGATCCGGGCAATCCAACGCCGGGCGCCGACCTTGTACAACATCATGTTGCTCGGGACTTCGAAGATCACATATCCGATCACAAACAGCCCTGCGCCCAAACCGTAGGCGGTGTTGCTCAAACCCAGGTCAGCCTGCAACTGGAACTTGGCGAAGCTGATATTGATGCGATCAAAAAAGGCAAACAGATAACACACCATGATCAACGGCATCAGGCGCCAGGCGACGGATCAGGCTTTTCGAGAGCATTACAAACGCTCGGCAGCCAGGCGATGGATCTGCGCAGGCTCAATCACCGCTTGCGGAGCGCCATGCCGGACCACCGCGAGCATCGCCCGGCCCACGGTCTCGGTACTCACCACCCAGGCTGGTCGCATGCGCCGGACCAGGGACAGCAGCGGCCCGATCAGGTTGTAGATCGTCTGGTAGAGCGCGGTTTTCGAACGCACGCCATGCAGCGGCTGAATGATCCCCGGCCGGAACAGATACACCGCCTTGAACGGCAGGCGCAGCAAGGCGTTCTCGGTCTTGCCCTTGACCCGCGCCCACATCACCTTGCCCTGCTCGGAACTGTCGGTGCCGGCACCGGACACGTACACAAACGTCATCTGCGGATTGAGCCGCGCCAGGGTACTGGCGGCGACCAGGGTCAGGTCGTAGGTCTGCCGGGTGTAGGTGGCTTCATCCACGCCCACCGACGACACCCCCAGGCAAAACAGACAGGCATCAAAGCCCTGCAGCAAATGCTCCAGGGGCTGGAAGTCGAACATATCGGCATGCAACACCTGGTGCAGCTTGCCATGCGCCTGGGTCAACGCCGTGCGCCCCACCGCCACCACTTCCTGCACATCAGCGGCCAGCAGACACTCACGCAACACGCCCTGGCCGACCATGCCGGTGGCGCCGAATAGCAGAACTCTCATCAGGGAGGCCTCAGTGGCAAGTTTCAAGCTAAAGACAAATACACTAACAGCTTGTAGCTTTGCGCCTGAAATTTAGCGTTCAGAAAGGAACTCGCCCCCTTGAAGAGCACCACAACCCTCGCCATTGCCTGCTGCACCGCCTTCCTGTCCCAGGTTGGCATCAGCATTTACCTTCCCGCAGTCCCGGCCATTTCCCAAGCGCTGCAGGCCCTGGAGGCTCAAGCTTCGCTCGCCTTGGCGGTGTATCTGGTAGGCATGGCGCTGCCCATGCTGCTATGGGGCAGCCTGGGTGAGCGCCTGGGCAGGAAGCCGGTATTGCTGGCGGCATTGGCCCTGTATGCACTGGCCAGTGCCGCCATCCCCTTGGCTCACAACATCGAGACGTTTCTGTCGCTACGGTTTGCCCAGGGCCTGGGCGCCGGTGGCGTTTCGGTGATGGCTCGGGTGTTGGTGCGCGACAGTTTCAGCGGTGCATTGTTGGCCAAGGGGCTGTCGTGGCTGGGCATGATGCAGGGCATGATGTTTGCCTTTCCCGGCTATT
>LNAP01009734.1_pt1 | contig 10354 bp, 10 predicted proteins | sample 602601 | NCBI WGS metagenome assembly LNAP01 (sample SAMN02440304, study PRJNA202911) | soil metagenome | biome: Subtropical and temperate rainforests or woodlands; isolation source: soil samples (1 kg each in a 20% v/v slurry with milli Q water) were... ...
CGATCACCATCTCGCCCCGCGCGATCGCCGCGATCGCGTCCTCCACCCGATCAAGCGTGGCGGGCGGGACGCGCTCGCACTCTGGCAGGTCCAGGCAAGGCAGTTTTCATCATTGTGTTCATCGATTCACCTCGGCAATTCCGGCGCGATAGCGGTCTGTCGGCGTTGCTCGCGACATCCACCGCACCGTGCCTGTCAGAGCGCCCGCACCAGGCCGCCATCCACAAGCAGGCCCTGGCCGGTGATGTATCCGGCTTCTTCGGAGAGCAGGAACGCGATCGTGGCGCCCAGCTCGGCCTCGACTGCTGCGTAACGGCCCAGGGGAATCCTCGCCAGCACTTCGGGACTGGCCGGATAGTTGTCCACGAAGCCGGGAAGCACCGCATTGATTCGCCAGCCCTCGCCGCCGTGACGGGCCACGCAGAGCTTGAGAAAAGCGGACAGTGCCGCCCGAAACACCGCCGACAACGGATAGGTCAGTTCGGGCTCGCGCGCTGCGTAGGTCGATATCGACACGGCCGCGCCCGACTTCTGGCGGGCAAAAACCGGCGCGAGGCGCCGCATCGCCCTGACCGTGGGCATCAGGATGATCTCCATCGCCTTGTGCCAGTCCTCATCGACAATCTCAAGGATCTCGCCCTTGGGCGGATGGCCGGTGTTGATCACTGCGCCATCGATCCGGCCGTGGCGCTCCAGCGCCGTTGCCACCAGCCGCGCCAGGTCGTTCTCGCTCGTCACGTCACCGCGCACTGCGGTCGCACCCAGTTCCGCCGCCACCGCCTCGATCTTCTCCGAACGCGACATCAGCACCAGCGACCAACCGCGTGCGGCCAGGGCACGGGCGGCGCCGAGCCCGATGCCCGAGCTTGCCGCCGTCACCACGGCAATCCTGCCGCCATGTCTTTCGTGGCTTGCTGTCTCTTGTTCAAGCATTGCTGCCTCCTGTTGGCTGGGTGTAATCCACCGCGCCCCTCGCACCCAATATTAGATTTCGGGGATCCACAAATACCATCGCGGGGCGAGGTTGAAGTAGTAGGCAGGCTGCACCGACACCGACCAGCGGTTTGTGCTCAGGCCGGACACGTTGGCGTCGTCGTGGCCGGTGGGCCGCGTCAGCCAGGTGGCCACCGCGAAGTAGCGGTTGCGCTCCGGATCGTTGATCGGCCAGGACGTGGCGACGATCGAGGTATCGCCCAGACTGAAGTCATCGCTGGCAAGGCGCTGGCCTCCGATCGACCTGTTGCTGAGACCGCCGAAGGGCTGCACCACGTTGATGTCCGCGCGCGCGTCCCCGACATCGAAAAAATAAACGTAACGAGCGATGCCGATATTGGTGTCAAGCTCGGATCCGGGAACCTTGTCGCCGTTGGAGTCCAAAAAGGTGTCGGACGAACCGTGGAGATAGTAGAGCATCCCCACATGTGTCCCCGCCGGGGCGGGAAAGAAATCGCGCGGCTGCCCATCGGCAGCCAGCGCCGCGCCAGCTGCCAGCGGCCCCAGCGCTGCCACCAACACAAGCGTGAGCGCACAGCGCACGGCATTGTCGAGAAACTCTTTCATCTCATCCTCCCCACTCATTTGTTATCCCCCTCCCCCTGCGACGCCTTCAGGCTGGCGCCGCAGGGAAACACTGATAAGGCAGGCCGCCAGAGGCTCAGAGTGGACGGTCGCGCCAGGTGGGTTCGCGCAGTTCCTTGCGGAAGGTGGGCTTGCGCTGCTCGAGCTTGATCCCGATCTTGGGCAGCACCTTTTCCACCAGCAGCTCGTTGGAGCGAAGCAACTTGTCTACCGGCCCCGGACCCACGCCGATCCACGGCACCACCATTTCCATGCCGTAGGTCTTGATCGCTTCCTCCAACTTGCGGGCCACGGTATCCACAGTGCCGGCAATGGCGAAACCGCGGTCCACCATCGATTGGTAGGTATTGGGAACCGGTCCGGTCTCGCCCGGATGCCGGAGCGCCTCGTTGAAGCCGAAGTGATCGTGCCAGCCGGTCCAGATGTACCCCAGCGCGTCCTTGCCGATGGCAAAGGCCTCCTCATCGGTGTCGGCCACGACGATGTCCCGGAAATGGCCCACGTTCTGGCCCCACTTGATGCTGGGGTCCCGCTTCACCGCCACGGAATGATAGGCATCAAGGCAGGAGCGTATGATCGCGTCGATGGGGCTGAAGATGATCGGCCACGCCCCTTCCTCGGCCGCCCAGCGCATGGTGTTGGGGCTGAGCGTGAAGGGCACCATCTGCTCGATGGTTGACGGATCCTGAAGTGTATTCGGCGCGATGCCGATCTTCTTCAGCATATCGCCTTCGACCATATCCGGCGCCAGCCTTTTGGTCTTCGGATGGTCCCACTTCACATTGTCGGGCGGCACCTGCCAATGCTTGCCCTTGTACGAGAAGGTTGTGTTGTGCCACAGGCCCTTGATCACCTCATAGGCTTCCTGGAACAGCTCGCGATTGCGGGCGTCATTGGTGGCGTAGTCCGGATCGGTGGCAAAGGTCGCCACGGCGCCGTTCTTCTGACCGATGGTGGTCACATGCCGCGACTGGTAGCCACGGGCAAACCCCGCGAACATGCGCCCTTCCGAGAAGTGGTCCAACATTGCCAGATCCTCGGCCACAAGGATTGGATTGCGTGCAGGAAGCACGGTGGCCATCTGACCGATGCGGATACGGTTGGTGAACCCCGCCGCCCATGCCCCCAGCAGGATTGGGTTGTTTGACATCTCCAGGCCTTCCAGATGGAAGTGGTGCTCCGAGAAGGCCACGAAGTCGAAGCCGAGCTCCTCCAGCTGCTTGATCACGCGGGCGTGCTCGTTCAACGACCGTTGGTAGTAGGTTGGGTTGGCGCCCGGGTACTTCTCGTTCTTCAATTCGTCGTGCTTGCAACAGAAACGCTCCAAATCGCATATCGCTATCCTCCTACTTGTTGTGTTGTTGTGTTGTTGAACCTTGAGGTTGTTGCGCCCGCCTTGCGCAGCGCGAATTCAGTTACCTGATCGGCAATGGTGTCGAGCTGAAAGCGCACGGAAGTGTCTATGCAGGTGCCGTCGGCACCGAATACGGCCTGGGTGGAGTTGATCATCCCGCCCATCGGCGTTGGCCAGCCGCGTAGCGCGTGCGCGATGGCGCGCAGCGCCGCCAATGTCTGTCCGGCGGCCTGCCAACCGGCGCCGCAGGCGATACAACCCACCGGCAGCCCATCGAAATACACCCGAGGATCACGATTCATGTCCTCGGTGTAATCGAGCGCATTCTTCACCAGTCCGGATACCGAGCCGTGATAGGCGGGCGAGCAGATCACCACCCCGTCGCAGTCGCGCATCAGCGCTACCAAGCGTAAAGCTGCGTCAGTGCGCTCGACGGATTGAGGTGAATAAAGCGGCAAGTCAAGCGCCTGCCCCGATATCAGCTCGGTCCGTGCACCACGTTCCGCGGCCCGCGCAAGCACATGTGCCAGCGCCTTCTGCCCGGTCGACTCCGCACGTAAAGTCCCACCGATCCCCAGAATCAGGGGACCCGCTGTACAAGCCTTCATCAAATGAATCCTCCCTCCCCGCGGCTGCGCTGTCGTCATACTTCCGACGTCAACAGCACCCAGACGGAAATCATGTTCCTCGCACCAGCGGTACGAAACGCTTGCTTTTTGTTCGCCATGCGAACAATTGCACGACCCATTCCAAGTGACCGATTAATCGGTCATTGACGCCTCGGGTCCTCCAGGCCGCCTCTATCACGAAATTCGATGCCAGTTCGGCCTTCGCTTGCATGAAACAGCGGGAGGGCCGCCACAGCGGGATCTGTTCCGGATCGTTGCGGGCCACACCAGTCTCCTCCGTCAATCTCGACAATGCGATCACTCATGCGGCGCCTCCGCTGACGCGCGGATCGTTCTTGATTGGCAGGTAGTCGCCTCGCCAGTGCAGAAGCGGCGGTTTTGAAAAGGTGCGGGCACGCAGGACCCGACCCACCAGGATCGTGTGATCTCCCCCAGGCAACGTCGTCTCGAGGGCACATTCGATCCAGGCCGCGGCCCCGCCGATCAACGGCATTTCCGCCAGGCCCTGCTCCACCTCGAGATTGGCGAAACGGTCCACGCCGCGGGTGGCAAACCGCCGCGATATGGCTTCCTGGTCTGCGGCCAGGATATTGACCGCAAAATGCCTGGAGCGCTGGAAGATCGGCAGCGAGTAGGCCGCGTTCCGCAGGCTCCACTGCACCAGAGGCGGGTCGAGTGACAAGGAGGAAAACGAGGTGGCAGTGACGCCGTAGCGGCCTTCCTCGTCGTCCAGCGTCGTCATCACCGTGATGCCCGTGGCGAAATGGCCTAGGGCGTCGCGAAATGCCGAGGGCGCAAGCGGAGGCATGGTGTCGTCCGCGCGGTACCCGGGGGTCTGGGCATGGATCGTCATGGTGTGGTTCTCCTTGATGACCGGTTAGCAGGACAGCAGCCGCACTGCGCTGGTGGCTCAGCGCCCCAGCAGGAAGTCCAGGTGGATGCGGTTGAAGGTTTCCGGATCCTCGAACTGAGGCCAGTGCCCGCATTCGTTCATCACCTCGAACCGAGCACCGGGGATTGACGCGGCGATCTTGCGACCCTCCTCGGGCGCAGCGGTCGGATCGTGTGAGGTCCAGATAACCAGCGTCGGCGCACGGATGGATGCGGTGTCCTCGGCGCTGAACATGTTGCGCTGGCGGATATCCATTTCCTGAAGGCACAAGATGCGCTTCATGGTTTCCGCATAACCGGGCTGGGCGTAGATCGCGCGGCGCACTTCCACCAAATCGTCGTTCACCTTCGAGGTGTCGTGCATCAGGAACTCCAGCCGGGTGCGAATCCGATCAGGCGAGGGATCGGCCACCGCCTCCATGGTCAGCCGCTTGATCCGCTCCATCACCTGCGGATATGCGGTCCAGCCTCCGGCGGTATTGAGCACCACGCGGTCCACATAGTCGGGCCAATGCACGGCCATCCAACCGGCCACCCAGCCGCCAAGGGATTCCCCCGAGATATGCGCCTTGTGGTATCCAAGCGCCTTGATCACCTCGACCACGTGCCGCGCGTAGTCGGCAATCTCGTAGTCCAGTTCCGGCTTATCGCTCCAGCCGTGGCCCACCAGGTCGATCGCATAGGTGCGAAAGTGCGCCGCATGGGCAGCAAGATTACGGCTATAGGCCTCGGCATGGCCGCCGGTGCCGTGGACCAGGATCAGCAACGGCTTGTCTTCATCGCCCGCCGCAAGATAACGAGTGCGGATGCCACCAGCGTCCAGGTAGCCCTGGCTGAAGGAAACCCGCGTCAGGTCAGTCCAGATGGACGCGTGTTGGGAGTCGGTCATCTTGTTCTCCAATCAGATCACGTGCAGATCATTTGGCTGCATCGAGGAAACGCTTGCGCGCGGGGCGGGATCGCCAGCCAGCGCCAGTGCCTGGTTTACCAGCCGCATCATTTCCTCGTCCTGCACCTGGAGGTAGTTCGAAGCGGTGGTTCGAACGGGATCGCCGGCGTAGTAGCGCTCGTACTGGAGCAGTCGGGTGCCGAACGCCTCGCCGGAAAGATCCCAGGCCAGCTTGAACAGCCGCGCCCGGTCCAGCGACGACATGCCGCCGGCGCCCTGGTAGTAGAGCTTGGTATCGGCGGCCAGTTCGGGGACCGTAAAGTCAGCCCCGGTGGGCATCATCATGAACCCGCCGGCCGCCACGGTCTGGATGGCTTCCACGACCTTCGGATAGGCCGTCGGAAGGAACGTACGCAGCGCCTGGAGCGGCGCCAGCGCCGGCCGCACGGTGCCGTATGCGGTGGGCTCGCACTCCACCTCCGAACGCACCAGACCGCTCTTGAGGAACTCCACGCCGTTCAGTGCCTCGCCCAGCATCCGCTGCACGTGCAGGAACTTGTCCGCGCCGATCGAGCGCGCCACGGCCATGGCCACACCGACGGCGAACTGCATCTTCACCAACGCGCGGGTATTGGTCTGGTGCGCGCTGTAATTGCGCAGCGCCGTCTCGGTATAAAGCGCGTTGTTGAGCGCAACGTCGCGGTACATGAACACCCGCTCCCAGGGAACGAATGCGTTGTCGAAGATCAGCAGCGAATCGTTTTCCTCGAAGTTGTTTGACAGCGGATGATCGAAGTCAGACCGCTGGCCGTCGAGTGTGTATGGCTCACGACAGATCTGGCGCACGCCGGGATCGGAAACCTTCACCGCGAAGGACAGTGCGTAGTCGGCATCGCTCTCCGGGATGCCGGGCAGGCAGTACATCAGCACTTCGTCGGCCACCGCGCCGAGCGTGGCCACCATGCGCGCGCCCTGCACATAGATGCCCTCTGCGGTCTCCTTCACCACCCGCATGTGCAGGCTTTGCTGATCGGACGATGATTTGGTGCGATCGTTCTGTGGAGTGATCAGCGCATGGCTGAGGAACAGGTCATTGTCACGGACGTACTCGTAGTACTTCACGATATTGTCTGCATAGCGCTGGCCGCCGCGGGCGAAAACCTCGCGTGCCTCGGCAAAGGCCAATAGGCTGACGTTAAGAAAGTCGGGCGAACGACCCATCAGGCCGAAATTCATCGACGCCCAATGATAGTAAGCATCCCGATGTCGACGGAGGTCGGCGGCGGTCTTGGCCGGCATGAAGGCCATGCCGGCGCGCTGGCCGGTCTCGGCAACCACGTAGGTCAGCACGTCGCGGGTGGCGGGGTCGACCTGCGCATCGTAAAGCCGCGCCAACTGGCGCACGATCCGCGAGAATGCCGGATGAGTGGTCACATCGCCGACCTTTTCACCGTTGATCCACACATCACGAGGATTATCCTTCAACCCGTCGATGAATTGCTGTCCACTGCGAACTCCCATATTTCACTCCTGATTTTGGTGTGGGCGTCCCAGCCCCATTTTTCAACCATGGGACTGGCCATCTAATTGGAAAACGAATAGGGGTCAGGCCGGCGTGGCAGTGATTATGCCCATGCCCGTCAGCCATTCCGGAATCGGCTCGTAGACCAGAATCTCGGAGCTGTATCCCTCGCCCAGGGCCGCCAGCGCGGCGAGCCAGCAGCGAACCTCATGGCCACCTCGGCCGCCGGTCTGCGAGATCGTGTCGTCTTCGGCGGCGTCCAGCACTGTCAGGTCGCGGGCAACGAAGGCATCCAATAGCATCCTGTCCCAATCATTGTTGATCGGCAGCAGCTTCGACTGTCCGGCGGCCAGGCGCGGCCCTTCCCCCGTGACGGCGTTCTGTCGCATCATGCGCGCTGCATGGGACAGCGGACCGCCCTCGATCAGGCGCTGGCGCACTTCAGGCGTTGCCGTCGCCAACGAGGCGACCGGTGGATCATGCGACAACCCGCCCGAACCCACGATCAGCACCCGCTCGGGGCAGGAGGCCGCCCAGCGACCGACCGCCGCGCCGAGGGCGCGCACTCTTGCCATCGTCGGCCGTGGTGCCAGTGCGCAGTTCACGAAGATGGGAATCACCCGTGTCAGCGGGACCTTCGCCGAAAGCAGCTCAAGCGGCTGTGTGCCACCGTGATCCACCTCCATGCGGTAAGAGATGGCGATGTCCACGCCGTCTTTCATCGTGTGCTCGGCACACGACCAGGCCCGGCCTTCCGGAATATCGAGCTTGCCTGCTGCGGTGCCGAAATCACCGACCGCCGCACCCTCGATGCCGACACAGAATGCCGGCAAAAGCTTGTAGAAGAAACCGTTCACGTGATCGGGATGGAATATCACCACCAGGTCCGGATCAGCCTGGGCCACGAAATCGGCGGCCTTCTCTATCGCCGACCAGAACCGCTTCTCGGCGTCAGGCGCCGCCCGATTGCGATCCATGATTGGACTGTGTGACATGCACACGCTACCCACGATCATTTTGCTTCCTCCTCCCGCTGCTCGACCCGCCGGTTTTTTTGCGCATACCGGACAAGGGTTTATCGCCGCCGAACGAAGCTAACACCGGGTCTTGATCGTCCACAACGAAAAGTTGCAAACTGTTCTCCTGACGAACACGAGGTTCCCATGCCCCCCCGACCCGCCAAGCCGGCCTCGCCCTACAAGGACATCCGTGCGGTCACCCGCGCTCTGGACCTGCTCGAGGCCGCGGGCGATCTGGGTTGGGCGAAGGTGGGCGAACTTGCGGCCCATACCGGTATCGACCGGGGCACGCTTTATCGGCTGATCCACACGCTTGAACTGAAGGGCTACCTGATGCGCCGCCCTGAGGATGGCGCGGTCTCGCTCACCGAACACATCCTCCAGCTCGGCGACGGCGTGCGGCACGAGGATGTTGCCACCCAGGTGATGTCGCAAGTTCTGCGCGAACTCACCGAACAGGTCATCTGGCCCAGTGATTTCGCCACGCTGGTGGCTGGCCAGATGATGATTCAAGCGTCCAGCCACAAATACAGTCCGGTTTCCATCCACCGCCGGCTGGTGGGCAAGACCCGGCCTGCGCTGCGCTCGGCGCTCGGGCTCGCCTATCTCAGCTCGCTCAGCCGCGCCCATCTGTCGCGCACGCTGGAGATATTGCGCCGGGTCGGCACGCTCGATCGACAGGATCTGGTGAGTCTGCCCAGAATCGAGCGGCGGCTCGAAGAGGTGCACCTGCGCGGCTATGCCTTTTCGGAAGGACTTGTCGAAAAGAACATCAGTGCGATCGCCCTTCCGGTGAGACTTGGACGCAGGCCGATCGGCGCCGTCAATATCGCCTTCTTCCGTAGCGCCATGACGCCCGCCGAAGCCGCCTCGACCTGTCTTAAACCGCTGCGTGAGTGCATTGCCCGTGCCGAAGCGGCGATGCTGGCGCAGACACGCGCGTGAAGGCTGGAGAGTTGTCGATGTTTACCGGGCAGATACCAGAGAACTGCTTGCGGACAGGGAAATAGCGTTCAACGGCAGCGTGCGGTGTCGGCGCCGGGTGCCGTCCATTTGCGTCGTCGGCTCGATTTGCAAGCGCATCATCTGCGTGCGCAGCGCGACAAGCGTTCTGCCGGGTCGCAGGGGTGTATTTCCCGAACCCCCGCAACTCTTCCTTCAGCAGATACCCGGGCTGGCGCAGGCCCGGCATTGCCTGCCATCAGCGCCCGTCACCACACCCGGCCCGGAGCGTCGTCTGCGTGCAGGCTGCATGGTGCGGCGCGTCGAATCGATGGGCCGCTATCGCGGCGCCGCCAATTCCGCGCGCAATCCGGCAGCGACTTGCGCTGGCAGGGCGGCAAGGCTTTGAGTAAGGTGGCGCGCCCTGATGCCGGCGATCTTCGTGCCGGGCCCGAGTGCGCCATGCCCTTCCTTGAACTGTCCATTGCCTGCAGCCAGGCCCAGCAGCCGCGCTACGAACGCGCGCTGGAGGACGTCGGCGCGCTGGCGGTGACCCTGGTCGATGCCGATGCCCAGACCAGCAACGAGCGCGCGATCCTGGAGCCAGGCGTGGGCCAGACCCCGTTGTGGAACGCGCTGGTGCTGAGCGCGCTGTTCCCGGCCCAGGCCGATGCGCTGGTATTGCTGGCCGCGCTGGAGGCCTTCGACCCGGAGCTGGACTGGACCGGCGCGAGCTTCCGCGGCGTGCAGGACCAGGACTGGGAACGGGCCTGGATCGACCAGTTCGCACCGATGCGGTTCGGCGCGCGCACCTTCATCGTGCCCTGGAACCACGACATCCCGGCCGAGGCCCGGACCGCGCAGGCGGCGGTGGTGCGGCTGGACCCGGGCCTGGCGTTCGGCTCGGGCACCCATCCGACCACCGCCCTGTGCCTGACCTGGCTGGACGGCCTGGCCGAAACCGGCGTCCTGCAAGGCCAAGCCGTGCTGGATTTCGGCTGCGGCTCGGGGATCCTGGCCCTGGCTGCACTGAAGCTGGGCGCGGCGCAGGCGGTTGGCGTGGACAACGATCCGCAGGCGCTGCTGGCCACCAGCGACAACGCCGCGCGCAATGGCGTGGAAGACCGCCTGCAGGTGTTCCTGCCGGCCGCCGAGCCAGTGCGCACCTATCCAGTGGTGGTGGCCAACATCCTGGCCTCGGCCCTGGATGCGCTGGCCCAGACCCTGGCCGCGCGCGTGGCCCCGGGCGGACGCATCGCCCTGAGCGGCATCCTGCACGGGCAGGAAGATGCGCTTCTGCAACGCTACGCGGCCTGGTTCGATGAACTGGTTGCCACCGGTCAGGAGGACTGGGTCCGGATCGACGGCGTGCGCCGCGCCGACTGAATCGGCCGCGGCCGGCAGCGCGCACGTGCGCGTTCATGCTTGAATACGCCGATGCCCGACTGCCCGCATTGCCAGCATGCGCTGCCGAGCGACCCGGCCAGCGGGTTGCCCCCGGCGCGGTGTCCGCATTGCGGCGCGGCCAGC
>LNAP01006231.1_pt1 | contig 10350 bp, 8 predicted proteins | sample 602601 | NCBI WGS metagenome assembly LNAP01 (sample SAMN02440304, study PRJNA202911) | soil metagenome | biome: Subtropical and temperate rainforests or woodlands; isolation source: soil samples (1 kg each in a 20% v/v slurry with milli Q water) were... ...
AGCCATGGATAAAACTTTTAGAATTGCCCCTAGTATTCTTTCTGCAAACTTCGCCAAACTTGGTCAAGAGATTGAGGATGTGATTACCTCTGGCACAGATATTGTGCACTTTGACGTAATGGATAACCACTATGTGCCTAACCTGACTATTGGCCCATTGGTATGTGAAGCGATCCGTGAAACATCAAAAAAAGTAGGCGCATTGATCGACGTGCATCTGATGGTAAAGCCGGTAGACCGTATTATTCCTGACTTCGCTAAAGCCGGTGCCAACATTATTACATTCCACCCGGAAGCTTCCGAGCACATTGACCGCAGCTTGGCGATGGTGCGTGATCTGGGCTGTAAATCAGGTTTGGTGTTCAACCCAGCCACATCATTAAGCTATCTGGATCACGTGATGGATAAAGTGGACATGATTTTACTGATGTCGGTGAACCCTGGTTTCGGCGGTCAGAAATTCATTCCGGAAACTCTGGAAAAATTAAAACTGGCACGTGCACGTATTGATGCCTATTACGAAAAAACCGGCCGTCAAATCTGGTTAGAAGTAGATGGCGGTGTGAATGCACAGAATATTGCTGACATTGCACGTGCCGGTGCTGACACCTTTGTTGCTGGTTCAGCTATTTTTGGCGCACCTAGAGAAACAGATCCTAACCGCTACAACACTGTAGTGGGCGAGATTCGCGCATCACTGGCAACTGTTAAATAACTAAAAACATACAAGGCGCCGGTTCATGGCGCCTTTGTGTTGATGTAATTTAAACGTGTTGATGTAACTTATAAATTACAGTCTAAAAATTAAAAATCATGGCTTTTGATGTCAAAGCCGTCATGTTTGATCTTGACGGTACTTTAGTTCATACCGCACCTGAAATTGCTTTTGCACTTAATGAAATGCTTGCAGCGCTAGAACTGCCGCAATTGCCGCAGCAGCAGATAGAAGGCTACATCGGTGAAGGTGCGCAAATGCTCATCCGGCGCTGCGTTACAGCACATATGCAGCAAGTGCCTGATGATGCCTTGTTTGAGCAGGCACAAGCTTTATTTTTTGCGCATTATGCTGATAACGTCACGCAAAGTAAGCCTTATGAAGGTGTGGTAGAGACTTTGGCTGCATTGCAGGATAAAGGCCTGAAACTGGCGTGTGTGACTAATAAGCCTGAAAAATTCACCATTCCATTGCTTGATAAAAGTGGTTTGCTGGATTTCTTCGAGGTAGTGGTTTGCGGAGATACTTTACCGAAAAAGAAACCAGACCCTATACAACTGCGGTACATTTGTGCAAAATTCAATGTATTGGAAGCGGAAGCAATGCTGGTAGGCGATTCGTTAATTGATGTAGCGGCTGCACATGCTGCGGGTTGCTATATTGTAACGGTTCCTTACGGCTATAATCAGGGCAAGCCCATTGATCACAGCTTGGTAGATGAGACAATTACCAGCTTGAGCGAACTGTTGGACTTGTTAACTTAACATTTTATAAAAACATAACTTCAAATATGAAAGTAACAGATCATAATTTTCACGGTAATTCTGACAGTGAAATCTTTCGTTGGCGTGGCTCTTGGCGAGTTTAGCTTACAGGCGCGTGATCGCACGCGCCACCCATGCCGGCAGCCTGATTGCTGACCGTTTAAAGAAAATTATGATAAGAAAGTCGTAGGAAGTTTATGTTTAATACCATCAATCAAGCAGAATTCAACGCGCTGGCAGCGCAAGGGTATAACCGCATACCGCTGGTGCTGGAAACCTTTGCCGATCTTGATACCCCGCTCTCTTTATATCTTAAGCTGGCCAATCAGCCGTTTTCCTATCTGCTGGAGTCTGTACAGGGTGGTGAACGTTTTGGCCGTTATTCAATTATCGGCTTGCCTGCTAAAACCCGCATCGTGGCGCATGGCAGAAAAGTTGAGGTCATTGAGGCGGATGCAGTGGTGGAATCTGTTGAAGATACCAACCCGCTGGATTTTGTTAAAGCCTATCAAGCACGTTTTAAAACGCCACCTTATGAAGGTTTGCCACGTTTCACGGGTGGCTTGGCCGGTTACTTTGGTTATGAGACCGTGCGCTATATTGAAAAACGTCTGGCAAATACGAGTAAGCCGGATGCTATTGGAACCCCGGATGTCTTGCTGATGGTTTCAGAGCAGTTGGCTGTAGTTGATAACCTGAGTGGCAAACTTTATTTCATTGTTTATGCTGATACCAGCGAAGCTAACGCTTACGAAAACGCGCACACCACTCTCAATGCCTTGCTGAAAATGTTGAAAAAAGCAGTGACGATTCCAGAAACACCGCCAACAGATAAAACTGAAGCAGTTTCTGAGTTTGGCGAAGATAACTTTAAAGCCGCGGTTAAACGTGCACAGCAATACATCCTGGATGGCGATATCATGCAGGTCGTGCTGTCACAGCGTATGTCACAACCGTTTACTGCTTCTCCGCTGTCGCTGTACCGTGTTTTGCGTAGCTTGAATCCATCTCCTTATATGTTCTACTACGACATGGGCGATCATCATGTAGTAGGTGCGTCGCCGGAAATTCTGGTACGTCTGGAGAATGGTACTGTGACGGCAAGACCGATTGCCGGTACACGGCCACGCGGCAAAACGCGTGAGCAGGATATTGCGCTGGCAGAAGAGTTACTAGCTGATCCTAAAGAGCGTGCCGAACATGTGCAGCTGATGGATTTGGGTCGTAACGATGTCGGGCGGGTTGCAATGACTGGCTCAGTCAAGGTGACCGATAACATGATGATTGAGCGTTATTCGCACGTGATGCATATTGTGAGTAACGTCGAAGGCAAACTTAAACCTGGCATGGATGCGATTGATGTATTAAAAGCGACTTTTCCGGCTGGTACTGTAAGCGGCGCACCTAAAGTACGTGCGATGGAAATCATTGATGAACTGGAGCCAAGTAAACGCGGTATTTATGCAGGCGCTGTTGGTTATTTAGGGTTTAATGGCGATATGGATGTGGCAATCGCAATCAGAACCGGTGTGATTAAAAATAAGCAACTGCACGTGCAGGCGGGTGCCGGTATTGTTGCGGATTCTGTACCGCAGAGTGAATGGATCGAAACCCAGAATAAAGCGCGTGCGGTATTGCGCGCCGCTGAATTAGTGCAAGCAGGGTTAGACGTGAACACAAAGTGATGTAATGCAAACCCGCCCTACGCTAAATCAACTTGCGACGCTTAAATCACTGGCGTTTAAATTTACCATCGTTGGTTTAGCGTACTATGTATCAGCCAGAATTGGCCTGATGGGCCCTTATAAAGAATCCATAGTCACTTTACTGTGGTTGCCAACCGGTATTGCAGTCGGTGCGATTTTACGCTGGGGTAACATCAGCCTGCCGGCTATTTTTTTGGCGGCTACTTTTGTTGAATTATCTCTTAACTTACCTGTTACTACTTCGCTGGGCATGGCTAGCGGCAATACCCTAGCGCCTCTGCTCACAGCGCATTTGCTGAAAAAAGCACATTTCGATTACAGTCTGGCCAAGCAGCGCGATATCCTGCTCATGATTTCATTTGCGCTGTTAGGCATGCTGGTCTCTTCAACAGGCGGTGTGCTTAGCCTTTATCTCAGCGGCCAGATTACCCCAGATAAAATACTTAAAATCTGGTTTATCTGGTGGATGGGCGATAGTGTAGGCGTGTTGCTGGCATTGCCACTGGTACTGAATATCAGTAAAAAAAGGTTCATTGCCAATGTGCCGCAAAGTTTGCGGCTGTTTGCCTGGCTGCTGTTTTTTGCCTGTTGTGAGTTTGCTATTGTTAATCTGGTAAGCGATCTCAATAAACAGTTTTTATTAACTGCATTTTTGATTCTGCCGGTGCTGATCTGGGCCTCAATGGCATTTGGCGTTGTAGGGGGCTCTATTGTTGTCATCAGCCTGTGCACTATCGCTGTTTGGTTTACATCGCAGGGCTACGGTACCTTTTACAGCGTAGATGTCGGTGAAGGCTTGTTTTCGCTATGGACTTTTATGGTCACGCTGGTCATGACCATGCTGCTGATTTCAACTTTACAGTCCGGTCGAAATTCTGCCGAAAGATTTTCGCGTGAAAACGAAAAAAAGCTACGATCAGTCATTGATGGTGCGCTGGATGCGATTCTGACGGTGGATGATACCGGCAGTCTGGTCGAGTTTAATCCAGCCGCTGAACGCATGTTTGGCTACCAAAGGGAGCAGGTGCTGGGCAGAACTTTATCTGAAGTAATTGTTCCGCCACGGCTCAGAAAAGCGCATGAGGACGGATATAGGCGGTTTGTTTTAACTCATGAGAAGCATCTTTTTAATCAGCGTGTAGAGCTCACGGCCATGCGTGCGGATGGTTCTGAATTTCCGGTTGAATTAACGCTGGCTGCACTAAAAGAGGACGGCCTGTCTTTGGTCACTGGTTTTATACGTGATATTTCCGAGCAGAAGAAAGCGCAGCAGGAAATAGAGAATTTTGCTTACTATGATGTGCTGACCGGTTTACCTAACCGCCGTTTGCTGGTAGATCGCTTTCAGCATGCGGTGCTATTGAGTCAGCGCGCCAATACTTACAGTGCACTGATGTTTATAGATATGGATAATTTTAAAACATTAAATGACACTAAAGGCCATGATATTGGCGACCTGCTGTTAATAGAGGTGGCGAAAAGGATTCAGCTGACCCTCAGAGCCGGCGATACCGTTGCCAGACTCAGTGGCGATGAGTTTATCGTGATTCTTGAGAGTCTGAGCGGTAATATCAGCCATGCTTACCAGCAGGCAAGCGAGGTGGCGCAGAAGCTACTGGAAAAACTTAATACCAGTTACCATTTGGGCTTGTTCGAATTCAATACCAGCGCCAGTCTGGGCATTACCCTGTTTAAGGATGATCAGCTCAATAGTTTTGAGACCCATTTGAGGCATGCGGATGCTGCGATGTATCAGGCTAAAACCGCAGGCCGCAATACTTATCGTTTTTACGATGAAATAATGCAGGAAGGTCTGGATAAACGTTTTGCCCTGGAGTCTGCATTGTCTTCAGCGATTCAAAGTAATGAGTTGTACCTTAACTACCAGAGCATTGTAGATGCAGACCAGAATGTCATTGGGGCTGAAGTATTGCTGCGGTGGGGGCATCATCGGTTTGGAGAAATCCACCCGGCAGAATTCATACCGATCGCTGAGAAAAATAATGAAATTATTAAAATCGGCCATTGGGTGCTGCAGCAGGCATGCGAGCAGCTTAAAACATGGGAAGCACATCCTTTGCTCGGAAAAATCAGGCTTTCTGTCAATATCAGTGCCAAACAGTTTTTATACATTAATTTCGTCAAAGAACTACGCGAGATCATTACTGCTGCCGATATCGACCCGGATTTGCTTAAGCTGGAACTCACTGAAACAGCAGTGATAGACAACATCGATGATGTGATCAGCAAGATGAAAGTCCTGAAAAAGATGGGCATTCGGGTTTCACTGGATGATTTCGGTATCGGCCACTCGTCCTTGGTATACCTGAAAAAACTGCCGGTTACCCAGATTAAAATTGATCAGTCATTTGTGCATGATGTGCTCACCGACACCAATGATGCCGCAATCATCAAGATGGTGCTTGCCGTCGGCAAGACGATTCATTGCGACATTGTGGCCGAAGGCGTGGAGCAACTGGAGCAGTTTGAATTGTTGAAAAAGTTCGGCTGTCATTACTTTCAGGGTTTTTATTTCAGTAAGCCTCTACCAGTAAAAAGTTTTGAAATGCTTGTTGAGCATGATTGAAAATTTACGCCCAATTATCACAGCTAATTCTTAGCTTTTTTTATTTTTTCTCAGTAACTATATTGTTTAATCAATAGAATTCTTTCAAAGCAAACTTATACCCACATTTTGACAATGGTTTTTTGTTAGATTAGGCTGTGCTTGGGTTATATCACTAATGCACTGGGGAGGGCTTTATGAAAACTATAAAAATACTTACAGCTTGTGTTTTATTAACAGGCGCATCATCGATTGCCAATGCAGATTCGGTCAATGTCATTGTCACGGCAGATGTTATTTCCGTATGTCAGATTACATCCAAAACCGATATGAACTTCGGTAACCTCGATCCCAGTGATCCAGTTGATAAGCAGGCGAGCGCTGAAGTTGTCTACTGGTGTACCAAGGGGGTCACTTCAAGTGTGGGGGATGCGAGTGGCAACCTGCATGGCCAGTTTTATGATGGTACAAATGAGTTGATGAAAGATGATGTGGATCCTACAAAAACGCTGCGCTACTCATTCACACATGATGCTGCCAGCGTCGTCGCTGATGGTCCTTCAACGCCAATTACCATTACTATCAATGGCACAGTTGCAGGTTTAGACTATGCTGATGCCAGTATCGGCAACTATTTTGATGTGATTACCGTTGATGTAAATCCAGCGCTTTGATGGCTTGATCCAAGAAAGCGCTTAAGGGTGTGGGTTTTTAATCTGCACCCTTAATTGTGTTTGTCTTCAATATCTTGAAAAGACTACTCAATGGAAAAAATCATGGGTTTTAAATGGTTATGTGGCCTGCTACTTATCGTATATATATCATGCAACCCGGTTTTGGCTGCCAATTACAGTGTGGGTCCGGTTGTCAACGAGCTTGGTAAAGGGGTAAAAACAGGCTCATTGAAAATTAGTAATGACGATAGCAAGCCCTTGTACATGCAAGTCAGATTATTCAGCTGGGCACAAAATGATGAGGGTAAATCGGTCTATCAAGCGGATGAAAGTTTAGTTTTTTTCCCGCACACCATGACTATACAGCCTAAGGATAGTCGATTAGTTCGCATAGGCATCAAAGTACCGGCAAGCAGCATAGAAAAATCTTATGTACTGTTTCTGGAGGAGTTATTAGCGCCTGTGGATAATCAGGCGCCGGCAGAAGATCGAAACAAGGGAACGGTGATTGGTATTGCAACGCGTTTCGGGGTACCTGTTTATTTAAAACCCCTAAAAGAGCACGCGGCTGCCGTGATCAGCCCTGTGTCGCTCACCAAAGGTAAAGCAAGCGTCGCTGTATCCAATACGGAAAATGTCTCTTTAAGTATTCCTAAAATTCAATTTTACTCGGCTGATTATTTATCAGAATATATTCCTGGCGGCGTGATACTGGCGGGCGCGACTCGTCGTTTTAACATGACGATTCCACAGGACGTTTGTAATAAGCTCGACAAGCTGGACGTTACCGTAAAGACCAGATCACCTCCCCTGCAACTCGTAGCTAGCACACCTGTAAATAACGCCCAGTGTCAGTAACTCTATGCGCGTTAGTCTGTGTTTACTTTTAGGCTTTTTAGCGCTGCCCGCCTATGGTCAGCCTGACACTGAAAAAAATATTGCTACACCTCCCGAGCTGATAAGTATTGTTGTGGCTGTAACGCTCAATGAGTCAAAAAAAGGTGACTTTTTTATTTATGCTACAGCCGATGGTGATTATCTGATCAAAACTAAAGATTTGCAGGCGATGGGGGTGCATGGCATTACCAGCAAAGTACTGACCATAGGCGATGCTAGCTATTTTTCAGTTAAATCTATAGCGGACTTTAATGTCAGTTTTGATGAAAATAATCTGCTGTTAAAAATAATTTCTGCGCCAAAACTACTTCACAAAAATATTATTAACTTGTCAGCACGCCGACAAAGGCATGTGTTGAAGCCCGAGAACAGTAGTGCGTTTGTTAATTATCGTATTGGCTATAACAGAGCGGATTCTAATTCTGACAGCTATAACCTTGCTGCAGAAACGGGTGTTCGGCTGCTGGACACATTGTTCCTATCGAATTTTTCTCACCTCCAGAATGCACAAGGCAGCCAATCTGTGCGCTTGATGAGCAGTATTACTCACGATTGGCGAGAAGATTTGACACGGCTGACCGCGGGTGATTTTTTTGCGTCCTCTGGTGACTTGGGGAGTACATTGAATTTGGGAGGCCTTAGTTTTTCAAAGAGATATTCAATTGATCCTTATTTTATAAAACGTCCAACCGCAGAGCTTGCTGGAGCAGTGGCAACACCATCTGAGGCTGATATTTATCTGGATGACGTGCACCTGCGTAACGTCAAGCTGTCACCGGGTGAGTTTCAGTTGCAAAATCTTAACTCTTTCGGTGGTTCCAGAAATATTCGCGTGATTATTAAGGATACGTATGGCCGAGAGCAGGAAATAAATCAGGACTACTATTTTGCTGAAGCTCCGTTAAGTAGAGGATTACATGAATATAGCTACAACATAGGGTCGGTGCGCTTAGATTACGGTAATGCCAGCAGCCAGTATTGAAAATTAGCAACTTCTTTATATCATCGCTATGGACTGAACGATAATCTTACGCTGGGTTTGCGAGCTGAGTCGATGGGGGCAAATGTCAATGCTGGCCCACAGGTTTTGTTAAGAACAGATCAAGTGGGCGTAATTTCAGCGGCGATGGCTGCAAGTCATGCCCCTGAACTAGGCAGTGGGCTGGCCGGGCAACTTGGCTATAGCTACCGGCGCGGTGATTTCAATACAAAACTACTGTTGCGTAAAGCCCAGAAAAATTACATCTTAGCCAACAGTCATGTTACGACTAGTCAGCCAGATATTAATGTGATTGCAGGTGTCAGTTATGGTTCAAGCTCGGTTGGCATTTGGGGCCTCAACTACAATACCAGTTCGCAGTATGACGGGACAGATTATCGCACTACCAGTCTTAGCTACAGCAAAGCATTATTTAATAAAGTTAGCTTAACTGGCACGCTGACCCATCTTTCAACGCAATCCTCTAGCGTAAATAGCAGTGAAAACAGCTTTTTTATTGGAGTGTCTTATTACCCTCAAAACAACCTTGCTGTCAGGGCGACCCACCAGGAGAAAGGACAGACACAAACCAATACGCTGCAGATCAGCAAAAATCCCCCCCTCGGCGAAGGATGGGGATACCGTGTGCGTGATGAATCAATAAGTTCTGAATCCAGGCATTCCAATATGCTGGATTCTTATGTGCAATGGAATGCCAAGCATGGCACAGTTTCGGCCAACTATCGTTCAGATGGTGGCACTGATAGCTATCAGACAGCTTTAACCGGCGCTGTGGGATATATCGACGGAAAGTTTGGGTTTAGCCGTCCCATTTATGATAGTTTTGGGTTGGTTAGGGTAGGCGATCTGGAAGGTGTGCGCATTTCACGTAATAATCAAGTCGTAGGTAAAACCAATGCGGTCGGTGAGGTGTTTATTCCTAATATGGGGTCTTATCTGGAAAATCAGATTTCGATTGATGATAAAGATATTCCGATTGATTATGAGTTCAAGGTGAAAGAGATTTATGTTGCTCCGGGTTTCAGAAGCGGTGCCTTGATAAACTTTAACATTAAGCGCATTCAGGCGATTAGCGGCAGGCTGAAAATCAGCACAGAAAACGGCCTGAAAGTACTGGAAAACAAAGATATCAGACTTGTGGATATGGTCTCCGGCAGCTCACTGGCTGACCCGGTTGTAGTGGGTAAGGGCGGAGAGTTTTATATTGAAGATATCAAGGCTGGTCTGTATCAGGGTAGTGTGGCGAATAGCGGCAAAACCTGTATATTCAATTTGGTGATTCCCGAAAACAGGGAATTCTTTACCGAACTTGGGGATGTTATTTGTGAGTAAGTCCATTAAATTTTGTCTGGCGTTGATATTATTGCAATGGAGTGCTGCCATATATGCGGCGGGTTGCCAGGTGACCACCAGTGGCGGGGTGAGTTTTAGTTATGATGTTTTTGATGCGTCCCCCGCTGATTCTGAATCAGCAATTACTGTGACTTGTGATGCATCTACGCCGTCGGTTGTTTCTGTGGCAATCGGCATTAGTACATTATCCAATAGTATTAATCCCAGGCAGATGCTTCATATCTCAGGTACTGATGTTTTAAGCTACAACCTTTTTGTTGACCCATCCAGAACGATCATTTGGGGGGATGATGCCTCTGGTGCAGCACGCCTATTAAGCAATATTAATGACAATGTGCCGCGTGAGTTGCCTATTTACGGCAGAGTTTTTCCGGGGCAGGATGTTAGTAGCGGTGCTTATAGTGACGTCGTAACAGTGACTATTGCGCCTTAATGTTTGTCTGAAAATAGATGTGTGTAAGCCTTAATTGAAAAGCATTCTCGGCAACTCATTTCCAGCAATTTCAGTCTTTTTGCTTCAACGGCAGTACTTTACTTGCTAACCCAATCGCCTGATTTGCCGCCGTGCTTTTCAAGTAATTTGATATCACTGACAATCATGCCGCGATCTACCGCTTTGCACATATCGTAAATTGTGAGCAGACCATTACTGACAGCTGTCAGTGCTTCCATCTC
>LNAP01006232.1_pt1 | contig 10348 bp, 7 predicted proteins | sample 602601 | NCBI WGS metagenome assembly LNAP01 (sample SAMN02440304, study PRJNA202911) | soil metagenome | biome: Subtropical and temperate rainforests or woodlands; isolation source: soil samples (1 kg each in a 20% v/v slurry with milli Q water) were... ...
CGAAACCGGCATTGAGCGAAGCCGCGAGCCCCAGCCCACCGGACAGCTCGGATGCCTCGTCGGAAAGAATGTCTCCGAACATATTGGTCGTGACCACCACATCGAAGGTATCCGGTTTACGGATCAGAAGCGCGGTCATCGAATCGACAAGCTGCTCCTCATAAAGAATATCGGGATGCAGCGCCGCGACCGCGCGCGTCTTGTCAAGAAACAAGCCATCCGTCAGTCGAAGCACATTGGCTTTGTGTACTGCGGTCACTTTCTTGCGGCCGCGCTGTGCCGCGAGCTTGAACGCATATTCGGCGATCCGCTGGCAGCCCCGCGCGGTTATTTTCCGCAGGGCCAGCGCGACGTCTTCCGTAGGCATGAATTCACCGGTGCCGGCGACCATGGTCCGGTCGGCATAAAACCCTTCGGTGTTTTCGCGCACGATGACGAGATCGAATTCCTTGCGTATGGGGCTTTCGACTCCCGGGCGGGTGCGGGCCGGACGCACGTTGGCGAACAGGTCGAGCTCTTTGCGCAATACTCCCGAAGGATTGCGTCCGCCTTCAGACAAAGGCGGATAGACATTATGCGAGATAGGGCCAAGGACGACCCCGTCGGCCGCGCGCGCCCGCGCCACGACTTCGTCGCTGATCGTCGTGCCCGATTTTTCCAGGGACGCGAAACCGATATCCTCGAAAGCCACTTCTATATCGAGGCCGAAGGCGGCCCGGGCCGCGTCGAGCACTTCCAGCGCAGCCAGCGTGATCTCGGGACCAATGCCGTCCCCCTTCATTGCCATGAGCTTGATTGTTTGTCCGGATCCGTTGGGCACGTTGATATCCTTTCTGGTTTTTCTTCACTGTAACGCAACACTTCATTGGCGGCCACCTCAGCGCGCCGCCAGCGCCCGGATAGCGGCCAGAAGCTCGTCGGGAATTTCAATTCCGTTTGCCAAGGCATCCTGGCGCCGTGTCTGTTGAAGCTGTCCGGGCAGGAGCACGGGAGCCGATGCGTCGGCCGCCGGCGTGCTGAGCACGAGCTCGCGGAAGCGATCCATCGCGTCGGCAAAGTTTTCCTTTCCGATCAGCCTGTCCGGATCGATCAGCAAAAAGAAGTGGCCCACTCCCGAAGGCGCCTCGGGATTGTCGACCCACGACGAGATATCGGATAGAAACCGGCCGCCCGTCAGCACGCCCGACAGGATATCGACCGCCATGGCAAAGCCCGAGCCCTTGTAAGCACCGACAGGCAGTAAAAACCCCTTTAGCGCCTCGCGCGGGTCGGTGGTGGGCAGGCCGTTTTGATCGACGGCCCACCCTTGCGGTATCGGCTCGCCGCTGTCGCGGGCCGCCCGTATCTTGCCCCGGGCGGCGACGCTCATCGCCATGTCCAGAATGAAATGGAAGCCGCTGCGGCAAGGCGCGGCGACACTGAAAGGATTATTGCCCAAGCGCGCCTCCTTGCCGCCCCAGGCGCATATCGTGGTCGATGCGTTCGTGCCGCCGACGAATACAAAACCCGCCTCGCAAGCCCGGATCGCATACGGCGCCAATGCGCCAAAGTGATTGCTATGGCGGCAGCCCACATAGGCTATGCCGGTTTCCCGGACCATTTCGAACGCAGCCTTCAATGCTTTGCCGCCAACCACGGGGCCCAGGCCATTGTCGCCATCGACCAGCGCCAACGATGGAGCGCGCTTGTCCACCTTGATCCGCGCATCCCGGTTTATTCCGCCGCTGCGCAGGCGATCTGTATAGACCTCCAGACGCGATACGCCATGGGTGTCCACCCCCATCATGTCGGCCTCCACCAAGATCTCGCTCGCCATGCCGGCGTCTTCGTGCGACAGGCCCGCATGACGAAATACGTCGATGGCAAGGCTTTTCAATGATGCGACATCGATTTTCGTATAAGCAGTCGTCATAACGTAGGCCCTGTGCGGTTAGGAATCTTTCGGGCCAATCGACCCGGGATGCATGGCGGCGGTACTGGATCAGGGTACCCAGGTCGTGTCCTCGGACGCGTGCTCGCCACGCCTTGCGAACACCACGTTCTTCGGCGGCGCCTTGTGCATGGCGCTGACTTGCAGAAGACGCGTGACCTGGGAAATCTCTGTGGCGCTTTCCAGTGTCTCCAGACGCTCAAAAAGCGGAGCGATCTGTTCGCGCGGAAGGCTGCGCCCCGCGCAATCACTGAATTTGTCCCACAATTCGGCATTGCTCATCGGGTTGTCGCCGCCCCGGCCCACCAGGTTGTCCACCCGGCGGCTGATGCGGCGGCCGTCCGCCAGTGTCACGATGACCTCCGCGCCCCATTGTTCCGCGGCGTCGTCGGCCATATCAGGATGCGGACTGGCCTTGGTCAGGCCCAACAGGCGTTGAATCGCCGGGTCGGAATAGGCGTCATCCTCGAAGTCTTTCAGGCGTACCGCGCCATCCAGCAGCGCGCGCGCCACCACGTATTGCACGCTGAATTTCGCGTCGAGCGACGTTTGCGGCCAGGGCGTATTGGTATGGCGCAGACGCCGGCCATGGGGCAGTATCTCTATCGCGGAAATCTCGCCGGCCTTGACGCCTTCTTCCCCGCGCAGCTGCAGGGCCATCATGATGGCGGGATGCGTGCTTCCGCAGCAAGGGAACTGCTTCAGGCCGATGGAGTCCGCCTCGATTTCCCATGGCTCTCCCCAATGCTCGAACAGCTTTTCGATATCGAAAGTGCCCGGGCCGTTGAAGACATTCAAAAAGCCCTGGTGATGTTCGAATACGTCCCCCGCGGCCTCATATCCGCGGTCGGCGAGCAGCGCCGCGAAAAGTCCGTTACGGCCGCAGTGCCCGATATGCAGCGGCTTGGTCATCGTGCCGAAATTCGCTTTTATGCCGCTGGCCAATGAAGCGGCGATGCCCAGCGCCATCGCGGTCTTGGGGGCGTCCAGTTTCATGAGATGGCAGGCCGCGGCCGCGGCGCCGAAAGTGCCCAGCGTCGATGTCGGATGCCATCCCTTGTCGTAATGGTGGAAATTGACGGCGCGGGCGAGGCGGATTTCGGTCTCCACACCGATCACATAAGCGGCGATCAGTTCTTCGCCGCTCAGCTTGCGCTCTTGCGCCAGAGCAAACAGCATGGAAACCAGCGGCACCGAATGGTGACCGCCGAATACGCCGCTGAAATCATCGAAATCCAGCGCATGCGACGCCGTGCCGTTTACCAGGGCGGCATCGAGCGCGCTCGTGCGTTTGTCGGTGCCGAAGATGAGCGACGGCCCCGCCGCCGTCGCGATGCCCGGCACGCCCAGCAACAATTGTGTGCAAGGTTCTGGTATGCCCGCCAGCGTCACGCCCACGGTGTCCAGGATGCATGTTTTTGCGCGCTCCCATGCCTTGTCGGTAAGCATGGTCTTGTCAAAGGCATATATTTTTTCGGCAAGGCGAGAGACTATCGTGCCGTCCGCTGCGTTCGCATCGCTGCAAAGCCCTTTGCCTGATTCCGTATTGGTGTCCATCGTCATCACTCCTTTCTAGCCCATGGCTGCGGCGCCACGCCCTGCGATACGTCCGAACGTGGCCCCTGAAACCAATCCAGTGCCGGCGGGATAGTTGTCATAGAACAGGCCGCCGACCATCTCGCCGCAACAGAACAGACCCTTGATGGGACGCCAGTCCGTTCCTATGACTTCGGCGTTCTCGCTGACCTTCAGGCCGCCGAAAGTGAAGGTGATGCCTCCGGTGGCGCTATAGGCGTAATACGGCGCCTTGTCCAGCCGCAACCCCCAGTTGGTTTTCTCCAGGGCCAGCCCATGGGTTGCAAGGCCGTCCTTCCTGGTGGGATCGAAGCCATCCTCGGGCGCGTTTGCCGCCGCGTTGTATTCATGCAGCGTCTTGAGCGCCTGGGCTTTGTCGTCGATATCGAGCTGGTCCACCAGGCCTTCGAGCGTATCGGCCACGATGGGCGTGCTGGTTTCGTAGCGCGGCTCCAGCAAGTGCACCACCTTGGAATCGAAGATCTGCCAGGCCTTGGCGCCCGGCTCCGCAAGAATCGCCCGGCCGAACTTGGCATAAGTGAACAAGGCCCCGTCCTCGCCTTCGTCCACGAACCGCCGGCCCTTGCGATTGAGCATCACCGCATACACATAGCTTAATCGGTTGCTGCGATCAGTCAACTCGCGCGGCGCGAAATCGCCCCAGTCGGCGCTGATGGGCGTCGCATGGCAGCCGCTCCACTGGCCCCAGGGCATGGCGCCTATCTCCAGCGCCATGCGCAGCCCATCGCCCTGGTTGTGAGGGGTGCCGCGCACCTTCGCCGCTCCGACTAGCGGTCCAAGATTTTGCGTGCGCATCTGCACGTTGGCCTCGAATCCGCCGCAACCCAGCACAACCGCCTTGCCCGCTATGGTCTGTATGCCTTTGTCGTCGCGAATCTTTACGCCGCATATCTGGCCATTATCGCCACGCAGGAGTTCCTGCGCCGCGCAACCGTAGCGAATTTCCACGCCCAGACGTTCCGCCGTCGCGAACCAGCTGCGGGAAAGGCCGACGCCTTCGTGCTCGGCGCGCACGACCAGGCCGCGCGCCCAGACCATGACATTACCCTTCTTCACCGCCGAAAGGCTGATCGCCGGCTCCATCTTGATGCCGCCGCTGCCCTTCATCCATTTCACGGTGTCCTGAGAACATTCGACCAGCAGCTTGGAGAGCATAGGATCGGTCCGTCCGCTTGTCACCCGCATGAGGTCGCCATGGAAGTCGTCCTTCGTGTACGGCGAAATACCCTCATAGAAATTATCGAATTCCTCCTCCACGCCAGGCAGCAATGCCTCGATCTCGCGCGGGTCATCGTATGCAAAGCGCAGCACGCCGCCGCTCCAGTGCGTATTGCCGCCCCGCATCGCGCGCGGCGCCTTCTCCAGCACGACCACGCGCTTTGCGCCGTTCTCCTTTGCCGAGACGGCGGCGGCCAGGGCCGCGTTGCCCGCCCCGACCACGATGACATCGTAGGGCGCCATGCCGCCCTCTACACCCGTATTTTGTGCTTGCCCCATTAAGGCCTCCCAATAGCGGAGCAGCTATGCCCCAATCAATATCAAGTACTCGTGAACTATTGTATACATTAAAATCCGCTTGTGCTCAACAATTTATCTATGTGTGCAGAATGCAGTGCCAGGGAAAACCAACGGACCCCGGCTTCACGCCTGTCGGCGCAAAACCGGGGTCCGTCCCAGTGGATTGATTATCAGCCGTTCCGTTCAGGCACGGCCGCGTATCCTTGGGCGCCAGCGAATGCTATTTCGCGGGAAGCGCCCAGGCGACCACGCCATCGCCGATCTTGGTGCCCATGGACCCATTGCCGCCAATGTAGGCAACCACGTATTGACGTCCGCCGAGCTCATAGCTCATGGGCGTGGCGCCCGTGCCAGCGTCGACTCTTTGTTCCCATAGAAGCTTGCCGGTCTGGGTGTCGAAGGCGCGCATGAAATTGTCCATGGCCGCGCCGATGAAGGTCACGCCGCCAGCAGTGGTCATGGTGCCGCTGTCGCTGGGCGTGCCCATTTCCAGCTTGATATGCGACCTGATTCCCATCGGGCCCTGGTCGTAGCCGGTGCCCAAGGGGCGCCGCCACAGAATGTCTTGCGTGCGCATATCGATCGCCGCGAGATAGCCATAAGGAGGCGCGATGCATGGAAGGTTGAGCACCGACATCCACGGCCGCTTGACCGCGCCGTAAGGCAGGCCGATCTGCGGCATGATCTTCGGCCTGTGCCCGCTGTTCTCGAAGATGGACTTGGCGCCCTTGGTCTCGTCGCGGGGAATGAGGAATATCTGGTAGGGCAAGCGCTCGGTATTGATGAGCATGATCCCGCGATCAGGATCCACGGAGAGGCCTCCCCAGTTCATGCCGCCATGGTTGCCCGGATAGCCGATCGAACCTTCCCCCAATGCCGGCGGCGTAAACAGACCCTCGTAGCGCATCTTGCGGAAGTGGATGCGGCACAGCGCCTGGTCGAAGGGCGAAATGCCCCAGGTGCTGGCCTCGGTGAGTGTCTCGAAATCCTTGCCGGGAGCGCCCACCGTATTCGGCATTCCGGGAGAAATGGGCTGCGTGGCGGCGACCCGTTCGTTGGGCACCCCCGCCTTCGTCGGAACGGGAATCTCTTGCACCGGCATCAGCGGCGCGCCAGTCTCGCGGTCCAGCACAAAAATCATGCCGGATTTTGTCGCCTGGATGATCGCCGGGCGCGGGCCGCTGGGCGTCTGCCAGTCGGTGAGCGTGGGCTGCGGGCCGATATCGAAATCCCAGATGTCGTGATGAACGGTCTGGAAGTGCCAGCGCACCGCGCCGGTTTTCACATCGAGCGCGACGATGGCCGAATTGAACTCGTCATCTTCCTTGGTGCGCTTGGCGCCGTAAAAGTCGCCCGATGCATTGCCGGTGCCGGCGTAGACCAGGCCCATACCTTCATCGGCCGAGATGATGGTCCAGACATTGGGCGTGCCGTATTGATATTGCTCGCCCGCCGCCGGCGGCGTATTCACGCCGGGCCGCGCCAGATCCCACACCCAGCGAATTTTGCCGGTCACGGCGTCAAAAGCGCGCACGACGCCTGACGGAGCGCGATAATCCTGGCCATCCGATATCTTGTGGCCGACGATAGCCACGCCATCGACGATCGCCGGCGGCGAGGTCACCGCGACAAAACCGGGCACGGTGGGGCCTATGCCTTCGGTCAGGTCGACCTGGCCATTATTGCCAAAATCACGGCAAGGCTCGCCCGTCTGCGCATCGACCGCCAGCAGGCGGCTGTCCATCGTGCCCCAGATGATGCGGGCGCTGCATTGCTCCAGGGCTTGCGGCGCCTGGTAATAGGACACGCCCCGGCAGATCACAATGCCGTTGTTTTCCAGAGCCTTCGGGTCTGTCTTCGGATCGAAGTGCCATTTCTGCTTGCCGGTCGCCGCATCCAGCGCAAAGACCTGTCCGGTGGGACTGCATGTATAAAGCGTGCCGCCTATCATCAGCGGCGTGCTTTCCCCAGCCCAGTTCAGCTTGCTGCCTTCAGGAGGCATATCGCCGGTGTGGAACTCCCACGCTTTCTCCAGCTTGCCGACGTTGGCGGGAGTGATCTGTTTGGATGGCGCAAATTTCTGCGCCAGATTGGAGCCGCCCTAAGCCGTCCAGCTGCCGGCGTCATTGATGGCGGCGACCTGCCCGTTCGTTCCGTCTATCGTACGGCGGCCATAGGCTTGCTGCGGACGGCTGGATACGCTGTCCGCGCTCGCCGTTTCAACATAGGGATTGTCGAACAAGGGAATCAGGAGAACGACGAGCATCACCAAAGAGATTCCGCCCGTCGCCAGGCCGTAGCCCAAGCGCGTGATCGTTGTTCCGTTACGCGCCGTCAGCCGGCGCACCGGCGCCTGCAATGCCCAGAGCAGCAAACCCATGACGATCAGCAAGTTGTAGCGCGGCACCAGAGCCCAGCCATCCCAGCCGGCCTCCCACAAGCCCCAGATCAAGGTAGCCACCGCCATGACCGCGAAAAGCCAGATCGCCAGCCCGCGGCGCAGCGCAAGCAGCGCCGCCAAGACCAGGAACGCAAGCCCCATGACGGCGTAATAGGCCGAGCCTCCCACGCCTAGCAGCCGCCCGCCCAAATAAAGGAGAACCAGGCCTATTACTGCGGCGATGATGGCGTAAATTAAAAGCAGGACATGTCCGACGCCCCGGGACCGATTTTGTTGCATAACACGACTCCTGAATTCTTGGTGCTACCGTTACCTTTTGAAGGATTCTTCAAGTTGAGGGTGGATAGCAACTGCCGTACCTGGCCATGAATTCAAGCAGGCTGAAATGTATTCGATTATGCTGGCTGCGGAGGTCTCTACTGGCCACGGTCAATGATTACTTGCGCTGCTTCCCGAACATGCCCAGTTCTTCAAGCACCACTTCGCGGGCGCACTTCGCAAACACGCTGACCAGCCTGGTCCTCGTATGATAAGGCGGATACAACAGGCCAACCGCCGCCGGCACCATAGGCAAAAAAGGACGTACTTCAATACCGGCCCTGACACGCTCTTCCTCGGCCGCCACGGGATTGATCAGACTCACGCCCAGGCCCGCGCCGACCAATGCGCAGATGGACGCGCCCAAGCTTGCTTCGGCCGAAATCGGCCGCTCGACGCGAGCGGCGTTGAAAATGCCGTCTATCCGTTCACGCAAGGGACTTCCGCTGGGAAATGAAATGAAGGGCAGGCCGGCGAAATCGGTGGGTTTCAATTTCTTCAGTTTCGTCAGGCGGTGGCCGCGCGGAAAGATAGCCACGCAGTTGGCATTCACTATAGGCTCGAACTGCACGCCAGGCGTCTCGTTGTACAACATGGCCAAGCCTGTATTGCAGAAGCCGGAGCTGATCCAGCTGTGGACGGTGCTGGCGCTGCCGGATTGTATCGACACCATCACCTCGGGGTATTCGGTCTTGAAGCGCACCACGATACGCGCCAACAAGCCGCCCGCCAGGCGGGGCATGGCCGCGACGCTCAGCCGACCGGCGCTGAACGAACGGATGCTTGCAGCGGCGGCTTCCAGGCCCGAAAGCCCTATAAACGTTTTCTCCACCTCTTGAAACAAGCGCATACCGTCCATGGTCGGAGTCAGCCGGCTGCCGCTGCGGTCAAACAAGGCAAACTGCGAGACCGCTTCCAGCTGCGCAATCAAGCGGCTTATTTGCGGCTGTGAAGTGTGCATGCGCTGGGCAGCTTCGGTCATCGAGCCCGACAGCATGACGGCCCGAAACGCTTCGATCTGCCGCAGGCTCATTCTGTTTATTGGCATATCATTTCCGTATAGATGAATACTTAACTAGTATTGGGAAAAACTATACAGTTCAGGGATACTACCGGCAAGGAGTTTGCGCATCGAATGGTTTCGGGCGCTCAATTCATCGGACCAAGAACTACATGCCGCGATCGCGGCCATAAAGGGAGAAAATGAAAACATTTGCCGCTATTTCCGCCGTTGTCGCGCTCTCGGCCATCGCCCATCTCGCGCAGGCCGAAGGGGCGAGCCGTTTGGATAAAATCCGCGAAACCGGAACCATCACCCTTGGGCACCCAGAGACTTCCGTGCCGTTTGCCTACCTGGACGGTAACCAGAAACCCATAGGCTACACCGTGGAAATCTGTGAGGAAGTGGTAAAGCATATGAAGACGGCGCTGAACCTGCCCAATCTTCAGGTCCGCTACAACCCGACCACCTCGGCCACGCGCATTCCCCTCCTGGCAAATGGCACGATCGATCTTGAATGCGGCAATACCACCAACAAGATCGACCGCCACAAATTCGTGGCCTTCGCCCCTACCACTTTCGTGGCGCAGGTTGTGCTATTGGCCCGCAAGGACGGCGGTGTGGATGTCAATGATCCGTCTTCGTTCCGCGGCAAGGCGATCGCCGCGCAAGCGGGGGGCCAGACATTCAAGCGCATTTCGCAGATCAACGCCAAAGGCAATTACGGCATTCAGGTCATCGGCGCCAAGGATACGGGCGAAACCTTCCTGATGGTCCAAACAGGCCGCGCGGCCGGCTCGGCCAACGATGACGGCTTGGCCTATGGTTCGGTCGCTTCGTCGAAGAATCCCGGCGATTTCGTGATCGGCACCAAGAGCCTCGAGATGGCGCCATACGGCATCATGGAGCCCAAAGACGATCCGGCATTCAAGAAAGTGGTGGACGAAGCCGTGCTCGACCTCATCAAGAGCGGCAAGGTGGCCGCCATCTATGACAAGTACTTCACTTCTCCCATCCCGCCGCACAACATCAACCTCAAATACCCCATGAGCGACGCGCTCAAGCGGGCGCTTGCCCATCCTACAGATTCCGGCGACCCCGCGGTTTACGAATAAGCCCGGCAAACACCCGCCCCGCTTTTCGCACCACTCGCCTCCGAATAGGAAACATTCGACAGACTGTGCGGCCGTCTTGTACAGCCGCACAGTCTGTGGTTCTGGAAACTGATCTACATGAATTACGATTGGAGTTGGCAGGTATTTCTGGAAATGTCGCCGGATGGCGTGCATACCTTCCTGCAAACCATCTTCATTGGCACCGGCTGGACATTGACACTGTCATTGTGTACCTGGGTGTTCGCGCTATTCTTCGGCTCGATATTGGCGGTATTTCGCACCGCCAGGTCACGGTCACTGAATGTATTGGGTACTGTCTACGTCGAGATATTCCGGAATATTCCTTTGCTGGTGCAGATGTTTTTGTGGTATTTCGTATTGCCGGAACTGCTTCCGGCGCACCTGGGCACGGCCATCAAGCAAATGGCGCAGCCGTGGGGCCAGTTCATTCCGGCGGTGCTGTGCCTGAG
>LNAP01006233.1_pt1 | contig 10348 bp, 10 predicted proteins | sample 602601 | NCBI WGS metagenome assembly LNAP01 (sample SAMN02440304, study PRJNA202911) | soil metagenome | biome: Subtropical and temperate rainforests or woodlands; isolation source: soil samples (1 kg each in a 20% v/v slurry with milli Q water) were... ...
TTGACACCCTGTATGCGTCAAGGGGACAGCGTTCGGGTTAACATTCAAGGCTTTGACAAGTCGGTCAAAAATTACATTTATCAGGAAAAACCATGACTATCGAACGCACGCTCTCCATCATCAAACCCGACGCCGTTGCCAAAAACGTGATCGGTCAAATCTACGCCCGTTTTGAAGCCGCCGGCCTGAAAATTGTGGCCGCGAAAATGGCCCATTTGTCGCGTGGCGAGGCGGAAGCCTTTTATGCCGTGCACAAAGCCCGTCCGTTCTTCAAGGATCTCGTCGATTTCATGGTGTCCGGTCCGGTCATGATCCAGGCCCTCGAAGGTGAAGATGCGGTTTTGAAGCACCGCGACCTGATGGGCGCGACCGATCCGAAAAAAGCGGCTCCTGGCACCATTCGCGCTGATTTCGCCGACAGCATCGATGCCAACGCGGTGCACGGCTCGGATGCGCCCGAGACGGCCGCAGTGGAAATTGCGTTCTTCTTTGCCGGCATGAACGTCTACGCGCGTTCATGACAGGCATGACGGCTAATCTGCTTGATTTCGATCTTGAGGGCTTGGCCGTCTTTTGTGAGCGGTTGGGGGAAAAGCGTTTTCGCGCCGTTCAACTGTTTCGCTGGATTCATCAAAAAGGGGCCAGCCAGTTTGATGACATGAGTGACCTGGCCAAGTCACTGCGCGAAAAGCTCAAGGGCGTCGCGCACATCAAGGCGATGCCCGTGGTGTCGCAGCACCTGTCGGCCGATGGCACCATCAAGTGGCTCTTTGATGTCGGTGACGGCAATGCGGTCGAGGCCGTCTTCATCCCTGAATCCGATCGTGGCACGCTGTGTGTGTCGTCCCAGGCCGGCTGTGCCGTCGGCTGCCGTTTTTGTTCTACCGGTCACCAGGGTTTCAGCCGCAATCTCACGACCGGTGAAATCATTGCCCAGCTCTGGTTTGCCGAGCATTTCTTGCGCCAGCACCTCAAGCGTGACGAGCGCGTCATTTCCAACGTGGTGATGATGGGCATGGGCGAGCCCCTGCAAAACTACAACGCCCTGATTCCGGCACTGCGCGTCATGCTCGACGACCACGCCTATGGCTTGTCGCGGCGCCGGGTCACCGTGTCCACCTCGGGGATTGTCCCGATGATCGATCGCCTGGCGCAAGACTGTCCGGTGGCGCTCGCGGTGTCCTTGCACGCGCCCCATGATGCGCTGCGCGATACCCTGGTGCCGCTGAACCTGAAATACCCCCTGGCGCAGCTGGTCGCTGCCTGCCATCGCTATTTGGCCCACGCGCCGCGTGACTTCATCACGTTCGAATATTGCATGCTCGATGGCGTCAACGACACCGATGCCTGTGCGCGTCAACTGGTGGAGCGCATCCAGGCCCACCCCGGCGCCTGGTGCAAACTCAATCTGATCCCGTTCAATCCGTTCCCGGCTTCCGGTTTGTTGCGCTCCAAGCCGGAGCGCGTGGAGGCCTTTGCCAGGATCTTGAACGACGCCGGGATCATCACCACGATCCGCAAGACCCGGGGCGACGACATCGATGCCGCCTGTGGCCAGCTCGCGGGTGACGTCAAGGATCGAACCCGGGTGATGGTGCGCATGGAGCGCAACAGAAGCCTGCGCGCGCTGGCCGTTGAGGCACCGGTCAGCGGCACCGAAGGAGCAGGGGCATGAGTGCTTTAAGTTCGTTTGCGAAGCCTGGCTCCTGGTCGCTGTGGACGCTCATGGTGCTGTTCTGCGCAGGCGTTTTGTCGGGCTGTGCCAACGGCCCGGATGCCGGCCAGGCCAGCGCCGCCAGCGCTGACCTGATCACCGATTCAGATGAAAGCAGTGCGCGAAAGAGGGCGCGTATCCGGGTGGAACTGGCCCTGGCTTACCTGGAGCAGGGCAAAACCAACATTGCCTTGGACGAGGTCAAGCTGGCGTTGGCGGCTGACCCTGACTTTGCCGATGCCTACAGTTTGCGCGGCCTGATTTACATGCGACTCAACGAATTGGCGCTGGCGCAGGAAAGTTTTCTGAAAGCGCTCGCGGTGCGACCGCGCGACCCCAATATTCTGCACAACCTGGGCTGGTTGAAGTGCCAGCAAGCGCGCTATCCTGAGGCCATGGCCGATTTTTCACAGGCCCTGGCCAACCCCGGTTACGGCGAGCGCGCCAAAACCTATATGACTCAGGGCCTGTGCCAGATCAGGGCGGGGCAACGGCGTGAGGCGGAGCAGAGCCTGCTCAAAGCCTATGAGTTCGATGCCGCGAATCCCGTCACCGGCTACAACCTGGCGAACCTGCTGTTTCAGAATGCCGAGTTTGCCAGGGCGCAGTTTTATATCCGTCGTCTCAACAACAGCGAGTGGGCCAATGCGGAGTCGCTTTGGCTGGGCATCAAGGTTGAAAATAAAATGGCCGACCGGGTCGCCCTGCTGCAGCTGGCAACCCAGTTGGAAAAACGCTTTCCGCAGTCCAAAGAAGCTTCGGCTTACCGGCGCGGCGCATTTGATGAGTGAGAATTTTCCCATGGACCAGGCTCAGCAGGCCGCTGACGCGGTTGTCAAACCCGTCACGGCTGGTGTTTTATTGAAGACTGCGCGGGAGGCTCAGGGGCTCCCTATTTCGGCCTTGGCGGTGACCTTGAAAGTGCCTGTTTTCAAGCTTGAAGCGCTGGAGGCGGATCGCCATGAGGTGCTGGCCGACTCGGTTTTCACGCGCGCCCTGGCGGCCAGTGTCTGCCGGGTGCTGAAGATTGACCCGGCACCTGTCCTGGCCGCCTTGCCACATTCTGAAATGCCGCGGTTCAAGACCGATGATGCTGGCCTGAATACGCCGTTCAAGACGGGCGGACTTGTTTTTGGGCTGCACATCAAAAGCCGCTTGACCACCCCCCTGGGCCTGGCCGTGGCCTTGTTGTTGCTCGGGATTTTGCTTGTTTTCATGTTGCCCGCGCGTGAACTGGCAGACACCGCACCGAGCAGCGCAGCGCAAGTCAGCGATCCCGAAGTGCTTCGGCCGACACCTGCCGTCGAACCCACGGCCCCACCCGCGTCTGCGCCGCTGGCAAGCGATTTGCCGGTCTCGCTGACCGTTGCTGACGTCGTTCAGCCGAGTCCGGCGCTCCCGCTGGTCACACCGGATGGGGCAGCGGCTGTCCTGGTGCTGGAATCCCGTGGCGCCTCCTGGGTCGAGATCATCGACGCCCAGGGGGTATTGCAATTGCGCAAAATCCTGGCCGCCGGTGAACAGGTTCGCTCACAGGGCCCCTTGCCCTTGTCGGTGGTGCTGGGGCGTGCGGACGACGTGGCGGTCACGGTGCGCGGACAGCGCCTGGACGTGAGCGCCATGACGAAAGCCAATGTAGCTCGATTTGAGGTGAAGTAATGCAAGATAACCTGCCCATCGCCATGGCTGCGGCGGCGCCGCGTCGCTCACGCCAGGCACGCATTGTTTGGGGTGATCGATGTGTGACTGTGGGCGGCGACGCGCCGGTCAGGGTGCAGTCCATGACCAACACCGACACCGTGGACGTGATTGGCACGGCGATCCAGATCAAGGAGCTGGCCCTGGCCGGCTCCGAATTGGTGCGCCTGACGGTCAATACCCCGGAAGCGGCTCAAGCCGTGGCACCGATCCGCGAGCAACTCGACCGCATGGGCATTGATGTGCCCCTGATCGGCGACTTCCATTACAACGGTCACCGTCTGCTGACCGACTACCCGGAGTGCGCGCAGGCCCTGTCCAAGTACCGCATCAACCCCGGCAACGTGGGCAAGGGCGACAAACATGACCGGCAGTTTGGCGTCATGATCGAGGCCGCCATCCGCTGGAACAAGGCGGTGCGCATTGGCGTCAATTGGGGCAGTCTGGACCAGGAATTGCTGGCCCACCTGATGGACCAAAACAGCCGTCGCAACCCGCCCTGGGGCGCCAAACCGGTGATGTACGAAGCCCTGATCACGTCGGCGCTGGACTCGGCGCAACAGGCGGTAGACCTGGGGCTGGAGCCGAGCCAGATCATCTTGTCGTGCAAGGTCAGCGGCGTGCAGGACCTGATTTCCGTCTACCGTGAATTGGCCAGACGCAGCCATTACGCCCTGCACCTGGGCCTGACCGAAGCCGGCATGGGCACCAAAGGGGCGGTCGCGTCGGCCGCGGCCCTGTCCATTTTGTTGCAGGAGGGCATTGGCGACACCATTCGCGTGTCGCTGACGCCGCAGCCGGGTGAGTCGCGTACCCAGGAAGTGGTGATCGCCTCCGAAATCCTGCAGTCGCTGGAGTTGCGCTCTTTCGTGCCCAGTGTCACCGCTTGCCCGGGTTGCGGACGCACTACCAGCACCACGTTCCAGGAGTTGACGCAGCAGATCGAGGGTTTCCTGCGCGCCCAGATGCCGGTCTGGCGCAGCAAATACCCCGGGGTTGAAACAATGAAAGTGGCGGTGATGGGTTGCATCGTCAATGGACCCGGCGAAAGCAAGCAGGCCGACATCGGCATCAGTCTGCCCGGCACCGGCGAAGCGCCCGCCGCGCCGGTCTTCATCGACGGCGAAAAATGCATGACCTTGCGCGGTGATCAAATCGCCCGGGAATTTCAGGTCATTGTTGAAAACTATGTCGAAAAACGTTACGGCGTGCCAGCGACCGTGGCGCCCTGATTTGAATTGTCATGACCGAAACCACTGTTCAAAAAATTGAAAAACTGACCGCCGTCAAAGGCATGAACGACGTGCTGCCGCCAGACTCGGCGGCCGTCGAATGGCTCGAGGCCAAAGTGCGGGCCCTGATGGCGCGCTACGCCTACCGCAACATCCGCACGCCGATCGTTGAGCGCACCCCCCTGTTCATCCGGGGCCTGGGTGAGGTCACGGACATCGTCGAAAAGGAAATGTATTGCTTTGAGGACCGGCTCAATGGTGACCCGCTGACGCTGCGTCCGGAAGCCACGGCGGGCGTGGTGCGTGCGGCGCTGGAGCACAACCTGTTGTACGACGGCGCCAAGCGCCTGTATTACATGGGGCCGATGTTTCGCCACGAACGTCCGCAAAAAGGACGTTACCGCCAGTTCGACCAGATTGGCGCCGAAGCGCTGGGTTTTGCCGGGCCCGAGGTCGATGCCGAACTGATTTTGATGGCCCATGCCCTGTGGCAGGAGATCGGCCTCGATGACGTGCGCCTGGAGCTCAATAGCCTGGGTCAGGCCCATGAGCGGCTGGCGCACCGCAAGGCGCTGATCGCGCATCTGGAACAGCACGCCGGGCAGCTCGATGAGGACGCCCGGCGGCGTTTGCACAGCAACCCGCTGCGCATTCTGGACACCAAGAACCCGGCCATGCAGCCGCTGGTCGAGGCGGCCCCCAAGCTGCTTGACTTCCTCGGCGCAGAGTCGCTGGCACATTTCAAGACCCTGACCGACATTTTGCAGACCAACGGGGTGGCCTACACCGTCAACCCGCGTCTGGTGCGCGGCATGGACTATTACAACCTGACCGTGTTCGAGTTCACCACCGACCGCCTGGGTTCGCAGGGCACGGTGTGTGCGGGCGGGCGTTACGATTACTTGTTCGAGCAGTTGGGTGGCAAGCCGGCCCCCGCCGTCGGTTGGGCGCTGGGCGTTGACCGGGTGCTGGCCCTGGCCCGCGGCGCAGGCCTGCCCGATGTGGGGCCGCCGCTGGATGCCTATGCCATCGTCACCGATGCCCAGGATTTGCCGCGGGTGTTGTCGACGCTGCAGCGTTTGCGTGCCGTCGGCGTCAGCGTCCAAATGCACACCCGCACGGGTGAGGCCATGGGCAGCATGAAGAGCCAATTCAAACGGGCCGATGCCAGTGGCGCACGTTTTGCCCTGATTTTTGGCCAGGACGAAATCAAGGCAAACCAGGTCATGGTCAAACCCCTGCGCGACGCCCGTGTCGCCCAGCAACTGCACGCCCTTGCCGATGTGTCGACCTGGGCCACGACCCTACAATCAGCCGCTTAACGAAATACCCCTATGGCCAATCAATTAGACCTTGAAGAACAAGAACAGCTTGACCAGATCAAGCATTTCTGGAAGCGCTACGGCAATGCCATCACCTGGGTGTTGATGGTCGTGATGGGCGCCTTTGCCAGTTGGAACTTTTACCATTATTGGCAGCGCAGCCAGGCCCAACAGGCGGCTGCACTGTTTGATGAAGTGGATCGTGCGGTGCTGGCGGCAGATGCCGTGCGCATGGAGCGTGTTTTCAGCGACATGAAGGACAAGTTTTCTGGCACCACCTACGCACAGCAGTCCGGCTTGCTGGTGGCCCGGCAATACGTCAAGCTGGGCAAGCCCGAGGCGGCCAAATCCGCGCTGACCTGGGTGGCCGAGCAATCTTCTGACGCCGGCTACCAGTCCCTGGCGCGTTTGCGCCTGGCCGCCATTTCGATGGAATCGAAGCATTTTGACGAGGCCTTGAAATTGCTGAACATGACCTATCCCGCCAGTTTTGAAGCGTTGGTGGCAGATCGCAAGGGCGATGTCTTCATGTTGCAGGGTGAGAAAGCCAAGGCGCTCGCCGAGTATGACAAGGCGTATCGCCTGTTTGACCCGCGCACCGAGTACCGTCGTTTGGTGGAGGTCAAACTGAATGCCCTGGGTGTGGATGCCGGGCCTCAAGATCAAGTGGCCGCTGCGGCCGGGAAATAGACATCATGGCAAATATTTTTTCCGTGGCTGGTTTCCGCCGAGTCCTGGCCCTGGCCCTGGTTGCGGGCGTGACGGCATGTGCCAGTGGCTCTGATACGCTGAAGCCCGCAGATTTGGGCGCCAACCCGGCCTTGTTGGGTGTGCGTGCTGCCTGGAGCAGCAAAATCGCTCCGGTGGATTTTCCTTTGCAGGCCAAAGTCATCGGCCAAACGGTGGCGCTTGCGGGTGCTGATGGCGTGGTGCTGTCGCTCGATGCGCGCAGCGGCACCGTGTTGTGGCGTACCCAGGTTGGCGCACCGATAGCCGCTGGGGTTGGCAGTGACGGTCGCTTCAGCGCGGTCGTGACACGCGGCAACGAGTTGGTGGTGCTTGAAGCTGGCCAGGTACTCTGGCGTGCGCCTCTGAGCGCGCAGGTGTTCACCGCGCCGCTGGTGGCCGGCGAGCGCGTCTTTGTGCTGGGTGCCGACCGCAGTGTGGCGGCCTTTGATGCCAGGAGCGGACGCAAGCTGTGGCAACAGCAACGTCCCGGTGAAGCCTTGATTTTGCGTCAGGCGGGGATTCTGACCGCCGTCGGCAATACCCTGGTGGCCGGACTGTCCGGCCGTTTGCTTGGCATGAATCCGCTCAATGGCAACACCGTGTGGGACGTGGCGCTGGCCACGCCGCGGGGCACCAACGACATTGAACGCTTGGTGGATCTGGTAGGCGGGTTCAGCCGTCACGGCAATGAGCTGTGTGTCCGCGCTTTCCAGACCGCCGTGGGCTGTGTCGATACCTCGCGGGGTAGCCTGAGCTGGAAGCGGCCTGCCGCAGGTGCCGTGGGCTTGCATGGCGATGCGCAGCAGGTGTACGGGGTGGAGAGTGATGGCCGCGTGATGTCCTGGCAGCGTGCCTCGGGCGAGCCGGTCTGGACGTCGGAGCGTCTGCTTTATCGCAAGCTGAGTGCGCCGCTGGTGTTGGGGCGCTCGGTGGTGCTCGGTGATGGCACCGGGCTGGTGCACTTTTTGTCGCGCGCTGATGGCACGCCCTTGACCCGTTTATCGACCGATGGTTCGGCGATCGAGGTCACCCCGGTGGTGGCGGCTGGCACCCTGGTGGTGGTGACGCGCACGGGTGGTGTCTACGCTTTTCAGCCTGAATAAATTTGACTTTTCTGACGGATAGCATTGAATGAAACCTGTATTGGCATTGGTCGGGCGACCCAACGTTGGCAAGTCGACCTTGTTCAATCGTCTGACCAAATCGCGCGACGCCATCGTCGCCGACCATGCAGGGTTGACGCGCGATCGTCATTACGGCAACGGCAAACTGGGCAAGTACGAGTACATCGTGATTGACACCGGCGGTTTCGAGCCTGACGCCAGCGCTGGCATTTACAAGGAGATGGCCAAGCAAACGCGCCAGGCGGTGGCTGAGGCCGATGTGGTGATTTTTGTGGTCGACGCGCGCGCCGGTGTGTCGGCCCAGGACCACGACATCGCCAACTACCTGCGGCGTCTGGGCAAACCCTGTGTGATGGTCGCCAACAAGGCCGAAGGCATGCAGGCAGGCGGCCAACTGGTGGAGTTTTATGAACTCGGCTTTGGTGACGTGCTCGCCGTGTCGGCGGCCCACGGACAGGGCATTCGTGAATTGCTTGATCGGGCCTTGCTGCCGCTGCAAGCAGCCGAAGACGAGGTCCAGGAAGCCGAGCAAGCCGGGCTTATCAAACTGGCCGTGGCGGGGCGCCCCAACGTGGGCAAGTCCACCCTGATCAACGTCTGGCTGGGCGAAGAACGCCTGGTCGCCTTTGACCTGCCCGGCACCACGCGCGACGCGATTTCTGTGCCGTTTGAGCGCAATGGCCAGAAATTTGAATTGATCGACACCGCTGGCCTGCGGCGTCGCGGCAAGGTCTTTGAGGCCATCGAAAAATTCTCGGTGGTCAAAACCCTGCAGGCCATTGAATCCGCGAACGTGGTCTTGTTGCTGATCGATGCCACCCAGGGCGTGACCGATCAGGACGCCCACATTGCCGGCTACATCCTGGAGAACGGCCGCGCCGTGGTGCTGGCCATCAACAAATGGGACGCTGTGGACGACTACCAGCGCGAACTGGTCAAGCGCTCGGTTGAGACCCGCCTGCCTTTTTTGAAGTTTGCCAATATGCACTTCATCTCGGCGCAAAAGCGTCAGGGTCTGGGGCCTTTGTGGGCTTCCATTGCCCAGGCTTACCGGGCCGCCAACTGCAAGATGTCGACACCGGTGCTGACGCGGCTGTTGCTGGAAGCCGTGCAGTTTCAAAGCCCGCAACGTGCCGGCATGTACCGACCCAAATTGCGTTATGCCCATCAGGGCGGCATGAATCCGCCCGTGATCGTGATCCACGGCAACTCGCTGGAGCATGTGACCGATGCCTACAAGCGTTTTCTCGAAGGACGCTTTCGTAAGGAATTCGATCTGGTGGGCACGCCGCTGCGCATCGAATTGAAGACATCGAGCAACCCGTTTGCCGACAAGTTAGCCTGATTTGCCCTGTTTTTCGGTGGCGCGGGTTTTCTTGAGGAATTAGCCACGCTCCCCTGCGAACGCGCGATGGCACTGTGGTATCGTCACCTCTTCTTAAATTTCCGAACACGGAGAATATCGTGAATAACAAAGGCCAACTCTTGCAAGATCCATTTCTGAACGCATTGCGTCGGGAGCATATTCCTGTGTCAATTTATTTGGTCAATGGCATCAAGTTACAAGGTCAAATTGAATCGTTCGATCAATACGTCGTGCTGTTGCGCAACACCGTGACACAAATGGTGTACAAACACGCCATTTCGACCATCGTGCCGGGTCGGGCCGTCAATTTTTCAGTGACAGAGGGTGAACAACCTGCAGCAGCCTGATCAACCCGTCACCCCCACCTTGCTGGTGGGGGTCGATTTCGGTCTTCCCTTATTTGACGAGCAACTCGAAGAACTCGGTCTGCTGGCTGAGACTGCCGGTCTGACGCCCGTGGCCCGCATCACCTGCAAGCGCAAGGCACCTGACGCGGCCCTGTTCATTGGCAGTGGCAAGGCCGATGAAATCAAGCAACTCGCCACCCAACTGGGCGTGCAGGAAGTGCTTTTTGATCAGAGCCTGAGTCCGGCGCAGCAGCGCAATCTCGAACGCCATCTGCAACTCCCGGTGAACGACCGCACCTTGTTGATTCTCCAGATTTTTGCCCAGCGCGCGCGCAGCCACGAAGGCAAACTGCAGGTCGAACTGGCCCGACTGCAGTACCTGAGCACCCGCCTGGTGCGGCGCTGGTCGCACCTCGAGCGTCAAAGCGGCGGCATCGGCATGCGCGGCGGACCGGGTGAATCACAAATCGAGCTGGACCGGCGCATGATTGCTGACAGCATCAAGCGCATCAAGGAGCGGCTCGTCAAGGTCAAGCGGCAACGGCAAACCCAGCGCCGCCAGCGCGAGCGCCGTGACGCCTTCACTATCTCGCTGGTGGGTTACACCAACGCCGGCAAGTCCACGCTGTTCAATGCGCTGGTCAAGGCGCGTGTGTATGCGGCCGACCAGCTGTTTGCCACGCTGGACACCACCACTCGCCAGTTGTACCTGGGGGAGCTCGGGCGTGTGATTTCCCTGTCCGATACCGTCGGTTTCATCCGGGACTTGCCGCACGGGCTGGTCAACGCCTTCCAGGCCACCTTGCAGGAGGCTGT
>LNAP01006234.1_pt1 | contig 10346 bp, 10 predicted proteins | sample 602601 | NCBI WGS metagenome assembly LNAP01 (sample SAMN02440304, study PRJNA202911) | soil metagenome | biome: Subtropical and temperate rainforests or woodlands; isolation source: soil samples (1 kg each in a 20% v/v slurry with milli Q water) were... ...
TGGCCGCCGGCAAGTCGGACCGGCCGGACCTGCAAAGCGCCAGGCGCGTGGTCTCCGGCGGCCGCGGCGTCGGCTCGGCCGAGAACTTCCAGGTCATCTACCAGCTGGCCGACAAGCTCGGCGCGGCGGTCGGTGCCTCGCGCGCAGCGGTCGATGCCGGCTACGTGCCGAACGAGCTGCAGGTCGGCCAGACCGGCAAGATCATTGCCCCGGAACTGTACGTGGCGGTGGGCATCAGCGGCGCCATCCAGCACCTGACCGGCATCAAGGACGCCGGCACCATCGTGGCGATCAACAAGGACGCCGAGGCGCCGATCTTCGAGATTGCTGATATCGGGCTGGTGGGGGATCTGTTTACGTTGCTGCCTGAACTAGAAAATGCGATCTGACGATACCGCGCGTATTCGGACATGCGCACATGGTGTTGTCCTCCACGTTTGTGCGATCCCGGCAAGCTGTTGCGGAACTAATCGAAGTGGTGCAGTCGGGCAGCCATCTGAGCGACGACGGCATCGCTCGGTTCGAGGACGCCTGCGGAAGGACGTGAGCATTTAGAACTAAACATCTGCATTCCACCATGCCCGCTGCCAGCTTATTTACCACGAAGACATCGAGCGTCGCGCCCCAAGGTCCGCCGAGTGAATCAAAGCATGATCCATGTATTTTCCCGCTACATCATGGTTGGTGTGGCGAATACCGCAATCCATTGGATAATCTTCGGCTTGGCTTTTTTTGCCCTTGGTCTTGACCAAGCCGTCAGCAACCTCCTGGCTTTCGTTGTCGCCGTGACGTTTTCATTCTTCGCAAATGCAAAGTTCACTTTCAACGAGAAGGCCACTGGTACTCGATATTTGATGTTCGTCGCATTCATGGGCGCAATGAGCTTCATTGTCGGCCTGATCTCCGACAACTACAGCATCAACCCGTTGGTCACGCTCATTGCATTCTCGTCCATTAGCTTGGCACTCGGATTCCTGTATTCCCGATTTCTTGTTTTCAGGGTAGAAGAGTTATGAAGATATCACTAGTTGTACCCGTCTTCAATGAAGAAGAAGCCATACCCGTCTTCTACAAGACAGTCAGGAAGTCTCCTAGTCTTACTCAACAGACAGTCGAAATCGTATTCATAAACGATGGCAGCACGGATGCAACCGAATCCATCATCAACGAATTGGCTTCATCCGACCCGCTCGTCAGAGCTATTTCCTTTACTCGCAACTTTGGCAAGGAGTCGGCTCTTTTTGCAGGGTTGGAACGCGCCTCCGGGGACGCGATCATCCCCATTGATGTCGACCTTCAGGATCCCGTCGAAGTAATTCCATCGCTGATAGAAAAATGGCAGGCGGGCGCTGACGTCGTGCTTGCCAAACGTACGGACCGCTCCAGTGACAGCAGTCTTAAACGGGCAAGCGCGCAATGGTTCTACAAGCTGCACAACATGATCAGCAATCCGGAGATCGAGGAGAATGTTGGTGATTTCAGGCTCATGTCGCGCAGCATTGTCGAAAGCATCAAGGAAATGCCCGAGCGCAATATTTTCATGAAGGGCATCCTCTCATGGGTGGGCGGCCGCACTGAGATTGTCGAGTATACCCGCGCCCCGCGCGTGGCCGGCAGCGCGAAGTTCAATGGATGGAAACTGTGGAACCTGGCACTGGAGGGATTCACCAGCTTTTCCACGGTTCCGCTCAGAATCTGGACTTATATCGGTTCATTCGTTGCAACGATTGCATTCCTTTATGGCGCATGGATAGTCTTTGGCACTCTTGCCTATGGCAATCCCGTACACGGCTATCCGTCGCTACTGGTTTCCATCCTGTTCTTCGGCGGAGTCCAGCTAATCGGGATCGGGGTGCTTGGCGAATATATCGGTCGCATCTACATAGAAGTCAAGAATCGCCCTCGCTATATTTCCAGGGAAACGCCCAACTCCACGCCATGAACACGACGATCAACTCCCACAGAATATTCGCATTCTTCGCCGCCACCGCCTTTTGCAGTCTTGTCTTTATAATTCGGAGGCCAGATCTCCTTGCCAACCCCCAATTTTGGGCCGAAGATGGAAAATTCTGGCTCGAGCAGGCTTACAATCTCGGGCCATTAAAGTCTCTGGCTATCCCTCAGAATGGCTATTACCAGACCATCTCGAAACTGGTGGCATTAGCATCGCTTGCCGTCCCTCTTTACGCGGCACCTCTGTTCTTCAACCTGGCAGCAGTCCTGCTGCGCTCGTTGCTGATCGTGTTCATCCTATCCCCCCGGCTCGACAGATACCCGCTCGCAGGACGGCTCGTTCTTTCGCTTTTTATTCTGTTGATGCCACATATCTCTGAAGTACACGCCAATGTGACCAACACACACTGGTACCTTGCCGTCTGGCTCTTCATGGTGCTTATTTCCGAGCCAAGCAAGGGCATTTATTGGCGCATCCACGACTACCTTGTAATGATCGTATCGGGGTTGAGCGGGCCTTTCATCATCTTCCTGGCGCCGGTCATGGTTCTTCGGATGCTGGATGGAAAAATCATGGCCAACCCAGTTACCTTGGCGAAGAGTTTTGCAAAGAGCATTACGCCATTCTCCGCCACATTCTTCGTTGTCGCGCTGATCCAAGTAATCGCCATCCTCAAGACAGGCGACAATGGCCGTAGCCATGCCCCACTGGGCGCCAGCCTCACAACCCTGTGCGATATTCTTTCTGCAAAGATTTTTTCAGGGTTTCTACTTTCCCCACGGGCTGTACAAGCCATCTGGGAGATGCACATGGTGAATATCACCGTGACGCTTGCCTGCCTTATATTACTAACAGCAATTATCATCAAGGGCGATTGGCGAGAAAAATCAATAGTGATATTCCCGGCTTTGGTCATCGGATTTTCTCTCGCCCGCCCCATGATATCTCTCGATGCTGCCCAGTGGCCACTCATGAGAGTCTCCGGCGAAAGATATCTACTCATCCCCCACATATTCTGGATGGCGATCATCCTGGTGACCATCAACAGATTTTCCTTACCCATCAAGAAGGTGCTTGCCTGCTCAGCAGGTGCCATCGTGTTCGCAACTGGAATTTATAACTTTGGACTGCCCGCCCTGCCCAACAGCGACTGGATCGGCCAGGCAGAAAAATACGACAAGGCACATCCTGGCGAAGTGGTCGAACTCCAGATAAATCCTACTGGCTGGAGCATGCACATTAAAAAACCAGCCTCCGGTCAATCTCACTAATAACATCAACAAAAGAGAAGGGGGACGCAATAAGTTGCGCCCCCCCTCGCTTCTTCTCTTCCTATTCCCACTCAGAACAGGAACAGGCCAGTCGGCTACTGGTCAACGCTGATCGTGCGCTGCAACTGGCACACCACGGCCGGCGTTCCATCAAACACGATAGCGGCCGAATACGTTCCAGCTTTGACATCCTTGAAATTCCCAGGCACATCGAAGCCCGCCTTGGCCAAGGTAGGATTGTTGAATGCGGCTGCAACATCCGGCCGCTCCTGACCGGCGACCAGGGGCAGGGAATAAGCACCTTCGGCATTACTTAGTACGAACAGGGCATGGGCCGGCACCTGACCCTGGGCATCGCCTACCCAGCCCCGCAGCCTGGCCACGCTGCCGACCTTGATGCTCACACCGTCTGCCGGCTGACCATCCACAGTATCAAACGAGCAACTACCACCATCGGTGGTAGACGGCATCTGGTAAGCCACAAAGGCCTCCGCCGCTGCGAGCACTTCAGGTGTATCCGCCGGCGGTGTAGCAGGCTGCTGTTGGCATGCCGTCAGCATCACCCCCGCCAATGCAATGGTGCTGATGAAGGAAATCCTGTTGCTTTGCATGTATATATCCTCTCGGAAGAAACAGTTGAATGGTCTCGCCTCGATATCCGGTATTGCCCGGAGGAGCACATGAATCCGCTCTCTGTGAAAACCTCATGCTCCATCGATTAGCGTGATTTCATCTTCCCGGCTAGCCGGCCTCAGCCTCTGGGAGGGAAAGAAAGGTCGAAAGTACTGCCTTTGTCTGCCAAATTCGGATTATAGGCGGGATCATGCTTGATGAAATCCCCCCAGCGTTCCATGAACAGCGCAACCTCGCGGTCAAACCGCTCGCGCTTTTCACTATCCATGTCGCTGCCGCGCGTGGCGGATTCATGATGGAAAAGCTCGGCGTAAGGCGTCCATAGGTTGCGATAGCCTTTGGCCCGGACACGCAGGCAGAAGTCTACGTCGTTGTAAGCCACTACCAGCTTCTCATCCAGGCCGCCGACTTCCAGGTAGATATCACGCTTAATCAGCAGACATGCAGCAGTGACGGCCGAGTAGTTTTGTAGGAGCTGGCCGCGTAGCATCATGCCTAACCAGCCACGCGGACGGTCGGCATAGGCATGCACCCCAACTCCGTTGAAGCCGAGAATCACACCGGCGTGCTGGATAGTACTGTTGGGGTAGTACAGCATCGCGCCGACTGCACCGATATCTGGCCTGATTGCATGGCTGGCCATCTCCTCCAGCCAACCAGGTGAAATCACTTCGACGTCGTTGTTGAGCAAGCCGACGATATCTGCATCCACCTGCGCCACGGCGAAGTTATTGATCGCAGAGTAATTGAACGGTTTGTCATATTTTATTACCCGCACACGCGGATCAGCATGCAGCTCGTCCAACAGGTCAAATGTGGCCTGCTCCTGAGACTGATTATCCACTATCACGATCTGATAGTTAGGGTATTCGGTTTTCTCAAGAATCGAATTGACAGCCGTTGCAAGCAGATCTGCATGATCCCGCGTGGGGATGATCAGCGAGACGCGAGGTGCAGGCGATGGCAAGCGGTTGCGAACGCGATAGTTACCCGCAAAGCCCAGTAATTCAAGAACCTCCCCATCCCGCCCGATGCGATCCAGATGCGATTGGATGCTCTTGATGGCGGCGACGTGCGCGTAGTTCTTTTCTCCGGGGGCCAGTGCGGTCGAACCAGGAATCGCTCGCCAGTGGTAAAGCACATGTGCGACATGCCCTATCTGGTCGCCATCGAGCCGCTCGATGCAACGCAGCGCCAGATCCCAGTCCTGGCTGCCTTCGTACCCGACACGGAAACCGCCGACCTCGCTCACCAGTGCCCTTTCGTAAACACCGAGATGGCTTATGCAATTATGCGACAGAAACAGGTCGTAGTTCCAATCAGGCTTGAAGTAGGGGTCATACCGACGCCCCTTCTCGTCAATCTTGTCCTCGTCACTATAGGCTAGACGCCAGCGAGGATTCTCCTTGAACGCCCTTGCCATCTTATACAGCGCATGCGGATGCAACTCGTCATCATGGTCCAGCAGGACCACGTATTTGCCAGACGCCAAGGAAAGAGCATCGTTGGACGATGCCGAGATATGCCCATTTTCCTTGCGGAACACGGCCTTGATCCGACTGTCACGCGCCTGGTAATGTTTGATGACTGTGCGCACCGAGTCTTTGCTGGAAGCGTCGTCGGAAATGCAGAGTTCCCAGTCACCGTAACTCTGCGCGCAGGCGCTCTCTATGCACCTGCGCAACCAACGCGCGGGCGTGTTGTAGGTCGGCACAATAATCGAGAATAACGGCCTCTCCGGCCAGGAATCCAGCTCACCAGGCAGCGGTCCCGCAAGTTCGCCGTATAAGGCGACCCAGGCATCGTAATCGGTCTCCCGATGCACCGCTAGGCGTAGATACCCCCCCCTGATGTTATCGCCTAGCGCACGCACGCCACCCGTCACCAAGTCCAACCCAGCGCTTGCGAGCAACCGTAACTTGCTCCGCCTGCCTGGGGAGTTTCTCAACGTCTCGGCCAGCATCCTGCCGGCGGCCTCAACCTTACCGATCCGCCTGATCGTGCAACCACCCAGATCGAACTGACACGATCCAACCGTCGGATCGAAACGCAATCCGACGACGTCGTGTGAGAAGTTCACGACCGTATGATGACGCAGGTCGCTGCCTACCTTCAGCGAGAACACCAGCGGAATCCGCGTGTCCTCCGACATGCCCTGGCCATAATCTGGGTAAAGTACCGGCCCAACCAGTTTCTTGTCTTTTAATCTGAAATCCAGCTCAAGCACATACCAGCCCTTCCGAAGCGGGCCAGCATCTACCCATGACACCATGAACTGCGGGTCAGGTGCCACAGCAAATATCGACTTCAATGGTGGCTCCTGTTGAACGCAAAGTTCGATCCCACCTGCGGGCTCCAACACCAGATCGGTGCTCATCCTTCAATCCCCCTGCACATGCAAACTTCCATCTCCATGTTCTTGATCAACTCTTCACTAGCACTATGCGCCTCAAGCGCGCAACCACCATGATCATAATCGGTGATGGTCATGGCGATGGCCTTTCCGAGCCATCGCTATCCCTCGATTGGCCTTACCGACGTGACGGACTACGTTCATATGCCAGCCTAGATTAAGGATGCCAGCAGGTAGGCAGGGATAGGGCAATCTCGTGGTTCTCACTTCCCCCCTTAACCAGGAGAAGGCAAAGCCCCAGGGGCCAGAAACTCCTGACCCCACCATCGACGACGATAGCCAACGCATCATTCATAACCCTTGGGTTGACGGCTGTAGATGTATCGAGCCTGCCTCACGCTCGGTAGCAGCATTAACTATGAACAGGCGCGAACGAGGCCATTGCCAATTTCGCGGCTTCGGTCATCTGCAGCACAACCGATTTATCTTCGGACGATTGGCCCGCACGGACGACCATTTCCTGCACCGACTCTGGCAACGCAAGGAAATCAGCCATGTCGAACCGAGCAACGAAACCACAACCATCGTTCGACAACCCGAGATAGCTTGCGACATCCGGGCGCCTAACCCTGTCGATGCGGGTCGGAAATATGCGACTACTCGCCAGCTCCACGCTCAATACATCGGGAATCGCGCCCCGCACATCGGCACTCCAGCCAATTAGCACAAGCTCGTCGCCGTCCATCGCGGCGCTTTCGACATACCCTTGAACGACAAGTTCCTCCGGCCGTGGAGGAGACACATCCTCCCCTACGTCAAGATCCCCGGATAACATCCGGTGATAGGTATCGAGCGAAGAAACGATATCTCCTTGATGCACGAGTCGCCCCTTCTCCAGCACGATTCCCTTGTTGCATACTTTACGCAATATGCTGACGCTATGACTTGCCAGCACCACTATCTTGCTGCCGCTCACCCGACTCTGCATCCGCTCAGTTGCTTTGGCCATGAAATCTGAATCGCCAGCCCCCACCCATTCGTCCATCAGCATGATGTCGTGCTGGAACGCCGTCGATATCGCGAAGCCCAAGCGCATGCGCTGGCCGGACGACAAGGTATGAAGACGATGATTGGCCTTCATCGCCAGCCCAGCGAAATCCAGGATGGAATCCATCTCGGCAAGCAACCTATCGGAACTGAGGTTCATTGCGGTACCACGCAACAGGATGTTCTCCCGTAGTGTGGCACCGCCGTTGAAGCCGAGAGAAATGTTCAGCAGGGCCTGGCGGCTGCCGACAACATCAACCCTGCCGCTGGTCGGCGTATATACTCCGTTGAGTATCCGCAGCATCGTCGACTTTCCGGCGCCGTTGCGCCCCAGGATCGCCACGCGATCCCCCTCGTTGATATCGAGATTGATGTTGCACAGCAATTGTGTCCACTTGCGCTTCGGAGGATCCAGCGCAGCCGCAATGAAGGTGGAAGCCCATCCGCGGGTAACCCGCTCCTTTTGCAGGTAGATAGGGACTGATAGCGAGACGTCCTTGAGCCTGATATGTACTGACATAGTGATTAAATCCACACTGGGACGTAATTTGCGTAGCGACGATAGGCGACGGTCACCACGCTCCAGCCCAGAACAGTCATGACCCCAAGATAGGCCAGCGTCACCCACGAAACCGAATCCCCTAACATTGGCGCGCGCACCAATTCAACCATGTGATAAAGAGGATTGGCGAGCATGAACGCGTGGCGCAAACTATTGGGAGGAATACTCTCTGCATGCCATACGATGGGCGTCAGGAGGAATGCAAACAAAAACACATTGCCAATGAACTGGCTCAAATCGGGGAATCTCGCTCCAACCAGCCCGAAGACTACGCCGATCCATAGCACGTTAAACATGATCAGCAATAATGACGGCAGAGCCAGCAATACGCCCGTGACGCTCAAGTTGGGATAAACTGCCATCGCAATGAATACGGCAGGCAACGCCACGACGAAATACAGCATTTCCCTAGCCACGACACGGAGAATGAAATCCGTGAGCCGGGTATGACCGTCCATGATGAAAGCACTGGATGCCGCGAACGTACTCGTGGATTCGACGATCACGGTACTGAAGAGACGATACAGCAAGTACCCCACGCCGACGTAGGCCGCGAACTCCGATGTGGGAGTATTGGTGACCGCCGCAAAGAATCCGCCTAGTCCCCACACAAACACGAACGAAGGTGCGATTAGCCAGAACAGGCCCAGGCGTGACTGTCTGTAGCGGACAACCACATCCAGCCACCCCGACAGCGCCCAGAATTCCGTATTGCGGAAACTGTCCCTGAAATCCCCCCATAACGACCGCTTCCTACCTTCTCCAGTCGTCAGAATGTCTACGGTCATGACAATGCACACTCCAAGTCAATCTGCAAATCCCTTACATCCTCCACCCCCACGCTCAACCGCACTAGCGCATCGCTGATGCCGAGCTGATTACGACGCTCCAGTGGCACGGATGCGTGAGTCATCATCGCAGGATGGTTCACCAAGCTCTCCACCCCGCCGAGAGACTCAGCCAGGGTGAACAGTTCGGTGCGCTCGCAGAAGCATTTGGCCGCCTCGAAGCCCCCCTCGAGCACAATCGAGACAATGCCACCGAAACCTTGCATCTGACGCATGGCCAGTTCATGCTGCGGATGACTAGGAAGACCCGGATAGATCACCTTCTCGATCGCCGGATGGGCTTCCAACCAATGCGCCAGCACCAAGGCATTGTCGCAATGCGCCTTCATGCGCAACGGCAGGGTCTTGAGACCACGTAGGGCCAGGAAGCTGTCGAACGGCCCCTGTACGCCACCGACCGAGTTCTGCAGGAAGGCTAGCCGCTCGGCTAGATCGAGGTCGTTACCGACCACGGCAATACCACCAACCATGTCGGAATGGCCATTTAAGTACTTGGTCGCCGAATGCACGACGATGTCCGCCCCCAACTGCAGCGGACGCTGTAACATCGGCGAGGCGAAGGTGTTGTCGACAACCACCAATAGCCCGTGCTTGTGAGCGATCGCCGCAATCGAGGCAATGTCAACGATCTTCAACATTGGGTTGGTCGGGGTTTCGATCCAAACCATCCGCGTCTTCGGCGTAATCTCGGCCTCGAAAGCCGCCAAGTCGGTCAAGTTGACGAAACTAAAGCTCAGCGCTGCGCTGCGTCGGCGCACGCGCTCGAACAGCCGATAGCTGCCGCCGTACAGGTCATCCATGGCGATGACATGGTCGCCACTGTCCAGCAGCTCCAGCACGGTCGCGGTGGCGGCCATGCCCGAGGCGAAGGCGAAGCCGCGGCTCCCACCTTCCAGCGCCGCGATACAGCGCTCATAGGCGAAGCGGGTCGGGTTCTGCGTGCGGCTGTATTCGAAGCCGCTGTGCTGGCCCGGGCTCGGCTGGGCGTAGGTGGACGTGGCGTAGATGGGCGGCATCACCGCCCCGGTGCTGGGGTCGGGCGCCTGCCCACCGTGGATGGCGAGCGTCGCCAGAGCCAGGGTGCTGTCGCCGTCCTGGCTCCCGCGAGTGTGTTCGGACATGGGGGACTTCCATTGGTGCGGTCGGGATTCTAGCAGCGCGGTCACCTCAAGCGACACGCGCAAAACGTCTGAACGTGAAACTGAACGCGCTGATTTACTGCACGCGCCGGCGCAGGTAGTTCAGCAGGTCGATGCGGGTGATCAGGCCCAGGAACCTGTCGGTCGTGCGGTCGGTCACGATGGCCACCTGGCCGCGGTCGAACACCGGCAGCAGCGCCTCGATCGGCGAGGCCACGTCCAACTGTTCCAGCTTGCTGACCATGGCCGTGGCCACCGGATCGCCGAAGCGCGCCTCGTCGCCGTACACGTGCAGCAGCACGTCGGATTCGTCGATGATGCCGACCAGTTGGTCGCCATCCATCACCGGCAGCTGCGAGACGTCGTAGAGCTTCATGCGCTGGTAGGCGGTGGTCAGCAGGTCGGTCGGGGCGACCACCACGGTGTCCTTCTGGCTGTACGGGCGCAGGATCAGGTCGCGCAGGTCGCCGTGCTGCGGGCGCTCGATGAAGCCGTTGTCCAGCATCCAGTAGTCGTTGTACATCTTGGACAGGTACTTG
>LNAP01006167.1_pt1 | contig 10343 bp, 9 predicted proteins | sample 602601 | NCBI WGS metagenome assembly LNAP01 (sample SAMN02440304, study PRJNA202911) | soil metagenome | biome: Subtropical and temperate rainforests or woodlands; isolation source: soil samples (1 kg each in a 20% v/v slurry with milli Q water) were... ...
CTTTGCCGGAGATATGAAAGATGTGCTCACTTCCGTGTTTATCTCAGAGCACGGCCGTCCCGATGTGGTCATCACCGACCCGCCCCGGCCAGGGATGCACGAAAATGTGATCACTGCCATCCTGTTGGCGGAGCCGGAAAAGATTGTCTACGTGAGTTGTAACCCCGCCACGCAGGCGCGCGACCTGAATCTGCTGGACAGCAAATACAGCGTTACCCGCGTGCAACCGGTAGACATGTTCCCCCACACCCATCATGTGGAGAATGTGGTGCTGCTGGTCAGAAAATAGAATCGATCGATTTTATTCTTTTGGGTCTGGTAAAGGAATATCGACGCATTACCGGGATTGGGGCTGCCACTAATTTACCGCTTCTACGCTGTAGCCCAGATTCCTTAATCCCTCAATTATCCCGTCTTCTCCCGGCAGATGGAGGCATCCCACGGCAATGAATGACGATTTCTCCGCCATGATTGCCGGCAGCTTCCCGATCCATTTCCGGTTGCGGTCACCATTCAATGTATTTTTCTCTTCCTCCGTAGAAGGGCAGGGGTCATCGGGCATCTCTTTTTCATACAGTTCACGCAGTGCGTGAATATCCTGTGCATGATAAGCAGCCTGGAGCTCATCCATCTGTTCCTTCAATAATTCCGGATTTTTTACCATGCACATCAGCAAATCGGCCTGTCTTTCCAGGGTTTGCATGTTGAGCAATACATGGATCTGATCTTCCGTTGTTTCCAGTCCGATTACCGGGTGGCTGCGCTTCAATGCCTCCTCCTGAAAATATTGATCGAGGCTCTTTCCGGATGCAAGAGAGGGATAGTATTGCTGATAGAGGGTGACAGAAATCAGGTTTGAGAGGAGGGCGGGTTTGAGGGTACCCAGTTGCCCCAACCCAACGCCCAGCAGCCGTGTGAGGGTGCTGTCGAGCAAGGCCACATCTTCCGGTGGCAATAACGAGTCATAGGTAACCCCGGCCGGCATTGTAGATTCGCTCATGATCTTCATTTGCATTTCGGCCATATTGCTCATGTCGAGTTCACCAACAGCCTGAGCCGTACTTTCAAAGGCATCGGCCACTCCCGAAACAGAATCGAGAAAGGAGACAGGTACAAGATGATGTGTCCCGAAGAGATAGGAGGGTTGCTCAAGTCCGTTGCCCGATACCTTCCACAATAAAGAACCGGTTTCTCCCTTCGAAGCACCGGTGCAGGACAGCAACATTAAAAATGCTGCCAGCGAGCATAAAGTTTTTTTCAATATCATAATTTTTTTATGGGTTGATTTCCACAATCGCGGCATCAACAGCCCTGTTCATCCTCTCTTTTTCTTTGCCGATACCCAAAAAATCGAACAAAATCCAGAAGATGGTAAATGTAGGAACCATGTCTGTGACGGGAAACAGCTCTTCCATGAAAGTGACCAGTGAGGTATATTTCCCCTTTTTATCGCCGAACATCTTATAACTGATGGAAGCGGCCACGGGAGCCCATACCACGTCGATAAAAGGGCCAATGACCGGAATAGCCGCTGAAGCCACTCCTACCGCATCCAGGAGGATGCACTTGACCAATTTCCGGTATTTATTTTCTTGTTTTCTCACAGCCTGTCTAATTTGTTTGTATACGTAAATACGAAGGTTTTACCAGTTAGAGCCGTTCTTTGGTAAAAGGTTTAAAAATACCATCAGTTATCTCAATTAAGCATTTGTCGCAGTATTGATGGGGGTGTAACTTCTCTGAGCCAGCTCCTTATCCATGGTATACACGCCAAAACCGTTGCTGCCAATCAACTTCAGACCGTCTATCATGGACTTGGCAGTCTCTTCTTCTTCCACCTGTTCATTTACAAACCATTGTAACATGTTTTCGGTAGCAAAGTCGTTCTCTTTGCGTGCTATTGAAACCAGGTTGTTAATAAGGGATGTAACCACTCTCTCGTGCTCCAGCGTGTCCTGAAAAGCCTTTAATACGGAATCCCAGGAGGTGTCTACCTTTTCGATGGGCATTAATTCTACCTTGTTCCCTTTAGCAATGAGATAATTCATGAACTTTAGTGCATGGTCCTGCTCTTCCTGAAATTGAACCTTAAACCAGTTGGCAAAGCCGGGGAGTCCTTCATGTGCACACCAGGTTGACATGGATAGATAGAGATAAGCCGACCAGAATTCGGCATTGATCTGTTTGTTAATTGCAGTTTCTAATTCTTTACTTACCATAGTTGTATTTGTTTATTGATTGCATATGTCTGTTTTTTTAAAACGTTTACAAATCAAAAATGTTTAAAAAATCCCCTGATTCATTCCGCTGGTTCAAAAAAAAAGAGTTGCTTCTGACTATTTAAATTAATTGCTATCTTTGTGCACTGGTTTCTCAGAAAATAAATACTTCTTATGCAGTTTCAGGAAGAAGTTTGTTTTTTTAATTTTCATTAAATGAATCTTTTAAGAGAAAAAATGATGAAATACGATGCTCCGCAGCGTGCAAAGGCTGCCGGCATCTATCCCTATTTCCGGGCTATTGAAAGCGATCAGGACACAGAGGTGCTCATCAATGGAAAGAAAGTGTTAATGTTCGGTTCAAACGCCTATCTGGGGCTGACCAATCACCCGAAAGTAAAAGAAGCCGCTATTGCCGCCACCCAAAAATATGGTACCGGAATGGCCGGATCCCGTTTTTTGAACGGGACACTGGATATTCATCTGGAACTGGAACGGAAACTTGCTAATTTTGTGAATAAGGAGGAGGCCGTTGTTTTCTCCACCGGCTTTTCTGTCAATGAAGGAGTGTTAGGATGCCTCACAGGGCGTGATGATTTTATCATTTGGGACGAAAGAGACCATGCATCCATTATTGAAGGTCTGCGTACTTCCTTTTCTACAAAATACAAATTCCGTCACAATGACATGAATTCTCTGGAGAAACAGCTGAAACGCTGCGATGCGAGAAAAGTGAGGTTGATTGTTGTGGATGGGGTCTTCAGCATGGAGGGCGATTTGGCTGATCTGCCCGAAATAGTGAAGCTGGCGCACAAATACAACGCCAATGTCATGGTGGATGAGGCGCATGGCCTGGGCGTCCTTGGTAAAAAATACAGCGGTCGCGGTGTGTGTGATCATTTCGGATTGCTGGACGATGTGGACCTGGTGATGGGCACATTCAGCAAATCACTCGCTTCTATCGGCGGTTTTATAGCCGGTGATTATCCGGTGATCAACTATTTGCGCCACAATGCCCGTACCAATATTTTTAGTGCCAGCATCACGCCGGCTGCCACAGCTGCAGCTTCTGCCGCACTCGATATCCTTAAATCTGAACCGGAACGTGTGAAACGATTGTGGGAGCTGACCGACTATGCCCTCAATCAGTTCCGGGAGAGGGGATTTGAGTTGGGCCCCACCTCCACGCCCATCCTGCCGCTCTATGTACGAGACAATGACAAAACTTTCCTCATCACCAAATTACTTTTCGAAGAGGGTATCTTTGTCAATCCGGTTGTACCACCCGCAGTGGCCTCGAGCGATACGCTGATTCGTTATTCGCTGATGGCCACGCATACCATTGAGCAGATCGACCGGTCCGTAGAACAGATTACCGCCGTATTCAAAAGAACAGGTATCCTCTGATTCCTCCTTTGTGCTTCATTGTGTTCACCGGAGGAATTTTTTTTCAATCATGTCGGCATTCTGTTTTTTTTTCATAGATTTGTGGAAATACTGACTTACTATGGATAAGAGAAGTGGGAAACTTCTGCGTTGGTTCGACCTGCGCAGCGAAATGGAAGGATACGATGCCATTCACGAGAACATCGAAACGGGTATTGTCTTCAAGGGCACCAACCTGTGGATTTTGGTGTTTGCTATCGTGGTGGCCTCCGTGGGACTCAACATGAACTCCACCGCGGTGATTATCGGTGCCATGCTTATTTCCCCACTGATGGGTCCCATCATCGGCGTGGGCTACAGTCTGGCCACATACGACTTCCAGCTGCTGCGGCGTTCGCTGAAGAATTTCTCCTTTGCTGTGGGTGTCAGCCTCCTCACCTCTGCGCTCTACTTTCTGCTTACGCCCATCAACGAAGCACACTCGGAACTGCTGGCCCGTACCAGTCCCACCATCTACGATGTGATCATCGCCCTCTTTGGCGGCCTGGCCGGTATTGTGGCGATGAGCAGCCGCCTGAAAGGAAATGTGATCCCCGGTGTGGCGATAGCAACTGCTCTGATGCCGCCCATCTGTACAGCCGGTTATGGTCTGGCCACATTGCAGTTTAACTTCTTCTTCGGTGCACTATATCTCTTCACCATTAACACCGTCTTCATCGCTTTTGCCGCACTCATCGTCTGCCAGCTGCTAAAGTTCCCCATCCGTTCCATTGTCGATCCGGCCAGAAAGAAACACGTTAACCGTGTGATCACTGCCGTCATTCTCCTTACCCTGATTCCCAGCATTATTTTTGGTGCGAACCTGGTGAAGAACGAAGAGTTCGCACAAAATGCCGAGAGTTTTATTGCCGAAGTAACATTGCTCGGGGGAAATTATCTCCAGGATAAAAAAATCGATCCTGCCGGGCGATCCGCTGGAACGGGCGCAGGTGCGTGCGCTGGCACTGCACATCGCCTGCGAGATCCATCCGCTGAACAACCTGCGCGTGCTGCAGTACCTCAGCGGCGAACTGGGCGTGGACGATGCGGCGAAGGACGCCTGGTATCGCCACTGGGTCGCTACCGGCCTCGCGGCGGTGGAGCGGGGGCTGGACGCCTTCGGCGAGCGCTTCTCGCTCGGCAACCGCCCCGGTTACCTGGAGGCGTGCCTGGTGCCGCAGGTGTACAACGCGCGCCGTTTTGCCTGCGATCTCGCGCCATTCCCGCGCATCCGCCAGCTCACCGAGCGCTGCGAGGCGCTGGAAGCCTTCCGCAACGCCGCTCCGGAGGTGCAGCCCGACGCTCAATGATCCGTGGTGCCTTGCATGCCGTCGCGCCACGGTGCGGCGGTCCGAATTCCGTCACAGATAAAAACAAACAGGTGACGCATGACTCGTGAAAAACCGAAGAACCTCTGGCTTTCGCGCTGGGGTTTCATCCTCGCTGCAACCGGCTCCGCCGTGGGCCTGGGCAATATCTGGAAATTCCCCTACATCACCGGCGAATACGGCGGCGGTGCCTTCGTGCTGATGTACCTGGCGTGCATCCTCGCCATCGGCATTCCGGTGATGATGACCGAGATCGCCCTCGGCCGCCGCGGGCGTGGCAGTCCGATCGACGCCATCGGCCGCGTGGTGCGCGAGAACGACGGCAACCCGGCGTGGAAGCTGGTCGGCGGCATGGCGATGCTCGCCGGCTTCCTGATCCTGTGCTTCTACGTGGTGGTGGCCGGCTGGGCGTTTTCCTACACCTGGAAGATGCTCGACGGCTCGCTCGCCGCGCCCAGCGTGGAAGCGCTCGGCCAGGTGTTCGAGGCGCACAACGCCGATCCGTGGGCGCTTGGCGGCTGGAGCCTGCTGGTGGCGCTGCTGACGCTGTGGATCGTCGGCAAGGGCGTGCAGGCCGGCGTCGAGCGGGCGTTCCGCTGGATGATGCCGGGGCTGGCGGTGATGCTCATCGTGCTGGTGGGCTATTCGTTCACCAACGGCAGCTTCGCCGAGGGCTTTGCCTTCCTGTTCAGCTTCGATGCCTCGAAGATCACCGGCGAGGCGCTGCTGGCGGCGCTGGGCCATGCGTTCTTCACCCTCAGCCTGGCCTCCGGGGCGATTCTCACCTACGGCTCCTACATCCCGGACGGCCAGTCCATCGCCCGCACCACCGTCATCGTCGCCATCGCCGACACCAGTGTGGCGCTGCTGGCGGGGCTGGCGATCTTCCCGGTGATCTTCGCCAACGGCATGGACCCGAGCGCCGGCCCCGGGCTGATCTTCATGAGCCTGCCGCTGGCGTTCCAGCAGATGCCGTTCGGTACCGCGTTCGGCGTGTTGTTCTTCGCCATGGTTTCGGTGGCGGCGCTGACTTCGGCGATCTCGATGATCGAGGCGGTGGTCGCCTACCTCAACGAGAAGCACGGCATCAGCCGTGCCCGCGCTGCCGCCAGCTCCGGTGCCGTGCTGATCGTGATCAGCCTGCTGGCGATGCTGTCGTTCAACCTCGGCGCCGAGTGGAAGCTGTTCGGCATGACCCTATTCGACGGGCTGGACTACATCACCTCGCGCTGGATGATGCCGCTGGGTGGCATCTTCATGGTGGTGCTGGCTGGCTACTGCCTGCGCTCGGAGATCATGCGTGACGAGCTGGGCCTGTCGCCGGCCGGGCATGCGCTGTGGCTGTTCATGGTGCGTTACGTCAGCCCGGTGATGATCCTCATGGTGTTCCTGCATGCCCTCGGCTGGCTGGGTTTCGACCCGCTGGCGCGCTGGTACTGGATCGCCGCCGCCATCGCGGTGCTGACCCTGCACGGCGAGGGCCTGCGTCCGCGGGTGATGCCGGCCCTGGCGGGGCGCTGACGCCACCCGGAAGAGCAGAGGACGCCAGCGCAATGCTGGCGTCTTTGCATCAGGCCACCCGGTCCGTTAACGCAACGACGGCGGCATTCAAGTTTCATGGCACATTGCCGAGAAGCTGACATAGATCAAGGATTTTCACATTCCGCAGGATGCGCCCAGTCATCAATCGGACGCCCCTCAAAATGCCCAGTCACCTCAAGTTCAGCCACAAGATCCTGCTGGCCGCATCGCTGGTGGTGATCGCGACCTTCGCGCTGTTCACTCTTTACAACGACTACCTGCAACGCAACGCCATACGCGCCAATCTCGAGAGTTACCTCGACGAGATGGGCAAGGTCACGGCGAACAACATCCAGAACTGGCTTTCCGGCCGCATTCTGCTGGTGGAAGGCGCGGCCGAATCGGTCGCCGCCGACAACAGCAGCGAGCGCGTGGCCAGCCTGTTCGAGCAGCGTGCGCTGACCTCGACGTTCGCCTTCACCTACCTCGGTGGCCAGGACGGCAGCTTCCTGCTGCGTCCCTACGATGAAATGCCGGCCGACTTCGATCCGCGCACCCGGCCCTGGTACAAGGACGCCGTGGCCGCCGGCGGTTCGACGCTGACCGAACCCTATGTCGATGCCGCCAGCGGGCAGCTGATCCTGACCATCGCCACCCCGGCGAAGAGCGGCGCGCAGACCCTTGGCGTGGTCGGTGGCGATCTGGAGCTCAAGGCGCTGGTGGAGATCATCAACGCGCTGGATTTCAACGGCATGGGCTATGCCTTCCTGGTCAGCGGCGATGGCAAGGTGCTGGTCCACCCCAACCAGCAGATGGTGATGAAGACGCTGCGCGACGTTTACCCGCAGAACACGCCGTCGCTCGACAGCCGCTACGTCGAGGCCGAACTCAATGGCTCGCCGCGCGTGCTCGGCTTCAGCCCGGTGAAGGGGCTGCCGTCGGTGAAGTGGTACGTCGGCATCTCGCTGGATCGCGACAAGGCCTACGCCAGCCTCAGCAGTTTCCGCACCACCGCGCTGATCGCGACCGTCGCGGCGGTGGCCTTCATCCTGCTGCTGCTGGGCCTGCTGATCCGCGTGCTGATGCGTCCGCTGACCGACATGGGGCGGGCGATGGCCAACATCGCCGAAGGTGAGGGCGACCTGACCCGCCGCCTCGACGCGCAGTCCAACGATGAGTTCGGTGAGCTGGCCGGCGCCTTCAACCGCTTCGTCGAGCGCATCCATGGCTCGATCCGCGAAGTGTCCTCGGCGACGCAGGCGGTGCATGAAGTGGCGCAGCGCGTGCTCGACGCTTCCAACGCCTCGATGTCCAACTCCGACGAGCAATCCAGCCGCACCAACAGCGTCGCCGCGGCAATCAACGAGCTGGGGGCCGCCGCGCAGGAGATCGCCCGCAACGCCGCCGACGCCTCGCAGCACGCCAGCAACGCGCGGCATCAGGCCGATGACGGGCGCCAGGTGGTCGAGCAGAACATCGCCGCGATGCGCCAGCTGTCCGACAAGATCAGCGCCTCCTGCGCGCAGATCGAGACGCTCAACGCCAAGACCGTCGACATCGGCCACATCCTCGAAGTGATCAAGGGCATCTCCGAGCAGACCAACCTGCTGGCGCTGAACGCCGCCATCGAGGCCGCGCGTGCCGGCGATGCCGGGCGCGGATTCGCCGTGGTTGCCGACGAGGTGCGCAACCTGGCGCATCGCACGCAGAGTTCGGCGCAGGAAATTCAGCAGATGATCGAAGAGCTGCAGGTCGGCGCCGGCGCCTCGGTGCAGACCATGACCGAAAGCCAGCGCCAGAGCGAAGCCAGCGTGTCGATTGCCGACCGTGCCGGCGAGCGCCTCGGCGAGGTGACGCAGCGCATCGGCGAGATCGACGGCATGAACCAGTCGGTGGCCACCGCCACCGAGGAGCAGACTGCGGTGATCGAGTCGCTGAACATGGACATCACCGAGATCAACACGCTGAACCAGCAGGGCGTGGAGAACCTGCAGTCGACCCTGCAGGCCTGTGGCGATCTGGAGCGGCAGGCCACCCGCCTCAAGCAGCTGGTCGGCAGCTTCCGCATCTGATCCAGGTGGATTGAAAAGGGGCGCTGCGGCGCCCTTTTTTCATGCGCGCGAGCGGGCAACGGAGCATCGCGCGGCGATTGGCAGTCACAACTGCTCACCCCGCGCATCCTTCAGGAGGCTCCATGAAAGTGCTCATCGTGCTCACATCCCACGACCGGCTGGGCGACACCGGCAAGCCCACCGGCTTCTGGCTCGAGGAATTCGCCGCGCCGTACTTCGTGCTGCGCGACGCCGGCGCCGCCATCACGCTGGCCTCGCCCAAAGGCGGGCAGCCGCCGCTGGACCCCAAGAGCGACGAAGCGGAGGCGCAGACCGAAGCCACCCGGCGCTTCAAGGCGGATGCCGAGGCGCAGCGCGCGCTGGCCAGCACCGTGCCGCTGGCGCAGGTGTCGGCGGCGGATTTCGATGCGCTGTTCTTTCCCGGCGGCCACGGCCCGCTCTGGGACCTGGTGCGTGACCGCCATGCCATCGAGTTGATCGAGACGTTCGCACGTAGCGGCAAACCGGTCGCGGCGGTCTGCCATGCGCCGGCGGTGCTGACCGAGGTGCGCGGCGCCGATGGCGATTTCCTGATCAAGGGGCGCGGCGTCACCGGCTTCACCAACGGCGAAGAGGCGGCGGTGGAGCTGACCGACGTGGTGCCCTTCCTGCTGGAAGACCGGCTCAAGGAACGCGGCGGCAACTACAGCAAGGGACCGGACTGGGCGCCCTACGTGGTGGTCGACGGCCAGCTGGTGACCGGGCAGAACCCGGCATCCTCGGAGGCCGCGGCGGCGGCGCTGCTGGAGCTGCTGCGCGCCGGCTGATTCAGCGCGGCAGCTCGGGCCAGGCCAGGCTTTCGGCGCTTGCGCAGGCGCCGAACAGCGGCTTGCTGAACAGGTAGCCCTGCATCAGCTCGATGCCCTGGTCGGCCAGGCACAGGCATTCGTCGAGGGTCTCGATGCCCTCGGCGATCAGGCGGATGTCCAGCTCGCGGCAGATCTCCGTCACCCCGCGCACGATGGCCTGCCGCGAGCGGCTGGCGTCGATGCCGCGAATCAGATCCATGTCCAGCTTGATCAGGTCGGGCTGGAAGTCGGCCAGCAGGTTGAGCCCGGCGAAGCCGGCGCCGAAATCGTCGATGGCGGTCATGAAGCCGATGCGCTGGTATTCGCGCAGCACCTCGGCCAGCCACTTGCCGTCGTCGATCTCCTCGCCTTCCACCGTCTCGAAGATGATCCGCTCGATGGGAAAGCTGTACTGCTGCGCCGCCTCCAGCGTGGAGCGGATGCACAGCTCCGGGCGGTAGATGGCGTTGGGCATGAAGTTGATCGACAGGCGTGTCTGCATGTCCAGCGCCGCGGCGGTGCGGATCGCTTCGACCCGGCAGGCCTGATCGAAGCGGTAGCGGTTGTCCTCGGTAACCTTGGCCAGCACGCTCGGCGCTGGCTCGCCGGCAGGGCCGCGGACCAGCGCCTCGTGGGCGAACAGCTGGCGTTCGCGCAGGTTGACGATCGGCTGATAGGCATAGGCGAAGCTGAAATCCAGCGCCTGGCCGTTGCGGCAGCCTTCGCAGGACGCTCGGGCGAGCGGGGACTCGCAGTCGGTGGAGCGGCGGTACATCGAAAGTCCTCGTCGATTGGCAGCCAGTGCCCGGGTGCGCCGCCCGCGGCGAACAGCCGCGCGCACGGGCGCGATGAGCTGCTATCGGTCGGCGCGGGACTTTCTTGACTGCTGCACGTCGACTCGCCGGGTTGCGCTCACTCCGCGGCGGCGGCCGCCCACTCCAGCGCCAGCCG
>LNAP01009986.1_pt1 | contig 10342 bp, 12 predicted proteins | sample 602601 | NCBI WGS metagenome assembly LNAP01 (sample SAMN02440304, study PRJNA202911) | soil metagenome | biome: Subtropical and temperate rainforests or woodlands; isolation source: soil samples (1 kg each in a 20% v/v slurry with milli Q water) were... ...
GCCGTGCTGTTCGTGCCGCTGAGCGCCGCGACGATCCTGGTGATCGGCCGGCTGCCGGGTGTCGGGCCGGCGGACCATGTCGCCGCGCTCGCCGGCGCGCTGCTGCTGCATGGGCTGATCGTGCTCGACGTGGTGCGCCGGCTCCGCTCACTGCGAGACTGACGCGCCCTCACTCCATGACGTTCTGGATGGCGCGGGCGATCGCGAAGGCGCGCTGCTCCAGGATCACCGGGCTCTCGCACACGGCAGTCACCGCCTGCGAGCGGGCATCGTAGATGCGGGTGTCCCAGAGAAGCTGCTTCTCCAGCTCGGCTGCCTTCGCCTTGTCCTCGTCGGCGCTTGCTGCCTTCTTGGCCTGCGCGACTTTGAGACTCTCGTCCTTGATGCGCTGGGAGAGTTCGATCTGGTGCTGCGAATAGCGCTCGATTCCCGACAGGATGCGCGCGCGGCGGGTGTTGATCTGGTCGAACACGCCGGCGAACAGCATGGACAGCCGGGTCTTCTTGTCCGGGCCGGCCTGCCCGGCGAACTGGCCGATCAGCGTCTCGGCTTCCTCGATGGAGGTGCGGCGGGCAGCGAGCACGGGAACGAGCTCGGACACCTGCTTGTCGTCGCGCCAGTTCAGATTATCGAGCGGCGGGCCGTCCCACATCTGCGCGGCCGCCAGGCTCGCGACCTTGGGCTGGATGCAGGGCCACAGGCCGGCGGTTGGCGCGGCGAAGGCGGTGGACGCCGCCAGCACGAGAAGGGCGGTCGAGGCGGCACGAAGGGCAAAGCGATGGAGCATGGGCATTTCCTCGAAATCTCGTTGGATTTCATTTGTCATTTGGCCGCGTCGGCCCCGCCACGGCGGGACATGACACCGGCGGAAGGATCATACGCCACGATGGACGCGCTAAGGAACACGATAGCGCAGCCGGCGACCACAGCGGCGGACAGCGGCTCGAACTGGCCGTACAGCGCGAAGCGGATCAGTTCCACCGCATAGGTGAACGGGTTGAGGGTGCAGATCCACCACAGCACGAGGCTGCTCTCCTGCACCCGCCACAACGGGTAGAGCGCGGAGGAGGCGAAGAACATCGGGAAGATGACGAAATTCATCACGCTGGCGAAGTTCTCCATCTGTCGGAACAGCGAGGACATCAGCAGCCCCATCGCCCCCAGCATGAAGCCGGACAGCACCAGAGCCGGGATCACGGCGACATAGCCGATGGGGGGAAACTCGACCTCCCAGAACCACGCCACGGCGAGGAAGGCATAGACCTGCAGCAACGAGACGCAGATGCCGGCGGTGAGCTTGGAGACCAGCAGGAACCAGCGCGGATAGGGGCTGACCAACAGGATGCGCATGGCGCCGACCTCGCGGTCATAGACCATGGAGAGCGAGGATTGCAGGCCGTTGAACAGCTGGATCATCGCGACCAGCCCCGGCGTCACATAGACCTCGTAGAGGACGTAGGTGTCATAGGGCGGAATGATCGAGACGCCGAGCACCGAGCGGAAGCCGGCGGCGAAGATGAACAGCCACACCATCGGGCGCACCAGCGCCGAGAGGAAGCGGCCACGTTGGTTGAGAAATCGCAGCGCCTCGCGCCAGCATATGCCGGCCATGCAGATGAGATAGCCGGTGAAGGGCAGGCGAAACGTGTTGCCCGGCGCTCGGTTCATCCCTCGCCTCCCGCCTGCTCGTCCACCAGGCTCAGGAAGGCTGCCGACAGATCCTCCGTGCCGGTATCGGCGATCAGGCCGGCATAGCTGTCGCTGGCGCGGACGCGGCCCTTGTGCAGCACGATGATGTGGTCGCCGGGGACGATCTCCTCGATGATGTGGGTAGCCCAGAGCACGCCGATGCCGTCTTCCGCCACCAGCGCGCGTACCTGCGCGACCAATGCGGCGCGCGAGCCGATGTCGAGGCCGACGGTCGGCTCGTCCAGCAGCAGCAAACGCGGGCGGTGCATCAGCGCGCGGGCGATCTCGACGCGGCGCATCTGGCCGCCGGAGAGGTTGCGGACCTTGTCCCTGGCACGCTCGGCAAGGCCGGCCTGCTCCAGCACCTCGAAGGCGCGGCGGCGCCCGGCAGCAAAGCCCAGCCCGTGCAGGGTGGCGTGATAGAGCAGGTTCTGGATGACGCTGAGTTCCAGATCGAGCGTGCGGGCCTGGAACACCACGCCGAGCTGTGAGAGCGCCGCAGCCGGCTGGCGCCGCACGAGCACCTCGATGGTGCCCGAGCGATTGTCGTAGAGCCGGGTGATCAGCGAGAACAGTGTGGTCTTGCCGGCCCCGTTCGGTCCGAGCAAAGCGGTGAAGCTGCCGGCAGGCACGCTGAGGCTGACATCATCCAGCGCCTTGCGGGCGCCGAAGGCATGGGTGACGTTGGCCACCGACAAGGCGGGCACGGCCGGTTGCAGATCGGCGGCAGCAAGAGGGGCGGCGGGCATCGCGCTCATTCGGGCAGTCTAACCACAGACGCGATCCCCGGCACGCGGCCGGGGATCATTTGTCGGCGATAGGCGAGGCTCGTCACTTGACGACGAATTCGCCCTTCATGCCGCGCTCTTCCATGCCCTTGCAGTACCAGGCGAACGTGCCCGGCTTGATCGGCACGAAGAACATCTCGGCCTCGCCTTCCTCCTCGAACTCCAGCTCGGTGAGCATGACGGCCTTGATCTCCATGCCGCCGGCCTCGACCTTGCGCAGATAGATGCTCTGGAACAGGCCGGGTGCCTGCCAGGCGCATTCCTTCTTGCCGGTCGACTTGATGGTGAGGGTGTAGGACTTGCCGGTTTCCAACTCGTACTTCTTCTGCGAGACGCCGAAGCCGGAATCGCCCTGGCCGACGGTGAGCTCCGGCAGCTCGGTCGGCTTGAGGGTCATGTCGCCGGCCGCATAGGCGGCGCCGGAGAGCGCGAGGGTGGCGGCAATAGCGGCGAAATGAATGATCTTCATTGAAGGGTTCCTCCCGAAACAGCGTTTGTCGTTGATTGATGGGTTGGGCGTCACGGCACCACGACCACGCCCCAGGGCAGGCGGCCGACAGCGACGGATTTGGTGACCTTCTCGGAGGCGACATCGATGATGGAGATGTCGTTATTGGTGGAGATCAGCTGCTTCTCGTCCGGCGTGAAGCCGAGCTGCCAGACGCGCTGGCCGACGAGCAGGTACTTCTCGACCTCGAGCGTCTTGGCGTTGATGACGGCGACGCGGTTCGCCGGCCCGAGGGCGACGAACGCCTTGCTGCCGTCCTTGGTGACGCGCACGCCGACCGGCTGGATCGCGTCGTCATTCACGCCGGGGATTTTGAACGAGATCTTCTTGGTGATCTTCCAGGTCTTGGGATCGACAACGGCGACGGTGCCGCCGACTTCCGACGATATCCAGAGCTGCGAGCCATCCGGCGAGAACTGCGCGATGCGCGGGCGGGAATCCACCAGGATATTCTCGATGATCTCGTTATTCGCCGTGTTGACCACATGGGCCATGTTTGTGGTCTCGGACGTGTTCACCATGAACTTGCCGTCGGGGCTGATGCCCATGCCCTCCGGTTCGACGCCGACCGGAATTTCCGCGATCAGGTCGTTGTTTTCCACGTTCACCACGGTGACCATGTTGTCGTCTTCATTGGCGATGTAGAGCGGGTTGCCGCTGGGGTGCAGCACGAACAACTCCGGGTCCGGGCCGGAGCGCAGCGTCTTCACCCGCTTGAGCGTCTTGGCGTCGTAGACCTCGACGCGGTTGTCGTCGGACGCGCAGACATAGATCAGCTTGCCGTCGGGGCTGGCGATGATGCCGCGCGGGCGGCGGCCGGTCTTGATGGTCTCAATGACCTTCAGCGTTCCCATGTCGACCACGCTCATGGTGTGGTCGCGCTCATTGGTGACAAAGGCGCGGCCCTGTGCCTGTGCGGGAAGGGCATCGACCATCAGGAACCCCGCGAGGGCCATGATTCCGGCGGAGAGCATGAGGCGGCGTTTCATCGTTTCCTCCCAGGTAATGTTTTGATTCTTAATTGAATTTGCAAAGCGTCTCGGGCCGGTCGAAGCCCAGCGTGTCGAGCGGCGAGCTCTGGTGCAGGAAGCCGGCCTGCGGCGAGAGCGTGACCGTGTTGGTGGCGTGGGTGAGCAGGATCGGCTGGCGAAGCTGGTGATCCCAGTCGCGGAAGCTGGCGGCGACGCCCTTGAACACCGGCAGGTCGTAATCCGGCGCCAGCATTTGCGCCTTCACCTTGGCGGGATCGCTGGAGCGGGTCTTCAGGCTTGCCGAGCCGACCGAGAACACGCCTTCCCACATCTGGAAATCCAGCGGCAGCATGAAGCGCTTGGCGCCCTTGAAGAACCGGCTCTGGAGTTGCGAGGCGCCCCAATTTTCCATGGTGGGGTGCCAGGACAGCGGCATCAGCCCCTGCGTGCCGGCAATGGGGCGAGCGAGCCAGGTGTTGTAGGGCAGGATATCGCCGAACTCGCCGAGCTCGTCCGCCACCACCAATATGTCGTACTCGCCGACCTGCGTGCCGCGCGGCACTTCGGATTGCGCGGTGGCACGGGCGTCCGGGCCGTAATCCCAGGTCTTCTCGGCAACGATCTTGCCGCCGAACTTCTTGGCGGCGCGGCGCACCGCGTCGGCATAGAGCTTGTCATCGTCGGTGCGCCCGGTCATCAGGAACCAGTTGCGCCAGCGCTTGGTGACGAGGAACTGCGCCAGCGCGTCTGCCAGCATCGCCCGGCTGGGGGCGATGTGGAACACATTGGCGCGGCAATCCTCCTGCCGCAGCCGGTCGTCGGCCGAGCCGACATTGATGAGGATGACGTTCCTGTCCTTCAGCGCGTCGGCGATCTTGAGGAGCTGCGCGGCCGGCACGTCCAGAAGGATGAAATTGTTGCCATCATCGACCAGCTTCATCGCGACGGGCAGGGGATCGCCATCGGTGGGCACCACCTCGGTGGTGAGCTTGTAGTCGAGCTTCAGGAAGCGCCCGCTGGTGAGGTTGTCGCGAATGCCGAGTTCGGCGCCGGCAATACCGAGATCGTCCGGCGGGTAGGCGAGCGGTGCGATCCAGGGTGGCGGCTCGGGAAGCTGGCGGACGACGCCGATCTTGAAGGTCTGTTCGGGCGCGATGGCGGCGGCCGGCTTGGCGGCCAAAGGCGGGGCTGCCGCGTCCTGCGCCGATGCCGGGAGTGCAGCGCACAGTGCTGCCATGAGCGCTACGCCCGCGACGGTCGCCATCCACTTCATCGGCATTTCTTCCCATCCGGCTTTTGAGTTGTTCGGAACTTTTGTTCCGGCGCCGTGGTAAAACTCTAACAAAGAAAAGATAGTATTCAACACATTAGATAACATAAGAAACTAATAAGAATTAGTATCGTCTTGGAATCTATAACTATCTTATACGTATTTCAGTATGGACTTTTTCCAATAGGTTGCGGAGCGCAACGCGGGGGATATGATCGCCTCAAAGCGGAGTAAAACCGCGTGCCAGGGAGGCGATCCGAGATGAAACTGTTGCGCCACGCCGGAGGCACGATGCTGGCCCTTGTGCTACTGAGCGGGGCTGCGCATGCCGCGACCAAGGTTGCGGTGTTCGAGTTCGAACTGCTCGACACCAGCGAGGAAGCCGATATTCGCGGGCCGAAGCCCGCCGAGGCGGCGCGGCTGACTCTGATCACGGACGAGATGCGGCGTAAGCTGAGCGCGGCCGGCTACGACGTGCTCGACCTCGCGCCCGAGAAGGCCCTGATCGAGGAGGCCACGCCGTTCCGCAACTGCAATAGCTGCGAACTGCCGATCGCCCGTAAGCTCGGCGCCGATATCGAGGTGATCGGGCTAGTGCAGAAGGTGTCGAACCTCATTCTCAACATCAATTTCCAGGTGCGCGATGTCGCGACCGGCAAGGTGCTGCGGGCCGGCAGCGCCGATATTCGCAGCAACACCGACGATTCCTGGATGCGCGGCGTGTCCTATCTCGTGCGCAACCGGCTGCTCGACCCGCCCATGACGGGAAAAGCGGCTCCGGGGGCCGCGGCATCTGGGACTGCAACACCATGATGCTGTCGCGCCGTTTCCTACTTGCCGCCGGCGCCCTGGCGGTGCTGCCGTTCTCCGCCCGCACCGCAACGCCAAAGCTGCGTATCGGCGCGCTGAAGTTCGGCACGCTGAACTGGCTGATCGAGGCGATGAAGGGCGAGGGCGTCGCCGCCCGCGAGGGGCTCGACATCGAGATGATCGACTTTGCCTCGGGGCAGGCGACCACCGTGGCGTTGCAGGCCGACGACGTCGATCTGATCGTCAGTGACTGGCTGTGGGCGATGCGCCGGCGCACCGATGGCGAGGATTTGCGGTTCTTGCCGTTCTCCAACGCGCTCGGTGCGGTGATGGTGGCGGCCGACGGTCCGGTGAAGACGCTGAAGGATTTGCGTGGCCGCAAGCTCGGCGTCGCGGGCGGGGCGCTCGACAAGAGCTGGCTGCTGCTGCGCGCCTATGGCAAGGCGACGCTGGGCGCCGACCTCGCAGAGATATGCGAGCCGGTCTATGGCGCGCCGCCTCTGGTGAACGAGCAGCTCGCGCTCGGCCGCGTCGATGCGGTGCTGACCTTCTGGCCCTATGCCGCGCGGCTGGATGCGCGCGGCTTCAAGCGCCTGCTCGACATGAACGAGGTGGTGGCCGGGCTCGGCATCACGCCGACGCCGCCGCTGGTCGGTTTCGTCTGGCGCGAGCGCATCAATGCGGAGAAGGGCGCCGCGCTCGACGCGTTCTTCCGCGCGACGACCGCCACCAACAAGATTCTGGCAACCTCGGACGAGGTGTGGACCCGGCTGCGCCCGCTGATGCAGGCCAAGACCGATGCAGAGTTCGTGAGCCTGCGGGACTATTACCGCGCCGGCATTCCCGCCGGCTTCGGGGCCCCGGAACTGGCCGCCTGCGGCCGGCTCTATGAGGTGCTGGCGAGCACTGGCGGGCCTGAGCTCGTCGGGCCCAAGCCCGGCTTCGATCCCGCGCTGTTCGGGCCGCTGAAGGGATGAGATGGGGGTGAGTACCGTCTCGCGTCTTGGACTGACCGGGCTCTCGCTGCTCGCGCTGGTGCTGGTCTGGCAGCTTGCGGCGATGTGGGTGAATTCGCCTTTGCTGCCGGACCCTCCGGCAGTGCTGGAGGCGATGCTGCGCGCGGCAAAGGATGGCGCGCTCCAGCGCAATATCGGCATCACGCTTGCCCGCGTCGCCGCAAGCTTCATCATCGCGATGGCGCTCGGCTCGGCCATCGGCATCATCCTCGGCCGTTCCCCCCGGCTCGACGGGCTGTTCGGCCCGTGGGTCGTGGTGATGCTGAACCTGCCGGCGCTGGTGATCATCATCCTCTGCTATGTCTGGTTCGGCCTCACCGAGGTGGCGGCGATCACCGCGGTGGCCATCAACAAGATTCCCAATGTGGCCGTCACCATGCGCGAAGGGGCGGTGGCGCTGTCGCGTGATCTCGACGAAATGGGACATGTCTACCGGCTGTCGCGCTGGAAGATGCTGCGCCATGTCACGCTGCCGCAACTGGTGCCGTTCTTTGCCGCCAGTGCGCGCTCGGGCCTCGCGCTGACGTGGAAGATCGTGCTGGTGGTGGAACTGCTCGGCCGCTCCAATGGGGTGGGTTTCGAGTTGCAGACGGCGTTCCAATTGTTCGATGTCGCCATGGTGCTGGCCTATGCGCTGGCCTTCACCGTGGTGGTGCAGATCATCGAGCTCGGGCTGTTGCAGCCCTGGGAGCGTCGCGCCAACAGGTGGCGGCGATGACCGGCATCACCATCGACATCCAGGAAAAGCACTACCCGGCGGCGAGCGGCACGCCGGCGCGCCAGATATTCAACGGCTTCCAACTTGAGGTGGAGCCGCATGGCTTCGTCGTGCTGCTCGGGCCTTCCGGGCTCGGCAAGACCACGCTGCTGAACATGGTGGCCGGGCTGGACAATGATTATCGCGGCAGCGTGACCTTCACGACAGCCAAGCCGCGCATCGCCTATGCCTTCCAGAGTCCGCGCCTGCTGCCATGGCGCACCGTGCTGGAAAACGTGCTGCTGCCACTGCCAACCAGTGGGGCGAATCTGGCGCGGGGGCGGACCATGCTGGCGGAGGTCGGGCTGGAGGACGCCGCCGATGCCTATCCCGAGCGGCTGTCGCTCGGCCAGCAGCGCCGCGTCGCGCTGGCGCGGGCCTTCGTCATCGAGCCCGACGTGCTGCTGATGGACGAGCCCTTCGTCTCGCTGGACGAAGCGAGCGCGGCGAGGCTGCGCAGCCTGTTGCGCACGCTGCTGAAGCGCCGGCCGGCGACGGTGCTGTTCGTCACGCATCACAGCCGCGAGGCGGTGGAACTGGCGAGCCGCATCGTGATGCTGGACGGCTCGCCGGCGCGAATCGTGCGGGATGTGCCGGTGGGCCTGTCGCTCTCGGAGCGAGGGTCGTCGGTCGCCGTCGACGCGTTCAAGCACGCTAACGGCATGAAATCGCGGGGCTGAGTGCCTTCCCAATGAAAAAGGCCCGAAGCACTGGGCTTCGGGCCTTCGAGAGTGGTCGTGGCGGTCATGAAGGCGGCGGGATCGCCGTCCTTCGTCGAAAAAGCGAAGGACGGCGCGAAGCCAGCCTCACTTATCGAGAAATATCGCCGCCAACCGCTGGAGCAGGCCCTTCGGATGTACCGCGGGCGGTGGTGTTATCTGCCCAGAGTTGCTTCCGATCTAAGCGGCGAAGGGATGCTTCGCGGCGCCAGCCTGCGCCAGCACTTCCTTGACGGAGGGCTGGCCGTTCACGGCGCGCTTGAGAGCTTCCTTGGTGGCCTCGTAGTTGTACTGCTGGATCTTGGCGTCGTCGGCCGCTTCCCAGTGGATGAACACGCCGACGCAGATGAACAGGTCGTCGGCTTCTTCCTCGGGGATAGTGCCATCGGCGACGCAGTCGACCACGGCCTTGGCGACCGCATACTGCGCAGGGCCGAACATCTGGACGGCCTGGCGAGCGTCCTTGATGGTGACCTTGTTGAACAGGATGGTGTTCGGCTTGGCGAGCAGGTTCGGCGTTACCACGGCGAGCAAGGAGGTGAAGCCATCCTTGTTGTTGGTCAGTGCATTGAGGAACGAGGTTTCCGCGGCGCTGCCGCGCGGTCCGATGATGAGATCGATGTGAGCGACTTCGTTGCCGTCGCCGACCAGCGATTCACCGATCAGCACCTTATTGATTTTGGCCATGTAATCCTCCCAAACGGGGTTTGCACAATCGAGAGACAGGGAACCGCCCCTCTCCGAATGTCCCGGCTATCTTTGTTGCAGCGTTTGAACACCAAACCGGTTGGCCCGATAGCTCGACCAGACACGTTACAGCGGTGAGACTAGTGCGGCTTCGCCTTAGGCTGCAAGGGATTCTTCGATAGGAAACGCGTGTTTGCCGGCGCCGGCCATTGGGAGCGTGGCTCCTGCGACCTCCGGACGCGCCTGCGGCCTTGGCATACATTATGCCTAACGCTTGATCGAAATGGCGTGGGCGTCGCCCATTTCCTGATCGGAGTGAAAAATGCCGCCTCGAGGGACCGCATTAAATGGCATTTTCGGCACATGGCATCATTTTTGCTGCGCTGCAATATAATGTAAAAAGCGAAAATACATCCGCCGTGCGATATGTTTCTAAGCTGCCCGTCGAAAGAGGAAACGCTCAAGGCCCCAGGTCCCGCCACCAAAGGATCCAGCCATGGAGCTGATACTGTCTATATGCCTGATCGCGAGCCCCGGCACCTGCCGTGAGGAAGCGGTTTCGGTTGGTCTCGAACAAGCCCCGCTGCCGACGCAGTGCGTGATGGGGGCCATGCCTGTCATCGCGGAATGGAGCGAGACCCATCCGAAATGGAAGGTGCTGAAGTGGCGTTGCGGGCGTCCAGGCGCGGCCGGTCAGGACATCTGACACAACACTGGAAAACCGTTGCCGCGGTGAAACCGCCTGCTGCACCGCAGCGTGCGCGGTTGCGCGGGACGTGAAATCATTCCCGGCTGCTGATAAGGGCAGTATTCGGGAAGCCGCCGCATGGTGCGCGTTTTATTCTCGTCGCTGCGGGCGCGGATGGCCCTGCTGCTTGCCGTCGCGGTTTTTGTGACGGCAGCCTCGGCCATCGTGCTGGTAGTGACTCTGGGGGCCGCCAATACGCAGGTCGAGCGCCTCGTCACGGCGCAGAAGCGGCTTGAACTGCTGTCGGGTATTTCCGGGCGAATCGGCGACTACGCGCTCGTCGCGCTGCAGGCGGCGCAGGAGCCGACCGGCCAGCACGAGGCGCTGGCCTCGGCGCGCCAGCGCACGCTTTCCTCGTTCGAGCATTTCGAGAGCGTGC
>LNAP01006236.1_pt1 | contig 10341 bp, 11 predicted proteins | sample 602601 | NCBI WGS metagenome assembly LNAP01 (sample SAMN02440304, study PRJNA202911) | soil metagenome | biome: Subtropical and temperate rainforests or woodlands; isolation source: soil samples (1 kg each in a 20% v/v slurry with milli Q water) were... ...
ACGGAATACGCAACATCTTCATGGAGTTTTCTCCCTGTTACCACGCCGAGGGGCGCGGCCTCCCCTGCAGTGTAGACAAAGCCTGTTACACCTTCACCTGCTACGTAAGTTCGTTCGTCGATACTGCTCCGGCGTACAACCGGCCTGGCGCTGGAACATCGCAATAAACGCCGAGGCGGTGCTGTAACCCAGGTCAAACGCCACTTCCTGCACGCTGCGCGTGCTTTCCAGGGCCTCGATGGCCGCCAGAAAGCGCAGGCGCTGACGCCACTCGCCAAAGCTCATGCCCAGTTCGCGCACAAACTGCCGAGCCAGGGTGCGCTCGCTGACATGCACCTGCTGCGCCCACAGCGCCAGCGCACGGTTGTCCCCAGGATCGGCCTGCATGCCTTCAAGCACGCTGAGCAGGCCGGGGCTGCTGGCATACGGCAGGAAACAGTCATGCACCGGCGCCTGCTGGAGTTGGTCCACCAGCACCTGGGCCAGGCGCACGTCGGCTTCGTTGGCCGGGATATTCACGTCGCGCTCGGCGAAATCACTGAGGATCGCCTTGAGGATGTTGCTGATGGTCAGGGTGCAGGGCTGCTTGGGCAACAGCTCGCACAACGACGGCGCCAGGTACACCGAGCGGTAGACAATCGCCTGGGCGTTGTAGGAACTGTGCTGGGTGTTGGGCGGGATCCACACCGCGTATTGCGGCGGCGACATAAACCGGTTGCCGCCCACTTCAAAGCGCATCACGCCACGGGCCGAGTAGTCCAGGGAGCCCCAGGCATGCTGATGGCGGGAGGCGCGGCTGTCGGCGGCAAATTCCGAGTAGCGGAAGTACACCGGGGCCGGTAGCACGTCGAAATCGGGCAGGTTGATGTAGGTCTTGGACATATTGTCTGGATACAAAGGCGGCTTGTCTGGATCAAAGTATAGGCTTCGATCCAGACAAAGGATAATCAACCCTCACTAACGTTCCTGGTTCCTTGCAATGCAATACGCTTATCCGCTGCTGGCCATCTTTATCTGGGCTGGCAATACCGTGGTCAACAAACTAGCCGTGGGCTCGATTTTCCCGGCCGAGATCGGTTTTTATCGCTGGCTGCTGGCGGCCATCCTGTTCACCCCGTTCATGCTCAAGCCGGTCATTGCCAACTGGGCATTGATCCGCCCCAACCTAGGCAAGATCGCTGTGCTCGGCGTGCTCGGCATGGCGGTTTACCAGAGCCTGGCGTACTACGCCGCGAGCCTGACCAGCGCCACCAATATGGGGATCATCCTCTCGCTGATGCCATTGATGGCCCTGACTGCGGCGATTATCAGCCTCGGCCAGCGCCTGACCTTCGGCGCCCTGACCGGGGCGGTACTGTCGTTTGCCGGGGTGGCGGTGGTGGTGTCGGCCGGCAGCCTCGGCGCGCTGCTGCAACACGGGGTGAACCTGGGCGACGCGATGATGTTGGTGGCCACCCTGGCCTACGCGATCTACAGCACCCTGTTGAAAAAATGGCAGCTGCGCCTGCCGCCCCTGGTGCTCCTGTATTTGCAGGTGCTGGTGGCTGTAGTGGTGCTGTTTCCACTGTTCCTGGCCTCGGACAAGGTCGGCCTCGGCCCGTCGAATATTGGCCTGGTGGTGTACGCCTGCCTGCTGGCCTCGATGATTGCGCCGCTGGCGTGGATGCATTCGGTCAAGCAGTTGGGGCCGAGCCGGACCACGCTGTTTTTTAACCTGCTGCCGTTGATCACCGCGCTGATTGCCGCAGTGGTGCTCAAGGAACAGCTGGCGCTGTATCACCTGGTCGGCGGCGTACTGACGCTGGGCGGGGTGATTTTGTCGGAGCGCTGGACGACGCCCGTAAGACGTTAAAGCCCGGCCGCCTTCAACCGCTGTGCATGCTCGACAAACAGGCGGATCGGCTCGGCCCCCTTGCCCACCAGGCCCAGCGACTGGTTGACGATATCGAAATGGTCCAGCGCATAGTCGTCACCGATCACCGTGCCCAAGTGTGAGCTGTAGCGCCCGACCATGCCGTCGCACTGGCCTTTCTCCTTGACGAAGGTCCGCGCAAACAGCCGGCAACTGCGGTTGGTGCCGTCCAGCAGGTTGCGCCCGCGATCGGTCTTGCCCGGCTGCAGGGTGCCGGACCAGGAGTAATAGCGCACACCGCCCACTTCCTCGGCGCCCTGCCCGCCCCAGGTGTCTGGCAGGCCCTGAGGGTACTGGCGATTGAACAGCGCCACACCCGCGCTGGTCAGCGACTGATGGGAGGCGTGGATATCCGCCGCAAAACGCGGGCCGCGATAGCCGGTTTCCAGAAGCCCCATCACCGCGCCCACCAGGCGCAACAGCGCACTCATGATCCGGCCCTTGGCGCTGTCGGCCGGGTAGTGGGTGTGCAGGTAGTCTGCCAACTCCGAGCCGTGATTGGGTCCCGCCACCGACGTCACCGAAGCCACCCATTCCGGGCGTTTGGCCGCTGCGTAACGGGCGGTGAGCGAGCCCTGGCTATGGCCGATCAGGTTGACCTTGTCGGCGCCGGTCTGGCGGCGTATCTGCTCGATCTGCGCCAGCAACTGCTCGCCGCGCACCTCGCTGGAGTTGAGCGGCGCCACTTGCACCGCAAACACCTGCGCCCCGCCGGCACGCAAGGCCGGGATGATGCCGTACCAGTACGGGTACAGCACCAGCCGTACAAACCCGAGCATGCCCGGCACCAAAACCAGGGGATAACGTGTAGCCAATGTCTGCGTCATAGGGGCAAACGTCCTTGAAAGAGGCGATTAGGCTGATCCTAGACCAGCCCTGCCGCCACCGATATGACACCCGGCAACATCCGATAAAACTTTTTGCGCCGCGCAGCACTCACAACTTGGAGCGATCACACCCCGAGAGTGTGGCGCAAAACCGGATTAGCCTCAGGAGATTGAAATGACTGACATGCATTTGTCTGACGTAAGCACCCTTCGCGAACGTGCACGCAAGAATGTGGAAAACGGCGCGGTGACCGAAGGCTACAGCGCCGACCGCGAAGAGATCCTGCGTCTGCTCAATGAGTCGCTGGCCACCGAACTGGTCTGCGTGCTGCGCTACAAGCGCCACTACTTCATGGCCAGCGGCCTGAAAGCCAGCGTCGCCGCCGATGAGTTCCTGGAGCACGCCAACCAGGAACTGGAACATGCCGACAAACTGGCCGAGCGCATCGTGCAACTGGGCGGCGAACCCGAGTTCAACCCGGACCTGCTGTCCAAGAACTCCCACGCGCAGTACGTAGCCGGCAAGACCTTGAAGGAAATGGTCTACGAAGACCTGGTGGCCGAGCGCATCGCGGTGGACAGCTATCGCGAGATCATCCAGTACATCGGCGAAAAAGACCCGACCACCCGCCGCATCTTTGAAGACATCCTGGCCCAGGAAGAAGAGCACGCTGACGATATGGCGGACATTCTCAAAGACCTGTAAGGCTCTGCCAGCACAGCTAACGACGGTGGGAGCGGGCTTGCTCGCGAGAGCGGTGTATCAGTCAGCATTTTAGCGACTGACCCACCGCTATCGCGGGCAAGCCCGCTCCCACATTGAGCTATCGGTTTCTTCAGTTAGCCTTTCACCGTTTTCGGTGCCTTGCCTTCCCGCATCTGCTGCAACAGCGGCACGCACTGGTTCGGCTCATCCCCACTCGGCGCCACCAGCGCCAGCAAGCCCGCCGCAGGGGCGACGATCACACCCAGCGCCACCATGCCTGCGCCACGCAACAACAGTGGCACCGTCTTGACCCCGGCATTGGGCTTGATAAACGGCCCGTTGACGTACAACGGCGAGCGCAGCGAGAACAGGCGAAAGCCCTTGGACTCTGGGCTGATCGTCAGATCCAGCTGTTCGCTGGCCATGTTCGCGGTGCCGTCGATGTAGATGATCGCGTTCTCGGTATCGAACACAAACAGGCGGGTGGTGGCCAGGCCGGTCTTGATGCCGAAATCTGCCGCCGCGCAGTTGATCTTCACTTCCTTGTCGCCAAACAGTTTGCCGATCACATAGTTGCCCACGTTCAGCCCGGCGATTTCCATCAAGCCACGGCTGATCGCACCGTCGTTGATGAGTATTTTCAGATCGCCATTGGCACTGCCCAGCAACGCTGCCACCGAGTTGCCGCGCCCGGCGATATCGGCATCGCCATTGAGCTCGCCAAAGCTGGTCTTCATCGGTTCAAAGGTGGGGAACAGTTGCTTGAGCTTGAAGTTGCGCGCCGTCAGCTTCGCCCGGCCTTCCAGCGGGGTGATGCGGCCATTGAGGCGAATCTGCGCATCGAGCTTGCCGCCCGCCACACCGAAACGCAGGGGTTCGAGGCTCAGTTGGCCGTCGTTGAGCACCAGGTGCGTGTAGAGGTCGGTAAAGGGCAATTCGGCACTGTGGACGATGCGTTTGCCGGTGAACTCGACATCCGCGTCCATATCGCGCCAGCGCTCGGTGCGGAACTCCTCCACCGGCAACACCTTGGTCGCCGGTTGCTTGCTTTCACCGCCACGAGCTTTTTGCTTGGCATTGGAGTCGGCACCGATCAGCGGCGCGAGGTCGGCCAGCAGCAGTTGATTGGACACCAACGCGCCGCTGAGCTTGGGCCGTGGCTGACTGGCGACATAGGCCAGGTCGCCGTGGATGTCGCTGTTGCCGATCTTGCCGTTGAAGTTCTCATAGCGGAACGACGCACCGCCGGCCTCCTGCAACTTGGCGATCAGGCGCCCATCGGTGGAATAGGCCGGCGAGTCCGGCAGGGTCACGCCAGTCAGTGGGTAAAGGTTGCCCAGGCTGGTACCGGACAGTTTCAGGCGCAGGTCCAGGGCGCCGAGGTTCAGTGGGTCGGTCAGGGTGCCGGCCAAGGCAATACTGGTATCACCGATTTTCGCCTGGGCTTGCAGGGGGAATGGCTTGGCAGCGTCCTGCAGGGCCAGCAGCCCGCCGATCTTGCCGCTGCCCGCGAGTTTCTGGCCGTGGTACTGGCCGCTGACCTTGAGGCCGAAGGCATAGTCCTGGGGTGTCGCGCCCTGCTCCAGGGCCTTTTTGGCATCGCGCTCGCCGACGATTTCGCTGAATGCGATGGGTTTGCCCAGGAGGTCGATCAGCACATCGAGACGGGTCTTGAGGGTCTGGTCGTCGAGGGTCACGTGGCCCTTGTCGAAACCGATGGCACCGATATCCACCACCCAGTTGGACGGTTCGGCATTCGGATCCTTGGGATCAAAGGTGAAGGTCCAGTTGGCGCGGCCATCGGCCAGGCGCTGCAGCTCGGCGCTCGGTTCGGTCAGGTCGATGCGCGGGATCACCACGCGCTGGGCCAGCAAGGCCAAGGGCGAGATGCGCAGTTCAACGCGCTTGAGGGTGACCATTTGCGGTTTTTTCGACCACTCGGGGTTGCCCAGGCTCAGGTCTTCGGCCACCACATGGGGCCACGGCACCCAGGCGCGCCAACCGCCCTCGTCCGGCTCGCGCTGCCAGACCACCGCCAGGTTGCCATTGATGGCAAAGGCGCGATGCAGCTCTTCGGAGACTTTGGCATTGAGTTGCGGCTTGATCCGGTTCCAATCGAAGAACACCAGGATCAGTACCACTGCGGCGATCAGCAGGACGAAGCAAGCACTGCTCCAGGCGAGAATTTTACGAGTGCGCGTCATTGCACAGGGCTCCTGATTACGACTGCGCGTGCCACGGGCCACGCGCGCAAGGGCTAAAGCTTATATGGCTACGACTGGCAAATGGCCTGGGGGTTTAACCGCAGAGGGCAATTAGCAGTGAAAAGCGTTTTTTCTGACTAATCCGACAGCTTCTTTCATCAATGACGCACCATTGTTACCCACGCCCGTGTCGAAAATACCCACCTCGGTGCAAAAGCGCGTGCTTGAGAGCCGCGATTTAGAGCCTCGGCGCAGAACAATCAATTCTGTTGATTATTACCATTGCGTTTATGAACTTTTATATCGAGATATCGAGAGTAGCATTGGCTCCGTACCCACTTTATCGCCCTCCCAAGGAGCCACTCTCATGAAACGCCAATTACTGCTCAGTGTTGCACTCTCCGTCCTGGCCACCAGCGCTTTTGCCCTGCCAGCCGCAGAACAAGCCATCCCACAAGCCAAGGCTGACGCCGCGCACATCAGCCAGACCGTTGCCGAAGGTGGCCGCGATCGCCTGGAACAGAAAGGTCTGGTTGAAGGCGGTTCCGACCGTCTGCAAGAGCGCAACGCCGTCGCCGAAGGCGGTCGCGATCGCCTGGAACAGAAAGGCCTGGTTGAAGGCGGTTCTGAGCGTCTGCAGAAACGTGAATTCGTAGCCGAAGGCGGCCGTGATCGCCTGGAACAGAAAGGTCTGGTTGAAGGTGGCTCGGACCGCCTGCAACAGCGCGAATTCGTTGCCGAGGGCGGCTCCGACCGTCTGGATGACATGCATAAAGCTACGAGCTAAGCCCGTGCCGGCCCTGAAAAAAGCCCGATCCCCAGTGATCGGGCTTTGACTTTGTGGGACCTGCCCCCCTTTTGCCCTGTTTCAAGTTCGACGCCGGTAAAGTTGTTTTGCTAGAGTGCGTCGCTGTCCTTGTCTACAAAGCCCAGCTGCCAATGCTCCCCCGCGCCGAACAGAAGCAACAGACCCGCCTTGCCTTGATGGACGCAGCCCGCCATCTGATGGAGGGTGGCCGTGGGTTTGGTAGCCTGAGCCTGCGTGAAGTGGCGAAGAGCGCCGGCATCGTGCCCACCGGTTTTTACCGTCACTTTGCCGATATGGACCAACTGGGCCTGGTGCTCGTCAGTGAGGTCGGCCAGACCTTCCGCGCCACCATCCGCCTGGTACGCCACAACGAATTCGTCATGGGCGGCATCATTGATGCCTCGGTGCGGATCTTTCTCGATGTGGTGGCGGCCAACCGTTCACAATTCCTGTTCCTGGCCCGCGAGCAATACGGCGGTTGCCTGGCCGTGCGCCAAGCCATCGGCGCGCTGCGCGAGGACATCACCTCGGACCTGGCAGCCGACCTGACGCTGATGCCCAAGCTCCAGCACCTGGATGCCGACGGTTTGCATGTGATGGCCGACCTGATCGTCAAGAGCGTGTTCGCCACCCTGCCCGACATCATCGACCCGCCCGCCGCCGCCCTGCCGCCGCATCTCACGCCCCAGGCCAAGATCACCCAGCAACTGCGCTTTATCTTTATCGGCCTCAAGCACTGGCAAGGCCTGGGCAGCACCGAGTAGCGCGGTCAACGCACCGTGTGAAAACGCTTGGCGGTGGTGTAGTTCTTCTTCCAGTAGTTGTTGGCCAGGGAGTCGATGCGGATGCTCTTGCCCTTGCGCGGCGAATGAATGAACTTGCCCTCACCCACATAAAGGCCGACATGGCCGACCTGGCTGCTGCCATTGGCCATGAAAAACACCGCATCGCCGGGCTGCAGCGCATCACGCTTGATCGTCGCCGCCGTTGACCGGTGCATCGCCGCCGTGGTGCGCGGGATGACAATATTGGCCTCGGTCTTGAACAGATAGACCAGCAACCCGCTGCAATCGAACCCCTGCTCCTGGGAGCTGCCGCCCCACGTGTACGCGGTGCCCAGCAACTCATGGGCGCGGTCGACCACACTCTCGATGGTGGGTTGCGGCACGGCCTGCAACGATGAACTGAAAGGGGCCAGGGAAGTGGTGCGCTTATTGAAGTTGGCCGAAGCCGATGAGGTGATGCCAAACAGACCGACCATGACTACACATAAAAATGACTTAAACATGAGGAACGTCGCAATGGATTAAACACGGGGGCGAAATCCTAGTGAAACGACGCGTAGAAATATGAGCGAGGAATCCCCTATGCGCGTAGGAGCAATCCCAAATCAACCCTGGGACAAGTAGCTGAAGGAAACGCCCTGCAAAACAGCTGGCGGGGCCCGCCAAAACCGCCCAATTCGGGTGCTTGCGCAGCCCATGACGCACCACAATGAATCACTCCCTCACCACCCCCTCGCCCCGTTTAGTGGCGCAACGCCCCAGACCTACGGCGTTTTCCTACGTCCAGCAGGGTTGGCAAGCCCCTTGCTCTAGCCTGTTTATCGCTCATAGCTGGAAGCTTCCTGATGCTGGTGATCCACCGCCGAATCGCCCCCCAACCCACCTGGGCCGCAGAGTTGCTGCTGAACTTCGAAGCCCGCAGCAAAAGCCGCCTGCGCTGTTTCAGTGCCGAGGGAGAAGACGTCGGCCTGTTTCTGGAGCGCGGTCAGCCGCCGCTGCACGATGGGGAATTCCTACAGGCTGAAGACGGACGTGTCGTACGTGTCTGCGCGCGCCCTGAACAACTGCTGCACGTAACCTGCAGCAGCGCCTTCGAGCTGACCCGCGCGGCCTATCACTTGGGCAACCGCCATGTGGCCCTGCAAGTGGGTGACGGCTGGCTGCGCCTGCTTGATGACTACGTGCTCAAGGCCATGCTCGAGCAATTGGGGGCCCATGCCGAAACCCTCGAAGCACCGTTCCAGCCCGAGCACGGCGCCTACGGTGGCGGTCATCATCACTCACGCCACGGTGACGAAGACTTCAACTACCCGCCCAAACTGCATCAGTTCGGCGTGCGCCTGTGAACCCGGCCTGGGCGCTGTTGCGTCTGGCCAGTCCGCAATTGCCGATTGGCGGCTACAGCTATTCCCAGGGCCTGGAAATGGCCGTGGACAATGCCCGTGTCAGCGATGCCGACAGCGCCCGACGCTGGATCAGCGACCAACTGCTACTCAACCTCGCACGCTTCGAAGCGCCGCTGTTGCTTGCCCAGTGCCAGGCCGCCGCCGACCAGGACTGGGCGCGCCTGCGCCAGCTCTGCGAAGAGCATCGTGTCAGCCGCGAAACCCGCGAGCTGTTCCAGGAGAGCCGGCAAATGGGCTACTCCCTGCAACAACTGCTCAACGGTCTGCCGGAACTGGATGACGCAGCGCGCCGCTTTCTCGACGCCACCCCCGAACCCCACCTGGCCCTGGGCTGGGCACTTGCCGCGCGCGCCTGGGCGATCAGCCCCGAGGATGCCCTGGCCGCCTGGCTGTGGAGCTGGCTGGAAAACCAGTTGGCGGTGCTGATGAAGACCCTGCCCCTGGGCCAGCAGGCCGCCCAACGCCTGACCAGCGAGCTGCTGCCGTTGCTGCAACAAGCCCAGCAGGACGCCCGCCAGTGCGATCCCCATCACGTTGGCAGCGCCGCGTTCGGCCTGTCCCTGGCATGCATGGCCCACGAGCGCCAGTACAGCCGCCTGTTCCGTTCCTAGGAGAAACCCATGAACACACAACCTCTGCGCGTCGGTATCGGCGGCCCCGTTGGCTCCGGCAAGACCGCCCTGACCCTGGCGCTGTGCCTGGCCCTGCGTGATCGCTACAACCTGGCGGTGGTCACCAACGACATCTATACCCGCGAAGACGCCGACTTCCTGGTGCGCAACCAGGCCCTGGCACCCGAGCGCATCATCGGCGTAGAAACCGGCGGCTGCCCGCACACGGCGATTCGCGAAGACGCGTCGATCAACCTCGAAGCCGTGGATCAACTGAACCGGCGCTTCCCAGGCCTGGACCTGATCCTGGTGGAGTCGGGCGGCGACAACCTGTCGGCCACCTTCAGCCCCGAGCTGTCGGACCTGACCATCTATGTGATCGATGTGTCGGCCGGCGACAAGCTGCCACGCAAGGGCGGGCCGGGGATCTGCAAGTCGGACCTGTTGGTGATCAACAAGATCGACCTGGCGCCGCTGGTCGGCGCCTCGCTGGAACTGATGAACAGCGACACCCAGCGCATGCGCGGCGGCAAGCCGTTTGTGTTCAGCAACCAGAAAACCGGCGTCGGCCTGGAAGAAATCGTCGCCTTTATCGAACGCCAGGGCCTGCTGACCGCAGCCTGATCCCTTACCAAGGAGCTGTTTATGAGCCTCAACAAACTGTTTGCCGCCGCCACCCTGCTACTGGTCCCAGCCCTGGCCTTTGCCCATCCGGGCCACGGCGACAATGGCCTGGTGGCCGGCATCAGCCATCCCCTCGGCGGGCTGGACCATTTGCTGGCGATGCTGGCCGTCGGCCTATGGGCAGCGCAGCAACAAGGGGCGGCGCGTTGGGCGCTACCGTGTACGTTTGTCGGCACCATGCTGCTCGGCGGCGTGCTGGGGTTTGAAGGGTTGGCCTTGCCGGCCCTGGAAAGCGGGATTGCCGCGTCGGTACTGGCCCTGGGCCTGGCGGTGGCCTTGGCGATTCGCCCACCGGTGGCGGTGGCCGTGGCCGCAACAGCCGTATTTGCCCTGTTCCATGGTGTGGCCCATGGCCTGGAGCTACCGGACATGACCAGCCCTTGGGCGTATGCCGCCGG
>LNAP01006238.1_pt1 | contig 10340 bp, 16 predicted proteins | sample 602601 | NCBI WGS metagenome assembly LNAP01 (sample SAMN02440304, study PRJNA202911) | soil metagenome | biome: Subtropical and temperate rainforests or woodlands; isolation source: soil samples (1 kg each in a 20% v/v slurry with milli Q water) were... ...
CGATGCTGCGGAACGGCTTGCGCGCATAGCCGCCGAGCTTGGCCGTGATGGTGATCTCGTCGCCCGTGCTGCCAAGCTGCGCCTTGCTGCGCACCTCGACGGTCTGCGGGCGGCTGTAGGCGTCCGGGGCAGGCGTGAGGATGCGCGTATAGCGCACCTGGCCGTGCTTACGCTGCGCGTCGATCTTGCCCTTCACTAGGACTTCCATGGGGACAGGGCGCATGCCCTGAATCGGTTGCACTGCTGACATGCTTTCTCCTAGGCGGCGAGCCGCATCAAGTCCCGGCTGACCTGGTACTCCGGACGATTCCGCGCCGGGGCGAAGCAGAACCGCCGATCCACGCGTACTGGCGCGAAATCGTGAATGAGGGAGTCGTTCGCCACGAGCACAATGTCGCTGCCGCGCCAGCTCACGCCGGCCTCTTCGAGCAGCTTGCGACTGCGATAGAACGCCGTCTTGCTGTAGCGCTGGCGTGCCTTCTCGTCGCCGCGTGTGGCCATCGTTTGCCAGAAGGCGTGAAGGAAGTGAGCGCGCTTGGGCTCATAGAGGGATTCGAGGCGGCACCACACGGCCTCTTCGGTGCGTACTGTGTCCATGCCTTGTTTTCCTTCGCGAAGGATGCGTTCGATCTCGTTGTCGTGAATGGTCTGCAGGTAGCTGTCGCTGACCTCGGCAACCGTGGGGTTGCGACCGAAGTCGTACTGGAGCTTGTCGCTGTGAATCTCGACCTCGACGCGCAGGCGTCGGTCGGCCAAGCGCTGCAGGGCGCGCAGCTTGCGCTCGACGCGCTCGGCGTTCTTCTCGTCGGGGCCGTGCAGATGGGTGAAAAGGGTGCGAAAGAACGAGCGCAGTCGCGCGTAGTCATGGACCTTGAACTCAGGACCCTTGTGATAGAACTTAACGGTCGTGGTCTTGCCCGGGAAGTAGATGCTGTTGGCGCACTTCATCGCCTTCGCGCCGCGTCGTGGAAAGCTCAGCAGCTGCATGCTCTCGAAGAACTGCTTGATTGCAGCAGGGGAGAGGTGGAACACGTTCGCCACATCGACGCGATGCACGGTCCAGTGATCGCCAGCGGGCAGGTCGGTGTCGAGCAGCTTCTCGACCAGCGCCACCAGGTCGCGCGCTGCGCGCAGGAACTCGCTCGGCCCGCCGTAGACGTTATGGCCCAGGTGCACCTTGTGCACGCTGGCCTCGATCAACAGGTACGGCTCGCAAGGCTGCAAGCGCACCCGGCCATTCTTGTCGGCGACGTGCTCCTCATGCATGGGCTTGATGCCGATGCGCGAATCCCAACTGCCGAGCAGCTCACCAGCATGCAGTTCATAGAGGATTTCGCCGGTGCCCAGGTGCTGGCCCGAACGAAGGATGCATTGCTGTTCGATGCGGCGCATGACGGACAGGTCCATGAACGGGGACCGGAGCTTGATCGTGTCGTAGGCCATCGTCAGCAGATCGAACCGTTTTTCCCGAATCCGGGACTGTCAGGCGGTGCTACCACGCCCGCCTGACAGAAATTCGGGGTCAGGCCTTCGGCCAAAACCGGCTCGCAGCCGTACCCGATGAGGTCGGCCGCGAGCAGGCGGCGCGTCGCGTCCATCTCGAACAGGCGCGCGTCGAAAGCGCCGGACTTTTCCGGCACTTCGAGGTCGCGTTCGATGAAGCTGTTGATGCGCAGAAAGCGCTTAGCGGTGGCCGACATGCTCGGCTGATCGCGCGTGATGAGCCGGCCCAGGTACATCGGCACCATGCCCGCGCCGGACTGGCCGAGGATCTGCATCCCTGTGCCAGGCTTTCCGCTCTTCATCGTCAGCGCCATAATGTCCTCACTCCGGATGGTTACTAACCGCAAGTGGTTAGTGCCGGGCGAAGAATAACCACGAAAGGTTAGTAATGCAACACCTCGATACCCTGAACGAGCTAATCGATCACGCAAGCAAGACTGCAGGCAGTGACTACAAGCTCGCCAAGCAGCTCGCCGTCCCGTTCCAGACAGTCAGCAGCTGGCGTCACGGTCGCAAGACTTGCATGCCAGCAGATCAAGCAATCCTGGCGCATGTCGCCGGGCTAGACCCGGTGCAAGTTCTTGCCCGTGCGACCGTCGAGGCCTACGAGGGGAAGCCCAAAGGAGACGCGCTCATGAAAGCGCTGGGAAAAGCTTTGCTAGTGACTGGCGGGGCTATCGGTTCCGCTGGAGCAAGCGCAACGGCGATCTTTTCGACGACCCCAGCGCTTAGCCATGCCCTCGAATGGCTCGCGGCAGGACTTTATACAATGTATATTGGGTCTACTTCAGTAGATACAATAAGGGTTATGTCAAGTGCTTTCGCCTTGAAAAAGTGTAAATCTCAGTAAGAGTAACATCCAAGCCGCTGGCCTCCGCCAGCGGCTTTTTTCATGGCCACAAGGAGAAGCGATGGGACTGCAAGACCGCGACTACTACCGGGAACACTGGAAAGAACAGCGAGCCCAGGAGGAGAAAAGCAGGGGGAGGGCGCGCATGACGATGAGGGGTCGGAGTGATGGACTTCCCCGATGGCTGACGTTCATCGTGTGGTGCTTGGCTGCTTACGGATTCGTCGCAGCAGCAAGGGATGCAGGGGTACTACTTCGCCACCTATGATTTGACCGGTCGGGTACCCCTCCCTACAGTCACCATGGGGCCTGCTGCCCCATACCCCTGTAGGCTTCGCCTCCCCCTAAAGGGGCCCCCACCAATTCACTGTTTAGCAGTGAGTGAGCGAGATGAGGGCAGGGCGGCTTCGCGGGCTTGATCGTCGCCGCGACGGCCCATGTAAGCCAAAACGTTTTCGTCGTTATCGGCCCATCGCTGGCGCTCTAGGCGCTCGCGGTAGGGGTTGCTATCAGAAATGATTTCGAGGGCCTTGCCGACCCCAGGCGGTGCCGCCGTGAGGCTTCGGCATACGTCCATGGGCTTTTCAACGATGCCGCCCTTGGTGTCGAGGCAATCGCAGCGGTCGCGCATGGCTGCACAGCCTGAGAACGAAACCTGGGTGGCTCCCCCTGCCGCCGCAGGAGGTGGGCCATCTGTGGGAATCACCGGCCCGCTGGACGGCAAGGCCGGCGACGCGGCGGCGACCCCGGTTGCTTTGGCCGGAGCGCCGGCAGATGCTGTACCGGGGATCAGCGGCTTGCCGCTGAAATACCGCTCGGTGAAGTTGCCGCCGAACTTCCAGGCCATCAGCGGGAAGGCGATAAGGCAAAGGACGATGACGAAAAGCACGGTCGGGATCGCGCGCTTCTGCTTGGTGTGCAAGCTGCTCGACCGGTACGCCTTCTCCGCGGCTTTGCTGCGCCGCCACGGCTTCTTGGCGAAGGCGTTTTTGTAGAGCAAGGTTCGACTCACGCCGTCCCACTCGTAGATGGTGGCGAAGCGGCTATTGCCGAGCTTGCGAATGTGAAGGTGCTGGCCGGCGAGCCGAACGACGGCGGCGTTGATGAGCATCGGATGCTGCGTCATCAAAATCATGTCGATGCCGTAGTGCCGGTGCGTCTCCAACTCGGTGATGCACTTCGGCTGTTCCTTGTTCGCTCCGGTGAGCGGCCAGGGCTTTTGCACCTCATCGAACACGATCAGGTCGCCGGGCTTGACCCATTCGGGCCACTTCATCAGGTCGTCAGCGTCGATCTTTTCGTGCTCAAGCAGCAGGCCGTTGATATTGGTGAACAGGCGGCGCTTCACCGTAACCTTCTCGCCCTCTGGCGTGATGGCGCTTTCTTCCCAATCCTTCGCGGCGAGGGGCATCAAGAAGCGCTCGACCACGCCGGCGGTTTTGCCCGAGCCTGGGAGCCCGGTGATGACGGTAAGCATCAGCCGTTCGCCTTGCCGAGAATCTTCGTCGCGTTCTGGATGTTCCAGAGCATGAGCTTCGTGGCGCAGGCTCCGAAGATGACGCCGAGCGCCTTGCCCATCCACATGTACAGTGCGAAGTCCATGATGGCTCCGAGCCCGCCCAGGTTGCTGACAACCATGCCCTTGACCTGGGACAGCGCAGCATCGACGCCGACGATGGACACGACGCTAAACCCGAGGGCGAGCAGCAGCTTCGCAAGGATGGGCTCTACGAGCGCCATCAGGAAAACACCGAACTTCATTCGCGCACCCCGCCCGGCATGATGATGAAAAAAGCCATGATGGCGGCGAGCCCCATCACCAGGGCGCGAAGCGGCACGGCCATGCCGCAAAACGTCTGCCAGTCCACCACCTTGACGCTTCGACCTCCGAGCGTGTTGAGCGTGGTCATAACATCGGCAGGGCACTGGCCGCCGCCAAGCATGTCTTCGGCTTGAAACGTAATCGTCTTCGACTCACGCGGAATCTCTCCCGTCACCGTATCAAGTTCTGCGCATCCCAGGGAAAACGGATACTTATCGCAATTCACAGGCGGGTCCTCTTTTTCCTCCTCCTTTGCATCTCCCGGCGTCGTCGTTGTCGTCGTCGTCGGTCCTGTGGTCGTAGTCGTCGTGCCGTCCGGATTCTTCACCGCCGTTGTCGTCGTCGTCACGGTGGTGGAACTGGTGTTGGTGACCGTGTTTGTGTTGTACGTGTAGTTGTTGGTCGTCGTGGTGTTGTTCGTCGTGGAGTTCGTCGTGCTGTTGTTGGTCACGCTGGTCGTGGTTGGCCCTGCAACGGAACCAGGCCCGGTAACCGTCACACCATCGAGCGGCAAATCCGCCCCTTGCTTGCGAAGCTCATCGGGAATGCCGGGGTTAGGCGTGCCCATGTAGGGCGCTATGTCGTTCATCGACGCGGGAATCCACGGCGCGGTGCCGGTGCTAGACCCTGATTGCTTGACGATAGACACCGCCATGTTCTGCGTGCCGGTGGTGAACGGGGTTGTTCGCTGAATCGTCGTGCCCGGACAGAAACCGCCGCTGCCATCGCCATAGGCCGTATAGCCGCCGCTGGACGAATAGTTGTGCGTTGAGGACACGGAGGTCAGATAGGCCGCAGTGTCGGCGCATGCCTCTTCGCCAGAAGTGCGCACCGGAGTCTTGGTGTACGTGTTCGCGAATCGATTACAGGTGCTGCCGACAGGGCAAAAAGCAGGGTCTTGCCGCTCAAGCTGCCCGGTGGTGGGACTGATGCGCCCGTTTCCGCTTTGAATCCATGCGAGCGCAAAAGGGATAGCCGCGCCAACCGCTGCACCGGCTAAACCGCCCGTCAGGAGGCCGGCGATTGCACCGACCATAGCGTCCTTGCTGATCGACCCCGTCACGCCGATAGGCACCACCGCACCGTTAACCGGAACTGTGCCGTTCGCGCCGACCTTCACCGCGCCGCCAGCGAGTCCAATAGGGGCCTGAGGCGCGATAACTGTCATGACCCCTTTGCCGGTTCCGAGCGTCGTCGTCTTACCGTTGACGGCGGCATTCCAGACTGCCTGCCCCGTCGCCTGATTCATGCCCTTGTAGCCAGCACCAGCGCTTAGCGGAAGGCCAAGAAGAGCCACAGCACACAGGCCATGGCAAACATTTGTTCGATTGAGGACATGCCTAGCTTTCGTCATGGGGTCCGCCATTGAAGACGCGATACACCTGCCGAGCGCCCCAAATCATGAGAGTGACCATCAGCATCAGCCCGAAGGCTTCGCCGATGACTTCTAGTTTTTCTTCGGTGACAGGGGCCGGCTCAAGCTGGACCGTCACCGTGCAGGTGCCTGCGCACTCGATAGGAACGGTTGCCATGCTTGAGCCTCCCCGACTGGCTTAGAGCCAGCCCATCTTTTGGCCGAGCTTCTTCGCGGCGTAGATGCTGATGCCGGCGATGATGACCAAGCCCACGGCCTGGACCACATCGGTGCCAACGCCGGTGATGGCGGCTTCGGCACCGGTGGGCAGCGCCGCGTGAGCAGCACCGGCCAGAGCAGCAGCGGTCGAGACACCGAGGGCCTTGAGGGACAGGAAACGATTCTTCATGACAGTTCTTTCGAAAACGCCCCGGTGCGAGGGCAAAGATTGCACCCGAAGGGCCAGCACGCTGGCCTATCGGCTGGAATCACTTAAAGAGCGCGGCCAGAAGGCCGACGAAGGCGACGGCGGCTACGTAGCCCAACTTGCGCACGAACGCGCTGCCGAAGACGGAAACGAGCCAGCGCATCACGCAAGACCGCGTCGCTCGGAAAAATCACCGGCCCAATAACGTCGCCGACTTTCCAACCCACCCACAACAGGGCGAGAAAGGTTGCGACGGGCAGCGCGACGACGAAGCCTGTAATCAGCCAATGCAACAAAGCATCGAAGGCCGGCGAGTAGGCAAAGGACGCAGAGCAAAACGATGCAAACATGAAGTGGCTCCATCACTGACCTCCTATCGGGTAATCGTTGGCGGTGCCGAGCCTGTCGAGGTCGATCAGCACCGGTTGGTCTTCGAAGTCGCAGCAGTCCTGCAAGAGCTGATGCGCGGAATCAAGCTCGCTCACGACGCCGCCGCCAGCTTCGCGAAGCGATGCGACCCAGGTGGGTTGGCCGTCCTGTGCCGAAGGGCAAAGGAAACGACCGGTGGCGAGCGACTGTACGAGCAAGCGCACGGTCAGGCCTTTTGGGTCTCGCGAACCATCGGCACGATGGACTTAAGGGTCAGCTTTGCACCGTCCTCGCGCGCGGCTTCCATCTCGAAAATAGCGCGCGCCTTGATGGGGAGCGCTGCGCCGAGATGCGCCCACTTGTCGAACTCTTTGTGGTCGCCGAGCTTGAAAGGGCGAGTAACCCGACCGATAGAGCGACCGGCGACGTTCTCCTTCAGATCGACTTCGCAATGAAAAACGGTGGAAGAGTACGCACGCCCCTCCATCTCGCCGACCGACTCTTTGACCGCGTGAACGGTGACTTCTGCTGGAAATTCCATTTTGATGCTCCTATGCCCTTGATGCGGTCAAGCGAAGGCAGGGCAAGCGCCCTCGACCGTTGAAACTTTTTGGAAGACGCGACCGAAGGCCGATTGCAGCTCGGAAGGGCTGAAACTTTTGAGGCGTCCGGGAACCTTGGAAGCTGCGGTGCAAAGCTCATAGAAAAGCTCTTCGCTGCTGTACTTGTAGGCCATGGCAATCGTGGCGGAAGCGGTGTGCATGGCCCACTTGATGTTGCGAGTGACCTCGGCTTCGACGGTCTCGATTGCGAGCCGTCCAGTCGTCTTGACAGGCTCTGCCACCGCGATGGCATCGGCCTTGGCGAGCATCAGCGCGTGCCAGTCGGAAGCACCGGCGAAGAAGTCGGCAGGCCGGCGAAGCATGTCAGCCGAAAGGACGCGAAGCTTGTTGCCGTAGCGCAGCTCGATGCGCAACCAGGGCGAACCGGAATCGCCACCAAAGAGCTGATGGCCCTTCTCGTAGCAGTTGGTTTGCTTGCCGGCTTCCTTGGACCCAAAGTACAGCGAACGCTCGACGCCGTTGAGCCAGTCACCGACACAGTTCGACTTGAGACGCTTGCCGCCAGAGTCACAACGACCGGCCTTGTAGTCTTCAACAATGCCATCGAGCCCACCTTCCACGCCGTCAAAGAAATCAAGCGCGAGGTCGCATCGGGTCAGGTCACCGTCTCGTGCTTCAACGATGCTCGCCAAGCGATGATTCCAGCCATGAGCGGCGAACGTGCATGCCGCGCCGAACAGGTTGCAATGCAAGGTGCGGCTCTGCGCCTGCTGTCGTGGGCTGTCGCTCGAAGACAGGAAGCCGATCCAGCCAGCCTCTACGCCGTTACGCTCGATGGCCCAACGGAAACGGTAGAAGTCGTGGCCCTTGCGAACCTCAGTAGCAACGGTGAAGTCTTCGCCGAGTGCTGCACACACCTCGGACGCCAGCTCATGCGCTTGAGCTGCTGCGCCAAATTCTTCATTCGGCAGCTCGGCCAGGATGCGGGTCAGTTCGTTCTTGCGATAGTTGTCGTCCCAGACACTGGACGACTTGGGGAACAGAAGGTCGATGCTGGGGGAGGGGGTGTTTCGGCGCAGCACCGTGAAGCGCACCCAATCGATGTGGACCGGCGACTTGGCGGCAGCGCGCTCGGCTTCGAGCCTGAGCTTCACTTCGGAACCATCAAGGACCAGGGCGGAACGTGCCGGGCGGGTCATTTGAGGTTATCCCCGTGATTACCATCGGGGACCGTCGAGAGCCCCCCAGCCTTCGGCGCGTCGCAAGCTAGCGCCTTCGGCTGGGTGCCTGTAACTGCGCATCGACTTGTCGCTTGGGCTGATTGCATAATCACCGTGTCCGGAGTACGTACACCGTTTGTGTACGGGTCGGAGCGTACACCAGCGGAGTACACATGAAACATATCGAATCATTAAATATCTTGATCGACAAAGCCGCGCAGATAGCCGGGAGCGATTACCGACTGGCACAGGTCGCAGGCATTTCTCGCCAACAGATCAGTGACTGGCGCCACGGTCGAAAGGCTTGCCCGCCAGCAGATCAAGCGCTGATGGCCCACGTTGCGGGCCTTGATCCGGTGCAGGTTCTTGCGCGTGCGACCGTAGAGGCGCACGAGGGAAAGCCGAAGGGAGACGCGCTGATGAGGGCGTTGGGAAAAGCTTTGCCAGCGACTGGCGCAACAGTCGCTTTCGCTGGAGTCGTGGGACTGGTGACTTTTTCGATGGCCCCGGCAGCTAGCTACGCGCAGCCGGTCGCCATGCGATTTATACAATGTATATTATGTTAAATCGCGGACGTCGCATCGGGCGCCGGATCAACAGCGGTTTGGTACGTCTGTTCAGGGCATTGCTGCGGCCGCTGCGCCCGCAGGATGGCCCAAAGTACTACAGCCAGACACCCGATGTTCACCGCACCGACCGGCGCCTACCTGCCCACGCTCTCGGGCTTGCTTGAGCGCATTCACGGGGTGCCGGACGACCGCATGGCCCGGCACCTTGGCATCAGCCTGCGGACGTGGCAGCGCTACAAGACCAGCAACAACCCGCCGAAGGTCGTTCTACTGGCGCTATGGGTCGAGACGGACTACTGGCGCGGCGAGGTCTACACGCAGCTCCAGAACGAGGCCGCGTTGCTCGCGATGCAGTTCAGGTGTGCGGAGGGCCGGATAGCGAAGCTGCACGAGCAGATCGCGACGCTGGAGACTGAGCGCCTGGACAGTGCCGAGCTGCCGGCGAACAGCCCGTTCTACGCAGTCGGCTGACTCACACTTCCTTGTCGCAGTTGCAGCCGCCGAAAGCGGTGTTGCTCTGCACGAAGTTTCGCACGGCCGGCAGCCGCGACAGGATCAGCGCGGCCAGCAGCGCGCCGGCCATGATGATGATGGTTTCGCGGCCGATTTCCGGCAGCGTCGGGATCCAGTTTTTCATCGCTTCACAGCCTCGACTTCGAGCCCATGGAACACGAGGTGTCCATCGACTCGCACGTGCGCCCGGCGCACCTCTTGACGGATGGCGTGCAGCTCATGCCGCACGACACCCCACACCGCCAGCGCGCTGCCGACGGCGCTACAGGCGCAGACCGCCAGCAGGTCCGCGCTCACGGCGTCTTCTTTTCCGGAAGCATCACCGCGGCGATGCCGCCCACGCCCATCACGACCTGGCCGACCAGGCCGATGGTCTCAGGCGGCAGGCCGAAGAGAAGGCCCAGGCTTGCGAAGCCGGCCCAGGTGGAAGGCTCGCGGATGCGTTTCAGGAAGGTGTCCATGGTGCGCTTTCAGAAATAGCGGAAGTCTGTTCCCGCTTGATTGACGAAGGGATTGGCCGGGTCGGTGTAGTCGATCATGTTGTCGATGCGGCGCACGTCTGCCTGCTGGGCCTGCTGCACCGCCGTCGAGCCGAACATCGAGCCCACACCGCTCGAAATGAAGTCGCCGGCCGGGCAGTGAAAGGACGCATCCCACCATCGCCCCTCTGCCTTGGCGCGCGCGCACTCGCTCACGCTGGTTCGCGGGATGCCGACCGCAAGGCCGATGCCTTCGACGGCACCAGCGCCCGCGCCGCCGATGTAGTTGCCCAGGTAGCCGACGCCACTGCCGATGCCCTGCTGTACGTCGCCCGGCGTCGGCATTGAGGCGCCGAGCCCCGACCACAGATCGGTGATGCCTTGGCCGATGCCGCCCACCGCGCCGGCTACCTGGCGCTGCACGTACCAGACGCCCAGGCCGAGCACCAGCACGCCCGCGATGATGACTTTGGTGTCGGTCTTCATGCTCGCGTCGATTCCTGCATGGCCTTCATCACCTTGTCGAGCGCCGCCTGTAGCGAGTCGGTTGCCTGCTCGAGCGGGCCCTTGACCGTGGTGTAGCTGGTTTCACTGCCGACGCTGGCCGCAGGCGGCGCGGCAGCCACCGGTTTCAGACCAAACTCCTCCACCTGTAGCCGCAGCATGCACAC
>LNAP01006239.1_pt1 | contig 10339 bp, 12 predicted proteins | sample 602601 | NCBI WGS metagenome assembly LNAP01 (sample SAMN02440304, study PRJNA202911) | soil metagenome | biome: Subtropical and temperate rainforests or woodlands; isolation source: soil samples (1 kg each in a 20% v/v slurry with milli Q water) were... ...
AAGGTTCGTACTCCAGGAAGACACCAAGCTACACCCATCGTTGCGCTTCCAAATGTGGCTGTATCCGTTTAACAAGCAAGGTATTTTGAAAGATCTTAACCACGCAGAATTCGGAACTACTCAAAAATATGACCCCCTCTGGATTTCGGCGTTTAAAACCTATCCTTTGGCATTTGCGTTCAGTACCGAGATTCAAAATCCCAGTTATCGGCTCAATGGAGTTCTAGATTTAACGCCATGGGTAACTACAGACACAAACGGGCTTTTTGGAATTAATATCCCGACAAAACCTATCGTCGATGTGAACTGGCCGTTCGCCCCTCATCGCAATGGTGCAATCCTGGCGGCTGACAATGACAGCGTAACGACAGCGCCATATCGAAATCAAAAACGCAGCAAACCGAAGCCTTGAATCCATTGAAAACTGGCTGCGTGCCAAGCTCAGGCCCGTCTGACCTCAACATTTCTCAACATCGAGCCAGGCTTGCGCACTCAATCCGATGCCAGGTTTTGTCAGGTTCTCGTCCTGAAAAAGGTTAAGTTTTGTTAAGTCGCCGGCGCTGACCAGATCGGGCAGTATCCACTCCGGGATCCACGGTTTGGAGTCAATCTACGCGGATACCAGGGCGGTGACCAATAGCGGTGACCGCCATCAGTGACCACTTTGGCGGGTCAACTGTTCGTCCAATCCCTCTCGGAGAAGCACACCATGGAGGGAGCCAAATTTTGGCCGATCCACGCGGTCTAGCATTCCTGCCTGTTATATTGCCGGCCACCTGACCAGCCCAACCCAATACAAGGAATGTGAATGTGAAGCTCGCTCCTGTCGTGTTACTCGCCCTTATGACGTCTGGCTGTGCTACCGGCCCCGCCGTCGAATGGGTGACTGTCCGCAACACTGACAAATTCACTGATAAATCCAGTTGTGCGGTCACGGTGGGCACCTATTACACAAGGGGCGGGATATACACCGTCAGCAATCAATACTACCCATACATTGAGATGGTAAATGGCGACCTACGAGTGGGCGTGAAAAGCGGCGGCCGCTTCCTGATCCCGGTCGGCGACGTCCAGCTCAGAGTCGATCAGAACAAGGCATGGACGATCAGCACCAGCGAAACCCCGCTGGACTATGTGCCCGAGGGCCAGCTTAAAGCTATGCAAGCCTACGCACCGAAAGATCCCCAGCAGCAACAAATAGTGGAAAACGCCTACAAGACTGCGATGGAGGCTACAGCGCGGTCCATGTCGCCGTTTACCGCGTCAACAGGCGAGAAGGCTCAGTCAATTCTCAAAGAGATGCGATCCGGCAAGACGCTTATCTATCGCACTGTTGGCCTGAATCAAGCGGCGTCTACGACCGGGGAATATGTACTGGACCAATCGCTGGAGGTCGCATTGCGTCAGTGCGGTATTCAATAACCGCAGACATTAGTGATTCTCGCGCGCTGTTTCGCGCACGCCCATTGCGCACCTGGCCAGTGCGCGAAGCCCTCTCCCGTCAGGGTTTCACGCAGCATATTCACGCACTGGGACCGAGTAATGCGCCGGCCGGCTTGTAGGCGCGCCACCGCCAGCAATAGCCCACCGGTTTACTGCGCAGCAATTGCGCAAATTGCGCACCGCTAGTACGCATTCAGGTACGCACGGTTGGTACGCATTTGGGTGCGTACCGGCAGCAGGCTCGCACTGAGGTTCGCAACCGCCAACGCGCGAACCTAGCACTTTCATAACGACTGCCAGCTTAAGAGCCTATCCGCATCCGGCTCGTGACCTTTTTTAAATCGAAGCTCCTAATTCGGCACTCTTCAAGAAACTCCGCGAACTGATCCATATACGACATTGCTGTTGCTTCTGACGGTTTGGGGCCACCCTTCAAAACGATCGACATCATCCGACTCATGACTTCACAACCGTACTTTATAAACTCCTCCTCCGGCAGCACCTCAAGGTACCGGTTCTGCCGATATCGATGCTCAATGTGCTCTTGCATAGTTTTCGGGGGAGGTGCTGAAGGCTGGTCAGGCTCGAACTTTAGGGAATGGATATTTTGTGCAGTGGTGTACCGGTGCCCCTGCGACTGGGCCCATGACTCAAGAAACTCGTGTATGTCCTTTTCTACTAGATGGTGGCGATGGGGATTGCACTCATTATAAATAATGAACGCGGGAACCATTCGGTCTTTGAGATTCTTGACTCGATAAGTCGTCTGGATGAGCACAACGAAATCGATATGTGAAAACCGGTCCGATCGTTTCTCGCTACCCCCTTCTAGCCAGAAGCTAAAGCGATCTACTAGCTGGGCGACCGGAATGCTTTCAACGGTGTCGTTCAGCACGAGTAAAATGCCTGGCGTCTCTGGGTTCAGACCAAGATGTTTCTTTGTCGACTCGATCTGATCTCGTGCTTTGCGACAAACGCCTTCAACCACCGTTGTGGCCTTCGCGAAAATCCTATTTATGGTCGCCTGGCCGTCAGGCATTGCTTTGATGGCAGCCTCCAGATCGTAGTCGCCAAAGATAAGCGGAAAGTCGTCTGAATCCATCGCTGCTTTAGCCTGGCTGAAAATCTTATCTTTTGGGTCAATCTTGAGTGTCTTCAGCTCAGTTACAGCTCGACCGTGAAAGAACAGGTAGTCAGCCATCTTCACATTCATCGGCTGGTCGACGTGCCCATCCAATGGACGTACATGATCCTGTGTCTCCAGGAAACTGATCATGCGAGCCTCAATGTCTATCGTCTGATCCATGCTTCGTCCTCGCTCAATGTGCTCAGACTCTAGTTCATGCGAGATACGTTGGTGCGCATCCAGATCATGCCCAGAGCGCACTGCCGGCTCGTAATGTTGCTTTCTGTAGCCATCTGACGGTAATTACACTCTTAGGGTTGTTAAGTGTAAGCGGCCAGCAAACACACCTTCAAAAATCCAGAATTAAGGGCAATGGTGTCCGTCTATTTTAAGCGGACGCGATCACCCTTATCGCTAGGATTTCCATGCGCCAACGAAGCTCTTACCCCAAACCCTTTAAAGCCCAGGTCGTTCAGGAATGTCTGCAACCCGGCGCCTCAGTTTCCAGCGTCGCCATCAGCCACGGCATCAATGCCAACGTAATTCGCAAGTGGTTGCCGATTTACCGCGATAAACCCGTCGCGCCACTTCCCGCGTTTGTGCCGCTGCAACCGATGCCTAAACGGCACGCTGATGAAGCGGTAATTATCGCATTGCCGCTGGGCGAAAAATCTATCACGGTCAAATGGCCCATCTCCGACCCGGACGGCTGCGCACGCTTCATTCGCAGCCTCTCGCAATGATACGCATCGACGCCATCTGGCTCTCGACCGCGCCCATGGACATGCGCGCTGGCACCGAGACTGCGCTGGCCCGCGTGGTGGCGGTGTTCGGTGCGGCAAAGCCGCACAGCGCTTATCTGTTTGCCAACCGCCGCGCCAACCGGATGAAGGTGCTGGTGCATGATGGCGTGGGCATCTGGCTTGCCGCACGCCGGTTGAACCAAGGCAAGTTTCACTGGCCTGGCACTCATCGCGGCCTGGAAGTCGAACTCGACGCTGAACAACTGCACGCGCTGGTGCTCGGTTTGCCATGGCAGCGTGTAGGTGTGAACGGCGTGATTACGGTAGTTTAGTCCTGCCTTTGAGCTGTGTCGGATGAGTTGCTTTGGTAAAATCCACGGCATGACTTCCTTGCCCAATCTCGACCAAATGACACCCGACCAACTGCGCGCACTCGCTGCGCAGTTGCTGTCGAAGGTCGACACCATGGGTCGAAAGATCCATCGTGACGAGACGATCATCGAACAGCTCTCTCACGAAATTGCCATCCTCAAACGCCACAAGTTCGCCAAACGCAGCGAGCAGATCAGCCCAGCTCAAGGCAGTTTGCTGGATGACCTGCTCAACACCGACCTTGAGGCCATCGAGGCAGAACTGAACGCGCTTCGTCCTGCCCCGACGCCAGACGAAACCCGCCAAAAGCCCAAGCGCGCGCCGCTGCCGCCGCAGTTCCCACGCACCGTCATTCGTCACGAGCCAGAGAACACCCAGTGCGCTTGCGGCTGCCAGCTTCAGCGCATCGGCGAAGACGTCAGCGAAAAGCTGGATTACACACCGGGCGTGTTCACCGTTGAGCAGCATGTACGTGGCAAGTGGGCCTGCCGCCAGTGCGAAACGCTGATCCAGGCGCCGGTGCCCGCCCAAGTCATCGACAAGGGCATCCCTACTGCCGGTCTGCTGGCCCATGTGATGGTGGCCAAGTTCTCCGACCATTTACCGCTGTACCGGCAGGAAAAGATCTTTGGCCGTGCAGGCCTGGCGATCCCGCGCTCAACACTGGCTCAGTGGGTGGGCCAAACTGGCGTGCAACTCCAGCCACTGGTGGATGCACTGCGGGAAGTCGTACTCGCCCAGCGAGTCGTGCATGCCGATGAAACGCCGGTGCAGATGCTGGCCCCCGGCGAGAAGAAAACGCACCGAGCGTATGTCTGGGCTTATTGCACCACGCCGTTCTCGGTACTGAAGGCGGTGGTCTACGACTTCAGCCCCAGCCGTGCTGGCGAACATGCACGTAACTTCCTTGGCACGTGGAACGGCAAGCTGGTCTGCGATGACTTCGCGGGCTACAAGGCCAGCTTCGAGCTGGGCATCACCGAAATCGGCTGCATGGCCCACGCTCGCCGCAAGTTCTTTGACCTGCATGTGGCAAACAAAAGCCAGTTGGCCGAACAGGCACTGCACTCAATCGGCGGCCTGTACGAGATCGAGCGGCAAGCCAAAGAAATGAACGATGAAGACCGCCGGCGATTACGTCAGGAAATAGCGGTTCCCGTCGCAGCAAAGTTGCATGAATGGATGCTGGCTCAACGCGAGCTTGTGCCAGAAGGCTCGGCGATGGCCAAGGCCTTGGACTACAGCCTGAAACGCTGGGTAGCGCTGACGCGCTACCTGGGTGATGGTGCCGTGCCCATCGACAACAACCCTGTCGAGAACACGATCAGGCCTTGGGCGCTTGGGCGCTCCAATTGGTTGTTCGCCGGGTCTCTGCGCAGCGGCAAACGAGCGGCCGCGATCATGAGTTTGATCCAGTCGGCACGCATGAATGGGCATGATCCGTATGCTTATCTCAAAGATGTGTTGACGCGGTTGCCGACGCAGAAAGCCAGTGAGATTGAGCATCTGCTGCCGCATCAATGGATGCCGGACTGACTTACTCAGCCTGAGTTTGGCAGCCTGCTTGTCGCCCGCGTGACGTCCATTAGCTCTTCACTGGCCAACTGTTTCCGCATCGGTGTACAAGCCAGCTCAAGACCGGAGGGCGAGGTATAGATAGCTTGATTATCTCCGTGATAGCCACACCGACGGTAGAACGCGGTTGCGTTAGGGGTAGCATCTAAATGGATGTCGACGATTCCGGCTTTAAAGGCCAGTCGCTCAAGGTATAGGAGCATTGCCTTGCCAATCCCCTGCCCCATGAATGCAGGCAAAACGAAAATAGCGCCTATCTCTCCAGACTGGAAATCAATCAGACCTGTTGCGACCGGTGTCTCGCCCAACCAGGCAACGTGGTACTCCTTTTCCACCCAAGCCCGATATCGGTCTGTGAGCGGCACATCAGTCCACGCCATTACTTGCTCAGCGGTATAGACGGTAATGCATTGATGCCGGATCGCCTGGAGGCGTATATCAAACGCGGCCTCGGCGTCAGTACGTTTGGCTGGGCGAATCAACAGCATCTTCACTCTCCTTGTCATCAATGATTTGGAAGGGGAATGAAAAAGCCCCTTCCATTTCTGGCGGGGCTTCTGGTCAATGCTTCTGCTCTAAGCGCGCATCGCCCTATGGCCCGCCAAAGGCAGTCATCAAGGGGCGCATCATGCTAACGAGATTTGTAGGGTGCATTGATTGATAATCTGGAAATTTGAGCACTGTGTCAATAACCGAAAATGCAAACTGGCGAGTCGCTCTTTCGTGAAATCTGATCGTATTTAGACCATTTGCTTTGTCCAGACGACTTCACCAGACGCTTACTGTTAAGTTGCCAGGCGCTGGTTTCCACTGCGGTTTCCAGGGTTTTGCAGTGGTTTCCACTGGCAACCGGGAGAATCGCCTACCCACACGACCGTACTTAGGAACTGCCGCATTTGGCGCGCGCTGAGTTAAATCGTTGGCGGCTCATCTCCAGACCTGAGGTTCGGATATGATCATGGCTAGACTTTTTCTGAGCAGAACCGATATGCCAAGGACGAAGGTAACAGAGGATATGTATCAGGCGGCGTGTCGCCTAGGGGCCGATGTTTGGAATCTCAAAACCACAGATGCTAAGGCTCGTAGGGCGCTACAAGATGACTTCGGCTTCAAAACAAAGACCGCTAATGCCTACCTTCGCGCATATGATGGTCTGCGCAGCGGCAGAACCCTCAAGCTGACACCTCAAGTAGAGGCGCTCAGGTACATGATTTTGCATTTGACGAATAACATAGGCGCCTCAGCAATGCTCCCCGCGTTGCAGTCGTTGAGTGGACACATTGAGTATCTCGACTCTTTTGAATCTACCAAGCTGGCCGAAAACTCATCACTTCGCCGTTTATACCAGGAGTTATTGCCCGCGTTATCACCGATGGCGAAACCATTAGATGAGGACGAGCTATTTTCACAGCAGGTTGCAGAGTCAATTGCAGACAGTGCTTCTAACCGGGCCAGTCGTCTTGGGCAAGCCAACCCTCTTCCTAAAGTACGCTATCAGATAGTTAAAGCATTTCGCCGTAATCCTGATGTCGTGGCTGAGGTTCAGCTTCGGGCGAACGGAACCTGTGAGGGGTGTCGCTCACCCGCCCCATTTGAGCGGCCGGATGGAAGCCTCTACTTGGAGGTTCATCACATCAAACGTTTAGCTGATGGCGGACACGATACCGTAGCTAACGCCATAGCCTTGTGCCCGAACTGTCACCGGGAACGGCACCACGGCCGCCAGCCAGATCCGGCACTATAGTTCTTTCCACTTTGACCACACTTTGACGGAATGCGAGACAGGCTTCAGACCAAACCCTCGACGGGTGGGCGTCTGAGGCTCATTACGCGGCCAACCCGTCAAACAAGCGCACCGTGGCCGCCGATACCCCTGACAGACCCCTGACGGATACAGCGCTTTCGGCCCGTCTACTTTTACCTGGCTTTTACCGAATCGCTGGCGAATGTGAGACAGGCATGAGACGGATTCGGCGAGCGTGGCCGCCTGAGAACCCGCAGCGGCCAATGCGGGCGGGGCTCACGCATTAGATGCGGGGAAATCCCGTATCACATCGCCAGGCCTCTTTACCGCCGGCAGACGCAAACCACGTAAAGGTGATTCCGGGCATTCACAGCGCCGGTGCTACGCTCTCCCGAAACACGGAGAGCCACAATGACGGAAACCAAACTGATTGCCAGCCTGTTCGACCGCCTCAACCAAAACCAGATCGCCCTGGGCGCCGCGGTGGAGGAGCTTTCCAACTGGGTCGAACAGCGCGGCTCGGCAGACATTGCCAACAACGTGCGCGGCGCGCTGGAAACGCTCGATGAGAACCTGGTGTTCATTCGCCAGGGCATTCCCGAGCTGACCGTCGCCGGGAGCCTGGGGCTGTCGTGACGCACGCAAGGATTCTGGACAGGCTCTAGACGGATTTTCGCCGACAGACCACGGGCAAATTGTCCGCAGCCCAAGCAATACGCCACCGCCAGCGTTAAAGGTGGCGTGCTGGTGCTAGATGCTCGTCAAGTATTTCCGGGGCTTCCAGCGACCTGACAGCAGGTCGGAGCAGGTGGTGAACGAGTTGTTCACCCTGGAGCGGAAACCGGCCGGCTTGCCAGCTTGGCCAACCCCGGATTCCAGGTAGCTGCTCACGTTCCGCTGGTAACATCTGCAGGTCATCTGCTGGCCCCGCTTCATTCCGGCGCCAGCATCAACCGCGCACCGAGGATAGAGCCGTGTCAGTTATTGACGGTGATTACCTACCCGCCGACAAGGCGGTGTTCCCGCCGGAGCTGGCGCTGCTGATCGTCAGGAAGGCCAGCGCAATGGCGGCAGCATTCGAGGAGCAAGCGTTCGACCAGCTCACCAAGGACGCCTGGCGCGCCCTTTCGCGCGGAACTGAGCCAAGGCGCGTAATCAGGGAAATGCGCTTGTAGGCGGAAAATGGAACTGCCGGGGCCTCGGTAGTTTTTCAAGTACCTGCCATACCGGAATGGGAGCCCAGGCTAATTACGGAGAATCCCGGACAACACCCTTTCGCGAAACACCCCATGAATGACCACTACCCTAAAACGGGGTAATGGGAGGCTGATAATCACCAGGAGAATGGGGGCAAACGCTTATGCACCTCCAGGTTATTAACCTCGCAGCTCGTCCGAAACAATGAAGGCATATTGCTTTCACAGTTATCCACAGGCAACATGCGCGCCCGACAAATTTCGCGATTGGCCTAGGATAAATGGATGAGTCTTCCGCCTAAAAAACTTACAAAGAGCCAGCTTGAGGCCGAATTGCACCTGTGTCGCACAACTTGCCGGAACCATTGGGCGGGGCGGGCATTCGTTTCCATCACCAAAGCCGGAATGTGGATAGGCATTGCATTTTTTTGCTACCTGTCTATACAGTCTATGGCAGGCAAAGAAACAAACGCGAAAATCGATGTCCAAGCGCATGCTGGCGTCTCAGGCGGCAGCGCGGCTTTGAAGGCGGAAAAGGATACCGGAGTCTCTGATGAGCAAGCTCAATCCGCTCACCTTCCGAGCTCTGATCCGTTTCTTCCAAGCGGCTGGGCCAATCTACTGTGCTTGATTGTGGGTGTAGGAGGGCTAGTATATGGACGTATGCAGGCCAATTTCAGGAGAACAATTCTTGAACGATACCACCCAGGTATGGTCGCAATGGAGCGACAAATAGATCCTGATCGATCCTCTAGCGACTTACCTACTAGGGGCGGTACCCGACCGGAGGATGCATAATGGAATATATGCACGTTACTATAGTTTTATCAGCCATGTTTACCCTTTATTGGTTATACGAGGTTGAATATAAAAGATATCGCCTGGACAAATTCAGGGATAAGCTTTTTATGATTAGAGGTGGCTTATTCGATGCGGCTGCGAGGGGTGAAATCCCGCTCGATCATCCGGCGTATCTTATATTGCGAACCAATATAAATGGAATGATTCGCTTTAGTCACGATCTTACTTTTTTCAGGTTTCTGCTTATGAGATCCGAAATGAAAAGTGAGGCGGGTAAAAGTCGCTCTGCAGAATACAAGCGGAGAGTGGAAGCTAGCATGGTGACATTGACTGATTCACAACGCCAACTAATCACATCGACTAATAGAGAAGTCCACCAGTCGGTGATGCTTTACATTGCTTTCAACTCGATCCCTGGCAAGGTATTTTCCTTAGGAGTCATAGCTGTATCGGTCCTAATTTGGATTGTAAAAACAGTGGCAGGGAAAGGCTCAGAAAGTACGAATGAAAGCACGGCATCTGCCCCTAGCTTCGTTAATATGAAAATGATGCGCCGACCTATTGAAGTGCTTGATACAGAAGCAAATATGATTGGCTGCGCAGCATAGGCAAGTAGCTGTCGACGGGCCTCCGCCGACAGCTTTTATTTAAATTGCAATTTTCTCTCTCAATGGCAACTCCCCTACTCCCTCATTGAACCCGCAATTCACCTACTACCACTTCCCAGACTCAGAACTACCTAGTTCATCCATAAAGAATATTTATGCAACGAACTCTGACTAAGATTTCTTTCTGGTTCGATCCCACACTGATCGTAAGCGTCCGAGCTACACCGTCTTGCAACTCAAATCTTAATCCGTTTAAACCACTGGTTCACGCGCTCGCACTCAAATGCCGCTGGATCAAAAACATCTCCATACCATTCAACCATCGCGTCATGCTCTGGATGATCGGGGTTGGCCATCGCTTCTAGAAACTCCTCATAGCCAGGCCCGCCACCTACGTCTTCCGGTGGGCAAGCATTGGCGCCGTCGATGCAATACGGAACCTGAGGACAGGCAATAGCAGGTAGCATTTTTTCGACCTTGATACGGTGATGCCAACTGTCACCAAAGTCGTAAAGATAATTAAATGTCCGCTTTCCGTTCAGCGCCTTGATCAGCGTTTTACGGGCTTCCGGGTTCACCGTCGGCCCCCAGCCATCAGGATCGGGAATACCGTAATTCTCACCGGCAATTTCAAACTCATGCAGATGGCTATCACTCCAGCCCATCACGACCTGGATGACATGGTGCAGTTTGCCCAAGGTAATATTTTCAGGCACCGCGAACCGACGCCA